>ERZ809074.352-NODE-352-length-74406-cov-7.731396_pt1 | contig 74406 bp, 65 predicted proteins | sample MGYA00520795_ERZ809074 | MGnify/ENA primary metagenome ERZ809074 (study PRJEB31570, sample SAMEA3212989) | Homo sapiens | biome: human-gut; feature: human gut; material: fecal | place: Sweden | collected 2011 ...
GTCGCCGCCAGCTTTTCTAAACAATATAGTTTGCCGCGCGCCGAGGAGAAATTCTCGGCGCGCTTTTTTTGATTTCTCCCCTGTGTTGCTTTTTCTAAAAAGAATTGTCAATATTTCTTTAACTCCCTACTTTGCCGTATCTTTGCATAATATAGGCTTCGGTTCGGCATAAGACTTTAAGCAAGCTTAGTCTTCTGCGCTCACCTCGCACTATCTTTGTAATTTGATTTATCATATAAGAAAAGTACCTTTCGGCATACCATTAGGAAATGGAACAAGAGAATAGTTTTAGATATCTTCCCAAGATAAATTCTCCGAAGGATTTAAAGAGGTTGGCTGTTACGGAGTTACCCGCAGTTTGCGATGAATTGCGGCGCGACATTATTAAGGAACTGGCCAATAATCCTGGGCATTTTGCTTCAAGTCTCGGCACGGTGGAACTCACTGTGGCACTCCATTATGTTTTTGATACACCTGAAGACCGCATAGTTTGGGACGTTGGGCATCAGGCCTATGGTCATAAGATTTTGACGGGGCGACGCGATGCCTTTTCCACGAACCGCAAGTTCCACGGCCTTTGCCCCTTCCCTACACCCAAGGAGAGCGCATACGACACATTTGCCTGCGGCCACGCTTCCAACTCTATTTCTGCAGCACTCGGCATGGCGTTGGTGGCTCTTAAAGAAGGGTCGCAGCGTAAGGTGGTGGCCGTAATCGGTGACGGCGCGATGAGTGGCGGGCTGGCGTTTGAGGGACTGAACAATGCCTCCGAAATCCCCAACAATCTGCTGATTATTCTCAATGACAACAATATGAGCATCGACCGCCCCGTCGGTGGTATGAACGACTATCTGATGCATCTGCACACGAGCGGCGCGTACAATAGATTCCGCTTTGCCGTTTCGCGCAAGTTGTCCGACTGGGGACTGCTCAATGAGAGCCGCCGCCGCTCCATTCTCCGCTTCAACAATTCCCTCAAATCCCTTTTGACCAATCAGCAAAATATCTTTGAGGGTATGAATATCCGCTATTTCGGTCCTGCCAACGGGCACGACGTGATAGAACTGGTGCGCGTGCTCCGCGAAATTAAGGAGATGAAAGGCCCTAAGCTCTTGCATCTGCATACCGTGAAAGGCAAGGGCTTCAAACCGGCCGAGGAGGAAGCCACTATTTGGCATGCGCCCGGCAAGTTTGACAAAGAGAGCGGACTTCGTGCGGCAGAAAATACCAAACCCAAGGTGCGCTTCCAAGATGTTTTCGGTGAAACGCTGCTGGAACTTTGCCGCCAGAACAGTAAGATTATCGGCGTTACGCCGGCCATGCCCACGGGTTGCTCCATGAATATTTTGATGCGCGAGATGCCCGACCGTGCTTTCGACGTTGGCATTGCCGAGGGTCATGCCGTTACCTTCTCCGCCGGTATGGCTAAGGAGGGGGCCATTCCTTTCTGTAACATATATTCTGCCTTTGCGCAGCGTGCTTACGACAATGTGATCCACGATGCCGCCTTGCTCGATTTGCCCGTTGTGCTGTGCCTCGACCGTGCCGGTTTGGTCGGCGAGGACGGACCTACGCATCACGGGGCTTTCGACCTCGCCGCCCTGCGTCCCATTCCCAACCTCACCATCGCTTCGCCCTACGACGAGCACGAATTACGCCGCCTGATGTACACGGCACAGTTGCCCGGCAAGGGTACGTTCGTGATTCGTTACCCGCGCGGCAGCGGCCGTTTGGGTGATGAGTGGCAGTGCCCGTTGGAGGAAGTGCAGGTAGGCACGGGCCGCAAACTGAAGGACGGCGCAGACCTTGCCGTGCTCACTTTTGGTCCGTTGGGCACAGAGGCCGCCAAGGCCATAGAAGAAGTGGAGCAAAAGACCGGGCGCAGCATTGCGCACTACGATATGCGTTTCCTCAAGCCGCTCGACGAAGATCTGCTTACCGAAGTGGTGCAGAAGTTCCGCTGCATAGTTACCGTTGAGGACGGCGTGCGTGCGGGCGGTTTTGGTAGTGCGGTGCTCGAATGGGTGGCTGACCGCAACGCCGATTGCCGCGTGGTGCGCCTCGGGTTGCCCGATGAGTTCGTTGAGCATGGCTCGGTGCCAGAGTTGCGTGCCTTAGTGGGGCTTGATGCCGCCGGCATCGCCCGTACAATATTAAATATAGATTTATGAAAATCATTATAGCCGGTGCCGGCGCAGTCGGCACACATTTGGCCAAACTGCTTTCGCGTGAGCGGCACGACATTACGCTGATGGACGAAAATCCCGAGAAGCTCGAGGATATTTCTGCCAACTACGACATTCTCACCGTTGCCGCTAATCCTTCTTCTATTTCCGCCCTGCGCGAAGCAGAAGTGGGCAAGGCCGACTTGTTTATCGGCGTTACGCCCGACGAGGCGCACAACATGACGAGCTGTATGCTTGCCAGCAAATTAGGGGCGAAGAAAACCGTGGCGCGCGTCGACAATGCCGAATACACCCTGCCGCAGCACTGTGAGTTTTTTAAGACGGTGGGCATCGACTCCATTATTTATCCAGAAATGCTGGCCGCGCAGGAGATTTTGCACAATCTCCACCGTAGCTGGGTGCGTCAGTGGTGGGAAGTGCAGGGTGGTGCGCTCGTGCTGTTTAGCGTCAAGGTACGTCAAGGCGCGGAAATCCTCAATATTCCGCTCAAGCAACTTTGCGGTCCCGACGTGCCCTATCATATTGTGGCGATAAAGCGCGGCGACGATACGCTCATTCCCCACGGCGACGACGAGCTCTATGCCAACGACGTGGTGTTCTTCATGACTACGCCTTCCTTTGCCGACACAATCCGCACGCTGGCTGGCAAAGAGGACTATCCCGACGTGACCAACCTCTTCATCATGGGCGGCAGCAGCACGGCGGTACACCTTGCCGCCCACATGCCCGACACGCTCTATGCCAAGATTATAGAGGCCGATGTGCGCCGTGCAGAGCGTTTGAACGAGATTATTCAAAACAGCCACACCTTGGTCATTCACGGCGACGGGCGCAACGTGCCTCTGCTCATCGAGGAGGGCATTCACAAGGCGCAGGCCTTTGCCGCCCTTACCGACAATTCGGAGACCAATATCCTTGCCTGCCTCGCCGCCAAGCGCCTCGGTGTGCGCAAGACGGTGGCCATGGTGGAAAACACGGATTACATCGGCATGGCTGAAAGCCTCGACATCGGCACAATAATTAATAAGAAGACCTTTGCCGCAGGACATATTTACCAGATGATGCTCAAGGCCGACGTCACGTCGATCAAGAGCCTCACGGTGGCGAATGCCGACGTGGCGGAGTTTGTGGTCGGCGAAGACTCGCGTATCGCCCGCAAGCCGGTCAAGGACCTCGACCTGCCGCCCACGGTGACGCTCGGCGGACTGGTGCGCGACGGCAAGGGCTTGCTTATCAATGGTATGACGCAGATACGCCCCGGCGACACGGTCGTTGCCTTCTGCCTCGACAATGCCATTAAGCGTTTGGAAAAATACTTTATTTGATGCGTTAGTTGAATTGAGTATAAAACCACGGATTATTTTTTGCCCACGAATTTCACGAATTTACACGAATTGTTTACAATGAATAAAATGGCGACCTGTACGGTCGCACTAATCTCACGAATCATATGAGTAAATTACTTGAAAGTGTGCACAGCCAAAATATTGAATTAGTGAAAATTCGTGCGACCGTACAGGTCGCCATTATTACGCAGTGCTATGAATTCGTGTAAATTCGTGAAATTCGTGGGCAAATAAAATATTTCTTGGGCAAAAAAATAATCCGTGGACAAAATACAGTAAATTAAACCAATAGATTTAGTTTGATTTTCTATGAAAAATCTCTTTCCCCTCATTTCGTGCCTCCTCTTGCTGTCGCTCTCGGCCTGCAAGCCTACCGACACGCGCAAGGTCATCAAAGCCGTTGCCGAGCAGTCGGTGGACACGACGGGCTACAAGTCGCGCACCATTGCAACGGAGAACTTTGTTTCCGTTGAAGCCACGTGCTTTGCCGACATCACTTATCATCAAATCCCCTTAGACAGCACTGCCCGCGTGGTGCTGCAAGCCCCCGAGAATATTTTGGACGATTGTTCCGGCAGCGTGGTCGACGGAACGTTGCGCCTGTCGCTCAACCATAGCGACACGCACCCCGAAGAGGCGGTGGCAGTGGTGCACATCTATGCACCGGCCGTTTGCGACTTCTCACTGGTGGGCGGCAAATGCCTGCGCTTGAATAAGGTGCGTATGGCCTGTCCGATGAGCATCGTGCTCGACGGCGTGGGCAGCATAGTGGCTGATTCCATCGCCGCGCCCGAGTTGAAAGCCGTGCTCAACGGGGCGGGGCATATCGACCTGCGTGGCATTGACGCCGATGCCGTTTCCGCCACGCTTGGCGGCGCGGGCATCATTGCCCTCGAAGGCGAGGCCCGCCGTGCATCCGCTGTACTCAACGGTGCAGGCACGATTGACCTCCAAGGTCTTCGCACCGACCTTGCGCCCGATTGCTCCGTTTCGGGTGTGGGCAAAATCCTGCAAAAGGCAAAATAAGGTCCCAAGGGTAGGGCGTTATGCAAAACGCCCCTACTCACCCGTTGAAAAATTCTACAAACGCATTATATATTATTATGAACACAAAACGCTTGCTTATGTCACTCACCACAGCGGCTGCCTTCTCCGCCGCCGCAGCCCAGACGGCTGCCGACGGCTTTAAGTACACCGACGAGCAGTTTGCCGACATCCAGATGTTGCGCTACCGCGTTGAGGGCTTTGAAAAACTCACGCTCAAAGAAAAAACTTTTATCTATTATCTCCAAGAAGCAGCCTTGCAGGGCCGCGATATTCTTTTCGACCAAAACGGCCGTTACAACCTCCGCATTCGCCGACTGCTCGAAAAGGTTTATACCGACTACAAGGGCGACCGTGCCTCCGCCGAGTGGCAAGGTTTCGTTACGTATCTCAAACGCTTCTGGTTCTCCTCCGGACCGCACCACCACTACGGTTGCGAGAAGTTCGAGCCGGGCTTCTCCGAGCAATGGCTGCGCAACGCTTTGGTAGACATTAATTATGAAGAAGCTACCTGCGTGCCCCGCACCGCCTGCGGCAAGTCGTGGGAAGAACTCCTGCCCGTGATTTTCGACCCCGCCGTGATGCCCATGCGCGTCAATCAGAAGGACGGCGACGACCTCGTGCTCACTTCAGCCGCCAACTACTATGCCCCCGGCATCACGCAGGCAGAGGCCGAGCGCTTCTACACGCAGCGCAAGCCTGCCGACGACCCGCAGCCCATCATGATGGGTATGAACAGCCGCCTCGTGCGCAATGAGTTCGGCGACCTCGCCGAGCGTGTCTGGCGCGTGGGCGGACTCTACGGCACGGCCTTGGAGCGCATCGTGGAAAATCTCGAAAAGGCGCGGCCCTTCGCCTGCACCCCGGAGCAGCAAACGGTGATTGACCGTCTCGTGGAATACTACCGCACGGGCGACCTCCGCACTTTCGACAACTATTCTATCCATTGGCTCAAAGACACCGAGAGCCTCGTGGACTTCTGCAATGGCTTTACCGAGAGTTACGGCGACCCCTTGGGCATGAAAGCTTCTTGGGAGAGCATTGTGAACTTCAAAGACCTCGCCGCTACGGGGCGCACCGAGAAACTCTCAGCCAACGCCCAGTGGTTTGAGGACAACAGCCCCGTTGATCCGCGCTTTAAGAAATCGGAGTGCAAGGGCATTTCTGCCAAGGTTATCACTGCCGCCATTCTTGCCGGCGACCTCTATCCTTCCACTGCCATCGGCATCAATCTGCCCAACAGCGACTGGGTGCGCCGCGAGTACGGTTCCAAGAGCGTCACCATCGGCAACCTCACCGATGCCTACAACAAGGCGGCCCACGGCAACGGCATGGACAAGGAGTTCGTCATCGACGAGGCCACGCGCAAACTCATTGCGCAGTATGGTGATGCCTGCGACGACCTCCACACCGACCTCCACGAATGTCTCGGCCACGGTTCGGGCAAATTGCTCCCCGGCACCGACCCCGACACGCTCAAAGCCTACGGCTCTACCATCGAGGAAGCCCGCGCCGACCTCTTCGGCCTCTACTACGTGGCAGATGCCAAACTCGTGGAACTCGGTCTCACGCCCAACCTCGAAGCCTATAAGTCACAGTATTACACCTATATGATGAACGGTCTGCTCACGCAGCTCGTGCGCATCAAGCCCGGCAACAACATCGAAGAGGCCCACATGCGCAACCGCGCCATCATTGCCCGCTGGGCCTATGAGCACGGCAAGGCAGACCGCGTGGTGGAACTGGTGAAGAAAAACAAGAAGACCTTTGTGCGCATCAACGACTATGCCGCCCTGCGCACCCTCTTCGGAAAACTCCTCGCCGAGGTGCAGCGCATCAAGAGCGAGGGCGACTACGAGGCTGCCCGCGCCTTGGTGGAGAACTATGGCGTAAAGGTAGACCCGACGCTCCACAAGGAAATACTTGCGCGCTACGAGAAGCTCCACCTCTCGCCCTACAAAGGCTTCATCAACCCCGTCTACACCGCCGTGCGCGATGCCGCCGGCAACATCACCGACGTACGCCTCGACTACACCGAGCCTTACGACCAGCAAATGCTCCGTTACAGCCGCGACTACAACACGCTGCCCGACGTGAACGAGTAGGTGGCATTCTGCAGAACGCCCGTTGTGTGAGCCACAATCATATACTTCCGCCCATTCCGCCGCATGGTAATCCTCATTGCCATGCGGCGAATTTTTATTCCCCGTTCAATTTTTCCTAATTGCGCAGACAATTTTTCCTCTTTGCGCAATTATTTCTTGCTTTCTGTGTAGAAAGTTTTTGTTACAAACCTTGTAACATGTATTACAAACTTTGTAATATGTATTACAGACTTTCTAACATGTATTACAAACTTTGTAACAAAAACTTTCTTATATGATAGTAAAAAATATCTGCTTGCAAAGGAAAAATTATAGGCAGGCAGTAAAAATTAATTTGTTTCCCATTTCTGATTCATTCCTGGTTCATTCCTGCTTTGTAACCGTATTTTAATAGTGAAAACAAGTTAGTACATATATAAGTTGTAATTTTGCAGTCGCTAAGCAGATCAAACGCAATAACTAACCATTTAATTATATACAGGATGATGAAACGATTTTTTTGCCATTCCATTCTCTCCCTTTTCTTGCTGGTTATGTTTTGCATAACCGGGGGGGGTAATTTGGCGAAGGCGCAAAGCTACCAGCTTGTAACAAGCACCGCCGAGCTTGTCAGCGGCGACAAGTATTTGATTGTTAGCAAAGATAAAGGTGATGCATTAAGCACAGAACAGAAGACGATCAATCGTGGTGCTCAAGCCGTTTCTATTGTCCAGAATGGTAGTAGTATTGATGCTGCAACTCTTAATTCTAATGTGGCAATTATTGTATTAACTGAAGAAGGGACTGATTTGTGGTCTTTTCAAGTTACTAATGGTTCGAATACAGGCTATCTTTATGCTGCTGGTACAAAATCTAAACCAAATCAATTACTAACGAATACTTCCACATCTGGATTAGATTATAGAGCTTCTATTTCAATTGCAACAACAGGTGAAGCAACAATTGTGTTTGAAAACCAAAAGAATACATCTGGTTTATCACGCACATTACAACGTAATACGTCTAATGCACTTTATTCTTGTTATGCATCAGCTGGTCAATTGCCTGTCTACCTCTACCATTATGTAGCCCCCACCGGCTCCACCGACCCCAATATTTCTTATTCTCCCTCTTCTCTTACCATTGCCGCCAACGGTACGCTTACGCAGCCTAGGCTTAACAACCCCTACGGCGTAACCATCAAATCTTATTCTTCCGAGAACCCGGATGTCGCCACAGTGACGGGCGAGGGCGTTATTTCCTTGGCGGGCGGCACGGGTACTGCCAGGATTACGGCAACATCGCAGGCAAATGATACGTATAAGGCAGGCACTGCCACTTATACACTTACCGTTTTCGGAGCACCTGAAATCACGCCCGAGAGCGGCGAGTATGAAAACAACGTCACTGTGGTGATGAATGCATCGGGTGCTGGTGCGTTGTTCTACACTACCGACGGCACAGATCCGAGGGATAATATCGAGGCCGCCAAAATGGTGACGAAGTTCCCTTATAATCTTCCTCTCTCTGTCGGCACGCACACCATTAAGGCTGTTACATCAGATGAAAATCTTGCTGCTTATTCCGATGTCCTTACCCGTACCTATACGGTGGTGCAGGCTGTGCCTACGCCCCAACTGTCGCAGGCTGCCGGCAATTACAATTATGAGGTGGCTGTAGATGTGACGGTGGATAATTCGGGGGGCGCGGTTGGTTACGTTTACACAACCGATGGCACAGATCCCGCTACTTCCCCCACTGCTACCACGGTCAATGCGCTTACGGGCACGGTGACCCTTTACAAAGGCGAGCATACGCTGACTGTTAAGTCGTTCACCGCCGAGAAAGCCAACTTCTCCGATGCCGCCACGGCAACTTACACCGTTGCCCTGCCGCAGCCCGTAATCACGCTGTCTGCCGAAAGCACGCAGGAACAGCCAATCACCGTGACCATTGAAGCCGAGGGCGCACCTTATATCTGGTACACCACCGACGGCACAGATCCTTTGGCAAGCGGCGTGACGCCTGTTCAAGTGGAAGGTTCTTCCACAAGTTTCACGCTCTCTGAAGTCGGCACTTATACCATTACGGCAGTGGGCGTAAACAATAACGTAGAAACATCCGCTGCTGCTACGGCAACCGGCACCATCAACAAAGTTATCCCCATGCCTGGTTCGGCAACGATGAAGTATAAGAGAGTGACTTCAATGGAAGATATCGTGGACGGCGGTGTGTATTTGCTGGCATGCCCTTCAAAGAATGTTATAATGTCAGATAGGGTTACTGGAAAGAATTACACAGCTTGTGCGACCTATAATTTCTCAGGGAATGAAGATCTTATCACAGATATTGAAAACTTAAATGTTTCTGGCGGACCTTGTGAAATTACATTTGAAAAAGTTGCAGACAAAGCCAATACCTATTATATCCGTTATGCAAATGGTGGACAGTATTTATATAATACTTCTAGTACCTCATTGTCGTTTAGTGATGAGATTACTACAAATGAGAGCAATCTGACTCAATATCAGTGGACTATTTCTATTACAAGTCATGAAGTTATAGACGGAGGACCTGTGGATGCTATTCAAATTCAGAACAATAAGAATAATACGCGTTCATTGGATTATAGCTATTCTAGCCTTCGATATGCTGTTTACCAATATCAAACATCTCAAAACGCTCCCTCCTTCCTTTACAAAAAGACTTTCGACCTTTCTGTAAACGCCAATACGGCAGGTTATGCCACGGCTTACACCGCTTTCCCGTACGTGATGCCCGCAAGCGCAAACGGCTATATCGTGACTGAAACGGCAGAGGGCGCGACGATTAAGGCGAAGCAGAAATATCCTGCCGGCGCAGAAGTGCCCGCCAATGCCCCGCTGCTCATTAAGAACAGCGAAGCCGGCGTGACGCTCAACCCCGTTGTGCTGGGCAAGACCGTTGAGGCTTATCCTTACGCCGAAGAAAACCTGCTGCACGGCACGCGCCTCGAAAGCGACGGCGTGACCACCGACGTAGACGGCACGAACAACTATTACTACTACAAACTTTCCTATAAACTCGAGGCCGGAAAACCTGTGGCAGGCAGCTACGGCTTCTATCGCGGCAAGGCCGACGGCAGCGCATTCGCAATGAAGAACACCCTGACGGCTTATCTCGCCCTGCCTAAGAGCAGCGGCCTGGTGAACAACCTGCGCATCAGCATCGACAACGAAGACGGACCTGCGACGAGCATCCAAACCAACCGCCTCCCCGCAGACAATATGCCGCAGAGCGTCTACACCCTCTCGGGCGTGCGCGTCAATGCAGCGGGTAACCGCCTGCCTAAAGGCATCTATATCGTGAACGGAAAGAAAGTAGTCATCAAATAAACAGAACAACAGAACACGATGAACAAGAAACTATATATCAGCCCCGAACTTAATGTATATCTTTTAGAATGCGAAGGCTTGCTTGCCACCAGCCGCGGTTCGGAACTTGACCCTAATTTTGGCGTTAAGGGAGACTATACAGAGGCCCCCGCTTGCACCAATAAGAAGCAATGGGATGAACTCTCGGGAATGCAAAAAGGCATTTGGGAGTAAAGTCACCCTCCTTATCGGACAAATAAACAGACCCCCGACCGTGCATGAGCACGGCCGGGGGTCAAATTTACAATGGGTTGCGCCCCTACTTACGGTAGCCCCACTGGTCGAGGGCGAAGCCCCAGTTCTTTTCCACGAGTTCCACGGTGCGCGGGTCGTAGCTGTACTTGTTCTTCTGATAGCCCTTCTTCGAGGCAACGTATTGGCTGATGGCCTGCTCTGCCTCGTTCCAGCCCGGGAGTTGCAGCGTCTGGTAGATTTGCTGCGTCATGCCGAGCGCGTCCGCCTCAAAGTCCTCAAACTTCACCTCAATCAGGTTGCCCTCGGGAATAAGGTGCTTGTCGGCCTCGTACTTATGGTAAAGTTTGGCGTAAACGCTGAGGATATTCTGCTCGAGTTCTTCCTTGGAGATGTCTTGCAGGCGGAGCGGCTCGATAGTGTTGGTGAAGAACGAGCGCGTGCTCTCAAACACCGTGTAGGGGTTGCGCATCAAGTAGATGAACTTAGCGTTGGGGAACATCTTCACCAATTCTGCCACGCGGCCCGTGTGGGGCGGGTTCTTGGAGAGGAACTGCGTGCCGCCCGTGTTCCAAAGCGAAATCTTGATGAGTTTCGTGAACGTTTCCTCCCACACTTTCAGTTCTGCGGGGTCGATGCCCTCAAACAGCATGTACTTGTCGCAGTATTCCAACTGGTGCTTTGGGTAGAACCAAAAGTTGTAGTACGTGTAGGGCATCATGTTGGAGAGGGCGAACTCCTCCTCCTGCGGCAGGTCGACGGCGAGGTCCATATTGTCGGTCGGACGCTTGTCGGGCATGAGCCACGACATGTTTTTCTTAAAGAACGATTGCCCGAACATCATGAGGTGGGGGAAGACCGTCTGATAGGTGGTGCAATAGCCGAAATGCTTGTCGCAAGAGAGCACGTTGTGCACGAAAGTCGTGCCCGAGCGCCAATGTCCGAGGATAAACACCGGCGCATGTTCCAGCGGCTGGTCGGCGAGGAGTTTCTTGTAGCGGCGGTCCTGAATGGGCGCGAGCGTTGAGAGCAGGCGGCACACGCCCTTTGTGAGGCGGAATTTGCCTTTGCGCGAGTTGTCTACTGTGCGCCCCTCCGTGAGGTGCTTGAACGTTTGCCAGTCAGCGCCGACGAGCGTGTTGATCGGGAGTTTGTTGAATTCTAAAAGACCCATATAAAATATACGTGTAGTTTCGGATTAAGAAATAAACTATCTTGGCAGCAAAGTTACGATTTTTTTGGGAGACTTATACTTTTTGCACTCACGAGTAGGGGCGTATTGCATACGCCCGCCGTGTGCGCCGAAAGGGAAAATTCAAGAAGACAATCATTTTCCGGGCGTTTTGCAAAACGCCCCTACTTTCTTTCAATGAATTTACGATATAGATTTCCTCCCCTCCCATTTTGCCGCAAGGGTAGGGGCGTTTTGCAAAACGCCCGCCGTGTGCGCTTGTATCGACTAACTGGTAAAGTCTAATCATTCGTAAAATCCGGCACGGGCACGGGGCGGCTGCCGTTCACGGCAGATTGCTCGGAGAGCTCTGCGATGCACGACCATTCGGCGGCGTCGTACACGTCGATGTCCAGCGGCAGGCCGTAGCGCAGGCAGTGGATAAGGCGGGCGTCCATGGCGTAGTTCATCTCGTTGGGCACGTTGAGGCGGCGGCCTTCGAGCCAGCGCAGGGCGGCATCGCTTGTATAGTGTTGCTCCATGGCGGCGAGCGCTTCGCTGCCCGTGAGCAGCGGTTGGCCGTCCAGTTGAATGGTGGGCGTGGGGTATTTGCTCACAAATCCCTTAGTGCCGCACACCGTTTGCAGGCGGCTGTAAGGGCGCGGCGTGGTAACGTCGAGCTGCAGCAGGATAGACACGCCGCCCACGGTGCGCAGCAGCGTGCTGTTGACGCGGCTTTGCAGGCCGTCCTCGCCTGCGCCGTGCGAGGTGAGCGACACGAGGTAGTCGAGCCTGTCCTCGCGGTGCAGGCGCAGCAGTTGGCCGATGGGACCCATGCCGTGCGTGGGGTAGGGGTTGCCGCGGTGGCGGGCGCAACTGCGCTCCATCCAGTTGCGTACCGTGTCCGTCTTGCTCTGTGCCGTCAGTCCGAAACTGTCCCGCAGGTCGTGGATATACGCCCCCTCGCAGTGCGTAATGGTGCCGAGCAATCCCGCGTTGCGCATTTGCAGCGTGGCGAGTGCGAAGGAGTCGTAGCAGCAGTTTTCCGTCATAAAGCAGTGCCGGCGCGTGCGCTCCGCCGTTTCCACCAAGAGGCGGCATTCCTCCACCGTCGTGGCAGCCGGCACTTCCACTGCCGTGTGCTTGCCTTGGCGCATGGCTTCGACCGCCATTTCGCAGTGCGAAGCCCAGTCCGTACATATATATATAAGGTCTAAATCCCTCAGCCGGCACATCTCCTGCCAACCGTCCTTACCGGCAAAGGTACGGGCGCGGTCGCGGCCGCTGCGTGCGAGGCGGTCGTTGGCTTCGGCAAGCGCGTCGGCGTTGATGTCGGCAATGCAGGTAATGGCTGCTCCGCTGATGAAGGCATAGCGGTCGAGCGTGCGCATGCCGCGCTGCCCCAGCCCTACCAGGCCGATGCGCACCTTCGGTATCGGAGCGCAGCGCAAACCGATGACGTGGCGTTTGGAAGGCGCAGGGATAAAAGGCGTATTTTCCATAGTTGCTTACTTGATAATGCAAATTTGGGCAAAATGCTTCATATTCCATAATAAATTGGCGGAAAAACATCGATTAAGGCTGCTCTTATCCTTATTGCACTGCCAAGAATCAGGCAGAAAACCCTTCCGCGTCAGATTTTAGGATTGTAAAATTGAAGAGATAGACAAACGATAAGTAGGGGCGTTTTGCAAAACGCCCGCCCATTGTGCAAAAAGGTACAATCAATGCCGGTAACCATTTTCCGGGCGTTTTGCAAAACGCCCCTACTCCCTTCGGCGGAAATGCAATGAGGACGCAACACGTATATTATTCCAATATGTAGTCTCCACACATTACAAGCGGTTTTATTTGGTTTTTATCTAAATATCCAAAGTTAGAACAACTATGATACAGCAATTTGCAGACTGGCTCGTCTATGCCCTTATGGTGCTCGGCAGTACTACGGCCTTGGGCGGCGCAATAAACTTTTTGTGTATGATAGCGTCAAAGTCCTGCTGCTGCTCTTCCTCATCAGCACCCTTATGGGCATTGTCAATGCCTATTTCCCCATAGAGCGGCTGCGGCACTACCTCGCCAGCCACCGCCTTTACGGGTTGCAATACCTGCTGGCATCTGTTTCCGGCGCCCCCTTTTTCGCCCGCTCCTATACGCATTTTTTTACCCTAAAAACTATACACATCCAGCACTAAGAGGCTTAATTCGTTGATAATGTGTAGAATATTTGTGTATAGTTGGGAGGTTGAACCTGTCACAAGTGTATAGTTGACGTACACGGTCGCTGACTATTGGATTTAAGTGGTACTGTATCATAGTCGCAGCCCGAACACTCAACTGTACCGTTGCACTTTCCATTTTCATAGCCGACAGCATTCGCTATCCTACTTTACAATCCGCACGCGCACGGAGATAATTTTTATTTGCTCGGAGATAGTTTTTCCTTTCTCCGAGATATTTTTCACTGTCATATAGGATATTTTTTGTTACAAACTTTGTAACGCATATTACAAAGTTTCTAACATGTATTACAAAGTTTGTAACGCATGTTAGAAAGTTTGTAACAAAAACTTTCTTAAAGAAAGGAAAAAATTTCTCGGAGAAAGAAAAAAATATCAGGCAGAAAATAAAAAATTGCTGCCTGATAGTGCGTGGTTAAATTAAGTGTTAAGTGCCTTGCGAGGCTTATGGGATTTCTTCAAAATCGATGTATTCGCCTTCGTCTTTCCTGAAAATCTTGCCGCTGCGGCGTTGGCGCGAATTGCCTTTGGAGTGCGCAGTGCCTGTGCCTTGGCCTTGTGCATTGCCCGGTCGTCGGCTGTTGCTGCCGCTTTCCCTGCGGGGCGTGAAGCCGAGGAATGAATAGATGGTGCGCACAAGGGTGTGCGCAATGCTGAAAAGGAAAATGAAAAAGCCAAAAATCAGGGCGAAAAGGCAGCCAAGTCCGGTTTGCATAAAGTCTGAATGAATAATGTTCTAACCAATAAAATGCAAAGGGCGTGCCAATTATTGCTTCCCTGCTTTTGCAACGGCGTTATTGACCAAAGAACATACGATGTAGAGCACGATTACGGCAGAAAAACCGGCGAGGCCGAGGACGCACAGCAGAGCGATAGAGGCGAGAGCGAAGGAGTAGCGCAGGGCGTTGCCGTGCCAGCCGAAGTGCTTGAATTTGAGGGCGAACATCGGTATCTCTGCCACGAGCAGCCAGCAGGAAATCAGCGCGCCGCCGAGGAGGGCCCAAAAGAGCAGGGCGTTGGGTGCGTCGGTGGGCAAGGTCTGTGCCAGTGCGCCCCAGAAGAGGGCGTTGGCAGGCGTGGGCAGTCCAATGAATCCCGTTTGCTGCCGCTCGTCGAGGTTGAACTTGGCCAGGCGCAGGGCGGAGAAAGCCGCAATGAGGAAGGCGGCGTAGGGCAGATAGGGTAGGAGAGCCTGGCCGACGCACGCTAAGGGGCAGCCTGCGGAGCAAGCGGTGCCATCGGGCAGGAGTTTTCCTAAAATGCTGAATACGATGGTGGCGGGCGCAAAGCCGAAGGTGATGTCGTCGGCCAATGAGTCGAGTTCCTTGCCGATGGGCGAGGACACGCCAAGCAGACGCGCCGCGAAACCGTCGAAAAAGTCGAAGGCCGCGCCGATTACGATAAACAATAAGGCAGTGGAATAGTCCCCGCAGAAAGCGAGTCCCGTGGCAATGCAGCCGCTGATGAGGTTGCAACACGTAAGCGTGTTGGGAATATGCTTTTTCATCGATAAAAACTGCTTCTAAGCGTTGGCGGCTTCGGGGTTGAGGCGTGCCAGGACGGTTTGGTTGCCCACGGTGGCCTGTCCCATTTCAACGAGCACCTCGGAATTGAGCGGCAGATACACGTCCACACGCGAACCGAACTTGATGAAGCCCATGTGCTCGTCGATGTAGCAGGCATCTTCGGGGCGGGCATAGGTGACGATGCGCCGTGCCACGGCTCCCGCCACTTGGCGCACGAGGATTTCCTGTCCGGCAGGCGTTTCGATGACCACTGTGGAACGCTCGTTCTCGGTACTTGCCTTAGGCAGCCATGCCTTGTGGAAATTGCCCTTGTGGTGCACTACCTTCTTGACGAAACCGTCCACGGGAAACCAGTTGGCATGGACGTTCGTGATAGACATGAAGATGGAAATCATGAGGCGGCGGTCGTGGAAGTACTCGTTTTCATCGACTTCCTCAATCACCACGATCTTGCCGTCGGCAGAAGCCACCACCACGTTCTCCGTGTCGCCGGGGAAGAGGCGGATGGGGCAGCGGAAGAAATTGACGGCGATGGCAAAGAGGCTGACCGTGATAGCCGCATAAATATAAAAAGGCCAAAGGTTGCTGTCCTTCAACAGGAAATAGAGCGCTCCGTTGGTGACCAACAGGGCTATGAGGCTGTTCCACAGAATGGTGTTGCCCTCTCTGTGGAGGCGGATTTTCTTTAATCTTTTAAGTCTTGCCATGCCTATATAGTTGCGCTTCGCCGAAGCGGCTTGTATTAAAATGGATATATTTTGCGCAAAGTTAGTGTTTTTTTGCTATTGTGCAAAACTTTATCCTATAAGGAAAGCGGCATTTATTGCATTTGTGCGCTAAGAAAGGTGACAAAGTGGAGATAAATCGCTATTTTTGTGGCGATGCAAGTTAAATTGGAGGCGGAAGGGGCCTGCTTGCGCTTGGTATTTATGGCCCACGGATGTTTTTTAGTCCACGAATTTCACGAATTTACACGAAAAACAAAGCCTTTAGATAATGGCGACCTTATAGGTCGCACGAATTTTCACTAATTCAATATTTTCGGCTGCGCTCGGCATAGCCCGAACAAGTTCGGCTCTGAGCTCGCCTTGCACAAAGTTATTACATGCGTATCCATGGGTTCAATATGATTAAAGTCCTGACTGCCTGGCGCTTGGCGCATTATTCTCATACGGCTAACAATTGCATATATAATATTATATGCCTTTCCCTCCTGCTCTCCCTGCTCCCATTTTACGCCGAAGGGCAAACTGCCAACAAAGAGCCGTTAAGTCGTATCGTAAATCCCTTTATCGGCACCGACTACACCGGCAATACCTATCCCGGGGCGCAGGTGCCTTTCGGCATGGTGCAGCTCAGCCCCGACAACGGGCTGCCCGGCTGGGACAGGATAGCAGGCTATTTCTATCCCGACAGCACGATAGCCGGCTTCAGCCACACCCATCTGAGCGGCACGGGGGCGGGCGACCTTTACGACATCTCTTTCCTCCCAGTCGCCGAACCCCTGCGCACGGCGGCAGCACCGCTCGGCACGCACAGCCGTTTTTGTCACGCCGAGGAAGTGGCACACGCTGGCTATTACGCCGTATGCCTCAAAGACTACGGCATCCGCGTGGAACTCACCGCCACAGAGCGGTGCGGCATACAGCGGTATGCCTTTCCGAAAGGCAAGAAAGCCATCGTGCTGCTCGACTTGGGCAAGGCGATGAACTGGGATCGCATCGTAGACTGCCGCCTCGAAGCCTGCGGCAGGCGGAGCATTCGCGGCATGAGAGCCTCAGAAGGTTGGGCGCGGGGGCAGCGCGTGTTTTTCCAAACTCGCTTTTCCCACCCCTATACGCGCATGGCAGTAGACAGCGTGCCTGTCATGACGGACGGGCGGCGCACGGGGATGGCAATCAAGGCGCGGTTTGAGTTTGACAATCTCGGCGACGAGGCTCTGCTGACCGTCGTCACCGCCCTCTCGCCGACCGGCGAGGAAGGCGCGGAGAAAAACCTCGCGGCAGAAGCACCGCACGACGATTTCGAGGCGTACCGCAAGGCGGCCGAGGCGCGATGGGACGAAGCTTTGGGGAAAATCGAGGTGGAAGGCGGCACGGCCGACGAACGCGCTACGTTTTACACCGCGCTTTACCACGCACTGCTCGCGCCCACGCTTTACTGCGATGCCGACGGCCTCTATCCTGGTCCCGACGGCAAGATACATCGCGCTGCGCCGCGCAATTATTCCACTTTCTCGCTTTGGGACACCTACCGCGCCGCGCACCCCCTCTACACCCTGCTTTGCCCGGAACGCGCCGCAGAAATGGTGCGTTCCATGCTCGACTTTGCCGAACAGAACGGGCGGCTGCCCGTGTGGACGCTGTGGGGCAGCGAGACCGACATGATGATCGGCTACCACGCCGCAGCGGTCATTGCAGATGCTTTTCTCAAAAATATCATGTCGCCTGCCGACGACATCAACCGCGCCCTGCGCCTCTGCCTCGCCACGGCACGCAAGGACGAATATCGCGGCATCGGCTACCAGCGCACGCTGGGCTATGTGCCTTGCGACGTGAAGGATCCCTACAACAACGACAACTGGTCGCTCTCGCGCACCCTTGAATATGCTTTTGACGATGCCTGCATCGCCCGGCTGGCCGAAAGGGCGGGCGCAGCGGCGGAGGCACGGGAGCTTGCCGCCCGCGCAGGCTATTGGCGCAACGTCTACAACCCCTCCTCCGGCTATATGCAGCCCCGCCGCAGCGACGGCAATTTCGTGAGTCCTTTCAACCCCGATGACTACACGCCTGATATCTGCGAGAGCAATGCTCGGCAATATTTTTGGTCGGTGCAGCACGACATACCGGGACTTATCCGTCACTGCGGGCGCAAGCGCTTCGCCGCGCTGCTCGACAGCATGTTCGCGCACGAGAGCGCAGACACCGCTTCATTGCCCATCTTCTCGACGGGCATGATAGGGCAGTACGCGCACGGCAACGAACCGAGTCACCACGTGGCTTACCTTTACAATTACATCGGCCGTCCCGAAACCGCCCAGTTGCTTGTGGACAGCATTCGCCGCAGTTTCTACTTCAACCGCCCCGACGGGCTTTGCGGCAATGAGGACTGCGGGCAGATGTCGGCATGGTACGTCTTTTCCGCCCTCGGGTTCTATCCCGTTGATCCTGCCTCGGGAAGCTACGCCCTCGGTACCCCGCTTTTCCCCTCCGTCACCCTCCATCTTCCCGGCGGCAAAAAACTGGCAATTAAGGCGCAGCGCAACGGCGGCGCGGCAAGTCCGCTCGTGAAGCGCGTACGGTGGAACGGGCGCAAAGTGCGTCGCCTCGCCATAGAGCATTCCGACCTCGTCAATGGCGGAACTTTGACTTTTGAAATGCAGTAGCGGGTTTGAAATTGCGGAAAATGCACTGTGATAGTGCATTTTCTTGCGAAAACTCCTGTTTCCGATTTCTTGGTTGGCGAACAGACTTTTGAGGTAGGCGGACGCAATAAGAAGCAAAGGCAAATCAGGGGCGTGGAAAATGCCTTTGTCGTTAAAGACGATATAGAGTACGGCGGCCTTAACGTTGTTCCGCCGTGGCAATTTGGAATGTTGTATTGACAGGTTAGTGACGGGTTTGCTTAGGCAAACCCGTCACTAATAAAATTCTTAATTACAATTAGTTAAATGATGTTGTGACGGGTTGAAGGGTTTTTCGGGGGAAAAATTGCGTAATGCGCGCGTGCGCGTACGCGTGCGAGCGTGAAATATATTATTGTATGAAAGGGAATGAAAAAGACATTCTCCTGCAAGCAAACGGAAAGCAGGCAGAAGAAGAAACCCCAAAGCTCAAAGGCGTCATCGAAAGGGCGCGGCATGGGCGTGTCGATATGTTCTTGTAGTCTCTCCTGCAAAAAAAATAATCAAAAAAATGCAGCAAATATTTGCTAAGACGTTGAAAATTCGTATCTTTGCACTCCGAAAAGTAGGAAACGTAAGATAACTGCTTTATTATTAGCAGCTTTTTGCTGTGCCTGCGAGTTAGTGATAACTCCTCCGCCCCGTGCGCTGTGACGACAGTTCGGGCTACGGAAAAAGAGACAAACAATTAAATTTATTCACAAAATAAAACTGAAATGCCAGGATTATTAGGAAAGAAAATCGGAATGACATCCGTGTTCAGTGCCGAGGGCAAAAATGTGCCATGCACTGTTATCGAAGTAGGTCCTTGCGTTGTAACTCAAATCAAGAGCGTTGAGAAGGACGGTTACGCCGCTCTTCAGCTTGGTTTCCAGGAGGCTAAGGAGAAGAATACCTCTGCTCCCCTCATGGGACATTTCAAGAAAGCCGGAGTTACACCCAAGCGCCACTTGGCCGAGTTCTCAGGTTTTGATCAAGAGTACAACTTGGGCGACACCATCACTGTGGAACTGTTCAACGATGCTACTTATGTAGACGTTGTGGGCACTTCTAAGGGTAAAGGCTTCCAAGGCGTTGTGAAGCGTCACGGTTTCGGCGGTGTCGGTCAGACAACGCACGGTCAGGACGACCGTCTGCGCAAGCCGGGTTCTATCGGTGCCTGCTCTTATCCCGCAAAGGTGTTTAAGGGTATGCGCATGGGTGGCCAGATGGGCAACGAGCGCGTAACGGCTCAAAACCTGCAAGTGTTAAAGGTAATCCCCGAACACAATCTCCTTCTCATCAAGGGTAGTGTGCCGGGTTGCAAAGGTTCAATCGTAATTGTTGAAAAGTAAGCCATGGAAGTAAGTGTATTGAATATCAAAGGTGAAGACACCGGACGCAAGGTTGTCCTCAATGATTCTGTCTTCGGCATCGAACCGAACGACCATGTGATTTACTTGGATGTTAAGCGTTACCTCGCAGCTCAGCGTCAGGGTACGGCTAAGGCTAAGGAAAGAAGCGAAATGAGCGGTTCAACCCGTAAGCTCGGCCGTCAGAAGGGCGGTGGCGGCGCACGTCGCGGTGATATCAATTCGCCGGTGCTCGTGGGTGGTGCTCGCGTGTTCGGTCCCAAACCCCGCAATTACAGCATTAAGCTCAATAAGAAGGTGAAGGCTCTGGCTCGCCGCAGCGCTCTTTCTTATAAGGCTGCAGAGAATGCTATTGTAGTGGTTGAGGACTTCACGTTCGAGGCTCCTAAGACAAAGCAGTTCATCGAAGTGCTCACCAACCTCAAGGTGGCTGACAAGAAGGTGTTGATGCTTTTGCCCGAGGCAAACGAAAACATCTACCTCTCTGCCCGCAACCTTCAGAAGGCAAGAGTAATGGCTGCCGCCAACCTCCATACTTACGGTGTGCTCAATGCCAACGTGATTGTAGTGGCAGAAAGCGCTCTTGCACAAATTGACAACGTTTTAGCAAAGTAAATAGGAGGGAATAGCAATTATGGCATACATTATCAAGCCTTTGGTTTCCGAGAAAATGAACGCCCTGACCGAAAAGGAAAACAAGTTCGGTTTCATTGTGCGTCCGGAGGCCAACAAGTATCAGATTAAGAAAGAAGTTGAAACCCTCTACAATGTACACGTGGTAGGCGTGAGCACCATGGTTTACGCAGGTAAGTCCAAGTCTCGCTACACGCGCAGCGGCCTGCTCCGCGGTCGTAGCAACGCTTTCAAGAAAGCCATTGTGTCGTTGAAGGAAGGCGAATCCATTGATTTTTACAGCAACATCTAATTAAATAATGGCAGTACGTAAATTTAAGCCCACTACACCGGGGCAGAGACACAAGATTATTGGTACGTTCGAAGAGATTACTGCATCCGTACCAGAAAAATCTCTCGTTTGCGGAAAGCGTTCAAGAGGCGGCCGTAACAACACCGGTAAGATGACCATGCGTTATCTTGGCGGCGGTCACAAGAGAAAGTTCCGCTTCATCGACTTCAAGCGTGAGAAAGACGGTGTACCCGCAACTGTGAAGACCATCGAATACGATCCGAACCGTTCGGCACGTATCGCCCTGCTCTTCTATGCTGATGGTGAAAAACGTTACATTATCGCTCCCAACGGACTGAAGGTTGGCGATCAGCTCCTTTCCGGCGCTGAGGCCGCTCCCGAAATCGGTAACACCCTTCCGTTGCAGAACATTCCCGTGGGTACCGTGATCCACAACATCGAGCTCCGTCCCGGTCAGGGCGCAGTGCTCGTTCGTTCGGCCGGTAACTTCGCACAGCTCACTTCCCGTGAAGGTAAGTACTGCGTGGTGAAGCTCCCCTCGGGCGAAACACGACAGATTCTGAGTGCTTGCAAAGCCACCATCGGTAGTGTCGGCAACTCCGACCACGCCCTCGAAAGCTCCGGTAAGGCCGGTCGCTCTCGCTGGCTCGGTCGCCGTCCTCACAACCGTGGTGTTGTAATGAACCCCGTAGACCACCCGATGGGTGGTGGTGAAGGCCGCCAGAGCGGTGGACACCCGCGTTCACGTACAGGTTTGTATGCTAAGGGCTTGAAGACAAGATCGCCTAAGAAACATTCGAACAAGTACATTATCGAAAGACGTAAAAAGTAACAAGCACTTAAAGTAGAAGAATAACTATGAGTCGTTCATTAAAGAAAGGTCCGTACATCGCTGTCTCTCTCGAGAAGAAAATCCTTGCCATGAATGAAAGCGGCAAGAAGAGCGTAGTAAAGACATGGGCCCGGGCTTCCATGATTTCCCCCGACTTCGTCGGTCACACCGTGGCAGTCCACAACGGTAACAAGTTTATTCCTGTTTACGTTACTGAAAACATGGTAGGCCATAAACTCGGTGAGTTCGCACCCACCCGCAAGTTCGGCGGCCATGCTGGTAACAAGAAGAAATAAGCAGGGTTTCCAACCACTTAATTCGTATAAAAAGAAAATTAAATAATGGGAGCAAGAAAAAGATTAGCGGCTGAAAAAAGAAAAGAAGCCCGCAAGACCCAGTATTTCGCATCGATGCGAAATGTTCCCTCCTCGCCCCGCAAAATGCGCTACGTAGTAGACCTCGTTAGAGGTATGGAGGTGAACCGCGCCCTTGGTACTCTGAGATTCTCCAAGAAAGCCGCTTCGGCTGACGTTGAGAAGCTGCTTCTCTCGGCTATCAACAATTGGGAACAGAAAAATGAGCGCAAGGCCGAAGACGGCGAATTGTATATCACACAGATTTTCGTTGATGAAGGCGTTACGCTGAAGCGTATGCGTCCTGCACCCCAGGGAAGAGGTTATAGAATTCGTAAACGTTCAAACCACGTGACCATTTTCGTGGACACTAAAACTAATGATTAAAGCAAATGGGACAAAAAGTTAATCCGATAAGCAACCGTCTCGGTATTATCCGCGGCTGGGACTCTAACTGGTACGGCGGCAAGAACTTCGGCGACAATATCCTCGAAGACAGCAAAATCCGCAAGTACCTCAATGCCCGCCTCGCCAACTCAAGCGTTGCCCGCATCGTTATCGAACGCACGCCGAAGCTTGTGACTATCACTATCTGCACTTCTCGTCCCGGCCTTATCATCGGTAAAGGTGGTGCTGAAGTTGACAAGCTCAAAGAGGAAATCAAGAAAATCACGGACCGCGATGTCCAGATCAATATCTTCGAAGTGAAGAAGCCCGACCTTGATGCTACTATCGTTGGTAAGAGCATCGCTCGCCAGGTTGAAGGCAAAATCGCTTACCGCCGTGCCATCAAGATGGCTATCGCCAATGCAATGCGTGGCGGTGCAGAAGGTATCAAAGTGCTGATTAGCGGCCGTCTGAACGGTGCTGAAATCGCACGTTCCGAAATGTTCAAGGAAGGACGTACGCCCCTCCACACACTCCGCGCCGATATTGACTACTGCCAGACAGAAGCCCTCACGAAAGTGGGTCTGCTCGGCATCAAGGTTTGGATTTGCAAAGGAGAAGTGTACGGCAAGCGTGACCTCGCCCCCAACTTCACCCCCGAAAAGGATTTCGGTCGTGGCAACGGTGGTGCAAACGGTGGTCGCAAATTCCGTGGCAAAAGAAACAACAACCGCTAAAAAAGAGTTAGAGTATTATGTTACAGCCTAAAAGAACAAAATACAGAAGACCGCAAAAAGGTCGTTGCAAAGGCAACGCCCAGCGCGGCAACCAGCTCGCTTTCGGTAGCTTCGGCATCAAGAGCCTCGATACACACTGGCTCACCGGCCGCCAAATCGAAGCAGCCCGTATCGCCATGACGCGTTACATGCAGCGTGAAGGACAAAGCTGGATTCGCATTTTCCCGGACAAACCCATCACCAAGAAGCCTGCCGATGTACGTATGGGTAAAGGTAAAGGTGATCCCGTAGGATACGTATTCCCCATCACGCCGGGACGTATCATCTTTGAAATCGAGGGCGTTCCCTTCGAAGTGGCAAAAGAGGCACTCCGCCTTGCTGCTCAGAAACTCCCCGTTACAACGAAGTTCATTGTAAGACACGACTACGATAAAAACGCCTAATTATGAAAATTGCAGAAATTCGCCAAATCCCCGCAAATGAGCTCGCTGAACGTATTGAGACAGAAGTCGCAAACTATCAGCAGATGCTGCTCAACCACAGCATTGCTCCTCTGGAAAACACTGCACAGATCAAACAGGCGCGTCGTACGATTGCACGCATGAAGACTGTGTTGAGAGAATATGAACTTAACAAATAATAATGATCCGGATGGAAGCAAGAAATTTAAGAAAAACAAGACAGGGTGTCGTTATTAGCAACAAGATGGACAAAACCATCACCGTTGCCGCTAAGTTCAAAGAAAAACACCCCATTTACGGTAAGTTCATCTCCAAAACCAAGAAGTATCACGCTCACGATGAGAAGAACGAATGCAACATCGGTGATACGGTTCTGATCATGGAAACCCGTCCCTTGAGCAAGACAAAGCGTTGGAGAGTTGTTCAAATTGTAGAAAGAGCTAAATAATTATGATACAAGTAGAATCAAGACTGACTGTCGCAGACAACAGCGGCGCACGCGAAGCTCTCTGCATCCGTGTCCTCGGTGGTACGCGTCGCCGTTACGCCTCTGTGGGTGATGTTATCGTCGTTTCTGTCAAGAACGTCATCCCTTCCAGCGATATTAAAAAAGGTGCCGTATCTAAGGCTCTCATCGTTCGCACTAAGAAGGAAATCCGCCGTGCCGACGGTTCCTATATCCGTTTCGATGATAACGCATGCGTATTGCTCAACAACGCCGGCGAAATCAGAGGCAGCCGTATCTTCGGCCCCGTTGCACGTGAGCTCCGCGCCGTGAATATGAAGGTCGTTTCTCTGGCACCCGAAGTACTTTAATTTTTGAAACAGAGACAATAATGAGTAAGTTACATATCAAGAAAGGCGACACCGTCTATGTAAACACCGGCAAGGACAAAGGCAAAACCGGCAAAGTCATCAAGGTGTTTGTAGAGGAACAGCGCGCCATCGTAGAAGGCTTGAACATTGTTTCCAAAAACCAAAAGCCTAACGCTAAGAACCCGCAAGGCGGTATTATCAAAATGGAGGCTCCTATCCACATCTCCAACCTCAACGTGGTAGACCCCAAAACTGGTAAGCCCACCCGTATCGGTCGTAGATTGAACGAAGAAGGCAAGTTGGTTCGTTACGCTAAAAAATCAGGAGAGGAGATCAAGTAATGAGTAATACAGCAAACCTTAAGAAGGAATATACAGAGCGCATCGCACCGGCTCTGAAAAAGCAGTTCAACTATTCTTCTTCAATGCAGGTGCCCGTCCTCAAAAAGATTGTTATCAATCAGGGTCTCGGCATCGCTACGGCTGACAAGAAAATCATCGACGTTGCACTGAACGAACTCACCGCAATCACCGGTCAGAAGGCTGTTGTTACGGTTTCCCGTAAGGACGTTTCTAACTTCAAATTGCGTAAGAAGATGCCTATCGGCGTTATGGTTACACTCCGTCGCGAACGCATGTATGAGTTCCTCGAAAGACTCGTACGCGTTGCCCTCCCCCGTATTCGTGACTTCAAAGGTATCGAAAGCAAGTTCGACGGCCGCGGCAACTACACGCTCGGTATTCAGGAACAGATTATCTTCCCTGAAATCAATATTGACACCATCGACCGTCTTCTCGGTATGAACATCACGTTCGTTACCTCGGCTCCGACCGACGAAGAAGGCTACGCTCTCCTCAAAGAGTTCGGTCTGCCCTTTAAGAACGCTAAAAATTAAGCAAGAAGAATATGGCAAAAGAATCAATGAAGGCCCGCGAAGTGAAGCGTGCCAAACTTGTAGCCAAGTACGCAGCCAAGCGCGCCGCTCTGAAGGAAATTGTCAACAAGTCTGACGATCCCGTTGCTGCTTACGAAGCTGCCCGCAAGTTGCAGCAGATTCCCCGCAACGCCAATCCCATCCGTCTTCACAACCGTTGCAAAATCACAGGACGTCCCAAAGGATACATCCGCCTCTTCGGCCTTTCCCGTATCCAGTTCCGTGAGATGGCTTCAAGCGGTTTGATTCCCGGTGTTAAGAAGGCAAGCTGGTAATCTATCCCAAGCACTTTTCTATTTCATTTTTTAATATTGTCGGGAGTTCCCGATTAATTAAAACTTATTTTAAATGACAGATCCAATAGCAGACTATTTGACTCGGTTGCGCAACGCCATTCAGGCTAACCACCGCGTTGTGGAAATCCCCGCGTCAAATCTGAAGAAGGAAATCACAAAGATCCTCTTCGATCAGGGTTACATCTTGAACTACAAGTTCGATGATGAAACTGTTCAGGGTACGATTAAAATCGCCTTGAAGTACAACCCCCAAACTAAGGTCAATGCCATTAAGTGCTTGACGCGCGTGTCTAAGCCCGGTATGCGTAAGTACACCGGTTATCGCGAAATGCCCAGAGTTATTAACGGACTTGGTATTGCTATCATTTCCACGTCCAAAGGTGTGATGACTAACAAAGAAGCTGCCGAACAGAAGATCGGAGGCGAAGTTCTTTGCTACGTTTATTAATATATAGGAGGAATTGAAATGTCCAGAATAGGTAAATTGCCGATTAACATCCCTGCCGGCGTTACAGTTACGCTGAAGGATAATGTAGTGTCCGTAAAAGGACCGAAGGGTGAACTCAGTCAGGCTGTCGATCCTTCTATCATCGTTACAATTGAAGACAACGTTATCAAGTTCTCCATCGACGAACAGAACGACACCGTTGAACAAAAGCAGAAGCAGGCTTACCATGGTCTCTACCGCGCGCTTGTGAACAACATGGTTGTCGGTGTTTCTGAAGGTTACAAAAAGGAAATGGAACTTGTCGGTGTCGGTTACCGCGTTTCCAACCAGGGCAACCTCGTTGAATTTTCTCTGGGTTACACCCACAGCATCTTCATCCAGCTCCCGCCCGAAATCAAGGTTGAGACGAAAACTGAAAGAAACAAGAACCCGTATATCTCACTCGAGTCTTGCGATAAGCAACTTCTCGGTCTTGTATGCGCTAAAATCCGTTCCTTCCGCAAGCCTGAGCCTTACAAGGGTAAGGGTATCCTCTATGTGGGCGAACAAATCCGCAGAAAGTCTGGTAAGTCAGCAGGCGCTAAGTAATTTTAATTCTGTAAGATTATGACTACGAAAAAAGAACAAAGACGCATCAAGATAAAATATCGGGTACGTAATAAAATTTCCGGCACAGCCGCACGTCCCCGTTTGAGCGTATTCAGAAGCAACAAGCAAATCTACGCTCAGGTGATTGACGACGAAACCGCTAAGACCCTTGTGTCTGCCTCTTCTCTCGGTATGGAAGCCATGCCTAAGAAGGAACAGGCCGCTAAGGTGGGTGAAGCTCTCGCTCAAAAGGCTATCGAAGCCGGCATCACGACTGTTGTATTCGACCGTAACGGTTATCTCTACCACGGCCGCGTAAAAGAGTTGGCAGATGGAGCACGTAAAGGTGGACTTAAATTCTAAATAGATTATGGCAAACAGAGTAAACGTAAATAGCGAAGAATTAAAAGATAGACTGGTTGCTATCAATCGCGTTGTTAAGGTCACCAAGGGTGGACGTACTTTCACTTTCGCAGCCATCGTTGTTGTCGGAGACGGCAAGGGCGTTATCGGTTACGGTCTCGGCAAAGCCGGTGAAGTGACGGCCGCTATTGCAAAGGGTGTCGAAGCAGCCAAAAAGAATTTGATAAAGGTTCCTGTACTCAAAGGCACTGTTCCCCACGAACAAGCAGCTCGCTTCGGCGGCGCTGAAGTGCTCATCCTTCCCGCTTCCGAAGGTACCGGCGTCGTTGCCGGCGGTGCAATGCGCGCCGTGCTCGAAAGCGTTGGTATCAAGGACGTGCTTGCCAAGTCCAAGGGCTCTTCCAACCCCCACAATCTTGTGAAGGCCACAATTTTGGCACTGAGTGAAATGCGTGACGCTTACACGGTTGCACAGCATCGTGGCGTCTCAATGGAAAAAGTATTCAGAGGATAAAAGATTATGGCTACGATAAAGATTAAACAAACCAAAAGCAGAATCGGAGCTCCCAAAGACCAGAAGAGAACGCTCGACGTACTCGGTCTCACTAAGCTCAACCACGTGGTGGAAAAGGAGGACAACGATGTTGTTCGCGGCATGATCCGCAAGGTTCATCACCTGGTGACGATTGTTGAATAATCAAAATTAAGTACAAGTTATGCAATTACATAATTTAAAACCCGCAGCAGGTTCAACAAAAACGCGCAAGAGAATTGGTCGCGGTCCCGGTTCTGGTATGGGCGGCACTTCTACTCGTGGTCACAAGGGTGCCAAGCAGCGTTCCGGTTACAGCAAGAAGATTGGTTTTGAAGGTGGTCAGATGCCTCTTCAGCGCCGTCTTCCCAAGCATGGTTTTAAGAACATCAATCGCGTAGAATACAAGGCTATCAATATCGCTACTATTCAGGCATTGGCAGAAGCCAAGAACCTTGAGAAGGTTGGTATCGAAGACCTCGTAGCTGCCGGCTTCGTTTCTTCCAAGCACCTCGTTAAAGTGCTGGGCAATGGCGAACTCAGCAAGAAGGTTGAAGTTGAAGCCCATGCTTTCTCAAAGTCTGCCGAAGCTGCCATTCAGGCTGCCGGCGGTACTGCTACCAAAATTTAATTAAGACCTAATCGATGAAAAAAATAATCGAGACAATCAAGAACATCTGGAGAATTGAGGATTTGCGTACACGAATCCTCATCACTCTCCTTTTTGTTGCAATTTACCGCTTCGGCTCATTCATCGTGTTGCCGGGTATTGCACCGGATCGTCTGGCGCAGTTGCAGCAGCAAACGAGTGAGGGACTCATGTCCTTGTTGAACATGTTCTCCGGTGGCGCATTCTCCAATGCCTCTATCTTCGCATTGGGAATTATGCCTTACATCTCGGCCTCGATTGTCATTCAGCTTCTTGCTATTGCTGTTCCTTATTTCCAGAAAATGCAGCGCGAAGGCGAGAGCGGTCGTCGGAAGATTAACCAATACACGCGTTGGCTGACAATTGCCATCCTCGTGTTCCAAGCTCCTACCTATCTGATTAACCTTAAAGCACAGACCGCTGGTTCTGGCGCATTCCTGGTTGGCGATGGGTTTGGCTTTATGCTTTCTTCCACGATTATTCTCGCAGCCGGCAGTATGTTTATCCTTTGGCTCGGTGAGCGTATCACCGACAAGGGTATCGGAAACGGCGTATCGCTTATCATCATGATAGGTATTATTGCCCGCCTCCCGGTTGCTATCGGCCAGGAATTCGTTACTGCATTGAGCGGTGCTGAAGGCGGCGGCCTTATCAAGTTCCTCTTCGAGATCATCGCATTGCTCGCCGTTATGGCTTTGGCAATCGTGCTCGTCAAGGCAACTCGCAAGGTGCCCGTTCAGTATGCCAAGCGTGTTGAAGGCAACAGGGCTGTGGGCGGTGCGCGCCAGTACATCCCCCTCAAGCTCTTCGCTGCCAACGTAATGCCTATCATCTTTGCACAGGCCATTATGTTTATCCCCCTCACGTTGGCGCAGGCAACGGCTAAAAGCGGTAGTTGGGCAATGTCTCAATTCTTGGATCATACGAGCGTGCTTTACAACCTCGTGTTTGTAATCCTTATTATCGCTTTCACTTATTTCTACACCGCCATTACCCTGAACCCCGTTCAGATGGCAGAAGATATGAAGCGCAATAACGGATTTATCCCCGGTGTGAAGCCCGGCAAACCCACCGCAGACTATTTGGATAACGTGATGTCGCACATCACGCTGCCCGGCTCTCTCTTTATCGCCCTCATTGCCATTATGCCCGCATTTGCCGGTATCTTTGGCGTGAAGCAGGAGTTTGCACAGTTCTTCGGCGGAACGTCCTTGTTGATCCTTGTCGGCGTTGTGCTCGATACGCTTCAGCAGATAGAAAGCCATTTGCTGGTACGCCATTATGATGGTCTCCTCAATTCGGGCCATACGCGTACCCGCTCAACAAATGTGGCTGCCTATTAGTGCATCAGTCTGATGATTTATTTGAAGACAGAAGATGAGATAGAGTTGCTGCGACAGGCTAATCTACTTGTATCGGCAACCCTTGCAGAAATAGCGAAAGTTATCCGCCCCGGTGTTACTACCAACCAATTGGACACTTTGGCAGAGGCTTTCATAAGAGACCACGGAGCCGAGCCTATATTCAAAGGATTTCCAAATCCTTATGGCTCGGACTTCCCAGCCTCTATTTGCGCTTCCGTTAATGAGGTAGTAGTGCATGGAATACCCAATGACGTCCCTTTGAAAGAAGGTGACATCGTTTCAGTGGATTGCGGCGCGAAACTCAACGGATTCTGCGGAGACTCTTGCTACACCTTTGCTGTGGGTGAGATTTCCGAAGAAGCAAAGCGTTTGCTAAGCGCGACGAAAGATGCGCTCTACAAGGCCATTGCCGTTGCAAATGCCGGCGGCAGGTTGGGAGACATAGGTCATGCGGTTCAGTCCCATTGCGAAGCCCAAGGATACGGAGTGGTTCGTGAATTTGTCGGACACGGCATAGGTCATGAGATGCACGAAGATCCGCAAGTGCCCAATTACGGCAAGGAAGGCAGCGGCGTTCAATTAAAGAACGGTATGTGCATTGCCATTGAGCCGATGATTACACAGGGCAGTCGCGAGTTGCGTATGCTCCCCGACCACTGGGGCGTTGTCACGCGAGACAGAAAGTTGGCTGCACATTTCGAGCATACCATTGCCATCCACAACGGCAAGGCTGACATTCTCTCATCTTTTGATACAATTGAAGAAATAGAAAGACAAAGACATTGATATGGCAAAAGAAGCTGCAATTGAACAAGACGGCGTTATCGTTGAAGCATTAAGCAATGCAATGTTTCGCGTTGAACTTGAAAACGGGCACGAAATCACCGCCCATATTTCCGGCAAGATGCGAATGCACTACATCAAAATTCTTCCCGGCGACAAAGTAAAGGTTGAAATGAGCCCTTACGACCTTTCAAAAGGAAGGATAGTGTTCAGATATAAATAATACCCCATAATATGAAAACAAGAGCATCCTTAAAGAAGCGCAGCGCCGACTGCAAGATTGTTCGTCGCAAAGGTCGCTTGTATGTGATTAACAAGAAGAACCCTAAGGAAAAAATGCGCCAGGGTTAATTCAGTCACGCAAATAACAAATATAGTATATGGCAATAAGAATTGTTGGTGTTGATTTACCTCAAAACAAAAGAGGCGAAATCGCTTTGACCTATATTTTTGGCATAGGTCGCAGTAGCTCGGCCAAGATTTTGGATAAGGCCGGCATTGATAAAGACATTAAGGTTAAGGACTGGACCGACGACCAGGCTGCCAAGATTCGTGAAATCATTGGCGCTGAGTTCAAGGTAGAAGGTGACCTCCGTTCCGAAATCCAGCTCAACATTAAGCGTCTTATGGATATTGGTTGCTATCGCGGTGTTCGTCACCGTCACGGACTTCCCGTTCGCGGACAGAGCACAAAGAACAATGCACGTACTCGCAAGGGTCGCAAGAAGACCGTTGCCAACAAGAAAAAAGCAACTAAATAATTAGGATAGAATTATGGCAAAGAAAACAGTAGCAGCAAAAAAGAGAAACGTAAAGGTTGACGCTATGGGTCAGCTCCACGTTCACAGCTCTTTCAACAATATCATTGTGTCTTTGGCTAACAGCGAGGGTCAGATTATTTCGTGGTCGTCTGCCGGTAAGATGGGCTTCCGCGGTTCTAAGAAAAATACTCCTTACGCTGCCCAGATGGCCGCACAGGATTGCGCTAAGGTCGCTTTCGACCTCGGTCTTCGCAAGGTGAAAGCCTATGTGAAAGGTCCCGGTAACGGCCGCGAGTCCGCTATCCGTGCTATCCACGGTGCCGGCATCGAAGTTACTGAGATTATCGACGTGACGCCGCTGCCCCACAATGGTTGCCGTCCTCCGAAGAGAAGAAGAGTATAATACAAACAGTATTCGCTTTACTTCCCAATTGAATTTCACAATTTAACCCGAAACATTAAAAAAGAAATATGGCAAGATATATTGGACCTAAGTCACGTATTGCCCGCAAGTTTGGAGAAGCTATCTTCGGTGCTGACAAAGTTCTTTCAAAGCGCAACTATCCTCCCGGACAACATGGCAACTCACGCCGTCGCAAAACTTCTGAATACGGCATCATGCTCGCAGAGAAGCAAAAGGCTAAGTACACCTATGGCGTTTTGGAAAAGCAGTTCCGCAACATGTTCGACAAGGCAGCTTCTGCCAGCGGCATTACCGGTGAAATCCTGCTCCAGAATCTTGAGTGCCGCCTCGACAACGTTGTTTTCCGTCTTGGCATCGCTCCCACCCGCGCCGCAGCCCGTCAGCTTGTCAACCACAAGCACATCACCGTTGACGGCCGCGTGGTAAACATTGCTTCTTATAGCGTTAAGCCCGGCCAGATCGTTGCTGTCCGCGAAAAGTCTAAATCGCTCGAAGTAATCGCTGACTCTCTCGCAGGTTTCAACCACAGCAAGTATCCTTGGATCGAGTGGGACGAAAACATCAAGGGCGGCAAGTTCCTCCACAAGCCCGAACGCGCCGACATCCCCGAAAACATCAAGGAACAACTGATTGTCGAGTTGTACTCTAAAAACTAATTAAAACCGATTACATTCATGGCGATATTAGCATTTCAAAAACCCGATAAAGTTATAATGTTGGAAAACGACTCCAAGCACGGACGTTTTGAGTTCCGTCCCTTGGAGCCGGGTTTCGGCGTCACCGTCGGAAATGCCTTACGCCGTATCCTGCTCTCCTCGCTCGAAGGTTATGCCATCAATACCATTAAGATTGAAGGCGTCGAACATGAGTTCGCTTCCGTGCCCGGCGTGCGCGACGACGTAACCAACATCATCCTGAACTTGAAGCAAGTGCGTTTCAAGCAGGTAGTAGAAGAAATCGAGAACGAGAAAGCTGTTATCACCGTCTCGAATACAACTGAGTTCAAGGCCGGCGATATCAGCAAGTACCTGACTGGATTTGAAGTGTTAAATCCTGAATTGGTGATTTGTCATTTGGATGCCAAAGCCACGATGCAAATTGAACTGACGATTAACAAAGGCCGCGGCTACGTTCCCGCAGAAGAGAACCGCGAGTTCTGCACCGATGTTAACGCAATTCCCATCGATTCCATTTACACCCCCATCCGTAATGTCAAGTATGACGTTGAGCCTTTCCGCGTTGAGCAGAAGACCGACTACGACAAGCTTGTGCTTGACATCACAACGGACGGTTCCATTCACCCGAAGGACGCCCTTAAAGAAGCCGCTAAGATTCTCATTTATCACTTTATGCTCTTCTCCGATGAGAAAATCACCGTCGAAGACCAGGCATACGCTGAAAATGAGGAACTCGACGAGGAAGTACTCCACATGCGCCAGCTCCTGAAAACGAAGCTCGTTGACATGAACCTTTCCGTCCGCGCTCTGAACTGCCTCAAAGCCGCCGATGTCGAAACCCTCGGCGACCTCGTTCAGTTCAACAAAAACGACCTCTTGAAGTTCCGCAACTTTGGTAAGAAATCGCTCACGGAGCTTGATGATTTGCTCGAGAGTCTGAATCTTTCGTTTGGAACTGATATTTCTAAGTATAAATTAGATAAAGATTAAAACTTAAAATGAGACACAATAAGAAATTCAACCATTTGGGCCGTACTGCATCTCACCGCGCCGCCATGCTCTCTAACATGGCTGTTTCCCTGATCATGCACAAAAGAATCACTACGACCCTCGCTAAGGCTAAGGCGCTTAAGAAGTACGTTGAGCCGCTGATCACCAAGAGCAAAAACGATACGACTAACTCCCGCCGCGTAGTTTTCAGCTATTTGCAGGACAAGTATGCAGTGACCGAACTCTTCCAGAACGTTGCAGAGAAGGTTGCCAATCGTCCCGGCGGTTACACGCGTATCATTAAGCTCGGTTTCCGTCCCTCCGATGCTTCCGAAATGGCTTTCATCGAACTCGTTGACTTCGATGAGAACATGGCCAAGACTCCGAAGAAGACCACGCGTACGCGTCGCTCCAAGAAGTCTTCTGCTGCCGCTGCCGAAGCTCCCGTGGCTGAAACCGCTGCTGCTGAAACTGCTGCCGAAGCTCCTGCAGAAGAAGCTAAGGCTGAGTAAAAAGATACTGACAATTATAAGCCATAAGAGTAGGTTGACCTTCGGGTTCAACCTACTCTTTTTTTTGTTTTGAATTAAAAAAAGTTTGTATTTTGTGTAATTTAACACAAATAGTAAAATAAAGATATTTATAAATACGTATCTTTGTGCGGTTTAATGCGCAGAAAAAGCAGAATAATTGCAATTTGCTTATTTTTGGGCGTGTCGTTTTGCACGCTATATTTAACCTTTTTCGATTATTTCTTTTATTAATTATTACTTATACTATGAGAACAAACTGTTTTACAATCCTTCGTTTATCGGGGGGGGTAATTAAGAGGTTGTGCCTCGTACTGGTACTCGCGCTTTCGGCGGGGATTAGTCTGAACGCGCAAACTACCTGGTACTCTCCCGGTACGCGTCTCGGCATTGATGAGATTAATGCTGGTGACGATGTGTTTATTTATTCGATGTGTTACGTGTATGGTAGCGCATCTTCTGATTATTCCCGATTTATTGTTAATGATGGTAACTCCGCCAAGGCTGGTGTGGGTAAACCTGCTACGCTCCATACTCAGAACATTGGTTACGTCTGGAAAGTGCGGAGCAAAGAAACCGTGGGGACGGGCGTGCAGCTTACTTTCAGCCGCAACGCGGGTTCTGAAGACACTATGTACTATTGGGGTATCGGCGGTGTCACTAGCAACACGAGCGCCGGTGACCCGCAGAAAATGGTGGTTACCCAATGGCTCTCAAGTCCTTATGTGAGCGGTACGTCAAAGGCGGGCAGTGACGTTTATTGGGAGGCTGAAAATGGCGCAATTACGCCCCAGTCATCTATGACAGCAACAGATAAAGTATATCTTGTTTCTGCCCTTGCTGGTAAATCTGTCAATACTGACCTCGGTGGTTATCAAGGCAACTACACCTATGGTTATCCTGTGGCATTTTATTCCGTAGTTGAGAGTCAAGAAGCTCCTGCAGACCCGCTTGGCATCCACGTTTCCGCCGCTCCCGACAGCGATACGGGCAGCACGATTTGGAACCAGGATACCAAATGGTATAAGCTGAAAATGAATGCTGGTAACTGGAAATATATTGATACCAACCATGCCTATTGCGATGCCAGCGGAAATCTGACGTTGAACCAATCTGCTTCCTCTGATGCCCTCAGTGCTTTGTGGGCTGTGGAGGGTAACGAAACCGACGGCTATAAATTATATAACATGGCCACCGGCCCCGGCAAGGTGTTAGGTGTTACAGGTTCTGAGGGTAATGCCCGCACAAAGATGGTAGACCCCAACAATGCCGGCACAGCCACCACCACCTTCGACATCACCTATCATTACGCCGGCTGGTACATCAAGAAGCACGGCACAACTAACAACTATCTCAACAACCGCGATAACAATTTGGCGCTTTGGGATTCTTCTGCTGGATTGGGCAATTCCGGGTCTGCTTTCATGTTCGAGGCGGTGGATGATGTTTCCGCCTACGTTACGGCGGCTCAGACGAAAATAGTTGGCCGTGCTGAGGATTGGAAAAACATGCCAGCAATTTGGGCAGGGGCTACGGCTACTTACGATGCCCTCAACGTCACGCTTTCCAATCCCGTGACGAATGCAGAGATTGTGGCTGTTGCAGAAGCGCAAGCCGCAGCCCGCGAAGCTTTCGTTTCGGCTGTGAACAACCAGAAAGTTACGCTTTCAAACTACGATAGTAATAGCGGAGCTTCGGCACGCTACAATGCCGCCATGTATGTGGATAATTCTTCCACCACGGTTAAAGGGCGTACCACTGCCACCATTACTCTTGACGAGGTGATGGTGCTTAAAGCCACTCCCGATTTCACCATTAAGCTTTACAACGCCCAGACTGATAAATATGTCGGCACGCCTACCGGTACGGACCCCGGTACTACCAGCGCTGTCGCCCTCGCCAGCGCCGGCAACTTCGATATCTACACGGAGGCGAGCAAAGGTCAGAATGTTGCTGTATTCTGCGTGAACGGCACGGCCACCATGCACCTATTGCGAGCTTTGAATATTTCCAATTACAGCAGCACCACAGACGTGGCTTCGTACTGGCGGTTCTGCACAGATGTCTCCCGCCACGAGTTGAAAGCCTGTATAGAAAATGCCACCGCTTGGAAGAACAACCTTTCCGCGCTGATCGCGGCCAAGAAGGCCAACCTGCTTCAGGAACCCGCATCGCTCTACAAGATAACAGAGGAAATCCGTTATGCTAACCTTGCGCTTAACGATGCAAGCGGTACGCAGGCCACCCGCACCGCCGCATTGGCCACGCTCACCGCCGCTTTGACCAAGGCGCGGGGCGCATGGCTGGGCGAGTTGGGCGCTACCCAGGAGTTCCGTTTGAGAAATAATGCGATTACCACCACAACGGGCGAGGGAGAAACTACGGCTTATTACCTTATCGTAGGGCAGGCAAAGAACTCTGACAACAATGAGGGCAATGCCCGCCTTGCTGAGCTCAATGAGAACAGTACCAACCAAAAGTTCACGCTTACGCCCGGCACGGGCAGCAATGCCGGCAAGTATGTGCTTACTTTCGGCGATAGACAGTTAAAGGATTTAGGAGGATGGAACACCGACATGACGACCGGCGGCGACGGCACGCCCTATACTTTCGAGGAAGTCAATCTGGCCGAAGGCCTGTTCCGCATCCGCACCACCAAAGGTTTGTTCGGTCCCAACAGCGTAGTGACGGGCGCCAATCTCACCGAGGGCAATAACGCGTTTATGTACACCAACCACGACGGTACGCGCGACAATCTAACGTGGGCGCTGGAGTCCATAGCTCCCGACGGCGCGGCCGACAAGACGGCTCTTGCCGCAGAAATCGCCAAAGGCCGCACGTGGCTGGACGATGCCAACCTGATCAACCCCGACGGCATTGCCTGCGTGGTCGGCTATAAGGCTGAAAAGGAGGCTGCCGAAGCGGTGAACAACAATGAGTCAGCTACGCGCTATGAAATCAACACCGCCCTCGTGCGCCTGAAAGCCAAATGGGACATTTTGGCAAGCCGTCTATTCGCGGAGGCCAGCCCGGCACAGGGTTACCGATTGAAGTTCAACTCTGATGCCAACCTCTACATGACGCTCACGCCCGATGTGGCAGAGACCCATGAGGTAAATGTGATGAACGTGCAGGCCGCCAGCAATGCCGCCAAGCAGACGGTCAAGATACAGCCGGCTGCTGAGGCAGGCAAGTTTACCATTCAGGATGGCGCAACGTCCAAGTATGTGGGCATTAGTTCTCCTAAGAACTGGAATCCAAGCCTTGTGGATGCCTCGGGCGCGACGTTTACCTTCGAACCCGTCACCTTAGATAACTCAGATTATCTTGCGGTTAAAATAAAAACTATCCATGGCGTTCTTGCTCCGGGCTCAGATGCGCCTGCAGCCAATGCCTATGTGTACACTAATCAGGGCAGCGATGTGGCTCGCTACTGGATTGTAGAGCCGTATGTCAGCCCCGACAGCGTCAATGCGCTGAAAGCCACCATTGCCAATATCGACAAGTATGTGGGTAGCGGAATGGGACAATATGCTTCCACCATCAATGTGCCTGCCTTGCATGCCACGTCGTGGAGCATGATCAACGGCACAGACGCGTATGCCACGAGTGCACTCACCAATGAGCAGTTCGTCAATCAGATTGCGCAGTACGACAATGTGCTCTCTACCACGAACCTCACCATCAACCAGCCCACAGCAGGCAGAGTGTACCGCTTCAAGGGTAAGGTCAGCGGCAAGTACATGTGCGCTGCCACGGCTACGCCCTCTGACGACACCATGATGACGATGGTTACAGACAGCACCCAGTTGGGCACCCTCTTCATCCTCCAGGCAGGCGAGGAAATCGACGGGCAGACGGGCTTTAAGTTCTTGAGCTACAATACGGGCTATTATACCAAGAACACGCACAACAACGGTGCGCTCTCCGCCGCCGCCAATTCCGTGAAAGTTTACGCCTCCGAAACTGCCGCCAACCTTGGCTTCTATACGTTGAAAGCAAACAGAACCGGCAATACGGTTGAAGAAAGTAAAGGCACTTATCTTTATGACTATGGAACAAAAGCATCTCCCGTGGTTGACCGCAATGGCAGCTACGCCGCCAACAACTGCGACTGGACCATTGAGGAGGTGACGAAACTGCCGATTAGCGTGACCACAGGCTACAGCCGTCTCGGCACTATCGTAAGCCCCGTGTCGCTGAATGCCGACAACAGCAAGCTGAAATTCTACACCGGCAGCATCAACGGCGACTACCTCCACCTTACGGAATTTACGGGCGATGTGATCCCCGCAGGCGTGCCGTTCTTAATCGAATATCAGGGCGGCGACCAGACCAACGGTTGCTCGCTGCTCGAAGTCAACGGGGCAGAGGCCACCTTGGACGGAGGCGTGGGAAATGAGTTGCGAGGCGGTCTTGAAACCGTGGCAACGCCTACCGATATCGGCACGATCTATACCATTCAGAAGACTGGTAGCGCCCCCGAAACGGACACGCAGGTGTTCCGCCGGTATACTGGCGACACCGTGAAAGGCTGCAGGGCTTACCTGCCTCTTCCCGCCGGCAGCAATATCAAGGGCATGGTGTTCGACGATGGCACCACCACGGAGATAGAAACTTTGGTTGAACCTGCCGCCCCCGTTACGCCCGCCGCCTGCTACGACCTCAGCGGCCGCCGCGTGGCAAAAGCCGCCAAGGGGCTCTACATCAGAGACGGCAAGAAGATTTATGTGAAATAATGCACAGACTATTAAATTAGGAAAACTATGAGAAAAGAATATATCAGCCCGTCCCTCACAGTCGTGGTGCTCGCCACAGAGGGCCTGCTTGCAACCAGCGTGCCTATCGACACCACCAGCCCTGGCGGCGGAGATATGGACACGCGCAAGAAAGAGCAAACTACCGATATGTGGGGCAATCCCCAGAATAAAGGTATTTGGGACTAATCCAAGAACAAAGAGATGGGGCTGCACTCCGAATGGGGTGCAGCCCGCTTTGTTTTTACGACAACTTAGACAACAAAAGAAAACTCCGAGAGTCTGGCAATGTTGCGCTTAATATGACGACAACAGAGAAAACGGGGCGTATTTTATGCGCCAGCTCGCAACGCCGGAAGACAACTGAAAGTGGGCCCAGTTGTCGTAAAAGGGCAAACCAATAGGTACAGTCGCTATCCCAGCACCGATGTTGGCCATTCTATATAGGGAGGGGGAGATGCAAAACTTGTTAATGCCTTTTCGCTCTCTGCGCAGAGCGTTGAAGGCGCGTTTGCAATCGTTAAGGCGGGGCGGTGCGAAAGTTTAGGAATAATTAAGGAAAGAAGAATTCGCTCCTTGAAAATTTCTGCGAAAAACAAGGAGATGTTCACTATAAAGCACATCGGAAAAATTATAAAGGAGCAAATTTTCACGGGGTTGCTTATAATTTTCACGATCCTATAAGATAATTTTTCCCGCCCATATAGGATAGTTCGCCCCAAAAATGCGAAAAGAGGAAAGGCCCGCACCCTTCCTCTTTTTGCTAAGGCAAAGATATGCTTTTTTGCCCGTAATGCCAAAACGCACCGCGTTGTGCCACGGGCTGGCAAAGGCGCAGACCTGGGCGATAGGCGGCTTGCAAAATGAAAGCAGGGTGGGGCGGTTGGTGTGCAAATAACGCAATTTGGGCGACACATTGCCGCGATTGGTAAAAAAGGAACTCAAAGTTGTGGCAAGTAAATACCTTTTCCGTAACTTTGTACGCTTATAAGTGGCTTTTGCCACGGAAAGCAGTTTTTTCTTATTGCTCACACAATATTAATTATACAATATATTTATGGAAAAGAAATTCAACCGCACCCTCGTCACGGCAGCCCTGCCCTACGCCAACGGCGGCGTGCATATAGGACACCTCGCCGGGGTGTACGTCCCCGCCGACATCTACGTGCGCTACCTGCGCCTCAAAGGGGAGGACGTGCTCTACATCTGCGGCTCTGACGAGCACGGCGTGCCCGTCACCATCCGCGCCCGCAAGGAAGGCTGCACGCCGCAGGAGGTGGTGGACAGATATAACCGCATCATCAAGGACTCGTTTGAGGAGTTCGGCATCTCGTTCGACGTGTTCGGACGCACCACGAGCGAAACGCACCGCAAGACGGCCTCCGACTTCTTCCGCAAGCTCTACGACAAGGGCGAGTTTGTGGAACAGGAAAGCGAGCAGTACTACGACGAGGAAGCAAAGACCTTCCTCGCTGACCGCTACATCACGGGCGAATGTCCCCACTGCCACGCCGAGGGCGCCTACGGCGACCAGTGCGAGAAGTGCGGCACGGCCCTCTCGCCCGAGGAACTCATCAACCCCAAGAGCACGGTGAGCGGCTCGGTGCCTGTGATGAAAAAAACGAAACACTGGTATCTGCCGCTCGACAAGCACCAGCAATGGCTCGAGCCGTGGATCACGAAGGACCACACGGAATGGCGCAGCAACGTGATGGGACAGTGCAAAAGCTGGTTCGACATGGGCTTAAAACCCCGTGCCGTGAGCCGCGACCTCGACTGGGGTATCCCCGTGCCCGTGGAAGGGGCAGAGGGGAAAGTGCTCTACGTGTGGTTTGACGCGCCCATTGGCTACATCTCCAACACCAAGGATCTCAGGCCCGACGACTGGGAACTGTGGTGGAAAAGCCCCGACACGCGCCTCGTGCACTTTATCGGCAAGGACAACATCGTGTTCCACTGCATCGTGTTCCCCGCCATGCTAAAAGCCGAGGGGTCGTATATCCTGCCCGACAACGTGCCCGCCAACGAGTTCCTCAACCTCGAGGACGACAAAATCAGCACCTCGCGCGGCTGGGCAGTGTGGCTCCACGAATACCTCAAGGAACTGCCCGGCAAGCAAGACGTGCTGCGCTACGTGCTGACCGCCAACGCGCCGGAGACGAAGGACAACAATTTTACGTGGAAGGACTTCCAGGCACGCAACAACAACGAACTCGTGGCCGTATACGGCAACTTCGTGAACCGCGCCCTGCAACTCACTAAGAAATACTACGACGGCATCGTGCCCGCCTGCGGCGAACTCAACGACACCGACCGCGCCACAATCGACGAGTTTAAGAACGTGAAGGCCGACGTGGAGCGCCTGCTCGACGGCTTCCGCTTCCGCGACGCGCAGAAAGAGGCGATGAACCTCGCCCGCATCGGCAACAAATATCTCGCCGACGCAGAGCCGTGGAAAGTAATCAAGACCGACCCCGAGCGCGTGAAGACCATCATCAACCTCTCGCTGCAACTCGTGGCCAATCTTGCCATTGCCTTCGAGCCGTTCCTGCCGTTCTCCTCCGCAAAACTGAAAGAGATGCTGGCTGTGGACGGCCTGTCGTGGGCATCGCTCGGCGCAACCGACCTGCTGCCCGCCGGCCACAAAATCGGCGAGCCGGCATTGCTGTTCGAGAAAATCGAGGACAGCGTGGTGGAGGCGCAGGTGGCCAAGCTGCAGCAGTGCAAGAAGGAAATGGCAGAGGCCGCCTACAAGGCAGAGCCCGTGAAGTCCGACATCGCTTTCTCCGACTTTGAGAAACTCGACATCCGCGTGGGCACGGTGCTCTCCTGCGAGCGCGTGCCGAAGATGAAGAAGCTCCTGAAATTCGAGATTGCCGACGGACTGGAAAACCGCACCATCGTGAGCGGCATCGCCATGCACTACGAGCCCGAAGCACTGGTGGGCAAGCAGGTGTGCTTCATCGCCAACCTGCCGCCGCGCGAGTTCAAAGGCGGCCTCGTGAGCCAAGGCATGATACTCTCCGCCGTGAACTGCGACGGCACGCTGAGCGTCATCACGCCAGAGCGCAAAGTGGCAGCCGGCAGCAGCGTGTGCTGAGGTCAAAATATGCGACAAATTCAATCCAAAATAACAAAAATAACAAACAACTACACCCCACTTAAAATCAACCATGAAAAGAAGTCTGCTTCTTACTCTGGCAATCGGCTTGGCAAGCGCCTTGCTATATGCCGGTCCGGCGAAGCGCGTGCCGGTAAAGCGCACGCAGGCCGACGGAACTGTTGTCACCGTGCTGCTTACTGGTGATGAGCATTTCCACTTCCACACCACCGAAGACGGCATTCCCGTATGCGAGGCCGAAAACGGCTCGTTCTACTACGCCCGGCTCGCCGACGGCAAACTTACGCCCACCGCGCAACTCGTGCACCCGGCTGAACAGCGCACTGCCACCGAAACGGAGTTCCTGAAAACTAATCGGCTCAACGTGCAAGACGTGCAGCAGATATGGAGCAACAAACTCGCCGCCGCCAAGGCCGTGCAGCGCGTCAAGGCCAAAAGCCCCGCGCAACGCGCCGCAGCCTTCGAGGGCACAAAGCGCGCCCTGCTGATCCTCGTGAACTTTGCCGACACAAAAATGGCATCGACCAGCACCAAGGCGAAGTTTGAAGAAATGATGAATAAGCGCGGCACGAAGATCAACGGCAACTACGGCAGCGTGCGCGACTACTTCTACGACCAGTCGTACGGAAAGCTCGACATGGAGTTTGACGTCGTGGGACCCGTGAACCTCACCCGCAACATGTCGTACTACGGCGCAGACTCCGGCTCCGAGGGCAACGACGTGCGCCCCGAATATATGGTGGCAGAAGCCTGCAAGGCCGTAGACAGCGAGGTGGATTTCAGAAAATACGACTGGGACGGCGACGGACAGGTGGACCAAATATATGTCATCTACGCCGGATATAGCCAAGCCAGCGGTGCAGAGACCAACTCTATTTGGCCGCACCGCTACTGGCTGCAATACCGCTATGGATACCTCGCGCTCGACGGCGTGCAAATCAACTCTTACGCCTGCTCCTCCGAACTCAACGGCACGAGCGGCACGACGATGGCGGGCATCGGCCCCATGTGCCACGAATACAGCCACTGCTTCGACCTGCCCGACTTCTACGACACGAACTATGGCGGCAACTGGGGTATGGACAACTGGGATATCATGGACACGGGCGCCTACGGCGGCGACGGCTATGTGCCCGCGCCTTACACCTCTTACGAACGCATGTTCTGCGGCTGGCTCACGCCCACCGTGCTCGACAGCCCCATCACCATCCAGGACATGAAGCCCATCACGGATGAGCCGGAGGCATACATCATCTACAACGACAGGAATAAGGACGAATATTATCTGCTCGAAAACCATCAGCAGAAAGGCTGGGACTCTTACAGCGACGGCCACGGCATGCTCGTGCTCCACGTGACCTATAGTCAGTCGGCCTGGGACCAGAACACGCCCAACAACGGCACGCCGCAGCGCATGACGATTATCCCCGCCGACAACCAGTTTGCCTCGGGCAACTATTACGGGCAGGCTTACACCCTTCCCACCGACCGCGCCGGCGACCCCTATCCCGGCACGAAGCGCAACAAGTCGCTTACCGACACGTCTACGCCTGCAGCCAAACTCAACACCGCCAACAGCGACGGCCGCAAGTATATGGGCAAACCCATCGAGAACATCACGGAGAGCAGCGACGGCCTGATTACCTTCGACTTTATGGGCGGCAACATGATAGGTACGCCGCAGCCACTCGAAGCCACGAACATTTCCGATACGGGCTTCACCGCCAACTGGACGGCCGTGGAAGGCGCATCGTCTTACAACCTCAAAGTGTTCAACAACTCTCTGAAAAATCCTACGCCCTACCAGCAGGTGCTTGAAACCTTCGACAATGTGCAGGGCAGCGGCAATGGCGCAGACGGAATCACCAACATCTCCGCCGTGCTCGATACCTATCTCTCCCAAACCGGCTGGGCAGGCACTTATATCTACGGCAGCGACGGCCGCGTGCGCATCGGCAAGAGCACGCTCAACGGCTCGCTCATCACGCCTTCCTGCAACGCGCCCGCCGACGGCAACGTGACGGTGCGCCTCCTGCCCGAGCAATATTCCTCGTACACCGACGTTGAGACCAAAGTGAGCATCCTCACGGGCAACAACCAGGAGTTTGCCTCGCAAACTATCTCTGCCAACACCGGCACCTACTACGTGCATTTCACCGACGTGGCAGCAACCTATAAGGTAGGCATCTATCCCTCCAAGCGCATCTACGTGACCGAAATGGGCGTCTACAACGGCGACTTCTCCGAACTCAACTTCACGGACGAGGCGCTTAACAACAGCGCCGGCGCAGATACGCCCGTAGTTTCGGCAAACAATATTTCCGGCACGTCGTATGCCGTCGCAGGCCTGCGCCCGGGCTTTGAATATTCCTATATGGTGCAGGCTAACGGCGCGGAGGGTCTCTCTCTTTGGAGCAAGGCAATGCCCGTGCAGCTGACTACGGGCATCAGCACGCTGCGCCCCGCCGTAGACCCGACGCTCCCCGTTGAAATTTACACGCCCGAGGGCCGCTATCTCGGCAAGCGCGCCGCCCGCGCCGCCAAGAACGGACTGCCCGCCGGCATCTACCTCTTCCGCCAAGGCGCAAAGACAGAAAAAGTGCTGGTGAAATAAGTCAAAAGCAAACAGCCAAATAATACGACACGGGTCGGCTTCCTGATTAGGAAACCGACCCGTGTTGGTAGTTAATTGTTGGGGTTCCATGCCTATGTTTTAGAAAGATTTTGGGCAAAAGTTGCCTATGTTTTAGAAAGATTTTAGGTGAAAGTTGCCTATGTTTTAGAAAATAGATTTACCTTTGTGTCATAAAATCAATGTGTTGCGCGTGCTCGGCGAAAGGTCGTAGCAAAGACTGCGGCAGCGGCATTATTTAAGCGAGGCTGCAGGGCAAATCGTCCTGCAGCCTCGCTTTTTCCAAGAGTAAGTCCCGTGCCAGAAGCCGGCGCGGGACTCGCTTTTATTTATAGAGGTTTCCCGCGTTGTCCACCTGATTGAGGGGGATGGGGAAATAGAGTTCGTTCTCCGTAAGGCTGGCACCCTCGTAATAAGAGCGGATCTTGCCCTCGGCGGCATAGTAGGCATTTACGGTTTCCACGGCCGTGCCCCACCGCACGAGGTCGAACCAGCGCAACCCCTCCATGGCCAGTTCCAGGCGGCGCTCCATACGCACGGCTTTGCGTGCGCGGCTTTGCGTCCAGCCTGCAGCGGGATACTCGCCCACGGCATAGTGAGCCACCGAAGCGTTGAAATCGACAGGGCTATAAGCAGGGTCGAGCGAACGGGCAGCCTTGCGGCGCACCTCGTTGATGAGTTCGCGGGCGGTGTCGAGGTCCTTGTTTTGCTCGATAAGCGCTTCCGCTTTCATGAGCAGCACATCGGCGTAGCGTATCAGTATGCAGTTGAGCGACGATGCGCCCCAAGGCACGATGCCAGGCTTTACGTAGGGCGACTCTGGCGCGGGATAAGGTTTCTTGCCTGAGAATTGCCCGTAAAGGCCGAGGTTGCGGCACCATTTTTCATTGTACTCATGCGAGCGCCAAGGCATACCGATGCGTCCGAGGGTGAAATCGAGGCGCGGGTCTACGTTGCCCGCAAAGTCTGCGCGGTCCACGTTCTGCCCGTCGGGCGCGCCGTCAAGGTAAGGCAGGCCATTGGCATCAGTACGGAAAGCATTGGCGAGATTTTGAGAGCCGAGATAGAAATCGTCGCCGTTTCCATAAAGGTTGCCTTCAGAGAAGGTGCAGTTGAGGCAGTTGTTGAAGTTGAACTGGTCGGGCGAGTTAGCAGAGGAGAACTGAACGGCGAGAATTGACTCGCGCTGATTGTTGAACTCCGGCTTCGACATATCCAGGAAATTGTCGTAGAGCTGGTATTTGCGGCTGTCGATAACGTAGCCTGCATACTGCTCGGCCTCTGCCCAGCTGCTCGTGAAGAGGTCAACGCGGGCCAGGAGAGCAGCCGCCACGTAACGGTTGAAGCGTCCTACCTGTTCCTGAGTTTCGGGCAATAGTTGGTAGCTTTCGCGTAGGTCCTTTTTGATAAATTCTGCTATTTGCTCGCGGGTGTATTGGTCGGCGCGGCAGGTGTTGGGGTCGGCAGTATTTTCATCGATATAGGGGAACTGCTTGAAGATGCGCAGCATATCGAAGTAGTAGTAGGCGCGGAGTGTTTTCATCTCTGCCGTCATCGAGGCTTTTTCCTGCCCGCCGATTGCCGCCGAGGCTGCAATGGCGCGGATCACGGTGTTGCAACGGCTGATTGAAAAATAGTTATTGCGCCATTTGAAGTCGGCCACGGGGTTGTCGCTCTCCACGTTGCCCACTTCGAGCTGGTGGATATATCCCTCCATGCCCACGCCGTCGCCGCCTTTGAGCGCATCGTCGGAGCGTACGTCGAAGACCCAGTTGTTGATGGGGCCGGCAAACGATTCGTTGTTGCCGAAATAATGGTTGAGCAGCGTGGCATAGGCTGCCGTCATGAGGTCAACGGCTTCCTCATCGCCGATATTGTTGTTAGTATATACGCCCTGCGGCTCGGTGTCGAGCAAGTCATCACATGAGCCTGCCATTAGACCCAAAGAGATCGCGGCAAAGGCGCGGAGGGAAATGTTTGCTATGTTTTTCAGTTTCATGGTTGCAGTGGTGTTTTAGTAGGGACGTTTTATTGTTTTTCTCTAAGTCAGTCTAAAACTGCAGGTTGATGCCGAACGTGAAGGTACGCGGGCGCGGATAGGCGCCGTTGTCGATGCGCGCTCCGTATTCGGCGGGCAGGAGTTCGGGGTCGAGGCCGGAGTAGCCAGTGATGGTAAACACGTTTTCCACCTGTCCGAACACCTCAACTTTCGTGGCCTTGATTTTATCCAGCAATTTTGAAGGGAAGGCATAGGAGAGCTTGAGGTATTTCATCTTGAGGAACGAGCCATTTTCCACGTAATAGGTAGAAAAGCGGTTCTCATTGTTGTCGTCGGTGAGCGTCAGCGCGGGAATGTCGGTGTCGGTGTTGGTCGGCGTCCACGCGTTCAGAATGTCTACGCCCCTGTTGGTGGAAAGGTTGCCATAGTTCATCGAGAGAAGCTGGCGCTTCATGTGGTTCTGGATGTCGAAGCCGAAGTCGCCGGCAAAGAACATGTCGAGGGTGAAACCCTTATACTTGAAAGCCATGTTGAGGCCCAGCGAAAGGTCGGGGTTGGGGTCGCCGATGATGCAGCGGTCGTCCTCGTCAATCACGCCGTTGCCGTCGAGGTCGCGGTAGATAAGGCGGCCGGGGGCGGCGCCGGGTTGCGTGGCATGGCTGGCCACCTGCTCATCGTTTTGGAAGATGCCGTCGCACACATAGCCGTAGTACACGCCCATGGCCTGTCCGGGAATGAGGCGTTGGTCGCCGCCGATATATTTCTGTCGCGAGTTGAGCGTGATGAGCTTGTTCTTATACTGCGAGAGGTTGAGCGAGGCGTTCCAGGAGAAGTCGCCGTATCTCGGGCTTCGGTAGCCCAGCGTCACTTCCCAGCCCTTGTTCTCCATTTCGCCCGTGTTGAGCCATATCGAGGCGTTCTCGCCTGCCACGGCAAGTGCGGGCGGAATGGTGAGCATGTCCTTGGTTCTCTTGATGTAGTAGTCGGCGGAGAGGGTGAGCGAGCCATCGAAGAGCGCGAGGTCGATACCCACGTTGTGCTGGCTTGTGGTTTCCCATTTCAGATTGGGGTTGCCGGTGGCGGAGAGCGTGATGCCTGCGTTAGTCTTGTCGCCCGTGCCGCTCAGGTCGTAAGCGCCGTTGCCCGTGTTGTAGATATACGTGGTGTAGGCGGGATAGAGGGCGGGAATGTTCGCGTTACCGTTCTGTCCCCAAGAGTAGCGGAGTTTCAGGTCGGTGAGGATTTTGTTTTTAGGGAAGAAGCTTTCCTGCGTGGGGCGCCATGCCAGCGAGAAAGCGGGGAACACGCCCGAGCGGTTTTCCTTAGCAAAGCGCGAGTTAGCATCGCGGCGCACCGTTACGGAGGCGAGGTAGCGGTCGGCGTAGTTATAGTCGGCCTTTGCGAACACCGAGAATACGCTCCACTGCGTCTTGCCGCCGCCATTGTTGCGCGTGCCCGTGCCGCTACCGATTTGCATGTAGCCTTCGTCTTCGGAGGCATATCCCTCGCGCGTTGCCGACAAGTCGCGGAAGGTGTAGCCGATGGCTTCGGTGCCGAGCAGCAGCATGAGGTGGTGCTTGTCGGCAAAGGTTTTATTATAGTTGGCTGTGTTGGTCCATGTCCACGTGTCGCCCTGTCCGTAGACGCTCGACATGCTGTTCACGTCGCCGGGGTTAACGGCGCGTCCGTAAGTGTTGTTGAAATATTGGCTGTGTTCCACGCCGATGTTCGACTTAATGGCGAGTCCCTCCACCGGTTTCACCTCGATAAAGGCGTTGCCCAAAATGCGCCAGGAAGCCAGGTCGTCGTCCTTGGCATTCTCGAGCTGCTGCACGGGGTTCGCAAGGTCGGAGCCGATGAGTTCCTTGGGCCGCATCCAGTCGCCGTCGGTGCCGCGCACGGGCAGTGCGGGATGCTGGCTCATGGCCGTGAAGGGAATGCCGCGGTCGCCCGCCACGGCTGCGCCGCGGTTTTTCCAGTGCGTCACGAGCAGGTTCTCGCCCACGCTCAGGTAGCGGTTGAAGTTGTAGGTAGAGTTGAGGCGTGCCGAGTAGCGGTTGTAGAAAGTTTCCTTAATCGTGCCCTCATTGTTGATATAGTTGGCCGAGAAGAGCACGGAGCCTTTATCTGAACTGTTGGCGATAGAGGCCGAGAGGTTGTGTGTCAAGCCCGTCTGATACACCAGGTCTTGCCAGTCGGTGTCAGTTGTGGGATAGTTGGGATTGCCAGCCACGTAGGGCTGCAGCACGGGGCTGTCGCCGTTGCCGTAGAGCGGATGGGAGGGCGTGATGTTAGAGTTTTTCGCAGCCTGCCAGTAAGCCTGTCCCCACTGCTCGGCATTGAGCATGTCGTAGCGTTTGGCCACGGTCTGTGCGCTCAGCGAGTAGTTCACGTTGACCGTCATGCGTTCGCCCTTGCCGTGCTTGGTGGTGATGATCACCACGCCGCCCGCCGCCCTCGAGCCGTAGATTGATGCCGAGGCGGCGTCTTTGAGTACCTGCATGGTCTCGATGTCGCTCGGGTTGATGCAATTGATATTGTCGGTAGGCACGCCGTCCACGATGTAGAGCGGGTCGTTGCTTGAGTTCACCGTGGCCATACCGCGAATGCGGATAGAGCCCGTGCCGCCCGGGGCGGCGTCAGCCACCACGTTCACGCCGGGGAGCTTGCCCGTCATCGACGACATGATGTTGCCCGTGGTTTCGCTCCGCGCCTCTTTCATGTCGAGCACGGCGACCGACCCTGTGAGGTCGGCTTTCCTTACGGTTTGATAACCCACCACGACGGCCTCGCCGAGCGACGCCCCCATTTCTTCGAGGGCCACGACCACCGAGGGCTCTGCCTGCGTTTCTAGGGTTTTATACCCGAGGCAGCTCACCCTCAGCTTTGCGCCGCGCGGGCAGTTGAGCGTGAAGTGCCCCTCCACGTCTGTGATTGTCGACACCTTTGCCGAGAGGCACGCCACCGACGCACCTATCATCGGCTCGCCCGTGTCTTTCGATGTCACTGTTCCCTGCACGGCGATGTTTTGCGCCTGCATCAGCACTGCCGCGAAGAAAAACAGCAGCACTGTACCGAGAAAAGTTTTTTTCATACCATTAGATTTTATATGAGTTAAAAGTGAAAAATGTTTCGTTGCTTAACACACGTTGTCAGGCGGCTCAAGGTAAATCCAAGTAAGTTTGGCCTCTGCGCTTGCCGGTTGCAGACGTACGTTTTGTCCTATGCGGAGAAAAAAATTATGCCGCAAAAGTAGTGCGGGACTCGGCGCGGACTGTATAAGGAATGTTGCAGAGGCTGTTAAAAATCGGTTGGCGCACGTTTTTTTATAGATAATGCACAGTTTTTATAAGCGCATCCCCGTCGGGCCGTCCGCCCCAGCCCTGCACGGCAAGGCAGAAATATTTCACTAAGCCCGAGCTATTTTTTCCTAAGCCCTTGATAGTTTTCACTATCCGCGCAGAAAAAGTTTGTTACAAACTTGCTAATATGCGTTACAAACTTTGTAACACGTATTACAAACTTTGTAACGCATATTACAAACTTTGTAATAAAAAATATCATATATGGCAGTAAAAAATTCCTGGTAGAAAAGAAAAAATATCTCGGAGGAAGCAAAACTTCTCTCCGAGATATTTACGTTGCGTCGCGCTTTGACGCGCTACGGGCGGCTGCTCTGGAATTTTATGGCGCGTGCGCTCTACGCGCCCTCTATTTTGCCGCGTGCCTGCGTGGGGGGCACGCCGTAGGCATCGCGGTAGCACTTGGTGAAATAGGCGGGGGAGGAAAAGCCGATTTCGTAGGCTATCTCCCCGATGGTCTTATCGGTGGAAAGGAGCAGGGCGTGGCCCTGCTGCAGACGCAGGCGGCGCATGAGTTCCACGGGGGCATAGTTGGTGAGAGCCTTGATTTTGCGATAGAACTGGGAGCGTTCCATGCCCATCTGCGCGGCTACGGCATCGACGCTCAGTTCGGGACGGCCCATCTCAGCCTGGAAGATTTCGAGGAAACGGCGGTAGAACTCGCTGTCGAGGTCGGCAGAGGGAGGGGGCGCGGCAGAAGCGGCAGCCGATGTTGACGGATGCGGCAGAGCCCCGGCGGGGTTTTTGATGCGGCGGCGGTTTTCGATAAGGCTGCGGCAGCGGCTTAGGAGCACGTCGCTGGCAAAGGGCTTGGAGAGGTAGCCGTCGGCTCCGCTGTCGTAGCCCTGCACGCGCTGTTCGTCGAGGGAGCAGGCGGTGAGCATAAGCACGGGAATGTGGGAAGTGACGGTTTCGCCCTTTATCAGCCGGCAACATTCCAGTCCGTCCATTACGGGCATCATGACGTCGCAGACGATGAGGTCGGGCACGTGGCGGGCGGCCATTTTGCAGCCCTCCTTTCCGTTGGCTGCGGTGAGGACGTTGTAGTGGTCGCGGAGCGTTTCGCCCAAGAGGGTCTGCATGTCGCGGTTGTCGTCGATGACGAGGACGATGGGCTTATCCTCGTCGAAGGGGTCGGCGGCGCGGTCCACGCGGTCGACCTCTTCGGCCACCTCCGCCTCCGAAAGGCCGGCGGCCGGGGCGGCGGGGCTGGCGTTCTGCTTAACGCCCCTGCTGTCGAGGGCTTGCGGCGCGTCGGCGACGTGGCGTATGGGGAGGGTGACGGTGAACGTGGAGCCCTTGCCGAGGGTGCTTTCCACGCCGATGGTGCCGCCGTGGAGTTCCACGAAGGCCTTGGCGAGCGAAAGGCCGATGCCCGAGCCGTGGGGGTGCGCCCGGTCGGCTTGGAAGAAGCGGTCGAAGATGTTGCCGATGTCGCTGGCGGCGATGACCTCGCCGGTGTCGGCCACTTGAAGCGTGAGGGTGTCGCCTTGGGCGGCATACGTCACGTCGATGCGCCCATTGTCGGGGGTGTACTTGAGAGCGTTGGCAACGAGGTTGAACACCACGCGCTCTATCTTCTCGGCATCGATGGCGAGGGTGAGCGGGGCGTCGGCCTGCGGCGAATGGAGGGTGAGGCGTATGTCGCGGCGGCGCGCGCTGCCGCTGAACGAGTCTACCCAGTCGGCAATGGCTTGGGAGAAGTCGGTCTCGGCAAGGTTGAGGTTCATCTTTCCGTTTTCGTATTTGCGGAAATCGAGGATTTGGTTGATGAGGCGGCTGATGATTTTCAGGTTCTTGTGGGCGAGCTTGGCGAGGGTGAGCTGCCGGGGCGTGAGGTTGGGGGCGGCGGCGAGTTGCGCCACGGGCTCGGCGATGAGGGTGAGGGGCGTGCGGAGGTCGTGGGACACGTTGGTGAAAAACATGAGTTTCGACTGCGTGGCCTGCTCGAGCTGCTCGTTGAGCCGCGCCTGCTTGTCGCGTTCCTGCTCGAGCTGGCTGTTCTTGAGCATGAGTTCCTTCTGATGCCTGCTGTGCTGCCAGTAGGCCCGGAGGAGCAGGAAGCCCACGCCGAAGAGCAGGACGATGATGGCCACGCAGGCGTAGAAGAGTGTGGTCTGCACGTTGTGCTGCGCCCAATAGTCGTCGATTTCTCCCTTGAGGAGCTTGATTTTCCGCGTTTCGGCATCGAGCGTTTCGTTTTGGAGGAGGAGGATGTCGGCGTTGGAAAGGTCGACGGCTGACGATACGGGGAGAATGGTTTCGCGGTCGTAGGGCTCGCCTTTGAGAATGGCGAGGGCGGTCTGCACGAGGCGGTGGCCCTCGGTGGGGTAGAGGAAAGTGGCGTCGATGACGCTGTCGACCACGGCGCGTATGCCGATGTTGGGGGCGGCGTCGATGCCGATGATGCGAATGTCGCGGCGTCCCTTGGCGCGCGCGGCCTCCGACGCCCCGATGGCCATGCGGTCGTTGTGAGCATAGATGAGTTGCGCGTCGGGATAGAGGTTCAAGAGCGAGTCGGCCGCGCGCGCGGCTTCTTCTTTCTTCCAGTCGGCCGCCGCGCTGGCAAGGATTGTGCCGCCCTGGGCTTGCAGCTGGGCGGCAAAGCCTTTGTGGCGGTCCTCGGCGGGGGTGGAGCCTGGCAGTCCGTAAATCTCTATGACCTTGCCGCGCGTCCCGATGAGATGCTGCGCGTAGCGCGCTGCGGCGCGTCCCAGGCCCACGTCGTCCACGCCGATGCGGGCGGTGTAGGTGTCGCCGTTGATGTTGCGGTCGAAGACGATGACGGGCGTGCCTCGCTCGTAGACTTCCTTTATGACGGGCGTGAGGGCGGCGGCCTCGTTGGGCGAAACGATGAGTATGTCGCAGGGCCCCTGCATGAAGCGACGGATATCGGCTATCTGCTTCTCGCTGCTGTCGTCGGCGGAGCAGATTTCCACGGTGGCATCGTCGTGGAGGAGTATCTCGCGGTTGATTTCATCGTTCATCTTCATGCGCCAGTCGTCCTGGCTGCATTGGGAAACGCAGATTCTGTATTTTTTCTTTTCTTCGCAACCTGTCAGCAGGGCGGCGAGGGCAAAGAGCATGAGGGGGGGGAAAGAGGCGGCGCATGGTTTATATAGAAATAGATTAAAGGTTAGAAGTAGGAGGAATGTCGTGCAAAAGTTCGGTCATACAATATTATATATATAACAGCATGGTTTATTTTGCATAGCATCTGCTGCCATTGGGTGTTTTTCTGACACAAAGGTTTAAGGCCGGCGTGCTTTTCATCTTTTATCTCTGGGCGGCTTATGCAAATATAGCGGAAACTTGCGAAAAAATGTGCATTGCTTATAAAAAAATGGGCTTGGCAACATTTTTCATAGTGTATGCACGTTTTTTTATGCCCTTTCCCTCCGCCTTGCCTTAGTTTTGCATCGTCGAAAAACAGACAAGGTAAAAAGGTTATTGTTGGATTGGCGGCAAGCGAGGACGGGACATACACACGCCCGGCACAGTCAGAAAGGAAAGGCCGAAGAAAAAAAAGCGTTGTATCGTCCGCCCCGCTTGCCCTGCCTAAATCGTTTACCCGCCAACTCGTCGACTAATCACCTAAAACCTCTAATAATATGAAGAAATTAAAAAGCAAACTCGTGGCACTGCTTATGCTCGCCACGCTCCCGATGGCTTCTACGGCTTTTGCCGAGGGTGGCGTTGAAGTGATGCACCTCGGGGTCAACAACACTATGGTACGGGTGACCGGCACCGCCAAATATCTCCTCATCCCCGTGCAAGAGTCGGCAGAAGAGGCGCGCGTGAAAGTACTCGTGGACGGCGAACCGGCCAAAAGCCTCAACATCCGCCTGGCAATGAACCGCGTGGACTATCTCGTGCCGTTTCTCCTCACGCCCTACGAAGGACACCGCGTGCTGCTGAACATCGTGACCACACAGGGGCGCTCCACGCTCCGCGAGGTGAAGGACGATGCGTGCTGGAAGGAAATGAAACTCTCGGACACGTTCGACACGGCCAACAGGGAGCAGTACCGCCCGGCGTTCCACCACACGCCGCTCTATGGCTGGATGAACGACCCCAACGGCATGTTCTACAAAGACGGCACATGGCATCTCTATTACCAATATAATCCCTATGGGTCGAAATGGCAAAACATGTCGTGGGGACATTCTACCTCGAAAGACCTTATAACCTGGGAACATCAGCCCGTGGCCCTCGAAGTGGACGGACTGGGGCACGTGTTTAGCGGCAGTTCTGTCGTGGACAGCGCAGGTACGGCCGGCTTCGGGAAAGATGCCATCGTGACACTCTACACCTCGTGCGACGCAAGCCAGTATCAAAGCATGGCATACAGCAACGACGGCGGCACGACGTTCCAGCGCTATGCAGGCAACCCGATTTTAACCTTGGAAAGCGAAGCCCGCGACCCAAATATGTTTTGGGACGACAAGGCGGGGCAATGGGTGCTTACGCTGGCGCATGCCCTCGACCACGAAATTCTTTTCTTCACCTCGCCCGACCTTAAAGTGTGGACGCTGCAAAGCGCTTTCGGAAAAGGCGAAGGCGCACAGGACGGCGTGTGGGAATGCCCCGACCTCTTCAAACTGAAAGTGGAGGGCACGGACGAAGAGAAATGGGTGCTCATTTGCAACCTCAATCCCGGCGGCCCCTTCGGCGGCAGCGCCACGCAATACTTCATTGGCGACTTCGACGGCAAGACGTTCACAAGCGACACCGATGCCTCGGGGCGCATTCCCACCAAATGGATGGACTTCGGAAAGGACCACTATGCCACCGTGAGTTGGTCGGGCACGCCGCAAAGCCGCCGCACCGTAATCGGGTGGATGAGCAACTGGCAATATGCCGCCGAAGTGCCTACCACGCAATATCGCAGTGCCAACACGCTGCCGCGCGACCTCAGCCTCTTCCGCGCCCCCGATGGCGAAATTTACCTCGCCTCGGCCCCGGCAGCCGAACTCACCGCGCTGCGCGGCACACTGGCCTGCAAGGCCAAAAAGGCTACCGCAGGAAAGAAGCCGCGCGTATTTGAACTGCCCGCCGCCCAACGGGGCATCTGTGAAATACTCCTCGATATCGATGCCCGCAAGGCCGACTCCGTAAGCATCGACATTACCAACAAAGCGGGAGAGCGCGTGGCACTCACTTACAACCCTGCCGCCCACACGCTCGCCTTCGACCGCCGCAACAGCGGGCTGAAAGATTTCAGCAAGGACTTCCCCGCCGTGACCGTTGCGCCCACTTTTGAAAACGGACGAAAGGTTTCCCTGCGTATCTTCATCGACAGGTCGAGCATCGAGGTGTTCGGCAACAACGGGCACTTCGTTTCCACAAACCTTGTATTCCCCACGCAGCCCTATTCCAAACTTTCTGTCACCTCGCACGGGGGAAGCACTAAGATAAGCAATCTTAATATCTTCTCAATCAAGGTGCAGTGAAATAATTAGGAAACTATCCAAGTAAACACTAAACAAATAAAATAAAATAACAAACATCATGGCTCAACCGCTTGTTACCAACCGTAAGTCTTTCCTTTTGCAAATCATTCCCGTGATGCTTTGCTTCTTCGTGATGGGTTTCGTAGACCTTGTGGGCACCGCGTCCAACTATGTCCAAAAAGACCTTTCGCTAACCGATGCGCAGGCCAACCTGTTTCCCTCGCTCGTGTTCTTCTGGTTTCTCATCTTCTCTGTGCCTACGGGCATGCTGATGAACCGCATCGGGCGCAAGCGCACCGTATTGATCAGCCAGGCCGTCACCACCCTCTCGCTCATCTTCCCCGCCTTCGGCGACAGTTACACGGTGATGCTGCTCTCATTCTCTTTCCTCGGCATCGGCAATGCCATCATGCAAACCTCGCTCAATCCATTGGTCACCAATCTGACCCCCAGCGACAAACTCGCCTCCACCCTCACCTTCGGACAGTTTGTCAAGGCCATAGCCTCCTTCTTGGCACCGGTCATCGCCGCATGGGGCGCCACGACGGTATTCCCCACCTTCGGACTGGGCTGGCGCGCCTTGTTTGTCATCTACGCCGTGGTGAGCTTCCTTTCTATCTCGCTCCTCGCCGCCACGCCTATCGAGGAGGAACGCCCTGAGCGGGCAACGAGCATCGGGCAGTGCCTGAAACTGCTGGGCAATCCGTTCGTGCTGCTCTGCTTCATAGGCATCATGTGCCACGTGGGCATCGACGTGGGCACCAATACCGTTGCGCCCAAGATTATCATGGAGCGCTTGGGTCTGCCCTTAGAGGAGGCCAGTTTTGCCACGGGCGTGTATTTCATCTTCCGCACCGTGGGGTGTTTCCTCGGCGCGCTGCTCCTGCGCTACCTCTCGCCGAAGGTCTTTTTCGCCGCCAGCGTGCTGCTGATGCTTGCCGGCATTTGCATTCTGATGGCGGGCCACTCGCTTATGCCCCTCTACATCGGCATCGCCCTGATAGGCTTTGGCAACTCCAACGTCTTCTCGGTGGTTTTCTCTCAGGCTCTGGTATTTTCGCCCGAGGACGAGCGCAACGAGGTGTCGGGACTGATGATTATGGGTCTCTTCGGCGGCACGGTGTTCCCCCTTGCCATGGGCTTTGCCGCCGATGCTTTCGGACAGATCGGCTCGGTAGCGGTTATGGCCGTCGGAGTGGTTTATCTCATGTTCTACACACTTAAAATAAAAGTAAAGTAAATCCGTTTTTACAAAAAACAAAAAACCTTTATATAATAATATTATCATGAAAGACATTGTAGTAGGAATGGGCGAAGCCCTTTGGGACGTGTTGCCCGACGGCAAGAAAATCGGCGGCGCACCCGCCAACTTCGCCTACCACGTATCGCAGTTCGGTTTGGACAGCTGCGTTGTGAGCGCCGTAGGGGGCGACACCCTGGGAAAGGAAATCATAGACAACCTCACCTCGAAAGGCGTGAACCATCACATCGCCGAAGTGCCTTACCCCACCGGTACAGTGCAGGTGGAGATAGATCAGGCGGGCATTCCACAGTATGAAATCAAGGAAAACGTGGCGTGGGACAATATCCCTTACACCGCCTCGCTCAAGGCCTTGGCAGAGAACACTCGGGCCGTCTGCTTCGGCTCGCTGGCGCAGCGCAACATCGTGTCGCGCGAAACGATACATAGTTTCCTCGATGCCATGCCAAAGAACGATGACAACCTCGTGGTTTTCGACGTGAACCTGCGCCAAGGCTTTTACAGCAAGGAAATCCTCTGCGCGTCTATGAAGCGCTGCAACATTCTGAAGATAAACGATGAGGAACTCGTGGCCGTTAGCCGCATGTTCGGCTATCCCGGCATCGATCTCCAAGACAAATGCTGGATATTGCTCGGCAAATACAACCTCAAAATGCTTATCCTCACCTGCGGCATCAACGGCAGCTACGTCTTCACGCCGGGCCACGTGTCTTACCAACCCACGCCGAAGGTGGAGGTTGCCGACACGGTGGGCGCAGGCGATAGCTTCACCGCCGCCTTCATCGCCTCTATCCTGAAAGGGAAAAGCGTGGCGGAAGCCCACACGCTCGCCGTGCAAACCTCGGCATTCGTATGCACGAAGAATGGCGCAATGCCTATCCTGCCCGCCGAGCTCACAGAATAGACTCGTTTACTCGTAAACTCTTTAACGCCCCCAAAAAAACGTTCGTTTTCAACAGACGTTTTCTCGCCATAGCAAAGTTCGAGTAAACTCGACTTTGCTCATCTGGCTTAACGAAAACGTTCCCCATCAAGGCCTGCGTTGCAAACCTTGATGGGGAAAATCGTATCCGCTTCTCTACGCCAAGCGGCATAACAGCTCGGCGCAGGCATCTTCGCAGAGGTCCACGACGTGCTCGAAATCGGCTGCGGTGCCATAATAAGGGTCGGGAATGGAAGAGGAGGCGTGGCGCGTGAGATAATCGGCGAGCAGCACTACCTCCGCCTTGGCATCTGCCGGGCGCAGATGGGCAAGGCCGCGCAGGTTGGCAGCGTCCATTGCCACGATGTAGTCGAAACGGCGGAAGTCGGCGGCTGTAACGGGACGCGAGCGATGCGTGAGGCGATAGCCGCGCCGCGCAGCCGTGCACCGCATACGCTCATCTGCAAGTTCGCCTTTGTGATAGTCAATCAGTCCGGCAGAATCAATCTCAAAATCTTTTTCCCTGCCGCCGTGCTCCGCCAACGTGCGGAACACCTCTTCGGCCAAAGGGGAGCGGCAAATGTTGCCGAGGCATATAAATAATATATGGGTCATGGGAGTAGACGGGTAAAAATAGAGTAGATGAGTCGGGATAATAAAAAAGCCGCAGGCGGGGGTCTGCGGCTTTTTTTACCGTTTTAGGGATAATGCATTATCATTTTACAATCTTGTGCGTACGCGTGCCGCTGGCATTGGTCACCGTGATGAGATATGCGCCGTGGGGCTGTGCGCCGAGGTTGAGCGAGAGGCTCTGCGTGCCGACGGTTGTGGCGGCATTGGCCACGCGCACGCCGCCGAGGTTGTAGGCAGCCACGGCGGTGCCGGCTTCGATATTGCCCGTCAGCGTGACGATGCCGCCGCTGTGGCGAATGGCGTAGTCGGCAGCGTCGGCGGCGAGGGGCGCGGCTGCGATGCCGGTGTCGGTCTTGTCGAACGGCGTGAAGCGCAACTTATACGTGTAAGTGCCAGACGAGGGGCAGAAGTATTTCGTGAGCGTGCCCGTGTTCTGTCCGCAGCTGCCGTTGCCCAGACCTTTCTGCATATAGTCGAAGTGGGCGTAAACGTCCTTCGCCGAGATCGTAGCGTCCCAGCGGTGGCGGGCCTTGGAGAGCGCCTCGTCGTCGTAGTGGAGCAACTGGAAGGCCACCTGCCCATCGGCTTTCTCAACCTTGACGCCGAGCGAGTTGTCGGCGTTCGCCAGAACGAGTTCGCGCAGGTCGAGGTGGTTGCCGCAGGTTTGCGGACGGGGATAAGCCTCGAACATGTCGGTCACGGTGGTGGTGTAGCGGCCGAGATACGATGCCGTTTGGCGGTCGATATAGTTCTCCCACGGGCCGCGGGCATAGTAGCTCACGTTGTCGAAAGCAGCGGGGAAGCGCATCAGCATACCGATGCGGCGCAGGTCGCTGGCCTGCGGCGTGTAAGAAGCAGTGAGTTCCATAACGCCGTTGGCATAAACGTCGTAAACGAAGTTGTAAGAGCAGAGCGTGCCGGCAGCATCTACCGTGAACTGTGCCGACTTGCCGTCGGCGGCTACGGTGTAGTTCATGGCGCGGGTGCTTGCATCGATGCCATTAGCGGCTGAGGCTGTGTTGCCGGCAGCCTCATCGTTTTCCACCCAGCGGAAGTTGGCATACTCGGGACCGGCAGTCATAACAGACTGACCGTTGTAAGTCCAAGCGGAAAGCAGTCCGCTCTTGCTGAAAATGAATTTTGCCTTGTCGGAAGTAAGTACCACGCGGTTGGCGTTGGACGTGTCGGCCGTGAACGCCGTGGCATTGCCCGTATCGACGGCGGGCAACTTGGCAGTTGCTTCCTGCACGGCATACTGGTGGGAGGCGATGGCATAGCCGGCCTCAGCCCACGGGGTATCTTCTTTAAGGCGCACTTCCAGGTTGAGGAGGCATTCCTCATCGGCAGCGGGCTGATAGGCGTAAGGAATATCTACGAGCAAAGTGTTGCCGGCTTTGAGGGCTGGCATATTGAACGTGCCTTCTTCCACCTGATGGCCATTGGCGAGCACGGCGTAGTGCATCTCGTAGAGGTTGAGGTTGGTGAAGTGGTACATGTTCTTAATGCTTGCTTTCTTTGTAGAGGGATAGAAATCGCCGAAGCGCACGCATTGGTATACCTTTTTAACCTCCGCGAGCTTGGGCGTCCAAGCGCGGTCGGCACTCACGAGGCCGTTGTTCACGAAGTTGCCCTGCGCAGGGCCGGGGAAGTCGTAACCGGACTGGTAGCGCGGGAAACCGTTGGTGGTGAGGTTGCCGTCTTTGATGTCATCGGAACGATAGACAGACTGGTCCACCCAGTCCCAGATGCAGCCGCCCATACCGTAGGTGCTACCCTCGATGATGTCCCAGTATTCTTTGAGGTTGCCCACGGCGTTGCCCATAGCGTGGGCATATTCGCACATGAAATAAGGCTGCTTGCGCCAGTTGTTGTTGGCCTGCGACTTGGCGAGGCTGACGTTGGGATACATCACGCTCCACATATCAGAATAATCGGCATTGCCGCGCGTTGCTCCTTCGTAGTGCACGGGGCGGTTGTCAAGTTCGTGCGCACGGTCGTAGCAGGCTTTCAGGTTGCTGCCGACGCCCGACTCATTGCCGAGCGACCAGAAGCAGACGGAGGGGTGGTTGCGGTCGCGCAGCACCATGCGCTCAACGCGGTCCACGTAGGCCGGCTCCCAGGAGGCGGTGTTGGAAAGGCCAAGATTGTCTTCCCAGTTCTTGTGGCATTCGAGGTCGGCCTCGTCCATGCAATAGAGGCCGTAGTAGTCGAACATGGCGTACATCTTTGCCTGGCGGGGGTAGTGGCTGGTGCGCACGGTGTTCATGTTGGCCTGTTTCATCATGATAACGTCTTTGAGCATGGTGGGCACGTCGACGGTACGGCCGTGCACGGGGTGCGTGTCTTGGAGGTTCGCGCCGCGGAAGAATACGCGCTGGCCGTTGATGGTCATCTTGTTGTTCTTAATCTCAACGGTGCGGAAGCCGTATTTTGTGGAAAATGCCATTTCTTCTTTGCCGTCGGCGGTGAGCTGCGCCACTTCCACGGTGTAGAGGTTGGGCGTTTCGGCCGTCCAGGGCAGGAGGTCGGAAAGCGTGAAGGAGAAGTCCTGCGCGAGCGTGCCGGCGGAGGCGGCAAGGGCAAAGTCCTTAGTCTCCGTTGCCACCGTTTCGCCACTGGGCGAGAGCAGGCTCACCTTGACTTTCTTGGCGGCGGCGAGTCCGTCGCGGTTGTCCATTTCAACGTTCACGTTCATCGTGCCGCCGTTATAAGTCGCGTTGAGCGCGGCGGTGATGTAGTGGTCGCGCACGAAGGTCTTGGGCGTGGCGTAGAGATAAACGTCGCGGTGAATGCCGCTCATGTGGAACATGTCCTGCCCTTCGATGTAAGAGCCGTCGCTCCAGCGGAACACCTGAACGCACACATTGTTCTCGCCCGTGCGGGCTGCGGCGGTGACGTCGAACTCAGCATCGTTGTTGCTGCCTTGCGTGTAGCCCACGTATCGGCCGTTCATCCATACGAAGGCTGCGCCGTAAATGCCGTCGAAGTGGAGGAAGAGGCGCTTGCCGTCCCAGCCGGCGGGCAGGTCGAAAGTGCGGCGGTAAGAGCCTACGGAGTTGTTCAGCCCCGGCTTCATCTGAATGTAGGGCGGGTTGTCGGCAAAGGCATATTCCACATTTATATATAAAGGTTCGCCATAGCCTTTCATTTCGAGGCAGGAGGGCACGGTGATGGTGTCCCACGCCGAAACGTCGGCGTTGTCGCCCCAAAAGTCTTCCTCGCCGGGACGCTGCGCGGGCGTGGTGACGTAATTGAGTTTCCACAGTCCGTTGAGCGAAAGCACCTCGGCGTTTTCGGGCGTGAGCCAAGGCTTCTCGTAGCTGGCATCGCCGCGCATCTGTTCGGTAGAGGCGTAAGGAATGAAGGTGGCGTGCGCAGGCTCTTTATTTTCCTCAAAAAACGCCTCATTCTCCCAAGGATTAGGTTCGGGATCTTCGGGCGTGCCCACGCCGCGCAGGGTAAAGGCGGCCGTGGCGGCATCGGCATCTTGCGTCAGCCCCGTGTTGCCGTTGGCAAGGGCGGTAATGTAATAAGAGTTAGTGCCCTTCGTATATTTGAAGCGGTAGTTACCGTCCTCGGTTGCCTCGATTTGCGCCAGCTGGTTGTAACTGTAAGACGTGGTGAGCGTCCACTGCAAGGGGTAGCGCTTGTTGTCGAGGGCAACGTCGATGGCAGAGTTATAAGTCTTGTTGTAAAGGATATAGTAAGCGGGATAAGTGCTCAGCTGTTCGAGCTGCCACACTTGCGCATAGTCGCCCTCGGCATAGTCGTCGGCATAAATGCGGGCGTTGTTGCTGCCATCGCCGCGGTTGGTAAGCACCTTGCCCGTAGAAGCATTGGCAATCACGTAGTTCATGCCTGCCACGGGGTAGTTGATGCTGTGCGTGCGACCGGTGTCGGAAAGTTTGAATTTGGCAGCGGCGGCGGTGAGGTCGCCCTGCATCTTAATCGCGCCGTTCGCCTGCACCGTAGCGGCTTTCGATCCGTCGGCAGAGAGCAGGCGGTAGGTATCGGCTTCGCCTTCGACTGCCTCAACGAGGAACTTCTGATTGGTATTTTTCATTTCCATCGTCCAATGCAGCAGTTGGGAGGAAGAGTCTAATGCCTGGTCGATGGCCAGTTCGGTCTCGGGATTGTAAATCACATAAACGTTCTTGGTGCCTGCGGCGAGCAGCACCCAGTCCTGCGCCGTAGCGGTTGGCGAGTTGGCGTCCATTGTGAGGTTGTCGCCTTTCGTGTAGCTGCCGCCCGTGGAAAGGGCTTGCCCCGACGAGGCAGAGAGGATGCGGTAGACGCTGCCCGACACGGGCGCGGTTTCTGCCGTTGCGGTCAGCGCAAGGCAGTTTGCAACGAGCAGTGCCAGCATGGGGCGCAGCAGCGAAGCAAAGAGAGAATTTAGGTTTTTCATGGAGAGATATTTTTTTTGATTTTTGAGTAAACGAGTAAACAAGTAAACGAGTTGGGGCGGGCTGTAAGCCCAATTGTTGCGCCTAGCCCAGGGCAACACCCTGGGGACGAGAAAACAAGTAGACGAGTTATAGCAGAGACCGCCTCAATATTTAATTAGACTTCTTATAACTTACTTTTTGAGCGGCATCGTCGTCATAAATCGCCTTTTTGAGTTCTTCGGGCGTGACGGGCACGGCGTTCTTGGTGAGTTCGGGCACGTTGTAGCTCTTTTCGAGCAAAATGTTGTGCTCCGGGTCTTCCTGCGGCAGGAGGAAAGCCTTATGGGCTTGGCCGTCCTTGTCGAAATAGGCAATAAAGACGCGCGAATAGTTGTTGTCCTCACGGCGCGAAGCGACTACAATCCAGCGGCCGTTGCTGCTCCAAGTGTGGTAGCTGTCGGCATACTCGCTGTTGGCAGGCGTGAGCGGGCGCACCTCGCCCGTTTGCAAATCCTTGACGTAAAGGTCGGCATTCTTGTGCCAAATGTGGAACTGCCCGTAGTCGGCCATTGTGAAGAGCACGTAGCGGCCGTCGGGGCTGACGCGGGGCACGGCAATGCTCGTGCCGAGGCTGTCGGCATCGACGAGCGTGCGGGGCGCGGAGAAGCGACGCGTCTGTTCATCGAAGTCTATGATGCGCAGGCTATAATGCAGGCTGTCGTAGATGTCGCTCACGCGGTCGCGCCGCACAGAGTCGGGCAAGCCAGCAAACTGCGGCACGCGGGCGGAGCAATACACCACGCTCTTGCCGTCGGGCGTCCAGCAGGGGAAGGTTTCAAACTCGCTGTCTGTTTTGAGGATATTGGTCAACGTGTTCTTGTCGGCATCGAAGAACACGAGGTCAGAGCCGTAGTCGACCACTTCAATCTTCTGGCGGTTCACCATGTGGAACGTCTGTCCCGTTTGGTTGGAAGAGAAGACCACCCAGTTGCGCTTGGGGTGCCACGTGGGGTAGACGGTAGACGATAGGATTGAGTCGCATTTCATATTCACCTTTCTCACCTTGCCGTTTTCCACGAACACCGTGCCGCCGTGCTGGGCACGCACGTGGAAGAGCATGTGTTGCGTGTCGTAAGCCTGATAGTTGTGGCAGTTCACGCAGTGGTTGTTGTCGCGCTCGTAGGAACGGTTGTTCTCATAAATCACGCTTTCCGTGAAATTCTCAAGATTGCGCTGGTAAAGGCCGAGCTGGCGATAAAGTTCATAACTCGGTTCGATGAGGCGATAGGAAAGATAAGGGTCAATCGGCTCTTCTGCCACGCCGATGCCGTATTTGGGAAATTGCACCCAGTCTGCGCCGCGCTTGGCATAGACGGTCACGGCGAGTTCTTTGCCCTTGGCTTCGGCGAGCAACTGCCGCCACTCCGTGGAGTCGAACGCCAGTTTGCCGTCGGCGGCTGCGCCGGCTGTGACGGTGCGCTTGCCGTCGGTTACGGCGGCAACATATTCGTCGCCCTCCGATTTTACCATAAAGTTGAGCGGCGCGATGTTGGGCGGGACTACGATGTCGCGGTAATCGGGATAGATGTCGGCCGCTTCATTCACGGGCGTGCTTTCTGCGGGTATCTCGGCCTGCCGGGCGCACGAGGCGAGCAGGCAGGCGGCAAGCAGGAGGAAAGATATATTGATTTTCATAAGTGTCGAGGCTTTAGTTGACAAGTAGACGAGTATACGAGTAGACGGGCTTACTAATTGACCCCTGCCTTGTGGTTGCTCTCGGTGGCGGGGCGCACTTGGTCGGGTTCGTTGTTCTCACAATAATAATAATACATGTAGCTGCCGAGCCAATTCTTTTTCAGGTTCTTGCGCAGTTCGTAGCGGTCCTTGACGTACGGCTTGGCTTCCATCAAGAACGCCTTGACCTCGTTGTGCACATAGGGCGGAATATTGAACATCTTTTCGATATTCGGGTCTTTGAGCGACATGATGGCCAGAGCCTGCGTCACGCTCTTGGCCATGCCGAAGCCCTTTTGCGCGAGGATTTGCGCCCGGAGCAGGAAAGCTTGCAGGTCTTTGGAGTAAAGACAGGCGGCGGCCGACGTGATGAGCGTGGCATCGGAGCCTTCCGTCAGTCCAACGTTGTAGCCGAGAAAAGCCGGCATACGGTAGCTCTGCTCAAAGCGTTGCTCGCGCGGCAGCAAGGTGCGGATAGCGGCGAGTTCGGCATCTTCTTCCACGGCTTTCGGATTGTTGTTCAGCGCGGTGTATTTCTCCACAAACTCGCCCTCAAAGGGGTTGTGGCTGATGATGTCAAGATATTTCTCCGCCAGGCGATGCTCCTCGTTGAGTATGGCACACTGCACCATGCGCTTGAGGTAATAGAGGCGCGGCCCGTCCATAACCACGTGGTCCATATTGGTGCGGTAGCCGGCATTGACAAGGCCGGCGTAGAGATTGGCGTCAGGCACGAACATCGCATATTCCTCGCCGCCCTCGATGAGGTCGAGCCGCGCGTCGGGATAATCGTAGACAATATCAAACATTCCCTCAAGCAATTGTCCCGTCTGCACAAGGGCAATGGCGTGATAGGCAGCCGGCGTTCGCGTGGGACGCTTGGCGGCACGCACCTCTTCTATAATCTGTTCCCACTCTGCCCGCTGCGCAAGGTTTTGCACGCGTGCTGAAAGCATCACGTTGCTATTGTATATATGGGCGCAGGCGATAAGCACTGCCACGCAAAGGACGGGAACTGTCGCGCCGAAAGGCTTTGCCGAGGCCTCTTCTGGGAAAGCGAAACGGCCTTTCAGCAGTCGCGAAATGCCAGCAGCCAGTGCCGCGATGAGCAGCAGTCCGAGCGGTACGAGTACAATGAGCGAGGGTTCTGATTTATAATAAATATTGGCGCCGCGCCAGAGCATCCAGCCCACGACAGCCGCAGGCAGCACAAATCCCGCGCCGCACTGCTTCGCCGGCAGCCGCAGGGTGCGGTCAATGAACCATGCCGTGAGGGTGAACACGGCAGCGAGCAGCAACGCGCCCGTCCAGGCATTCTTGCACGCCAGAAGCACGAAGCGCCCCGCCCAATACAGGTGGCCGCAAGTCTGGTCGAGCACGTACTTCATCAACGAAGCGTCAAAACTGAAAAAACTTTCCTGCTCGGCACGCACGAGTACGTCGCCGTAAGTAAAACCGAAGAAGCCGAAGAAGAGCGCAAAGCCGATGGCGTAGGCGGTGCGTGCCGCAATCTTTGCCGGCATCTTGCCGCCGCCTTTCTGCGCCGCCGCTTTTTGCTGCGAAACAGTCGTTTTATTCTTTTGCATTGCTTGTTTTTAATTCAAAACCGCCGCCTTTCTTATAAGAAAAGGGCATAATCGCTCCAAAATTACAACAAAAATGCTATTGCCGCCAAGATTGTGTTTGAAGAAATGCAGCGGCAGGGGAAAAAGGTCGCGTTTTTTGAATATAATCAGGGAATAGAGGGAAATGATGAGGACTTTCCGCCGCAACCTGAACCTAAAAGCACCGCGCACCGCGCCCGCAATTACCAAAAAGCGCCCGAAAGGTACTCTTTTGCAGCATATCTTATATTAAAAGCGGCTTTTATACGGTTTTTTGAAAGGAAAAACGTAATTTTGCAGGCAGAAAAACAACTTTTACTGCTCATGCAATATTACAACACAACGGCTGCTGGACTTTACGACCCCGCCAACGAGCACGATGCTTGCGGCGTGGGCATGGTGGTAAACGTTCACGGCGGCAAGTCGCACGAACTGGTAGACAACGCCCTGCGTATCCTCGAGAACATGAAGCATAGAGGCGCTGAGGGTGCAGACAACAAGACAGGCGACGGCGCAGGCATCATGGTTCAGATACCGCACGAGTTTATCCTCCTCCAAGGTATTCCCGTGCCCGAAAAAGGTCGGTATGGCACCGGCCTTATATTTTTGCCCAAAGACGAACTGCGTCAGTCGGATTTCCTTAAAATCCTCGCCGAAGAAGCAGAGCGGGAAGGCCTGACACTGATGCATGTGCGCGAGGTGCCGGTGCATTCCGACGTGCTCGGCATAGAGGCGCGCGCCACGGAACCTGCCATCCGCCAGGTGTTTCTCACGGGTGCCGACGGCGACGAACTGGAACGCCGCCTCTACATTGTGCGCAAAAAGACCGAGCGCCGCACTCAGCAGCAAGGCGGCTGCTACATCGTGTCGCTCTCGTCGAAGACAATAATATATAAAGGTATGCTCTCGTCGATGCAGGTGCGCACTTACTTCGCCGACCTTGCGCAGCCCTACTTCACGAGCGGCCTGGCGGTGGTGCACTCGCGCTTTTCCACCAACACGTTCCCCACGTGGAGCCTCGCGCAGCCCTTCCGCCTCTTGGCGCACAACGGCGAAATCAACACCATTCGCGGCAACCGCGGCTGGATGGAGGCGCGCGAGGCCGTGCTCTCCACGCCCCGCCTCGGCGACGTGAAGAAAATCCGCCCCATCTTGCAGCCCGGCATGAGCGACTCGGCTTCGCTCGACAACGCCTTGGAATTTCTCGTGATGTCGGGGTTGAGCCTGCCCCACGCCATGGCGATGCTCGTGCCGGAGAGCTTTGACGATAAAAATCCGATTAGCGAAGACCTCAAAGCTTTCTACGAATACCATTCTATCCTTATGGAACCGTGGGACGGCCCTGCCGCCCTGCTCTTTAGTGACGGACGCTATGCCGGCGGCATGCTCGACCGCAACGGCCTGCGCCCCGCCCGCTACCTCATCACTGAGGGCGGGCAACTCGTGGTTGCCTCCGAGGCGGGCGTGCTGCCCTACGAGGTATCTGAAATCAAGGAGAAAGGACGGCTGCAACCAGGCAAAATCCTGCTCGTCGATACGCTCGAGGGAAAAATCCTGCGCGACGAGGAAATTAAGAAAAGCCTTGCCGATGCCAAACCCTATCGCAGCTGGCTCTCGACCAACCGCATCGAACTCGACGCCCTGAAAAGCGGGCGTAAGGTGGAAAATGCTGTGAGCGACCTGCGCCTGCGCCTCTCGGCCTTCGGATTTACGAGAGAGGACGTGGAGCGCACGCTCGTGCCGATGTGCACCGGCGGCGCAGAGCCTGTGGCATCGATGGGCAACGACACGCCCCCCGCCGTGCTCAGCGGCGAGCCGCAACTCTTGTTCAACTACTTCCGGCAGCAGTTCGCGCAGGTGACCAACCCCGCCATCGACCCCATACGCGAGGAACTCGTCATGTCGCTCACGGAATACATCGGCGCGGTGGGCATGAACATTCTCCTGCCCAACGAGGCGCATTGCAAAATGGTGCGCCTGCCGCACCCCGTGCTCAACAACCGCCAGCTCGACATTCTCTGCAATATCCGTTACAAGGGTTTCAAGACCATCAAACTGCCCATGCTCTTCGACGCCCACGCCGACAACCCCGAGGAAGCCATGCGCCTCGCGCTCGACGACCTTTGCCAAAAGGCGGCGCAGTCGGTGCAGGACGGCGTGAACTATATCATTCTTACCGACCGCGGCATCGATGCCAGCCACGCCGCCATCCCCTCTCTGCTTGCCGTGAGCGCCGTGCACCATCATCTGATTGCGGTGCAGAAGCGCGTGGAAACCGCGCTGATCGTGGAGAGCGGCGAAATACGCGAGGTGATGCACGCCGCCCTGCTCTTGGGCTACGGCGCAAGCGCGATTAACCCCTACATGGCGTTTGCCGTGCTCGACGACCTCGTGCGGCGCGGCGAGGTGCAGATGAACTACGAGACGGCCGAGGCCAACTACATCAAGGCCCTGCGTAAGGGCTTGTATAAGATTATGTCGAAAATGGGCATCTCGACCATTCGCTCCTATCGCGGCGCAAAGATTTTCGAGGCGGTGGGGCTTGGCAAGGATTTGCTCAAAACGTATTTTGGCACGAAGCAGTCGAGCATCGGCGGCATCGGCCTGCGCGAGGTGGCTGCCGATGCCCTGCGCTTCCACCGCGCCGCGTTCTCCGTGCAGCCCTCGATTGAGGCCGCCGCACTTGGCGAACTCTTGCCCCACGTAGGGCAGTTCTCCTATCGCAAGGACGGCATCGCCCACGCGTGGAATCCCGAGACCATTGCCGCCCTGCAACTCGCCACGCGCCTGGGCAGTTACAAGAAGTTTAAGGAATTTACCCGCCTTGCCGACGAGAAGCCCGCGCCGATATTCCTGCGCGACTTCTTTGAGTTCCGCAAGGCAGCCGTGCCCGTGCCCATTGAAGAGGTGGAGAGCGAAGACGAGTTGGTGCGCCGCTTTGTGACGGGCGCGATGTCGTTCGGCGCAATCAGCAAGGAGGCGCACGAGGCCTTGGCTTTGGCTATGAACAAGCTCGGCACGCGCAGCAACACGGGCGAGGGCGGCGAGGACAGCGACCGCTTCCACGAAACCTTCGACGGCATCTCGCTGTGCAGCAAGACGAAGCAAATCGCCTCCGGCCGCTTCGGCGTGACGGCGGAATATCTCGTCAATGCCGAGGAGATACAGATTAAGGTGGCGCAAGGCGCGAAGCCCGGTGAGGGCGGACAGCTGCCGGGCTATAAGGTGAACGACATCATCGCCCGCACCCGTCACTCCATTCCCGGCATCTCGCTCATATCGCCGCCGCCCCACCACGACATATATTCTATAGAAGACCTCGCGCAGCTTATCTTCGACCTCAAGCACCTCAACCCCCGCGCGGCGGTGAGCGTGAAACTGGTGGCAGAGAGCGGCGTGGGCACCATTGCCGCCGGCGTGGCAAAGGCGAAGGCCGACCTCATCGTCATCTCCGGCGCGGAGGGCGGCACGGGCGCGTCGCCCGCTTCGTCGATGCGCTACGCGGGCATTCCGCCCGAGATTGGACTGGCAGAGACGCAGCAGACGCTCGTGCTCAACGGCTTGCGCGGCAAGGTGCGCTTGCAGACCGACGGACAGATCAAGACGGGGCGCGACATTGTGTCGATGGCATTGCTCGGCGCGGAGGAGTTCGGCTTCGGCACGGCGGTGCTCATCGTGCTGGGCTGCGTGATGATGCGCAAGTGCCACGCCAACACCTGCCCCGTGGGCGTGGCAACGCAAAATCCGGAGTTGCGCGAGCATTTCAGGGGGCACTACGAATATGTGGTGAACTATTTCCGCTTCCTCGCCCGCGAGGTGCGCGAATATCTCTCCGAAATGGGCTTCCGCCGCCTCGACGACATCATTGGCCGCACCGACCTCGTCAGCATCAAGCCCTCTGCCGAGGGCAGCAAGACGGCGTTGCTCGACTTCAGCCGCCTGCTCCACCGCGTGGGCGGCAATGCGCCGCTCCACTTCATGCCGGGCAGCACGGCCGGCGAGGGAGAGACGGGTATGGACGCCGCGCTCTTCGAGGCTGCCGCGCCGGCTGTGGAGACGCAGCGCGAGATTTCGCTCGAATACCCCATTTGCAACACCGACCGCGCCGTAGGCACGCGCCTCGCCGGTGCGGTGGCACTGCGCCACGGTGCCGACGGACTGCCCGATGGCACGGTGACCGTGAACTTCAAGGGCGCGGCTGGCCAGAGTTTCGGCGCATTCCTCACGAAGGGCTTGTATTTCAGGCTCGAGGGCGAGGCGAACGACTATCTCGGCAAAGGGCTCAGCGGCGGACGCATCGCCGTGATGCCGCCCAAGCGCGCCCGCTATGCCGCTTCCGACAACACGATTGCGGGTAACACGCTGCTCTACGGCGCAACGGAGGGCGAGGTGTACATCAACGGCCGCGTGGGCGAACGCTTCGCCGTGCGCAACTCGGGCGCGGTGGCGGTGGTGGAAGGCGTGGGCGACCATTGCTGCGAATACATGACGGGCGGCCGCGTAGTGGTGCTCGGCCCTACGGGGCGCAACTTCGCTGCCGGCATGAGCGGCGGCGTGGCTTACGTGCTCGACCGCGACCGCAATTTCGACTATTTCTGCAATATGGAAATGGTGGAGCTTTCGCTGCTCGAGGATTCCGCTTCGCGCAAGGAACTCCACGAACTGATTCGCCAGCACTACCTCTACACCGGCTCGCAGCTTGCCCGCACGATACTCGATGACTGGAATCGCTACGTCGACGACTTTATCTGCGTGATGCCGATTGAGTACAAGCGCGTCCTGGCCGAAGAGCAGATGCGCAAGCTCCAGCAGAAAATCGCCGAAGTGCAGATTGACTATCAAGAGTAGGGGCGCAGGGCCCAAACAATACAGGCTATCATTAACCGGGCGTTTTCAAAACGCCCCTACTCGCGAGACCTGAAATTTCTAATAAAAAACATTCCAAAAAACATATATCCCCGTGGGCAATCCAAAAGCATTTATGACCATTCCCCGCCGTGAAGCAGGCTATCGCCCCGTGCATGAGCGCGTGGCAGACTTCGGCGAGGTGGAGCAAACCTTGAATTCCAGCGACCGCCGCTTGCAGGCATCGCGCTGCATGGACTGCGGCGTGCCCTTCTGCCATTGGGCGTGTCCTTTGGGCAACCGTCCGCCGGAGTTTCAAGACGCTATTTATAAAGGACGCTGGGAAGAGGCTTACCGCATACTTTCCGCCACCAACGACTTCCCTGAATTTACCGGCCGCATATGCCCCGCGTTGTGCGAGAAAAGTTGCGTGCTCAAACTAAGTGCCGACGCGCCCGTCACCATTCGCGAGGACGAGTGCGCCGTCATAGAGACCGCCTTCCACGAAGGCTATGTGAGGCCCGAGCAGCCGGCACGAAACGGGAAGAAAGTCGCAGTCGTAGGGTCGGGGCCTGCCGGCCTTGCCGCCGCCAACCGCTTGAACCGCAAGGGCTATGCCGTCACCGTGTTTGAAAAAGACGAATACGTGGGCGGACTGCTGCGCTTCGGCATTCCCAACTTTAAGTTGCAAAAGGCTGTCATCGACCGCCGCGTGCGCGTGATGGAGGCGGAGGGTATAGAGTTCCGCACAGGCCACGCCGTCGTCCTCGACGCGCTGCCCGAAGGCTATGACGCTTGGTGCATCTGCACGGGCACGCCCGATGCCCGCAACCTCGACATTCCCGGGCGCGAGCTGCGCGGCATTCACTTCGCACTTGAGCTTTTGGCACAGCAAAACCGCGTGCTCGCCGGCCAGACATTTTCAGAAGAGCAACGTATCACAGCCAAGGGCAAGCGCGTGCTCGTAATCGGCGGCGGCGACACAGGCAGCGACTGCATCGGCACTGCCAACCGCCAAGGCGCAGTGAGTGTGACGCAGATAGAAATCATGCCCAAGCCGCCCGTAGGCAGCAATCCCGCCACGCCGTGGCCGCAGTGGCCGCAGGTGTTCAAAACCACCTCAAGCCACGAAGAGGGCTGCACGCGCCGCTGGTGTCTCGCCTCCAACCGCTTCCTCGGCTCGCCCGACGGCAGGGTGACGGGCGTGGAAGTAGAAGAAGTGGAATGGCTGCCCGCAACCGACGGCGGCCGCCCCACGATGCGCCCCACGGGACGCAAGGAAATCATAGAGGCCGACCTCGTGCTGCTTGCCATGGGCTTTTTGCGCCCCGAGCAAACGCCGCTCGCAGAGGGCGTGTTCCGTGCAGGAGATGCCCGCACGGGCGCATCGCTCGTAGTGCGCTGCATTGCCGACGGCCGCCGCGCGGCTGACGAAATCGACGCATATCTTAGAAAATAGTACATTGGCATAATTTGATTGGGGCGGGCTGAAAGCCCAATTGTTGCCCCTAGCCCGGGGCAGCGCCCCGGGGAAACGTATGCAGCGAGCAATACATTCGGCATTTTTGTGCCGACGGCGCAAAAATGCCACGCGCTTGCAAGCGCGTAACCCTTCTCGCATTGTTGTTTCTTGATTTCTGTTTAGCATTTTTACCGTCAATAATCCACGCTCCTCGGGCGCGCAACTCCCATGGTTGGGGTTACGCGCCCGACGCGTATGTTATGCTCGATAATTTCGGACATATTTTTTATTATCCCCTTGATATTTTTTCCTTTCCCCTTGATATTTTTTCCTTTCCCCTTGATATTTTTTCCTTTCCCCTTGATAATTTTCCCTATCTGCGCAGACATTTTTTATTACAAAGTTTCTAACATGCGTTACAAAGTTTGTAACACGTATTAGAAAGTTTGTAACGCATATTACAAAGTTTGTAATAAAAACTTCCTCATAGGATAGGAAAAAATATCTTGCTTACAGTAAAAACTTTCAAGGAGCAACGAAAAAATATCTCCGAGCAAATCGGCGCGTTCTTATAAGCCCTAAAAACGCTCATATAAGAAAATATCAGTAACTTTGCAGGGACATCATAATAACAACCACACAATAATATATTTATATACAATGGACAATCACGACCTGCTCATCTACAATACGCTCACGCGCACCAAGCAGAAATTCGTGCCCCTGCAGCCCGGGCACGTAGGCATGTACGTTTGCGGACCCACGGTGTATGGCGACGCACATCTTGGACACGCACGCCCTGCCGTGACTTTCGACCTCGTGTTCCGCTATCTGAAACATCTTGGCTATAAGGTGCGCTACGTGCGCAACATCACCGACGTGGGACACCTCGAGCACGATGCCGACGAAGGCGAAGACAAGATTGCCAAAAAGGCACGCCTCGAACAACTCGAACCGATGGAGGTGGCGCAACACTATACCAATCGTTTCAACGACGCGATGAAGAGACTCAACGTGCTGCCGCCCAGCATCGAACCGCACGCCACGGGACACATCATTGAACAGGAACAGCTCGTGCAGCAGATTTTCGATGCCGGCTACGCCTACGAGTCGAACGGTTCGGTATATTTCGACGTTGAGAAATACAACAAAGACCATCATTACGGCATTCTTTCCGGCCGTAACCTCGACGACGTGCGCGATGCCAGCCGCGAACTCGATGGCGTGGGCGAGAAGCGCAATCAGGCCGACTTTGCCCTTTGGAAGAAAGCGCAGCCCGAACACATTATGCGCTGGCCCTCGCCCTGGGGCGACGGCTTCCCCGGCTGGCACTGTGAATGCACGGCCATGGGGCGCAAGTACCTCGGCGACACCTTCGACATACACGGCGGCGGCCTCGACCTCATCTTCCCCCACCACGAATGTGAAATCGCACAGGCCGTGGCGGCGCAGGGCAAACAGATGGTGCGCTACTGGATGCACAACAACATGATTACCATCAACGGCAAGAAGATGGGTAAGTCATACAACAATTTCATCACCCTCGACGAGTTCTTCACGGGCAGCCACCCGCTCCTGCAACAGGCGTACTCGCCCATGACGATCCGCTTCTTCATTCTCCAGGCGCACTATCGCAGCACCGTCGACTTCTCGAACGAGGCTCTGCAAGCCTCGGCAAAAGGCCTCGAACGCCTTATGGAGGGCATCAAGCAACTGGAACGCATCGAGCCGCAGGCAGCAGGCACCATCGGGAAAGAGTTTGCTGAAAAACTCAGTGCAGACTGCTACGCCGCGCTCGACGACGACTTCAACTCGCCCATTGCCATCAGCCACCTTTTCGACGCCTGCCGCACCATCAACCAGTTGGCCGACAAGAAGGCAAGCATCACGCCCGACGGTCTCGAAGCCCTCAAGACTGCTTTCAGCACCTTCTGCTTCGACATCCTCGGCCTCGCTTCCGAAGCCAACGGGAACGCCGGCCGCGAAGAGGCATTCGGCCAGGCCATCGACCTGCTCCTCAACATTCGTGCGCAGGCCAAGGCCAACAAAGACTGGGCCACGAGCGACCGCATCCGCAACGAACTGTCCGCCCTCGGTTTTGAGGTGAAAGACACCAAGGACGGCGCCACTTGGCGGCTGAATAAATAACACTTGTTAGAAATATTACTCGCGTCCCCGCCTCAATTCGCCAAAAAAGCGTAACTTTGCCGCTGCAAACCGCGCTTGTGGCGAAATTGGTAGACGCGCCAGACTTAGGATCTGGTGTCGCGAGACGTGTAGGTTCGAGTCCTATCAGGCGCACATATAATAAATGGAGGCTGTGTCAAAATTGGCGCAGCCTCTTTGTTTTGTAATATATTGAAAAACATTGAACTTTCAGGCAGGGTGGACAAAAAGTAGGATGATTTTACTCTAAAATTCTCTTATTG
>ERZ809074.353-NODE-353-length-74324-cov-42.825391_pt1 | contig 74324 bp, 80 predicted proteins | sample MGYA00520795_ERZ809074 | MGnify/ENA primary metagenome ERZ809074 (study PRJEB31570, sample SAMEA3212989) | Homo sapiens | biome: human-gut; feature: human gut; material: fecal | place: Sweden | collected 2011 ...
GTGGTATCAGGTTGGTGGGTGGAATGTGCCCATCAACCATCTTTTCCGCTTACCCTTAACCCTTAAAGGCTTTAAAAGCACACCCATACTGGACACCTTCGGCTCCCGGCCAGCTGCGCTGTCCGGTCGTCGAGCCACACTCCGCTAACCGCGAAAAGACGCGGTAAGCTCCGCCGAACCCGCTACGCGGTTTCGGGCCTGACGGCTAGTGTCTGATGTCTGAAGTCAAGGTCAACGGCAGCGCTTGCTGCGACCGTCCCGGTCGCGCCGCTTTCACCGTGCCGGCGATACACCTGCCGGCACTCTTATGGCGCCACGCCGTTCCGTCGTGTCGGGTGTGTTCATTCTCATCCCTTCCCCTGGTGAGTCATCTCTCGTCCGTTCCCCGGCGAAGGGCTGGTCGTAGCACCGCCGTGTCGTCATCCAAGGGGTAAATAAACTCCGCCAAAAACTTTTTGCCAGGGACCGCAAAAACTTTTTGTCTCCGCCCCTTGTTCTCCTCCTTACGACGTTGCTCCTTTGCCCTTTGCCGCCAGGGAACTCACCGAGAGATGGATTAACCACCAGACAAGAGGAAAAGCAGAATGAACACACAGAACGTCAACGTCAAAACCGCCACCAAAGAATCTACCGAAAGATGGGTTGAAAATCGTCTGGCCAGCGTGATTAGCGAGCAAAAGAGCCTCCTGATGTATCTGGCGGAGCTTAAAAACAAGCGCCTGAGAGAAAGCGAAAGAAGTGAACTGGTATGGGGAACGTTAATGCGTATGGCTGATAACGTCCTGGGGGCGGGAGTGGTTGACTGGCACGCGGACGTTCTGCAGGTGCATTTCGGCGTTGCTCAACCGTGGCTGCAGTCCCGGAAACTCGTTGAGCTTCTTTATGGTGATACCGGTAAGGAAGCGTGGAATGACGCACGCAAATACATTGCTGACTCAATGCGCGCTGAACGCCATATGCCATGAGTCTGCTTTTTTTACCAACATCTGGCGGTCCGGGGGCCGCCGGTGATCCACATAAGGAGAGACGTATGAACTTACACCTGACCGAATCCTCAGCCCATCCGGGAATGCTGGCTACAGCAGAAGCAGAGCGCGAATACTGGCTGAACCGGCAGAAAGCAGCGGTGAAAGCCCCCTCCGAAATCGATGTCCACACGTTCCATGACGCGCTGGGCCTGATGTACCCGCTCAACTGGTCAACAAGTGAGAACGGCGAGTGGGAAACGTTCATGCTGAAGGAAATGGTCTGCGGTGACGTGACAGAGATCTATGCCCGCTACGGAGCCAGATATTTCCGGCTGCGGGATGTGTGCAACCTGAGCCATGCGCAGATCACAACGCGCATTAAGGAGGAGTTTAACCTGTTCCGGAAATGAAAAAAGCAGGGAAAACCCTGCTTTATCCATGCCGTGAAAGTCGCTGGAACGATTTTTTCGGCTGTTCAAATTAACTTAAGAGGTACATATGAACCTATCTATTCTTTCACCTTCCGCTGAGGCTGTAAAGCCCCGCCGTCATCAGCGCAATCTGCGGGACGACATCACCGCACAGGAGATTGACCCGGTGCTGAAGGCCTTCGGGCGGCATATTGCCCGGAGTGTTCGCAAAGGGCGTGGTGTCCATATCCCTGCGATGAACAACACCGCTTTAGGGCAGGTGCTCCGCACGCTAGAACTAAAACGCGCATTTAACTGATAAGGTGAGCCGCTCCTTCGGGAGCGGCAACAGCGGAGATAATGCTATGTCACAGCTGAGTTTTGCCGAAGCTTTCAATATGGCCAGAGAGGCCGCTGATAACAGCCCTGTCATTCAGGCAGGGCAGCAGATCGCGGAAACGCTGCCCACGGTTCAGCGTATGATGAGCGAGCAATACAGCCGGAGCCGTTTTATCAGCGTATTCAAAGACACGGGGCGCCATCTGGGGCGCTGGGAAGTGTTCAGTGATTTTCTGTCACTTGCCGCCAGCGAGCTGGATATGGCCCGGATACGAACGCCGGAGAGCATGGAGCACTGCCGGAAAATCTGTGCCCGGTACGAGGCCACCGACATCGCGAACATGCAGGAAATGTTTTGCCTGATGGTGTGTGCGCTGGAGGCGAAATTTCATGATTTCCTCGGCGCCATTTTCATGGAGCTTGAGCTGGGTGATAACTTTCGCGGCCAGTATTTCACCCCGTATTCCGTGCAGTGTCTGATGGCGCGGATGCTGATGCCAGGTGTCAGAGACACTATCCGCCGGGAAGGGATTGCCACCGTCAGCGATCCGGCGTGTGGGGCTGCCGGGATGCTGATCGCTTATGCAGAGTGCCTGCTGGAAGCCGATATCAACCCCTCGATGCACATGTTCGGCAGCTGTATTGACATCGATCCGGTGGCGGCAGATATGGCCTTCATCCAGCTGTCACTGCTGGGTATAGCGGCGGAAGTGGTGACGGGTAACACGCTCACGATGCAGTTCCGGCGGGTGAGGTATACCCCGGTTTTCTACCTCAATGAATTTGAAAAACGACTGGCAGATCTGCGCCGGTTCAGGGCCATGCGGGACTTTTTGCGCGGAATACAGGAGGCCGCGTAAATAACCGGAAGGGCAGGGGATAACCTGCCCGACTGCGCTGAAAGGCCGCAGCGCCTGCGGCGTTAAATAATACGGGCTGCGCTACGCGCCGCCCGTATTACTCCGGCGCGGCGATATCTCATCAATATTCTTTATTCATCCCTGTTATATCTCTTCCGGCATTCTGCTGTATATCTCTTCCTGTATTTATCGAAGGTAAGATATTAAATAAATACTGACCCGGGCGTCGTCCCTGTCGGGACACGGCTGTCGTGAACAGAGCCAGCAAGCTGTCTCTGCCCTGACGGGCTTCCATCCTGACGCAAATTCAAAATCTCGCTTGCTGCATCCTTATCAGGATGCGCCGCTCTCACCGTGGCGATAAATACCCGCCACTCTTTGGGCCTGAACGTTAATCCGTTAAAGACCGGATTGACGTTCAGGGTTGTGCGCATTCTCATTCCTGCGCGATATCGCCCGACTTCATCTTTCGCGGAGGGCTGCTTTTAGCATCAGCCGTGGAGGAAATAAAGGGGTGTATGAACGCTTCGCGCCCCTTTATTTCCGCCACGTCGGCTGCAAATTGCCCTTCGCCGCTCAGTGATGAAGTCGAACGTTTTAATAAACCGCGAAGGAGAAAATCAGAATGCGCACACTGAAAGTCAACACCGCCACTCGTGAATCAGACGAACAATTTAAAACAGACAAATATCTGCGCTGTGCAGTTACCGATGGTAAAGCGCGCCTGGGTTTTATCCCGTCACTCTTTTTTACGCCGTTAGCCGATAATATGGCCGCGAGCTGGTTACGCCAGCATTCTGATTACGACGGAGGTTTCTGGTCTTACTGGGTTATTCCACAGGGTGTCGGCGGGAATATTGCACCCAACAGCATCCAGTTCATTACTGCTCAGACTGGATATATCGCACCTGAAGGTGAGCAGCGTTACAGGATGTGCATCCCGGGCAATTATTTCGAAGGTGAGGTCAGCGCCGATGCAGCAGGCATTATTGCCACGCTGATGATTATGAACAGGCTGTCCTGGCAGGCTGCTGAAATGGGGCCGGAATATGACCGGGTTTGCAGGCGTCTGGTTTCAAGGCAGGATGCGCTGAAAGATTATATCAGCATTATTCATCATCCCGAACGGCATTTAATATGGCAGGCAATTGATTAATCACATACCTGTTCTGAAGACCTCATGAATGAGGTCTTCATTTTTTTGTTAAAGAGGACTGGCCGTCACTTTTATTTTTCTTGATAGCCCGGTAGATGGCCTCAATCTTCCTGGCGTACTCCAGTCGTCGCATGGCCTGCCTGTCCGATCTTCTGAACCCTGCGTTGTAGGCACCGACGGCCTCCCAGCTGACTCCCCATTTTTTAAAAGCCAGTGCCAGATAATAAGCTCCGGTGTAAATATTCAGACAGGCATCCGTCAGAAGGTGCTCTGGTTTAATACCATACTGAGACAGTTCACCCTGGTGTTGCGAGTCGATCTGCATCAGTCCGGCACCGTAGCCAGTTCCCGGATTTTTTCCGATGGCATTGACCTTCCAGTTTGATTCCTGCCATGAAATAGCCCGCAGCAGATCCGGATCTATTCGATAGTCCCTGCCTGCCATATCAAAACAGTCTGCAGACCAGGCAGGCGTGGAAATTAAAAGCAGGGCAGCAAATATCAGTTTTCTTCTCAAAAGACTCCCTCCGGGTCAGTTCCCGCAAATACGTTAACCCAGACAAGATCCAGACTCAACAGATATGCACTCCTCACCACAAAATCACCACACACTACGCAAAATTAAAATTTTGCAGATTTCACTTTAGCTTCAGTGGCTTAACTGTAGTTATATTACATTATGTTATTTTTCTTTATATATATGTGAGTTGCCGGCGAGTCAGTAGTAAGTCGTCGGTAAGTCTATAGCGACTCGTTTATGACTCACTCTTTTATAATCATATATTTAAAGCGACTTAACTCTAGACTTAAGTCGCCATGTGACTCGTAATGCAACTTTCTTAGACTCTAGACTTAAGTTTAGAGTTGTAAAGAAGGTAAACTCGCGTTATCTTCTCGCCATAATAACTTGCTTGATGCTGTTTTTAATAAAGGAACCGATATGGCCAGGGTACAAGCTTATGCTAGTGATGAAGTTGCAGAGAAAATTAATGCAATAGTGGAAAAGCGAAGGGCTGAAGGGGCAAAGGAAAAGGATGTCAGTTTTTCAAGTGTCGCTTCGATGCTCCTTGAATTAGGGCTTAGGGTTTATGAGGCTCAAATGGAAAGAAAAGATTCAGGGTTTAACCAAACTGAGTTTAATAAGATTTTGCTTGAGAATGTCATGAAGACTCAGTTTACCGTATCCAAACTTTTGGCTATTGGCTCTCTAAGCCCTCATGTTACAGGTGATGAACGATTCGAGTTCCGCAGCATGGTGAGTAACATTCGAGAAGATGCAAAAGATGTTATTTCTCACTTCTTCCCTGAGCAGGAAGAAGAGTAAGAAATGGTGTGTTTATGGTGGTTTGTAATTAATTCAGCAGTAAAAAAATAATGATCTAGCTTTAAAAAGTGACATGGAAGAATAAGGAATATAGAATACTTTCAGGGTTGTAATAAAATTTGTTGAAGCGTTGACGTCCGGGGCTAGACCCCCCGAACGTCAACTATCCATAGTGTCCTTTCCAGGAGGCGCCTATGTGTGCGAAGGATCGTAGTCATATTGCTGTGCGCAGTCAAACAGATTCCATTCATTCTATGCGCGAGATGCTTAATATTTCATCTTGCCCTGCTTTTATTCGTGATTCCCGGGGCGAAGTAATTCACACCAGCCCAACCTTTGACAAAATTTTCTTAACATCTGGGGGAACTGGAGCATTTGATACACCCAGAGCACCTGGAAGCTGGTTTCTGGATCTCTCACTGGAGATCAAACTGGAACTGATGCAGTCAGAACTGAAATCATTTTCAGAAGGTTCTGCTGTACTTGTTAAAAATATTTGGTTGGCAGGTTCACTTTGGACTGTTTTTATTGAAACGTTCTCGATTAATGAAGATACATACAGTAAATGGGTTTTTATAAATGAAGATGAACCGATGCCTCATCCTTCAATGGAATACAATGACTTTTCTATAAAGATGCAAAGATATATCGAAAGAATTCAGCGTTCAGCAAAGTCTGACTGGGCTATCTTTAATCTGTATGCGGTTGGGTTTTCTCATGCATCTATTTCTAAGATTACAGGTGTTGGGGTGCAAACCTCAAAAAATACAGTTAGTAAAATAAAAAAGGAACTGAGCTTTGATGATCGTGACTATATCATAATGTCATCGATCTATACTCTAAGTTATGGAAAGTTTATATCGAATGTGGTTTCGATATTAAACGATGGTGTTAATTTTTTGTTAAATCAATAGTACCGTCGGTACTTTTGATTTGTGAAAATAATTTACTCAAGATTTCTCCTTAGTTTGTTTACTTTTAAATCCTCCAATGTAAGATTTATTAAAGGTTGGTAATCTTACTTTGGAGGTCGATTGGAAAGAGCGATTAGGAGCAACGCACGACCTGCGCCTGGAAAAAATGTGCTTTTAAAATTAGATGAAGAAACTAATCGTCGACTCATCAAAGCAAAAGACAGAAGCAGAAGAAGTAAAACAGCTGAAGCTTATTTGAGACTGAAAGATCATCTAGAACGTTTTCCGGACTTTTATAACTCGGAACTAGCCGTACCAGGAGGTGAAAAGGAAGAGTGATTTAACATCATAGTCATAAATCTGTTTTATATATCAACCATTCTTTTTAAAGGAAATAAATATGAATGCTGTATTAAGTGTTCAGGGCTCTGCTGTCTCTGAAAAAACCAAACCGTCTTTTATGTCCCGCGTTTTCAATAAAAAGAAAGCCCTGAAAGTCGCTAAAGTTGCGCTGCCGGTTGCTGCTGTGGCGGCGTTCTTCCCGGATGCTGCGATGGCCACCACCACGGCAACCGACCTGATGAAGTCCGGGGATGCGACCGTTAAAGGCACGTTTGGTAAGCAGTCCAGCGTCGTCAAATGGGTGGTTCTGGCAGAAGTTGTCGCCGGCGGCATCATGTACATGATGACCAAAAACGTGAAGTTCCTGTTTGGCTTCGCGATTATTTCCACCTTTATCACCATCGGTATGTCGGTCGCCGGTTACTGACAGGAAGCACGTGATGACGGGAGACGAATTAAAGCGATACCGTTTCCCGGAAACACTGACTAACCAGTCCCGCTGGTTTGGCTTATACCTCGATGAACTTATCCCGGCCGTGATTTGTCTCGGCTGGGGTTTCTGGACCAGCAAGTTTATTTTTGGCATAGCTTCAGCGGTACTGGTTTTCTGGGGTATCAAGAAACTGAAAAAAGGGCGGGGCAGTTCCTGGCTACGCGACCTGATTTACTGGTATCTGCCAACCTCCCTTCTTAAAGGTTTCTTTCATGATGTTCCGGACTCCTGTTTCCGGCAGTGGATTAAATAAATCAACGGGGAAATAACATATGGAACATGGTGCCAGACAAAATACCACCCGCGTTATCGCTGTGGGATTTATCAGTCTGGGGACACTCCTGACCCTCAGTCTTGCGACCAATATTATCCAGGGCATAAATAATTACCGTCTGCAGACGGAACAGAAAGTGGCGGTGACACCGATGTTATTCCGTGCACCCTTTGCGGTGTCTCAGAACCAGGCTGACGCTTCTTATATTGAGCAGCTGGGCCTGTCCTTTGTTGCCCTGCGTCTGAATGTCACGCCGGAAACGGTTGATGCCCAGCATCAGCAGCTTCTCCGGTATGTATTACCCGCTGCGCAGAACAGCCTAAAGGTCCAGCTGGCTGAAGATGCGAAACGCATTAAAGACAATAACGTTAATGCCACCTTTTATATGACCTCGATCCGTGCGTGGCCGGCAGAGAACCGCGTGGATATCCGGGGTGAGCTGAAAACGTGGATTGGGGATTCCAAACCCTACAGTGAAATTAAAAGTTATGTCATTCAGTTCAGTCGTGTCGATGGTGTCAGCTGGCTGGCGCGTTTTGGAGAAATAAATAATGAAAAAAATTAACCCGTTATTTATTTCAGGTTGTCTGCTGTTGGTCGCCCCTGCGATGTCAGCGACCCTTAGCGGTACGCTGGAGCCGACAGTGGTTCCCCTGACCAATGGCGGTCAGGCAAATATTGCCGTGAGTAACACCGATCCGAATCTGTTCACAGTACCTGGAGATCGCATCACGGCGATAAACAGCCTGGACGGCGGCCTGACAAATCAGGAGCAGACCGACAGCGGCGGCGCCATTCTGGCGACCGTCAGTAAAAAACCATTCACCTTCATTGTGGAAACCGAACGCGGGCTGAACTTCTCCATTCGTGCCGTGCCCCGTGCGGGCTCAGGCCGGACAATTCAGCTGGTCAGCGAGCTGGCGGGTACCCCCGGTCCGGCAAAAGCCTGGGAAGAGTCGAACCCCTATGAATCGTTACTGGTTTCGCTGAATCGCGCCGTGCGTCAGGGCAGCGTACCCGGTGAGTATCAGTCTGTCCCCGTCACTTCTGAAGTACTGCAGGTGCCGGCTGGTCTGCGCGCCACTGCCGATCGGGTCTGGGTCGGTCATCACCTGAAAGTTGTCCGTTACAGTCTGGACAATGTCTCCCTGTCGGCCCGTATGGTGCGTGAAAGCGATTTCTGGCAGCCCGGAACACGTGCCGTCATGTTCAGTACCCCGGCGGGCCTGCTGACTGCCGGTGGCCGCATGCAGATCTGGGTCACGACGTCAGATGAAGGAGTGAAGCGCTGATGGCCAACTTCAACACGCTGATCAAACGTAAGCAATATATCTGGCTGGGACTCATTCTGGCGGGCGGCGCGGCAGCCGTCGGAGGCGGGCTGTATCTGTCAGATCTGAACATGAGCTCTGATGAGGAAGCCCCGGCTCAGGGCGAACCCGCACCGGATATGACCGGGGTGGTCGACAGCAGCTTCAACAGTAAGGTGGAGCAGCACGCGACAACAGAAATGCAGGCGACTGCCGCTGATCTCAACAAGCGTTTTGACTCCCTGCAGGGGGAAGTGGACCTACTGAGTAAGGCGCGAACCGCTGACCAGATACGTATCGACAAACTCAGCAGTGACAATGAAGCCATGCAGAATCAGCTGAAGGCGCTGGGCGTGAAACCGGCTGTCTCTGGTGGCGAGCCCGCGCCGACTCCTCCGTCACCGCCACCCGGTCCGGAAGGGGAGCCGCAGCCAGCCAGTTATCCGCCGCAAACCGGCGCCGCGGTACTGCCTCCGACGGCATTCTATCCGGGGAATGGTATGACACCGCCGCCGCAGGTCAGCTACCAGTCTGTACCGGTACCAAACCAGATACAGCGTAAAACGTTCAGTTACGACAAAGGAAAAAAAACGAAGTCATTGCCGTACATTCCGTCGGGGAGCTTTGCAAAAAGTATGCTTATCGAGGGGGCAGATGCCAACGCGTCTGTTACCGGGAATGAATCAACTGTACCGATGCAGTTGCGTATCACCGGTCGCGTGGAAATGCCAAACAGCAAAACCTACGACCTGACAGGGTGTTTTGTGGGCCTTGAGGCCTGGGGCGATGTCTCCAGCGAACGCGCCATTGTCCGTACCCGCAATATCAGCTGTATCAAAGGTGATAAAACCATCGATCAGCCCATTAACGGCCACGTTTCCTTTATGGGGAAAAACGGGGTTAAGGGAGAGGTGGTGATGCGTAACGGAAAAATCCTCGGCTGGGCATGGGGGGCCGGTTTTGTTGACGGGATTGGTCAGGGCATGGAACGGGCTTCACAGCCGGCTGTTGGCCTGGGGGCAACCGCATCTGTTGGCGCCGGTGACGTTCTGAAAATGGGGGTCGGCGGTGGTGCATCTAAAGCTGCGCAGACACTGAGCGAGTACTACATCAAAAGGGCCGAGCAGTATCACCCGGTCATTCCGATTGGTGCCGGCAACGAAGTGACCGTCGTGTTCCAGGATGGATTCCAGCTGAAAACGATTGAAGAACTGGAAGCGGAAAAGAACGGGCAACAGCAGGCTCAAAATCAGGAGGCGGAGCCGGCACCGCAGGCTGATGCACATCATCAGTCAGGCGGCGGTATGAACGGATTCAATACTGACGAGATGCTGAAGAAGCTGGGCAAACTTGATCCGCGTGAGTTCTCTCCGGGCGCAGCGCCGCAGGGGGAAAATAATGGCTAGTTCGGGCGATTAAGGAAAATACCCAGCTCAGGATGAACCTGAAAAAATAACCGATAAATAGCGAGAAATATTATGAAGGAATTAATGCTGTTAATTCCTCTGGGCAGCGCTTTGCTCTTAACCGGGTGCGCGGGCACAGAGACTGAATTTCAATGTAATGCCACGACGTCGGATACCTGTATGACGATGGAGCAGGCAAATGAAAAAGCGAAGCTGAAGGAGGAACGCAGTGATGCAAAGCCGGCTGCGGCCGGGTTGCCACAACTGGCTGAGGGTAATTTCAGAACCACGTCAGTTAATTCGTACCCGTTGCCGCCTCAACCCAACCTGAACCGGGCCAGAGTGGCAGCGGAGAGAGAACGAGCACGTGCAGTGTACCTAAATAATCCAACGGCAAAGAATGAGGCAATATATTTCGAAACCGGGAAAAGGCTCCAGTCTTTGCCGGTAGTGAAAATGTCTTTACCAGTAGTGGCGTCAACGTTTACGTCACCGTCAACACCGCCAGGTAATTATCCCCGGCCATTAAGAAAAGGGGAGGAGACAACGTCATTGTGGATAGCGCCGTATGTGGATTCAGATGATGTATATCACCAGCCGGCAACGGTTCTTTTTGTCGTAAAACCATCGGCGTGGGGACAGCCTCGCCTTAATTGATTCACAGCGCCATTACTGGCGCTGCAGTAAGTTTTCATTTCTGAATTATAACGAGTGCCCTCTGCGTTGAAAGGGATGGGCGGTAGCGTGTTCAGACGAAGATATTACGCTCATGTATCTTTATGTAAGGGTTATTTAAAAGGGCGGGTTGATGATAAAGGGTTTTTCTCTCCAGGCAAAATCGACTTCAGTGTAGTGATGTTATTGAAAATGTAAGCAAGTCTGATTATGACAGAGCGATAAGTGGCGATAGGCAAACAACTATCGCAGAGGCAATGAAAGAAATATTCATTCGTTAATATATAAACAGAGGCAATAAAGTATGCATGCCTTTATTTTTCTGGTGCTGATGACGCCGAGTAGTGGCGGTGGGATTTGGGATATTACTCCCATGCCTAATACAGATGTCTGCATAAAAATGCTACGGGTACTCGAAGCACGTGGGGGCAGAGGTTACGGAAGTAATACAGGAGAGTGCATTGAAATTAAAACCCGCGAGCCTTTGAGCAGCGTGATAGAAACATTGAATGAGGGTGGGTAAATGGCTGAATACCAGTTAAGTTTTGATGGTTTTGTTCGACTTTTTTTTGCAATGGCAATCATTATCTGCGGTTACGGCTATGTAATTATTGGTGTTTTTATAAGAGATACGCTTGCCTGTATTTTAATGTTGTTTGGGCTTACAGGTCTCAGTGCTTTATTTTCTTTCATGGTGTTTAAGGATAAAAACATGTGGGCCGGTTCTCCTGATTTGACGCTGTCAGTAATAACGGGATTTTTTACAGCCACAGTGATCTTTTATATGTTTTATGTCTTGATTTATTACTTTGATCGGATGGGGGCAGGTGAATAGTAAGACCGATGGTCAGTATTAACAATCTCACATTATTTGAAAGTATGCAGCATAAGGAATAAGAAAGTGAAAGCGTACTATATACTTGGACATAACGTTGCATGGCTTAACGGTATATGCCTGATTCTTTTTGTTATTGGTGTGGTCGGTGCGCTGGCTATGGTTGCCATCCCTGAAAAATTCAATCTTCGAGTTAACAGAGGCGATACATTCATATACTGTGCGCTTATAGCGGTGGTTGGGTTTTCCGGGATGTTCGTTATCTCCATTCACTCATTTTCGATGGATGAACTTGAAGCAGGTAGACACTGGAAAGATGACTGCCGGACACTTGAGGTAAACATGCCGACAGGCGCTTTTACCAGCCCTGTTAATAAACTGGACTGTGATGGCATCATCATTAATGTGCCTGGTGGGCAGTATTATTCCTATATCCATCAGTGGGAATTATATAAAGCTAACTCAAAATGAAATGCTGATTAACAAACTGGATTGACCGGTAGGGATGGAACAATGGAAAGACAGCAAGAAATTGGCCAGCAATTTGGTTTTTTGATAGTTCTTCTTTTAATTGTGTTAACTGGGTATTTTTTTTGTGCAGTATATTGAAGATTCTCGCGATATGCAGCCCGCTACTCCAGAACAACTGCAAAGTATTATTCATTAGACACCTTGTGCAGGTGAGGCGTTACGTTTAGCAATTCAAACTAACACAGGCACTTCGTCAGAGCCATTAACTTTCGGTGACGCAAAAAAGATGGCATCAGAATGCAAGTATAAAGAAGAGATTAAAGCAGTACGTGAAAAAAAACTTAACGCACTGAACGCTATGAGCAAATAATCAGGGGATGGATATGATGCTGTTTCTTCGAAAGTACGGATTTTTGTTTATACCTCCAGTCTACTGGCTCATCTATCTGGGAGCCAGACTGACTTACAATGGACTGGCAGGAGAGTTTTCTCCTGATTTCTTTCAGGGTATTCGACATGAAGGCGTCTATATTATCTGTAGTTTGTGTGTATTTTATTTTTTCTGCTTAGAGGTGGAAGTTGGTGATGGGGAGTTCTCAGCGAACATTCTGTTCCTGATTGTTTTCTTTCATGTGGTTTTATTATTTATCACTCTGCTTGTTTGTTTGTGGCAAGGGGAGGTGTTGTTGGATTCGATCTTTATGGGTCAGATTATTGCTTCCATGTGTTTATTGTTTTTTATTCCAGTGCTTTCCATTATAAGAAGGAGTTTCTAGTGCGGATATGAATATTCTTCTTGCCATTTATTACCCTTGTTGTTTTGAAATGCTCTTAAAGGAACGCCTGCATGAGTAATAACATCATCGATGCCGTCACCCAGACTGTGAATTCACTGGTATCAGCACTGAAGCTGCCCGACGAATCCGCGAAAGCCAATGACACGCTGGGCAGCATGAATTTCCCCCAGTTCAGCCGTATTTTGCCCTATAAGGATTATGATTCCGCGACCGGGCTGTTTATTAATAACAAAACCATCGGTTTTATGTTTGAGGCACGTCCTTTACCCGGTGCGGATAAAAGTATCGTCGCCACACTGGAGCATTTACTGCGCAGCAAACTGCCCCGGGGCGTCCCGGTCAGTTTTCATCTGGTCTCCAGCAAACTGGTCGGCAATGATATCGACTATGGTCTGCGTGAATTCCGCTGGAGTGGTAAACAGGCTAAGAAGTTTAACGCCATTACCCAGGCCTACTACCTCCGGGCAGCGGAGACGAAGTTCCCCCTGCCTCCTGATCTGGATTTGCCCCTGACGCTGCGTAACTACCGCGTGTACATCTCCTGCTGTGTACCCAGGAAGAAGAACTCCACCACGCAAATTGTCGAGATGGAGAACCAGATAAAAATCCTGCGGGCGTCACTGGGCGGTGCCTATATTCCGACGCGTATCCTTGATGCTGCCGGGCTGGTCGAACTGATGCGTGAGCTGATAAACCCGGACCCGCACGAAATGTACCGCGTACCGTATAAGCTGGACCCCTATCAGGATCTGAACTATCAGTGTGTCGATGACAGCTTTGATATGCAGGTCACCGCCGGTCATCTGAAAATTGGCCGCCTGGGGCGCGACGGGAAAGAGTGCGTGACCCGGGTGACGAGCTACCATCTGGAGAGTGATCCGGAAATGGCCTTCCTCTGGACCGCTGCGGACAACTACGCCAACCTGCTTAACCCGGAGCTCTCCATTTCCTGCCCCTTTGTCATCACGCTGACGCTGATGGTGGAGGACCAGGTGAAGACCCAGAACGAAGCCAACCTGAAGTTCATGGACGTGGAGAAGAAAAGCAAAACCTCCTACGCGAAGTACTTTCCGAACGTGATAAAGGAAATGCAGGAGTGGGGCGATATCCGCCAGCGACTGTCGACCAACCAGACCTCCCTGGTGTCCTATTTCTTTAATATCACCACGTACACCGCAGACAGCACAGAGGCCTCTCTCGCCGCTGAACAGCAGGTGCTCAACAGCTACCGTAAAGGCGGTTTCCAGCTTATCCCGGCCCGCTACCATCACCTGCGTAACTTTCTGGCCATGATGCCGTTCAAGTGTGGTGAGGGTCTGTTTAAAGAGCTGCAGGCGGCAGGCGTGGTTAAGCGGGCGGAGACGTTCCAGGTGGCTAACCTCCTGCCGATCGTCGCTGACAGCCCGCTGGCGCCGGCGGGACTCCTGGCGCCCACCTACCGAAACCAGCTGGCGTTCATCGACCTGTTCTACGAGGGAATGAACAATACCAATTTCAACATGGCGGTCTGCGGGACGTCCGGGGCGGGTAAAACCGGTCTGATTCAGCCCCTCATTCGCAGTGTGCTCGACTCCGGCGGGTTTGCCTGGGTGTTCGATATGGGCGATGGCTATAAGTCCCTGTGTGAAAACATGGGGGGCGTATATCTCGATGGCGATACCCTCAAGTTTAACCCATTCGCCAACGTGCTGGATGATGCTCACTTCGACATGTCAGCAGAACGTATACGCGATCAGATGTCGGTGATGGCCAGTCCGAACGGCAACCTCGATGAAGTCCATGAAGGCCTGCTTCTGCAGGCAGTTCAGGCGGCCTGGTTAAGCAAACGTAATCAGGCACGCGTTGATGACGTAGTGCAGTTTTTACAGGACGCGAAGGACAGCGATGAATATGCTGATTCCCCGACAATCCGGGGCCGTCTGGACGAGATGATAATCCTGCTCGATCAGTACACGGTGAATGGGATCTACGGGGACTATTTCAACTCAGATAAACCAACACTCCACGATGATGCCCGGATGGTGGTACTGGAACTCGGTGGCCTTGAGTCGAGGCCCTCTCTGCTTATCGCTGTGATGTTTTCATTGATTATTTACATCGAGAACAGGATGTATCAGTCACCGCGTGGCCTGAAAAAACTGAACGTCATCGATGAAGGATGGAAGCTCCTTGATTTCAAGAATGAAAAAGTGGGGCAGTTTATCGAGAAAGGCTACCGTACCGCGCGTCGACATACCGGCGCATACATCACCATCACGCAGAACATCGTCGACTTCGACTCCCCGACCGCCTCCAGCGCCGCACGTGCAGCGTGGGGGAACTCATCGTACAAGGCCATTCTGAAGCAGTCAGCGAAGGAATTTGCCAAGTATAACCAGCTGTACCCGGATCAGTTCAGCAAGCTGGAGAAAGACATGATTAACGGCTTCGGTTCGGCCAAAGAGCAGTGGTTCTCCTCTTTTATGCTGCAGGTGGAAGCGAACTGCTCCTGGCACCGCCTGTTCGTCGACCCGCTCAGCCGGGCGATGTACTCCTCCAAAGGCCCGGATTTTGAGTACATGCAAGCACGCCGGCAGGAGGGGGTCGATATCCACGATGCGGTATACGGACTGGCGTGCCGCAACTTTAAAGACGAAATGGCTGAGCTTGAATCCCGAATACCGGTGAATGACATGGAGGATAAACAGTGATGAAAAACAACACCGAACAACCGGTCAGTACGACCTCTCATACCTTTCGCCGGATATCTGTCATCGTTGCTCTCGTGCTTTTCGCCCTGGCAACCAGCGCGTTTCTCTCACGCGTGGTTCTGGAGTACTCCACGCCGCGGGTGGTGGCTTTTGATATGAAGAAGACGCTCGACAGCTTTATGGACAGTGTCAGTCAGAAGCAGCTGACAGAAGCGCAGTCAAAAGCGCTCTCTGACCGGTTTAACGACGCGCTGGAGAAGAGTCTGGCGGAGTATCAGCAGCAGCATCATGTGGTCATTCTGGTTTCACCTGCCGTGGTTCAGGGCGCGCCCGATGTGACCCGCAACATCCAGCACGACATTGCCCGCCGGATGAAAGGAGAACAGTAATGACACGTCTGAAAGACTGTCTGCTCGCCGCCTGCCTGGTATCGCCGCTGACTCAGGCGGCTGATCTCGGTACCTGGGGGGATTTATGGCCCGTCCGGGAGCAGGACATGCTGCAGCTCATCACGCAGCGTCTGCAGTCACTGCAATCCTCTGGCCAGTGGGACCAGACGATGGATGCGTTTAAGCAGCGGGTTATCGAGAACAGTCAGCGCCCGGCACCGGTGGAGGGCATTAAGCGTGCGGAGAAATACGAGCAGCGCTGGTTTGATCCCAGCATCCGCCTGACCGAAGACCTGAAGGACAATGAGGGGCGGGTGTTTGCCCGCAAGGGCGATGTGGTGAACCCGCTTAAAACCGTACCGTTTGTCCAGACCCTGTACTTCATCAATGGAGACGATGCCGACCAGCTGGCCTGGATGAAGCGTCAGGTGCCGGAAACCCTGATGAGCAAAATTATCCTGGTGCGCGGCAGTATCCCGGACACCTCCGCAGCGCTGGACAGCCGGATCTATTTCGACCAGAACGGCGTACTGAGCAAGCGATTTGGCCTGACGGCGGTCCCGGCGCGGATCACGCCGGCGCCCTCCGGTGAACGGCTGAATATTGAGACCTTCCCGCCCGTCCCGCACCCCTGATCTGGGGCTGCGTTTTATTCAAAAGAGGTAACCGATGCCGATGATACTGGCCTTAATAATCCTGCTCACGATGCTCTTGCTGACGCTAATGTGGTCCACCATCCGTAAGCAGGAGAATGTCATACGGGAACTCAGTACAAGAGAAAGCTGGCTGGAGAGAGAGGTTGAGCGTCTCAGGATCGATAACGAGAAGCTGTACCGCTGGCTGAGATACAACGGTGAAAAGGTTATCGATGAAATGACTTGTGAACTCGATGCACTGTCCGCCGTTCGCCAGACGAACAGGGATTCATACCGTCGCCAGCTTTACCTCTTCGACTGCCTGTCCCTGATGGTGTGGGCCGGGATGGAGGGCGCCGAAGACTCTACACGGGAAAAGGTCCGCAATAAAACCGATGCCCTCCGTCTTGTTCTCAGGGAGAAAACTGACGAATGAAAGCCATATTTTTTTTAATCTGCATCGCGTTCTCAACGTTCAGTGGCCGCGCCGCCGCAGACCCCTCCTGTGAGGGCCGGTTTGTTAACCCGATCACCGATGTGTGCTGGCGCTGCATCTTCCCTCTGTCGCTCGGCAGCGTGCAGGTTGGTAAAGGCGACCTGCCTGATACCAGCAATCCCGGCAGTCCCCTGCAGCTGTGTCCGGCTCCGCCACCGCTTTTTGTTCGTCCCGGCCTGGCCATCGGGTACTGGGAGCCGATGGCCATGACGGACGTCAGCCGTTCTCCTGGCTGTATGGTCAATCTGGGGGGCTTCAGTATCAATCTCGGCAAGACCGGCATGGGGACCGCGAGAAAGGACGATAAGCAGGTGAACGGCGCTTTTTATCACGTTCACTGGTACAAGTACCCGCTGACCTACTGGCTGAACATCATCACCTCCGCAGGCTGTCTGGAAGGCGGAGACATGGATATAGCCTATCTGTCCGAGATTGACCCGACCTGGGTGGACAGCAGCCTCACCACCATTCTGAATCCGGAAGCGATCCTGTTTGCCAACCCCATCGCGCAGGGCGCCTGCGCAGCGGATGCGCTGGCCAGTGCATTCCATATGCCTCTGGATGTCCTCTTCTGGTGTGGTGGAAGCCACGGCTCACTTTACCCGTTTAACGGCCAGGTCAGTAATGAGTCCAGCCCGCTGCAGTCGTCGGTACTGGTCAGTGAACGTATGGCCTTCAAGCTCCACCGGCAGGGACAAATTATGGAGAGTATCGGGAAGGACAAGGCGGTCTGCTATGAGTATCCGTCCCCGATCATCCCCAAAGAGCGCTGGCGCTATCAGATGGTGAACATGTACCCGGACAGCGGCCAGTGCCATCCCGTGGGGCGCAGCGTGATGCGCTGGGAGGCCGGCAAAAATCCGCCCAACACCCGCAAGAACTATGGCTACCTGATGTGGCGTAAACGTAACTGCGTATTTTTGTAAGTCAGACAGGAAAAGGATAAATGATGGAAAAAGAACAGAATCAATGTTGCCAGCAACCCCTCCTGCATCAGGATGTATCTCCCACTACATCCCGGGTCACTTTCAGCACGGATAAAAAGGTACTAACGGCAGAGCAATACAGAGACTGGCAATACATTGGCGCAACCCTCAGAGAAAAAATGCAGTCGAATAACTGAATATGTGATGCAGGACTATGCATTTGTCATGACCTGTAGCGATAGCCAGGCACATAACTCTCTCTAATTGAGGCAATTATGAATAAAGGAATCACCGGGCTGGCCTGGGGGCTGAGTCTGCTCTGCACTACGGCGTCAGCCGCTGACAATATTAATACTCCCGGGGACCAGCAGTGGCTGAAACAGCAGGAGAACCTCAGCGAACAGCTGCGCCAGCATCCGGATAAACAGCTGCAGCAGGAGCTTGAGGCGCAAATCAGCCGCAATCCTCTGCCCAAATCAGACCGCCAGTTTATCGATAATCTGGTCAGCCAGCAGAAAGCGGCGAATCAGGAAAAGCCGGCAGAAGGGGCGCTGTACTTTGTCTCCTTCTCGATACCTGAAGAGGGGCTGAAGCGGATGCTGCACGAAACCCGGCAGTACGGCATTCCGGCGACACTGCGTGGGCTCGTCAATAACGACATGAAGACCACCACTGACGCGGTGCTGCAGCTGGTGAAGGATGGCGTGACCGACGGAGTGCAGATCGACCCGACACTATATACGCAGTACAGCATCCGGAGTGTGCCGTCTCTGGTGGTACGGTGTCAGGCCGGGTATGACGTGGTACGCGGTAACATTCACGTCAAACAGGCGCTGGAGAAAGTGGCACAAACCGGTGACTGCGCACAGGTGGCCCGGCAGATGCTTGATGCGCCCTCGAATGCCGCCGGGAGCCAGCCATGAAAGACAGACCGTACTTCATGGCGTTACCGGAAATGGTGAGGGATGAGGGAGGGTGTAAATGAAGACGGTTATTTCCGTGCTGACCGCGCATTTTTTTGTCCTGAGCGCCTTCATCTGGCTGGCATCCCCCGCCTGCGCTGACAGTGGAAGCGACTATAAAGCTGGTTCGGATTTTGCGAAACAGGTGCAGGGCAATGGTCTGAACTCACTGAAAAATTTCAGTGGTGAGCAAAACCTGCCGGGGTATACCGACAGCCCTGATCAGACAAAATACTATGGCGGCGTCACTGCCAGCGGAGACAGCTCTCTGAAAAGCGATTCAGCCCTGGAGTTCAGCCAGGGAGATACCGGCAAAGCGATTACGGAGTCGTTCACGAACCGGCCACCGGATCAGATATCTCAGGATGCGCCGTTTATTCAGGCCGCAAAGGATACAGAATCGCGCGCCGACAGCATTGTCGGCGATACCGGACAGTCCTGTACCGCCCAGGTTGTTAACCGCAGCGAATTCACAAACCATACCTGCGAACGTGATCTGCAGGTGGAAAATTTTTGCACACGGGAAGCGACCCTGAAGGATAACGCCACCACGCAGAAAGTTAACCGAACCTATCAGCAGGTGGTGACGCTGAATTATGCCCGGAGTACCCGGCAATGGAGTGGCAACCTGACGATCCCGACCAACGGTCGTCTGCTGAATGCCTCGGTGGATGGTGAGCCTCTGGTGATCCCCTGGATTGAAGAATGCGATTCCGAAGGGAAGGTGCGGGATAGCTGCAAGAGTGCAGTGAGTGAAAGCCTGACCCTCTTTGAACGAACGTTCCCCATTGATGTGATCAGCTGGCCACGTTCAGAATCGATGTGTTCAGGCGGTCAGAATACGCATTGTACGAAATATACCTATGACGGGAAGGGGAAGATTCATCAGTCGTTTGGTGTGGACAAAGCGGTCACTGCTGGGCAGAACTTTTCAGTAAGCAAAACATCACGGACCGTATCATCGGCCAGCCAGAAACCCGTACAGGTCACGGTCACCCTGGTGATGGAAGAAACCGAAACCGTCTATGCACCTGAAGTCGTCTGGGTTGAAAGCTGTCCGTTCAGTAAGGATGAAGGGAAAAAAACGGGCGAGGAATGTATCAGTCCGGGAGGAACGCGAACCATCACCCTCGGAGGCAGGGATTACTCGTTCACGGAGGCCTGCTGGAAATATAAGGATACCTGGCTCACGCAGCCGGCGGACAACGGCTCCTGTGAAAGCCTGATGAAAAATACGGCCTGTACTCTGTCATCCCGCCAGTGCGCCTTCTCCAGCGAGGAAGGCACGTGCCTGCATGAATATGCAACGTATTCCTGCGAAACCAGGACGAGTGGCAAGCAAATGATCTGCGGCGGTGATGTCTTCTGCCTTGATGGTGAATGTGACAAAGCCACGTCCGGGAAGAGCAATGACTTTGGGCAGGCGGTGTCTGAGCTGGCGGCACTGGCTGCCGCGGGGAAGGACGTCGCGGCACTGAACGGGGTGGATGTCCGGGCATTCACCGGAAAAGCGAAGTTCTGTAAGAAGTTTGCTGCCGGCTTCAGTAACTGCTGCAAAGACAGCGGCTGGGGCCAGGATGTGGGGCTGGCACGCTGCAGCAGCGAGGAAAAGGCGCTGGCCAAAGCGAAAAAAGACAAGCTGACGGTCAGTATAGGGGAATTCTGCTCTAAAAAGGTTCTGGGGATTTGCCTGGAGAAAAAAAGGAGCTATTGCCAGTTCGACTCAAAACTGGCGCAGATCGTTCAGCAGCAGGGAAGAAACGGTCAGCTGCATATCGGTTTTGGCGGCGCCAGCAGTCCTGACTGTCGGGGCATTACCGTCGCGGAACTCCAGGGGATTGATTTTAACAAGCTGGATTTCACCAACTTTATGGACGACCTGATGAAAAATCAAAAAATACCGGAAAACGATGTGCTCACCAATAAGACCAGAGAACGAATTAAGGAAATCATGAGTCAGCAATCCGCGCAATAAACCATGCTGCCTAATAAAGAGACCGATAATCATGAAAATGAGTTTTCACAAACAGCCTGCCATTGATTTTGTCCTGAGATTAACGCTAACAATAATCATTATTTCTCCGGTGATTTATTTCTCCTGGGATGCCGTCAAAGGGACGTCGGGAAGTGATTATGTCGAAAGTGTGGTCTTTATTCTTATGGCTGGGTTTGCCATGTCTGTGTGTTATTTGTTTTTCTCAGTCCTGGAGAAAGTTATAAATGCAAGGAAAAGCAAAGATGAATCGATATATCACGATTGAGAAATTTATAGACATTCTGAATGAAGAGAATTTACCCCAGGAGCATCATGTTATGGTGCTGGCTGTTCTTGCGGATATCTCTCTGCATACAGACAGGTTCCTGATTAACTCGTCCGAACTGGTTCAGATGGCCGCTCAGTACTCACCTGCTTTCCAGAAACTGCCAGCGGACCGGCAGGCTTTTATATCTTCAGTACTGAGCATGCCGCTATTCCTTATTATGTGACCAGGAGAGTCAATGGAAGAGAAAAAAGCATACGGGCTGGTCATGGTGTTTGTCGGGGTGTTTGTCTTTCTCCTGGTCAGCATTATGTCGTACAGCCTGTGGCGGGACAGGCAGGTTAACGCATTTATGACCACCAACCGGGCCTGGGGGATCCAGTGCGACACTGTTTCTCAGGCCGCGTGGGTGATCAGGGACGGGGAGCGGGTGGACCTTCAGATAAATCATCTGCCTCTGTACTGCAGCGGTTATCGCTTTGAAGCCCGTGATGATGCAGGAAAGGTACAGCGCCAGCTCGATAAATACAGTGTCTATCAGCATCTGTCACGCCAGTCGCATTAATTCATAAAAGGGTATTTGCCATGCGAACAATACATGCCGCCATGCTGGCGGGGTGCCTTTGCTGCGCCCTGATGCCGGCTTTCGCCAAAGACGCGGGCTGGCAGTGGTACAACGAGAAACTGAAGCCCCGTGATGAGGACAGGAAAGCCGTACCAGCGGCACCACCGCCGCAAATGGATATTCTGGAGAAACTCGCCACACTCCAGGCGGCCACCAAACGGTCGTTGTACGAAGCCATTCTGTATCCATCGTCTGAAAACTTCGTGAAGTATTTCCGGCTGCAGAACTACTGGACGCAGCAGGCAGGTTTGTTCTCGATGAGTGCGAAGAAAGCCATGCTGGAAAACCCCGAACTCGATTACAACCTGCAGTACAGCCACTACAACGGCACGGTAAAAAACCAGCTCGCTGCCGACTATGCCGAACAGCGACAGGCTATCTCCACCCTCGCACAGCACTACGGCGTGATGTTCTTCTACCGGGGCCGGGAAGCGATCGATGGCCAGCTGGTCCAGGTGATTAAAAATTTTCGCGAAACCTATGGCCTGAGCGTGATACCGGTGTCGGTTGACGGAGTGATTAACCCCATGCTGCCCGACAGCCGGACGGACCAGGGCCAGGCAGAGCAGCTTGGCGTGAAGTTCTTCCCCGCGATGATGCTGGTTAACCCGAAAAGTGGCCAGGTGAAGCCTCTCAGTTACGGCTTTATCAGTCAGGACGACCTGGCGAAACAGTTCCTCTATGTCTCCAGCGACTTTAAACCGAATTTCTAAGGAGTGTGTCATGCGAAATATTCGTTTTCCGGATTTAGATATCACCGGGATGTGGGTGCTGGCCGTGGGCGTGTTTTTCCACCTGATAGCCCGGCTTGTCAGAAAACAGCCTGAGCTGGCCGTCCAGGCCGGGGAAATCTTCGGGCTGGGTATGGTGGTGTTCGGGGGATACCGCATTCTAAACGCCCTGATTGCTGAAGCCGAAAAAGAGGAGAAAGCCTGTGAAAAACAGCCTGATGAACCTCGCTAAGACGCCGCTGGCGGCACTGGCTCTTTCCCTTGCACTGGCTGGGGTGGCACATGCGGGAACGCTCGATGAGGTGAAGTCGCTCTGGGATCCGCGGGGTATCTCCGGTACTGAAACGGCCTCCCCGCAGAGCGACACTCCCCAGGCGGTGAGCGGGGCATCTCAGCCACGCTGGTTACGACTCAGCAACGGAAAGCAGGTGGACCTGCGCGACTGGAAAGTGGTGCTGTTCATGCAGGGACACTGTCCCTACTGTCATAAATTTGACCCGGTGCTGAAGCAGCTGGCCGGACAGTATGGCTTCTCCGTGTTCTCTTACACCATTGACGGACAGGGTGATGACGCGTTTCCGGAAGCGCTGCCGGCGCCTCCTGACGTGATGCAGACCTTTTTCCCCAATATCCCGGTGGCCACGCCGACTACGTTTCTGGTGAACGTAAACACGCTGGCAGCGTACCCGATCCTGCAGGGCGCCACGGATGCACAGGGCTTTATGGCAAGAGTGGATACGGTATTTCAGATGATGCACTGAGTCTCTGTTATATCCGGTCTTAGCAAGTGATTAAGGAAAATAGCCATGAACAAATATATACGTTCGACGGGACTGTATGCGTTTTTATTTCCAGCCAGTTTAAAAGCACCCGGGCAGACAGCAGCCGAAAAAATAGAACAACTGAAGCCGGAATTTATCCACCGGGAAAGGCGTCTGGAAATCTATCTGGAATTATTCATTGTGTTTCTCACTGCAGGTGCTCTGCTGTTATGGATAATGAGATTTTTATTTAATCTCTGCGTGGATGACTGGATAGCCAGCGGTGACCTGCGAGTAAAAGACCTGTGGAATATTATGATGTACGCCATCCCTTATGCGCTGATCGCTGTTGGGGTGGGGTTCTTTGTTGCCGGAGTGACATTAGCGATCCGCAATTTTTTTAGTTATCACCTTAAGACCCTTTTTATTCTGAGAAATGACAGAGTTAAAAAGAATGCTGTGCGTAATGGAGGACAGGATGCGAATTAAACTTCTGTCACTTTTCTGCGGTGCCGCGCTTGGCCTGTCATTTAGCGCCGCCGCCGATGTGAATGGCGACATGAATAACTTCTTCAATAAGCTCGGGTTTGCGTCCAATACCAGCCAGCCACAGGTCTGGCAGGGGCAGGCGGCGGGTTATGCCTCTGGCGGTTCGCTGTATGCCAGAACGCAGGTGAAAACGATCCAGCTGGTCAGCATGACCCTGCCGGATATTAACGCCGGCTGCGGCGGCATCGATGCGTACCTGGGGTCGTTCTCCTTTATCAACAGCGAGCAGCTGCAGCGCTTTGGCAAACAAATTATGTCCAACGCCGCGGGGTACTTCTTTGACCTTGCCCTGCAGACCACGGTTCCGGAGATCAAAACCGCGAAGGATTTCCTTCAGAAGATGGCCAGCGACATTAACAGCATGAACCTCAGCTCCTGCCAGGCCGCACAGGGCATTGTGGGCGGTCTGTTTCCACGGACCCAGGTGGCGCAGCAAAAGGTCTGCCAGGACATCGCCGGCGAGAGCAACATTTTTGCGGACTGGGCGGCTTCCCGTCAGGGCTGTTCGGTGGGGGGGCAGATGGACAAAGTGCAGGATAAAGCCAGCGATAAGGACAAAGAGCGTGTGATGAAGAACATTAACATCATGTGGAATGCCTTATCGAAGAACCGGCTCTTTGATGGCAATAAGGAGCTGAAAGAGTTTGTGATGACCCTGACCGGTACGCTGATTTTTGGTGAGAACAGTGAGATCACCCCGTTGCCGGCACGCACCACTGACCAGGACCTGATTAAAGCCATGATGGAGGGCGGCACAGCTAAGATCTACCACTGCAATGACTCGGATAAATGTCTCAAGGTCGTTGCTGATGCGACCGTAACCATCACCGCCAATAAGGCGCTCAAAAATCAGATTCGCGCTTTGTTGAGCAGTATCCAGAATAAAGCGGTGGCTGATGAAAAACTGACGGAGCAGGAGAAAGGGTTTATCTCCAGCACCACCATCCCGGTGTTCAAATACCTGGTCGATCCGCAGATGCTCGGGGTGTCTAACTCACTTATTTACCAGCTGACGGACTATATCGGCTACGACATCCTGCTGCAGTACATTCAGGAACTTATCCAGCAGGCCCGGGCGATGATCTCAACCGGTAATTATCCCCAGTCGACAATGGATATGATCATGGAAAACCTCAACCAGGCGAGTGTGCAGATTGCCGCTTTCCAGTCCCGTGTTCAGGTCCAGCAGGACGCCTTGCTCGTGGTGGACAGACAAATGAGTTACATGCGCCAGCAGGTTTCTGCCCGCATGATGACCCGCTACCAGAATAACTATCATTTTGGGGGGAATCAGTAATGCTTGAGGTATATGCCATTGCTGGCGGCGACTGGTTACGGGGCAACCTGAACGCGATTGCGGCTTTTATGGGGACCGGCACATGGTCGACTATAGAAAAGATGTGTATCGCCATCTCGGTACTCATTGTGGCGGGGAGCTGGGTAAAAAAACACAACGTGATGGACCTTATTGGCTGGGTCTTTTCCCTCACCCTGGTCTCTATGCTGGTTGTCATTCGCACCCCTGTGCAGATCATCGATTACAGTAACGTGGCGCAGGTCTATGAAGTCGATAATGTACCTATTGGTCTGGCCATTCCTGCGTCGCTGACAACGCGGGTGGGAAACGCGCTTATCCAGAGTTATGAGATGGTCTTCGCGCTGCCGGACAGCGTCACGTACAGTAAAACGGGGATGTTATTTGGCAGTAATCTGGTCGCGAAAAGTACGGATTTTTTATCACAAAATCCTCAGATTACGACGCTGTTTTCCGATTACGTACAAAACTGCGTGATGGGCGATATTTTCCTCAATCATAAGTACTCTTTTGAGGAATTACTGAATTCACCTGATCCGTATACACTGATTTTTGCAAACCCAAGCCCACTGCGTGGCGTGTTTGATAAAAACAACCAGTTCCAGAGATGCGAGGAGGCCTCACGGGATCTGAAATCGGCTCTTGCGCTGGATACTCAGACAGGGGGTAAAACCTGGAACTACTATGTTCGTCAGCTGTTTGGTGGCAAACCTAATCCCGATCTGCTTTTCAGCCAGATGATTGGCGACAGCTACAATTACTTCTACAGCTCGGGACAGAGCGCAGGGCAGATTATCCGCCAGAACGTCACGATGAACGCCCTACGCAGCGGGATCCAGAGTTATGCGGCCCGCAGCGGGGACACCGCCAGTCTGGTCAATATGGCTAACACATCATCCCTTGAAAAGCAGCGGCTGGCACAGGCCACAATGGGGCACCAGGCGCTTCGCGCACTTCCACTGATGCAGACCGTCATTATGGGTTTAATGATTGGGATGTTCCCGATCATGGTGATGGCTGCCATGTTTAACATGATGACGCTGCAGGTGCTTAAAGGGTATGTGTTTGCGCTTATCTGGCTGCAGACGTGGCCATTACTGTTCGCCATCCTGAACAGCGCGATGGCCTACTATGCGAAGCAAAATGGCGTGCCGGTTGTTCTCTCTGAGTTGTCGCAGGTTCAGCTCAAAAACTCGGATATTGCGACCACCGCGGGTTATATTGCCGTGATGATACCGCCCTTGTCGTGGGGGATCGTGAAGAGCATGGGGGCCGCTTTCTCCAGTGCCTACAGCCATTTTTCTTCATCGGGGCTCAGTGCAACATCGCAGGCTGCCTCCGGCGTGGTGGACGGCAATTACTCTTTCGCCAACATGCAGATGGAGAACGTCAGCGGCTACAGCTGGGGTACCAACAGTACAACCAGTTTCGGACAGATGTCGCGGCAGCTGGCGAATGGGGGCATGAGCACGCAGACGCGGGATGGATCGATGGTCTGGGACAGTGGTGGTGCAATGTCAAAACTGCCGGTGGATATCAACGTCGGTCGTCAGATAGCCAGTGCGCAGCAACAGATGGCGCGTGAGTCTGATGTCCAGGCCGAAAGCGCGCTGCATGGCTATAACAGCAGCGTGACAAGTGCCTGGAATAGTCTGCAGCAATTTGGCACCAATAAAGGGAACAGCGCCTCAACAACGACCGGGGCCGATACTACCGAGTCTTCGCAGGATTCGATGGCCAGAAGCAAGATGATGAATGCTGTAGATTCGTATGCTAAAGCTAACCATATTAGCCGTGATGAAGCATTCGGCCAGCTTATGGACAAGTCAGTGAGAGGTGATGTTTCTGGCGAGGCTTATGTAGGAGCCAGAGGTGGTGTTGGATTCGAGCTCTTCGGTAATGGCGGTAAAGCTGAATTCGGTGGGAGGATGTCGGCGAGAGGGACAGCAAGTTCTGGATCTCAGGACAATACTACTGAGTCAGGACGCCAATCTAATGCTGACAATCATGATACCAGCAGTCAGGCAGTTAAAGACTTCAGAGAGTCTTCTGATTACTTCATCAACCAGAAATCAAGCCAGTCTGGAAACATCACTGATAACAATGCATCTTCTCGGGTTGATCAATTTTCTGCCTCTTTGGCCAGTGCGAAAAATAGCTATGACCAGTACACGACGAGCAAAACACGTAGCCATGAGTATAGTGAGATGGCCTCACGAACAGAAAGCATGAGCGGCCAGATGAACGAAAACCTGACTCAACAATTTGCTAATTTCGTACAGAAAAATGCCCCACAAAATGCTGAAGCTATTCTTACTGACACGTCTTCACCTGAAATCGCTGCCCAAAGGGAGCAACTGGCTCGTGAATTTGTGAAACAACAGGTTGAACCTAAAGTCGATGAGGCGTACCAGGAGGGCAGAAGAAATATTGGCGCAAATATGCCATCAGTTTCTGAAGGTAAAGGAAGCGGTACAGTATATGCGGACTACAACTCTCACGGTGATAGTATCGATGAGATGACCAAAAATGCAGGTATCAAAAATGATGTTCACCAATCGGTTGAACACATGGTTAGCGAAAACCAGCAAGCTCATAAGGATAGGCAAGATAGCATACATAAGCAGGAGGATGATGTTCAGAATGAACACACTCGTCTGAAAAACCACCATAATTTGGAAGGAAATAAATTTGAGAAAGAATACAATGACAAAAAGGCTGAACAGAGAGCACTTCCTGGAGCGGATACAAGAGACGAACTCCTAGCTAAGGCCCAGGAATTTGAGCGGAAGCATAAACCCTAACTAAGGGGGAGGAAAGTAAAATATGAAAACGATTGCTTTGCTACTTATTCAGTGTATATCGTGCCTATTAGCAGGATGGCGAGTATCAGAAACTATTTTTATAGTATTAGCATCCGCGATGTGGTTGTTGGTGTTCAAATATGTTTTCATTAAAGTTGGTGCGAAAACAAAACGCCCAGTAGCTGATGTTAGTAATCTTTATCTTGTTCTGGCCGGAGTCTGTTGTATTGTTAATCCCATTGCCTGTTTGATGAGTATTGTTTTATACCCACTTTGGGTTATGAATAAAGCACTAAAGTTTGCATCTGTGAAATTTAGTAATGATAATGAAAGTGCATTCGAAAATGGGACCGACAGGAATTATGTCGGGAGAACGCAATCATTGACGACCTTACCATACAAGGAAATGTTCTCCGAGCGAGAGTTTATGAGTTATCAGCTTGAGCATTGTTCTGACGGTTCAGTCAACCTCGACCAACCTAATAGTACATGTAGCAGTGCTATGGGGTCATATGGAAATGAGATATCTATAAGTACCCATGATATTAATCCTGCGAGTGGGCTTCCTATGATTGAAAATGTAGACGTTGCAGGAAACGTGTATGGTATAGATCGGAATCATTAACAAATGATAAAGCTAATTTGACTACTAAAACTCAGCAGGGAGAGTGGCTGGTTTTAAAAAATGCCCCCTCAAATTTGGCCTATCAATTATGGTGGTTAGTTGGTAGGCTAAAAATACACATACGAAATTATTAGTGTATTAATTTTAATAAATTTCCACTCAAATAAAAAGTTGGATATAGTAACTGCGCATTCTGGATGCAGAAATGGAATGTGTATGTCTCATAATGATTATGGCACAAGGAATTTGTATGCAATTAAATAAATTGATGACTGTTATGGTCGTCAGCTCTGCGCTGGTGTTATCTGGATGTAGTGCAATGGGAACCGCCATTAAAAAGAGAAATCTGGAAGTAAAAACCCAGATGAGCGAAACAATCTGGCTGGAACCTTCAAATAATAAGACGGTTTATCTGCAAATCAAAAATACCTCCGATAAGGAAATGAGTGGCCTGCAGGCAAAAATTGCCAGCGCTGTCACTTCAAAGGGATATCAGGTCGTCAGTAACCCCGATACGGCGGGCTACTGGATCCAGGCGAATGTGCTTAAGGCCGATAAAATGGACCTTCGTGAGTCTCAGGGCTGGTTAAGCCGGGGTTATGAGGGCGCTGTGACTGGCGCCGCTCTTGGGGCGGGGATTACCGCTTACAACTCCAGTTCCGCGGGAGCAACCCTGGGAGTAGGGCTTGCAGCCGGTCTGGTCGGAATGGCGGCTGACGCGATGGTGGAAGATGTGAACTACACCATGATCACCGATGTTCAGATCGCGGAAAGAACCAAAACACAGGTTCAGACTGATAACGTGGCCGTATTACGTCAGGGAACATCCGGAGCAAAAGTGCAGACAAGTACTGAAACGGGTAATCAGCATAAATACCAGACTCGCGTCGTCTCTAACGCGAATAAAGTTAACCTCAAGTTCCCTGAAGCCCAGCCTGTTCTTGAAGACCAGCTGGCAAAATCGATCGCTAATATCCTGTAAGCGTTCTATTCCACGGCCCGGGTACTCCGGGCCAGACTGGCATCACCTTTCCGGCGTGTCAGAATTCATTCGTCAAATAATCAGTTAATTCCACATCTAAACGGTGAACAGTTGCGCAATTTATTTGTGCATCTGTGAGGCGCTGCCGCCTTCGGCGGAGTCTTTTCGTCTTTATTTGAACAGAGGTTATTTATGACAATATCTGTGCCAGTCAGGTCTCTTGATACACATGAACTGATGCCTGGCGATATTTACCCACATCCTGCAGCGGGGGGAATTTATTCCCTGTCACATCGCGAGGTCTGTTCTCTCTTCAGTGACCACATCATGTATATCTGCAGCGCGTTAGTTATTCTTCTGCTTGTTTTCATCGCAGGTGTCTTTTTCCGAAAAATAATGACGTCTTCCGTGGAGCGTAAGCGAAACACGGCGTCAGTTATTTCCGATGCAAAGCCAGAAGTACAGAGCAAACCGGAATACTTCCATCTCTCCATATGTGTGGAAGGCCCGGCCAGCATGGATGACTCCGCCTTGTCCTCTCTTGCCTCCCGTGTTGTCCGCGAAGCAGAAAATCTGTATATCCCCGGCGTCAATCGCCGCGACAGCGCTGACGACGTGTTTGCCTGGTCCGTGCAGACTCAGTTTCCTTCTGACAGGCTCTTCGGCACACGGATTTTACCGTCAACCGGCTGGTTTGAACGTCCGGATATGATTAAACATCCGGTGAAATGCTACTGCGTCTGCCTGCAGTACACGACTGAAACATTGCCATCCACATTGTATGCCCTGGTTGATGAGGCCGGACGGCAGGTGGCGAAGTCGTATATTAAAGGCGGGCACTGCCCTGGCTCAGAGGGCTATACCTTCTGCATAACCTCTTAATAGAAGTCAGTATCCGGCCTGGCCATCAATGGATCCGGGCATGACTGTAATCCTGTTTTGTGCCGGTGTATTTCCGCTGATTAATTTGTCCTTCCGACCCTAATACTTTACTGACGGATTAGTGCCATGAGTTTCAATGCCAAAGATATGACGCAGGGCGGTCAGATCGCCAATATGCGCTTTCGCATGTTTGGTCAGATTGCCAATATTATTTTCTACGTGCTGTTTATTTTATTCTGGGTGCTGTGCGGGCTGATGCTGATGTACCGGCTCAGCTGGCAAACCTTTGTGAACGGCTGCGTATACTGGTGGTGTACGACGCTGGGCCCGATGCGCGATATTATTCGTTCCCAGCCGGTATACACCATTCAGTATTACGGCCAGTCGCTGGAATATACCTCAGAACAAATCCTGGCCGATAAATATACTATCTGGTGCGGAGAGCAGCTGTGGACCAGTTTCGTCTTTGCAGCCGTGGTTTCTCTTGTTATCTGTATCGTGACGTTCTTCATCGCCAGTTGGGTGCTGGGCCGCCAGGGGAAACAGCAGAGTGAGGATGAGAATACCGGCGGGCGCCAGCTTTCCGATAAGCCCAAAGAAGTGGCCCGCCAGATGAAGCGTGATGGTATGGCCTCCGATATTAAAATTGGCGATCTGCCTATTCTTAAAAACTCCGAAATCCAGAACTTCTGCCTCCACGGTACCGTAGGCTCCGGTAAATCAGAAGTGATCCGCCGGCTACTGAACTACGTGCGTGCACGTGGCGATATGGCCATCATTTATGATCGCTCCTGTGAGTTCGTCAAAAGCTATTACGACCCGTCACTGGATAAAATCCTCAACCCGCTGGATTCGCGCTGCGCGGCCTGGGATTTGTGGAAAGAGTGCCTGACGCTGCCGGACTTCGACAACATCTCCAACACCCTTATCCCGATGGGTACCAAAGAAGACCCGTTCTGGCAGGGTTCCGGTCGCACTATCTTTGCCGAAGGCGCGTACCTGATGCGTGAAGACAAGGATCGCAGCTACGAGAAACTGGTCGATACCATGCTGTCCATTAAAATCGACAAGCTGCGCGCCTATCTGCAGAACACGCCGGCAGCGAACCTGGTTGAAGAGAAAATTGAGAAAACGGCCATCTCCATTCGTGCCGTGCTGACCAACTACGTCAAGGCTATTCGCTACCTGCAGGGCATTGAGAAGAACGGCGAGCCATTCACTATCCGGGACTGGATGCGGGGTGTCCGTGAGGACCGACCCAATGGCTGGTTGTTTATCTCCTCCAACGCTGACACCCATGCCTCCCTGAAGCCGGTTATCTCAATGTGGCTGTCGATTGCTATCCGCGGCCTGCTGGCGATGGGGGAGAACCGTAACCGGCGTGTTTGGATTTTCGCTGACGAGCTCCCGACGCTGCACAAGCTGCCGGACCTGGTCGAAATCCTCCCGGAGGCGCGTAAATTTGGTGGTTGTTATGTGTTCGGTATTCAGTCCTATGCCCAGCTGGAAGACATCTATGGTGTTAAGCCTGCCGCCACGCTCTTTGACGTAATGAACACCCGGGCCTTCTTCCGTTCACCCAGCAGGGAGATCGCGGAGTTTGCTGCCGGTGAAATTGGCGAAAAGGAAATCCTCAAGGCCAGCGAGCAGTACTCCTACGGTGCTGACCCGGTGCGTGATGGTGTATCGACCGGGAAAGAAAAAGAGCGGGAAACGCTGGTCAGTTACTCCGATATTCAGACGCTGCCTGACCTGTCCTGTTACGTCACGCTGCCCGGGCCGTATCCGGCCGTGAAACTGGCCCTCAAATACAAGCCGCGTCCGAAAATTGCCGAGGGATTTATTCCTCGCACTCTCGATGCGCGGGTGGATGCACGGCTCAGTGCTCTGCTTGAGGCCCGGGAAGCTGAAGGCAGCCTTGCCCGGGCGCTTTTCACGCCGGATGCGCCGGAACCCGGGCCAGCTGATACAGACAGTCACGCCGGTGAACAACCTGAGCCGGTCAGCCCGCCTGCGCCAGCTGAAATGACGGTATCTCCTGCACCGGTAAAAGCGCCGCCGACAACAAAGCGTCCGGCAGCGGAGCCTCCCGTCCTGCCGGTCACGCCCATACCGTTGCTCAAACCAAAAGCAGCCGCTGCTGCCGCAACAGCATCATCTGCCGGTACCCCTGCTGCAGGCGGGACAGAACAGGAACTGGCGCAGCAGTCCGCGGAACAGGGACAGGACATGCTGCCGGCCGGCATGAACGAGGACGGTGTCATTGAGGACATGCAGGCGTATGACGCCTGGCTGGCAGATGATCAGACACAGCGGGATATGCAGCGGCGTGAGGAAGTCAATATCAACCACAGCCACCGGCACGATGAGCAGGATGATGTCGAGATTGGAGGGAATATCTGATGCTCAGTTTCAGCCAGGTTAAATCGGCGGGCAGTGCCGGTAACTACTACACAGAGAAAGACAATTACTACGTCATCGGGAGCATGGAGGAGCGCTGGCAGGGTAAAGGCGCAGAATTGCTGGGACTTGAAGGAAAGGTAGACAAGCAGGTCTTCACGGAGCTTCTGCAGGGAAAACTACCTGATGGCAGCGACCTGACCCGGATACAGGATGGCGTGAATAAGCACCGGCCCGGTTATGACCTGACGTTCTCGGCACCGAAAAGTGTATCGATGCTGGCTATGTTGGGCGGCGATAAGCGTCTCATCGATGCTCATAATCGCGCGGTAACAGTAGCTCTTAACCAGGTGGAGTCCCTTGCTTCCACACGGGTAAAGAAAGATGGCGTGTCTGAAACAGTCCTGACCGGGAATCTGATTATTGCCCGCTTTAACCATGATACATCGCGCGCTCAGGATCCACAGATACACACACACAGCGTGGTTATCAACGCGACACAGTACGGCGATAAATGGCAGACGCTGGCCAGCGATACCGTCGGTAAAACCGGGTTCTCCGAAACCATACTGGCCAACCGCATCGCTTTGGGAAAGATATACCAGAACTCTCTCAGGGCCGATGTTGAGTCTATGGGTTACAAGACAGTCGATGCGGGTCGGAATGGCATGTGGGAGATGGAGGGCGTGCCGGTTGAGTCGTTTTCCACGCGCAGTCAGGAACTCCGGGAGGCTGCTGGACCCGATGCCTCCCTGAAGTCACGGGATGTGGCCGCGCTCGATACCCGCAAGTCGAAAGAAGCCATCGATCCGGCAGAGAAGATGGTGGAGTGGATGAACACGCTGAAGGAGACCGGGTTTGACATCCGGGGGTACCGTGAGGCCGCCGATGCGCGAGCCGCAGAGCTGGCCCGTGCACCTGCCGCGCCGGTGAACACTGACGGTCCGGATATCACGGATGTGGTGACGAAAGCGATTGCCGGTCTCAGCGACCGCAAGGTGCAATTCACGTATGCCGACCTGCTGGCACGCACGGTCGGCCAGCTGGAGGCGAAGGACGGTGTGTTTGATCTGGCGAGAAAGGGCATCGATGCCGCCATTGAACGGGAGCAGCTTATCCCTCTCGATCGCGAGAAAGGCCTGTTCACCTCAAACATCCACGTTCTCGATGAACTCGCCGTCAAAGCCCTGAGTCAGGAGGTACAGCGCCAGAATCATGTCTCCGTCACGCCCGATGCGTCTGTGGTGCGCCAGGTCCCTTTCAGCGATGCCGTCAGCGTGCTGGCGCAGGATCGCCCGGTAATGGGTATCGTTTCCGGTCAGGGCGGTGCAACCGGCCAGCGGGAGCGGGTGGCCGAGTTAACCCTGATGGCCCGGGAGCAGGGGCGTGACGTCCATATCCTGGCGGCCGATAACCGCTCACGTGATTTTCTCGCCGGTGATGTGCGTCTGGCCGGAGAAACGGTGACCGGTAAATCCGCCCTGCAGGACGGGACTGCGTTTATTCCGGGCGGAACACTCATCGTGGATCAGGCGGAGAAGCTGAGCCTGAAGGAAACGATTTCCCTGCTCGATGGCGCGATGCGCCATAACGTGCAGGTCCTGCTCTCCGACAGCGGGAAGCGCAGCGGGACCGGCAGCGCGCTGACGGTGCTGAAGGACAGCGGCGTGAATACGTATCGCTGGCAGGGGGGCCATCAGACCACAGCCGACATCATCAGTGAACCGGATAAAGGAGCACGCTACAGCCGGCTGGCACAGGAGTTTGCCGTCAGCGTACGTGAAGGGCAGGAAAGCGTGGCCCAAATCAGCGGGACGCGTGAACAGAGCGTACTCAACGGCCTTATCCGTGACTCCCTCAGACATGAGGGGGTGCTGGGTGAGAAAGACACGACCATTACAGCCCTGACGCCGGTGTGGCTGGACAGCAAAAGCCGGGGCGTGCGGGATTATTACCGGGAGGGGATGGTGATGGAACGCTGGGATCCGGAGAACCGGACGCACGATCGCTTTGTCATTGACCGGGTGACCGCGAGCAGCAATATGCTGACCCTGAAAGACCGGGATGGGGGCCGTCTGGATCTGAAGGTTTCCGCGGTCGACAGCCAGTGGACGCTGTTCCGGGCAGATACACTGCCGGTGGCAGAGGGGGAACGTCTGGCGGTGCTCGGGAAGATACCGGACACACGCCTGAAGGGCGGGGAAAGCATCACGGTGATGAAAGTGGAGGAAGGGCAGCTGACGGTACAGCGGCCGGGGCAGAAAACCACGCAGACCCTGGCCGTGGGCGCGGGCGTGTTTGACGGTATTAAAATCGGCCACGGCTGGGTGGAAAGTCCCGGCAGGTCGGTTAGCGAGACGGCAATGGTCTTTGCGTCGGTGACGCAGCGTGAGATGGATAACGCCACCCTCAACCAGCTGGCGCAGAGCGGAAGTCATCTCCGGCTGTACTCGGCGCAGGATGCGGCGCGCACGACGGAGAAGCTGTCGCGGCATACCGCCTTCAGCGTGGTCTCAGAGCAGCTGAAGACCCGATCCGGCGAGACGGACCTGGATGCGGCCATTGCGCAGCAGAAGGCCGGACTGCGTACCCCGGCAGAACAGGCCATTCACCTGGCCATCCCGCTGCTTGAAAGTGAGAAACTGACCTTCTCCCGGCCCCAGCTGCTGGCGACGGCGCTGGAAACCGGGGGCGGGAAGGTTCCGATGGCGGACATCGACACGACCATTCAGGCACAAATCAGGTCGGGGCAGTTGCTGAATGTACCGGTGGCGCACGGCTACGGCAATGACCTGCTGATTTCCCGTCAGACCTGGGACGCCGAAAAAAGCATCCTGACCCACGTGCTGGAAGGTAAAGACGCGGTGGCCCCCCTGATGGACCGCGTGCCGGCCAGTCTGATGACGGACCTGACCGCCGGACAGCGGGCGGCGACCCGGATGATTCTGGAAAGCACGGACCGGTTCACGGTGGTTCAGGGGTATGCCGGGGTGGGGAAAACCACCCAGTTCCGGGCAGTCATGAGTGCCATCAGTCTGCTGCCGGAAGAGACCCGTCCGCGCGTCATCGGTCTGGCGCCGACGCATCGCGCGGTCGGGGAAATGCAGAGTGCTGGCGTGGATGCGCGCACGACGGCATCGTTCCTCCACGACACGCAGCTGCTGCAGCGCAATGGCCAGACACCCGATTTCAGCAACACCCTGTTCCTGCTCGACGAGAGCTCAATGGTGGGGCTGGCCGATATGGCAAAAGCCCACTCCCTCATCGTCGCCGGCGGTGGACGGGCGGTGTCCAGTGGGGATAACGACCAGCTGCAGCCCATCGCGCCGGGCCAGCCGTTCAGGCTGATGCAGCAGCGCAGCGCCGCCGACGTTGCCATCATGAAAGAGATTGTACGCCAGATGCCTGAGCTGCGACCGGCGGTCTACAGCCTGATTGAGCGGGATGTGCACCGCGCCCTGACCACCATCGAGCAGGTCACGCCGGAGCAGGTGCCGAGAAAAGAAGGCGCATGGGCGCCGGGCAGTTCTGTGGTGGAATTCACGCCAAAGCAGGAAAAGGCGATAGAAAAGGCGCTGAGCGAGGGGAAAACCCTGCCGGCAGGTCAGCCCGCGACGCTCTACGAGGCGCTGGTGAAGGACTATACCGGACGGACCCCGGAGGCACAGTCGCAGACGCTGGTGATCACCCATCTGAATAAGGACCGGCGGGCGCTGAACAGTCTGATCCATGACGCACGGCGGGAGAACGGGGAAACCGGCAAAGAGGAAATCACCCTGCCGGTGCTGGTCACGAGTAACATCCGTGACGGTGAACTGCGCAAACTGTCGACCTGGACGGCTCACAAGGAGGCGGTGGCGCTGGTTGATAACGTATACCACCGTATCAGCAAGGTGGATAAGGATAATCAGCTGATCACCCTGACAGACAGTGAAGGAAAGGAGCGATATATCTCACCCCGGGAGGCATCGGCAGAAGGCGTCACGCTCTATCGTCAGGAAAAGATAACCGTGTCTCAGGGGGACCGAATGCGCTTCAGCAAAAGTGACCTGGAGCGCGGCTATGTGGCCAACAGTATCTGGGAGGTGCAGTCTGTTTCGGGTGACAGTGTCACGCTATCTGATGGCAAACTCACCCGTACGCTGACCCCGAAGGCGGATCAGGCGCAGCAGCATATCGACCTCGCCTACGCCATTACGGCTCACGGCGCCCAGGGGGCCAGCGAACCGTATGCCATCGCGCTGGAAGGGGTGGCCGGTGGTCGGGAACAGATGGCCAGCTTTGAGTCTGCCTATGTGGCTTTATCCCGCATGAAACAGCATGTGCAGGTATACACCGACAGCCGTGAGGGCTGGATAAAGGCCATCAAGCATTCACCTGAGAAAGCGACGGCGCACGATATTCTGGAACCCCGTAACGACCGGGCGGTGAAAAGCGCCGATCTGCTGTTCGGGCGGGCAAGGCCACTGGATGAAACCGCTGCTGGCCGGGCAGCCCTGCAGCAGTCCGGTCTGGCACAGGGAAATTCACCGGGAAAATTCATTTCTCCGGGGAAAAAGTACCCTCAGCCGCATGTGGCGCTGCCGGCATTTGATAAAAACGGGAAAGCCGCCGGTATCTGGCTCAGCCCGCTGACCGATCGGGACGGACGGCTGGAGGCTATAGGCGGAGAGGGAAGGATTATGGGCAATGAAGACGCCCGGTTCGTGGCGCTGCAGAACAGCCGCAATGGTGAAAGCCTGCTAGCCGGGAATATGGGAGAGGGGGTCAGAATGGCCCGCGACAATCCCGATACCGGGGTGGTGGTGCGGCTGGCCGGTGATGACCGTCCCTGGAACCCCGGGGCCATTACCGGCGGACGGATATGGGCTGAACCGGCGCCGGTGGCTCCGGTACCGCAGACCGGGGCTGACATTATCCTCCCGCCAGAGGTTCTGGCGCAGCGGGCGGCAGAAGAACAGCAGCGCCGGGAAATGGAAAAACAGGCGGAACAGACTGCCCGGGAAGTGGCCGGGGAGGCGCGTAAAGCCGGCGAGCCGGCGGACCGGGTGAAAGAGGTTATCGGGGACGTCATTCGCGGACTGGAGCGTGACCGGCCGGGTACGGAGAAAACGACGCTACCGGATGATCCTCAGTTCCGGCGCCAGGAGGAGGCGATTCAGCAGGTGGCCTCAGAACGTCTGCAGCGTGAGCGTCTGCAGGCTGTGGAGCGTGACATGGTTCGTGACCTTAACCGCGAGAAAACCCTCGGGGGCGACTGACGCGCCTGCGGCTTGTCTGCTCCGGCAGCCTCCCCGATTAAAATCGGGCAGTCTGCCGGAGCGCTAAAAGGAAAAAAACATGAGAGCACAACACACATTTCCAGGCGCGACAGACAGCTGGCTTCAGCGCCTGCTGACCTGGACACCGGGGCAAACGGATATGATTAAAACGGTCGCACTGGTACTGATGGTGACTGACCACACCGGCTTACTGCTGGCCGGAAACAATGAAGTGATGCGCCTGCTGGGACGTGGTTGTTTTCCGCTGTTCGGTCTGGCATGGGGAATGAATCTGGCACGGCACGCGGAAATACGCCAGTCTCAACTGAACAACCTGTGGGGCTGGGCGCTGGTCGCCCAGGTGGCGTTTATGCTCATCGGGTACCCGTGGTATACCGGGAATATTCTGTTTGCCTTTGCCGTTACGGGCCAGGTCCTGCGGTGGGTCAGCCAGCCGTCCTGGTATTACACCCTCCTGGCGGCTGGACTGCTGGTCACCTGGATACCCCTGTCAACCGGCAGCTACGGCATGGCAGGAGTGGGCATGCTCACCGCCAGCTGGCTGCTTTGTCGCGCACAGCATGCACCGGAACGGCTGGGATACGGGGTGTTGTGGGCCCTCATGGTGTTGCTGATGAATATGCATGACGTGAGTGAATCAGTGACCGGGCTGGCGATTGCGCTGCTGACGCTGATGGTGTGCTCATCTGCCGGAGAACGTGTGAAACGCTTCTGGCCGCGGCAGTTCTTCGTGATGTTCTATGCCGTGCACCTGGCGGTACTGGGTATTGTCGTCTCAATGTGAACGCAGGAGCAGGAAAGGGCGATGTCGTTCAGGTATAGTAGCTTTTATTAACTGAACAATAGGCAATTGTTATGGCAGAAGAAAAACGCCCTGTACTGAGCCTGAAACGAAAACCGGCGGAGAACAGCACGGCCCCCGCAGAGGCAACCCCTGCTCCTGGTGTGGTGCGCCGAAAGAAGGTCGTGGTGGTCTCGTCCCCGCCGGCCTGGAAGGCAAAGAAAGCGAAACTTGAGAAGGCTAAACAAGCGGCCGAAGCCGACGCGCGCAACGCTGCGCCGGCGCCGGATAAAGCGGTAAAGACGCCACCTCCGGTGCGTTATCTTCGCCTGCTGCCGCCGGAACAGGCCATCATGACCCTGAAGGCATTCTGGCCACAGCTGTTCGACGGAAACTCACCCCGTCTGCTGGCGACGGGAATGCGCGAGCAGCTGTTTGCCGACATTGTGAACCGCGACCTGCCGCTGTCGCATAAACAGGTCATTAAGTGCCTGAAGAGTCTGACCCGGTCTGCGGGCTATCTGTCCCGGATGAAGGTGGGGGCCTCCCGCTATGATCTGCAGGGGAATGCCGTTGCGACCGTCACTGCAGAGGAAGCGCAGTACGCCAGTGAGCGCATGATGAAAGAACTCCTGCGAACTGAGCGTATGCGGAGCCAGTCTGCTGAGTAAATACAATCGAGGTGAGGATATGGATTTTGAAGCGCGGAAACAAAAGGCGCTGGCGATAATGGCCAGCCGTAAGATGTGGAAAAGCAATTATGCACCGCCTCTGATACGACTGATGTGGCGGCTGGGGATAAACATTCCCCCGCTGCCGTTTGCTCCGTTCTGGCAGGTTTTTTGCGTGATGACAAGCTCTTTCTCCGTCGGATATGGGCTGTGGATGTACTGGATGGTGTGGCGGACCTAGGGGATGCCCCCCCTTGTTCGCTTGCAAAATAAATTTTATCTCGGGTGTGTTATTTGGCCTGACGATGGCACTGTTTCATCTGTGGCGACGAAAGGTGAATAAATTACCTGACTGGAAAGATTTATAACGGAATAAATATAGGCTGTCAGGTGTGGGATATTCCCGATCTGACAGAACCCACATCCTCTTAAATAACATTAACCCTGTATGGTGCGGTTATTATATGTGACTGCGTCAGTAGTGGTATTACTCCTGCCCGGAAAGGTCTATTGTGTTTCTTATTGTCTCATAGTCAGAAAAGCATATTCAAACGAAAGAGAGGTAAAAGGGTGAAAGGCTTTGTGGCTGAGGCGTGTGTGTTGACCGGGTATGGCAGACGAGAAGAGTGACAAGCCGTTCGGTACAGTGAATGGCCGCTTCGGGACTGCCTCGTCACGGTGGTATGTGACGCTTATAAGTGCTCAGTTTTCAATTTAAACCATCCACTTTCAGCATTTAACTGATTTCAATATTTTCATTACATCACGACGTGCGATTTATGAAATGCACGGGCTTTAATATCGTGCGTTAATCATCAAATAAAAAGGAATATTACTATGTTTAAATATTTTATTCTGCGCACACAGCAGCAGCTGTTCTGTTATTTCTGCGGCATCGTACTTGCGATGGTTCTTATGCTCCTGTTCCCTTCTGTTTTCCGGGGGAGTGGGTTTTATCTGCTTTTATCGTCTGTTGTGCTGTTCTGGGCAGGTCTTGTCCTTTATACCCGTCACATCGACCGGATGAGAAAGCCAATCAGAAGAGGGACAGAAAGATGAGGAAGACGACAGGAAAACGCATCGGGAAAGAAAGGAACATCAGGGAATAAAATACATGGCAAAGATATTAATGATGGCAGGCAGCATTATTGTTGTGCTGAGTCTGCTGGGGTTTCTGGTGCTGCTTCTGAAAGGACGCGCAGTAACGCAGACTTCCCCGGTTCTGATGTCACTGAAAGCCCTGGGTATTCGCCCCTCAGAGGCTGAGCAACGGTTGTGTCGCCAGCGGGTCTGGGTGGGTAATGACACACTGTTGACGCCACGGGAACAACATTTTTTCAGGGCATTACTGAGGCATACCAGCCGAAAGCGCTGGCTGTTGTGTCCTCAGGTCCGGGTGGCAGATATTGCCACACTCTCTCCCCATATCAGGCCACGTTCCCGGACCTGGTGGCAACTCTTCCGGATGGCATCACTGTGGCACTGCGATGTGGTCATCGTTGACATCCATACCTTCGCTATCATCGGCGCAGTTGAACTGGATGATGCCTCACACCTGAAAAAACACCGTATCCGGCGCGATATTCTGCTGGAAGAGGTTCTGAGGCAGGCCGGTATTCCACTACTACGCGATCGGGATTCAGAGAGGTTGGTAAGAAGGGTCGGAGAGTTTCTGAAATACCGGGAAGCCGGTGCTGAAGAAAAATCCATAACCGTTATGAAATCAACGACAAAGCATAGCGAACACAAGGAGAAAGAAAAATGATTATCGCCGCCGAAGTGAAACGTGATGAACAGGGGTACTGGACACATCCTGCGCTGGTACGAAGTGGCTATGAAACTTCCGCAGAATTAAGTTACTGGCTCAGAACCCATAAACTCCAGTGCTTTGTGATGACAATGCGCGATGAAGCGCCTGAAGCTTTCGCTGCCGGATTTACGGATGAAGCCCCGGATGCCCGTGGCTGGATACCGGAGCCACCGGATGATGATGGCTGGTTTCTGGGATCTGTCCACGATACCGGCGACGGACCCGTCTGCTACTGGTTTCGTCATACCACAAAATCCTGACGCCTCCACATCGCGTCGTTGTCCAACCCCGGGAACGGGGAAAAGCCAGTTTCCCCGCTCCCGGCGTTTCTTAAACACCCGTTAAGGAAATACTGTGAAAAAAATGAACCGTACGCTCCGCAGATGTTGTCTGTCCGGGCTTATCAGCCTGTCTTTGTTTGCACCAGTTCCGGCCGTGTATGCCGCCAGCATCGAGACGGGGTATTCGCCGGAAGGAACGGCTCTGCAGCTGGTCCTGAAGACTATTAATTCTGCACAGCAGGAAATCCGGCTGATGGGCTATTCCTTCACCTCACCCGAAGTCGCCGGCGCGCTTGTCAGGGCAAAACAGCGTGGTCTCGATGTGAAAGTGGTTCTGGACTGGAAAGCCAATACAGGCAAGCAAAACAAGGCGAGTCTGGCGGCCATGAATCTTCTGGTCAATGCCGGTATCCCGGTTCGCACAGTGTCGCAGTACAAAATCATGCACGATAAAGTCATTATTGCTGACGGCCGTAATGTTGAAGTGGGGTCTTTTAACTACACTCGAGCCGCTGATCGGTTCAATTCAGAGAATGTGCTAGTCGTGTGGGATGAACCAGTCGTTGCTCAACGCTATCTGCAGCACTGGCAAACTCGTTGGGAGATGGGAAAAGACTGGAGTTCCTCGTATTAACCTCCTCGCTCAATAGCCTGCTCATTGCGCCAACAAGGGCAGGTTATATAACAAAAAATAACGTAACTCTCGCTGCATCCAGCGACGTGTAGTATCTTTGTTCAAGTATTCAGTTATATGCTTGAGGAGGCAGAGATGTCACAGGTCGTTAAAGGAGTTACTTCCTCATCTAAACGTCCCTATAGGAAGGGCAACCCTGTTTCTGCGGCAGAACGTCAGCAGAAAGCTGTTGCCCGAAAAAAAGCGACGCACAAAGAGGTGAGAGTATTTGTGCGGGACAAGCTTAAAAACCAGCTTCAAATCATGTGTGAGAATGAAGGAATTACTCAGGCAGCAATGATTGAGAGGCTGATTGAAAGGGAATCTGCGAAACTAGGAATCGACGTAACGACGTCACATTCTTGATCATGCCTGCTATGAGTGCTAGATTACTGAACGTTTAGAATTCTTGGCTGGCCACACCATAAGGTGGCAGGGAACTGGTTTTGTGGATGTTTACCCGGAACCAGAAAGTAAAAACCCCGATAATCTTCTTCAATCTTGGCGGACAGAAAAGATTAACGGGGCCCTCATAAACTGCATAGAACGTGTTGCTCTATGCAGGGAGTATAGATTTATGCTCAGAAAAGTTCAAGACCTTCTGTGCTCACTCCTTCCGCGCACCATAAGCGCAGGAAGCGGTGACTGATCATAACCAACAAAGCTCACGCAAGTATGTTCAGGTAAACAATCCTGAACCTGTTTTCACGGTTCCCCTGGACTACACTCCCTGGCCTTTCTCGCTGAAACTGAGCGAAGCCAGACTGAAGTGTCTGGCCGCCAAAAACAGCGGCAGGGAGAGTGCAGATGAGTAATGCGCACAATCCGCAACACTGGAGTCAGCTGGATACGGAAGAACAGATCCGTTTCTGGCAGGGGGTAGAGGACGGCCATGTGGCATCTTTTCTGGTTTCCCCGGAGAAGAAATCTACCCGTCGCCGGCGCGGCGAGCACTCCACAAAACCCAAATGTGAAAACCCGACCTGGTTTCGACCGGAGCATTACAAAAAACTGGGTGGCCAGCTGGGGCACGCCTATAACCGTCTTGTTCAAAAAGATCGCACCACTGGTGAGGTGCGACTGCGTATGCACGTATCGCTTCATCCGCTGTACGTCAGGGAACGCCGTCGGGCTGGCCGCCGGTATGGCTTCCGGCCGGAAAAGCAACGTCTGCTGGATGCTATCTGGCCAGTGCTGATCAGTTTCTGTGATGCCGGCAAGCTGACGGTCGGTATGTGTATTTCTCGTCTGGCAAAAGAACTCAGCCAGAAAGACAGTCATGGAAAAGTTATTCCGGAAACAGAGGTAACAGTCTCACGTCTGTCCCGGTTGATTGACGAACAGGTCCGTTTTGGTGTCCTGGCTGTATCTGAAGAAAATAGCTGGGACAGGGAATCCCGTACCTGGCTTCCTAAATACGTCTATATCACCGCGTTAGGGTTTCAGATGCTGGGAGTGGCTCTGGAAAAACTTGATGCGGAACAACAAAAAAAGCTCCGGCAAAGCGAAGAGCGTCGTCGTCTTATCGAGGAGGGGATTCTGCGTGAAGATGAGGAGATCTCCCCGCGTGCAGCACGTGAGCGCTGGTACCGTCAAAAAACTCTCGATGCACTGAAGTTCCGTCGGCAGCGTGGCGCCGAACGTAAACGAGCTAACCGCCTGGCCAGATATTCTCGTGAGCGCCAGATTCACGAAATGTCGCTTCATATCCTGAAGACAATGCCGGCAGACGAGGCTTACTGGTGTACAACGGAGCGGCTGCAGCAGCTGGCCATTCAGAACCTGTATCAGCTGGAGCTGGCCCTGGCTCCGCCGTCCTGACGGATATCATTTAGCTATTTTTTCTATGCCCCTGCCCGGGGCTTTTGGCGTTTGTCCGGATTCATGAAATTGCCTGGTTTTTATCCATCTGACGTTCCGGCCGTCGGACCATCGCTGGTTTGAGCACGTATACCCTGTGACGTTCGCACCAGGTTTTCACTTATCCACAAAAACCCGCAAATGAATAAACAGGGAATTTAGCAAAAGGATAACAGCAAACCTGCAAAATAATCTTACCCCACTTTTTTAATCCCCTGCGTTGCAAGCAGCAGGGAGATCTTTTGTCTCTGCCGGCTCTGTGAATAACTCAATGAGGCCTTCGCTTACAGCGGCCACACGCGTCCAAAAGTAGCTCCCATCGCTTCGCGACGGGCCCCGACGGAGAACTACATTAGTTACAGCATTCAAAAGGAAAATCATCATAAAACCGGCGCCGGTTTGCCAGTCAGGTGCCCCTCCCCACCACTGAAAAGCGCCGCCGCCCCCGGCCGAAGGCCGGGAGTAGTGCCGCTTTTAATGATGGGTGTTGTAACTACACTTCTTCATCGCTGTGGGGGGAGCTGCGGTTAGTTGTTCGGTACACGCTCGTAAGCGGCCCTGCGGCCCGCTAACGCGGAGATACGCCCCGACTGCGGCTGTCGCCTTGTCGTGACCACTCCGACCGCGTACAGACACTCCTGAGCCGTTTTTAGCGGGTATGGCTTAGCAGCTACCGTGTTAAGTTCCCTGGTGTCGCTGAATTAATTGAAGAACATCCCCCTAAGCGTCAGCAGCAAGCTGCCGCCGCTAAGGCCCCGGAAATCACGCCCTTTACGTCGTAAACGCCGTAAAGCCCGCTCACCGGGGTTAAAAGGGATTACCTTAATTTCTTCATTGCTGATAGCGGGTTAAGGCTAACCAGGGCAGGGGGTAGGGTGGCAGAATTTGTGAATCAGGAGCCGGCTACGCCGGGCTTTCGGCGCCATTTGACTCCACAGGTACATGCCGCTTCATCTGGCGCCTCCATGCCGCTAACGCGGCATCCAGAAGCTTCCCAATGCTGTAGGCTTTAACGTCTGCTTTGTGCCAAGAGCGGACATACGTAACTTATGATACTCGTAGTTAATCATTCGCCTCATACATCAACGCTGAAACGCTTTAAGAATGTAATCCCGAACGTAGGCGGCCCGGCTGTTATTAGCCGTCCTTTTGTTCCAGACCAGATAAAGATGGTTAGTCGGGGCGATATCTGCAGGGGTCACTGAAATCAGGCGGCCACTTTTCAGGTCATCATTACAGTGATAATCCGGCAGAACCGTCCATCCGTGACCATCGCAGACCAGGTCGCGGATAATACGTAAATCCGGAATGGTAAACGCAGCCTGCATCTCAGGAGCCCTCTGAAACATTGTGACCCAGAGCGCTCTAATCAGCGGCAACTCTTCGTCATAAGCAATCAGCGGCAATGAGGCAAGCGTTTCAGCACCAGGTTTTGAACCGACGATCTCTGACATGGCGGGAGCATGAACAAGAAGCATGCGTTCAGTCAGGAGATGTGCATAGCCGTACAGACGGTCATCAGGCATGGATGCGGTAACAGCGAGATCGGCGCTCCCGTCATGCAAAAGGGAATAAATACGTTGCTTATTGCCGGTATGAAAGCGCAGGCGATACCCCTCCTTCATCAATGGAGCCATTACTGCCCCAAGCCGGGAATGAATAAAATCCGGAGGTCCTGCCAGATTAATTGTTCCCCCGCGCACAGGGCCTGACCGGAAAGACGATAGCTTTTCTTCCAGACCGTCAATGAAGGGTGAAACGGAGCGGGCAAGCTCATCCGCAGCTTCGGTCGCCGTCACGCCTCTGGCCTGCCTGATGAACAGACGCTTACCAACCAGAGTCTCAAGAGATTGGATATGTTGTGACGCTGCGGGCTGAGTGATGCCAAGTAGCTCTGCCGCCTTTGAAAAGGAGCCAGAGCGATAGGCCTCAAGAAACGTTCGCAGGTGGCTCAGATGGCTCATAGTGAAGCGCCTCGCTGATGAAGTTTATCGTTACAGGGAGCCTCATGCAGAGCAAGGGCCAGTTCACTCACGTAATCATCCCGTATTCCCAACGCACCCAGAGTGGCCTGCAGTTTCCATACATGGGGTTCTACGCCGGAACCGCCGATATTTCCGGCCTGTAATTTTTTAGTGTTCTTTCTGAGCTTCAATTACGCCATCTGCAATTCCCTGAGCCAGTCGTTCCATCCATTTTACAACATGATAACATCCGGAATATTTCAGAGTGATACAGTCCATTTGTACTTTTAATATGCTGTCTATCACCTGTACGCAGTGACCAGTCATCCAGTCACTCCTACAGATGTTGGGGCTCTGCACCTGAACCATCGAAATTTTTGCTTCACTAACCAAGGCTCCGTTTGAGACATGGAGCCCAACTACAGGTCAAAAACATCGTTGTCTCTTTGACAAATATTATGAACGTTTTGTACAATACGCCATGATCCCATATGATTAAAAAGAAACATTTACTCTTGAATAAAACAGTCCCTTACCAGAAATTCAACACCCAACAGATAATTAAACACAATTTCTTTTTTATTATGATTTGAAATGAATTTGCTCTCCTGACCAATAAATTTAAATCCGATTTTATTTAGAACTCTACCAGAAGCCGGATTCCTCTCAAGATGACATGCAAATACACTGTTAATTCCTAACTGTTTAATCGCATAATCACATAAGGTTCTTCCTGCTTCTGTTGCATATCCACGCCCCCAGAAATCAACACCAAGCCAGTAACCCAAGGCAGGTACGCCCGCATTTATATTTTGTAGTGATATAACCCCTGCCAGGACAGAGCCATTTTCAAGTGTGATGCCGTACACCATTCCTTCTCCTTGGTCCCAAACACTCGAAAGTGATTTAATCCATTCGGTAGCCAGTTCTCGGGGATAGGGATAAGGAATTTGCGCTGTCATATCAGAAATTTTCCGATGATTAGCTAATGCATAGATGCGTGAGTCATCAGAAGGCAACAGTGGTCTGAGGATAAGCCTTTTTGTTCTTAATACAGATTGAGTCATATTTATCCCTCATATGCTAATTTCAAAACACCAAGCAAAGTCAATTATAATGAAATCAATTCTGTTCGAACCATAATTAACTTCATCCCCAGAACTGAAAGTGGTTTTGGGGATATACATCAGTGTGTTTCTTATTTCTCGTTCATTGCGGGGTATGATGGAATAGTGACGGTTGCAATGGCAGCCATTACGGAAGCAATCCCGGCAAGAATAAATGTCGATGAGAGGGATGACGTGATTATCATTCCGGCCAGAGCAGACCCGAGCGGAAAACCAATAAGATTCAGGCTCATAGAAATCGACATAATCCGGCCAAGCTGTTGAGGATCAGTCCTGCGTTGACGTAATGTCAGAAGTGCGACATCAACTGGTCCGGACATAACTCCGGCGAGCATCAATCCCAGTGCAAGCCCTCCAAATCCGAACTCAGCAGCTACTGGCCAGGTAGCCAGAGCAGTAATAATCATCCCTGTGGCCATAATATGGCGTTCACGTCCTGATATTTGCATTTGCCCGATGAAAAGTGCGCCGACACCACCTGCAATTCCTACTGCGGCCCATAAAAATCCGGTTATTGAGCTTCCGGAAGTCACATCATAATGATTGGCCACGAAAACAGGTACCACGACATATAAGGCTCCCCATGTAACCTGATACAGGGAATAAGATATAGCAAGGCCACGTAACGTTGGCTGGCGGACTAAAATCATGACACCTTCAGCTGCCTGTCGTAAAAAAGCTGTCTGCCTGGAAGCCAGTCCCGGCAGACGTGGCACAAATGACATGCTTAAAGCGGCACAGCCATAGGACGCTGCAATGATTAATATTGTCATTTCAGGTCCCAGCCAGGCCACCATTGCCCCCGCCAACGCTGGTCCAATAACATCTACAGCCGCGTATATCACTGTATCCAGGGCATTTGCACGTTCCAGTTCAGTGGATGAAACAATCCGGGGTAACAGAGTTCTTGTTCCTGCAGCACCCAGTGGGCCTGTAAGGGAATACAAGGTGACAAGGGTAAAAAGGAGATATGGTGTAGCCCAGCCATTCCATCCTGCCACACTAATTATTGTGACGAATATCGCACTGGCGAGCATATCAATGCGAATCGCAATTGTTGGTCCCAAACGGTCAAGAATTACCCCTGCTACAGGGCTTACAAGAAGGCCTGGTACGATTGCTGCAAACGTCATCCAGCCAGCCAGAACAGGTGAGGAAAATTTAGCGATGGTGAACAGAACCAGCGTCAGTATGAACATACGCCCCGCCAGACGGGAAAAAGTTGCTGCCATAATAAGGGGTTTGAACCCTGCAATCCTAAGAAGGACATGATACGATTTATGTTGACTCATTGATTCGCTCAAATAAAAATCGAAGTTCGAAGATAAAATACAGTCAGTAATAAACAGGTGTCAGTTTACTTTTTGGCTGAGTCAACAGCAAACGGTGGTGCACTGATGACATAAACAAGGTGTTTTGACAGAGGATGCTCCGGTGGGAGCTGTGGATGCTCAAAATCAAGTTCGGCAGCCCGGTGCATACCTGCCCGTCGCATAAGTTGTTGTGAGCGCATATTGACCCGTGCTGTCCATGAAAAGATCTTGTTTATTTTTGCCCGCTGAAAGCCGTCTCCAAGGGAAGCTATTGCCGCTTCCGTCATATATCCATGCCCCCATGATTCTCTTGCCTGTCGCCAGGCAATTTCTATACAGGGGGTAAGTGGGTGATCTGCCCATAAAACTTTCCTTAATCCACAAAGGCCGATTAGTGAACCGTCATTTTTTTTCTCAACAGCCCAAAATCCAAAGCCATATTCATCAAAATGATTTTCAAATTTTCGTATGTTCTCACGGGCCTCCTGTACAGACATCGTTCCACGTCCTAGCAATACCATTACATCAGGGTGTGAATTGATTTCAGCAAATGGTTTGACATCGTTTTTACTCCACCGGCGAAGGATCAACCTTTCTGTTTCAATATACATTTATCTGTAACCTCTTTAATGAATGAGACAAATTAATAATATTATTCCCGCTGAAAATTACGTGAAAGTGTCCGGTAGACTGTTGGCCGTGAAACTGAAAACAACTCAGCCAAGTCGCTGATCGAGTACTGCCCGGTTTCGTGCATCCGGCAGAGCTCTTTTTGTTGCTTATCGGACAGTTTTGGTTGTTTTCCCCGTAGTTTTCCCTTTGCCCGCGCAATAGCCATACCTTCCCGGGTTCGCAGGCGTATCAGGTCTCCTTCAAACTCAGCAAAGGTTGCCAGCACGTTGAAAAACATCTTCCCCATAGGGTCTGCCGGATCGTAGAGACTGGCTCCCAGCGCCAGTCTCACTCCTCTGGCCTGTAGTGCATCCGCTATATCACGTGCGTCAGGAACTGACCGCGCCAGACGATCAAGCTTGGGAACAACCAGTGTGTCACCGCTGCGCACAGCGGCCAGCGCCTGAGCCAGTCCGGGCCGTTGCTGGTTTGAGCCGGTCAGCCCTTTATCAAGGTAAATCCGGTCCGGGGAGACGCCGAGTCTGACCAGCGCTTCCTGCTGGGCGGTTAAATCCTGCTTATCAGTAGAACATCGGGCATAGCCGATCCGAATTGCTGTCATAATGTGTACGTTTAAGGGGCCATGAAAGAGATTGATACCGTACCAGTTATATGAGACAACGTCAGCAGTGATTTTATCTGAAGCATAAATTTAATTTTTTACCGTCCGCAGAGCGATCCTCTTACGGACATAATTAATCGGGGTCAGGATGACTACTCGTGGCAAAGCGACAGGCAAAAGTGAACGACTGGCTGTTTTAAATAATGCCGAACAGGAAGCGCTGTATGGTCTCCCTGACTTCGATGATGCACAGCGGCTGGAATATCTTGCTCTGGATGAATCTGAGCTGGCACTGGCCTGTAGTCGTCAGGGGCTTCACGCTCAAATTTATTGCATCCTCCAGATCGCTTACTTTAAAGCCAAACACCTGTTTTTCCGCTTCGGGTGGAGCGATGTTAAGGATGACTGCAACTTTATCCTGAGTCGTTATTTTCACGGTGAGTCACTTCCTGAGCAGTCCCCCACCAAGCATGAGCGCTATGCTCAGCGGGAGAAAATTTGCGCCCTTTACGGTTACCGGCCCTGGTCATCTACACTGTCTTCACAACTCGAACATCAGGCCATTCACGTTGTTCGTCGTGATGTGACTCCTGGCTTTGTCGCCACGGAGCTGATCATATGGCTCAACGAACAGAAAATCATCCGACCCGGTTACACCACGCTCCAGGAACTGGTGAGCCGGGTTCTTTCTGATGAAAGGCTGCGACTGGAGCGTATTCTGGCTGAGCGGCTTGATGACACGACAATTGCCGGGCTGGACAAGCTGATTGAGCGTGATGATACGCTTTCCCGGCTCGCTGTCCTCAGGCAGGATGCGCGTGACTTTGGCTGGCGTCAGATGGTCCACGAACGGGAAAAACGTGCCATCCTGGAGCCACTACACCGCAAAGCCTGTGACATCTTACCGGCACTGAATATTTCCCAGCAAAATCTGTTGTACTATGCCAGCCTGGCAAATTTCTATACCGTTTACGATCTTCGCAACCTGAAGCCCGGGCAGACCCGCCTTTACCTGCTGTGCTATACCTGGATTCGTTATCGCCAGTTCAGCGACAACCTGGTGGATGCGATGTTTTTCCATATGAAACAGCTTGAGGATGAAAGCCGCAGAGTGGCTAAACAGCTTATGGCTGATGTACAGGAAAAACACCGACGCGAAACGTCCAAAATCGGGCGTCTGCTGTCGCTTTATGTTGATGACAGTGTTCCCGACCCCACGACCTTTGGTGAAGTCCGCCGCCGCGCCTGGAAAATCATGCCACGGGAGGCACTGAAAAGTACCGCACAGCGCATGAGTGTAAAACCCGTCAGCAGACTGGCGCTACAGTGGCAGGCAGTGGACAGTATGACGGCATTAATCCGGCGTCATCTGCGACCATTATACCTGTCACTCGATCTCACCAGCGTGGTCCGGGACAGCCCCTGGGCTGAGGCGCTGAACTGGCTCAGAGTAGTGTTCGGCAAAAAGCAGACGCTTTCGCAGCGGTCACTTGAGGAATGCCCGCCAGAAACGTTACCCGCACGGCTGCGTCCGTACCTGCTGGAATACGGTGAGGATGGTGAGCCCACAGGCCTGAATGCCGGGCGCTATGAGTTCTGGCTCTACCGTCAGATAAGAAAGCGTTTTCAGGCGGGTGAATTCCACCTCAATGACAGTCTCCGGCACCGCCATCTTTCTGATGAACTGGTCCGGGAAGGGGAACAGGCCGCAGTGCTGGCTGAAATGAAGATCCCCTTTCTGCAAAAGTCCATCAAAACGCAGCTAAAAGCGCTGTCATCCGAACTGCACCGGCAGTGGAAGGCGTTCAACCGGGAGCTGAAGCAGGGGAAGCTGAAACATCTGGAATACGATAAAGACACGCAAAAGCTGACCTGGCATAAATCGGTGATCAGCCGTCATAAGGCACAGGAGAAGCGTTTTTATGAGCAACTACCATTCTGTGACGTGACCGACGTTTTCCGCTTTGTTAACGAACAATGCCGGTTCCTCCCCGCCATGAAGCCACTACAACCCCGTTATGCCAAAAAAGAAGCGGATGCAGATAGCCTGATGGCGGTTATCGTTGCCCAGGCGATGAACCATGGCAATCATGTCATGGCGAGAACCAGCGATATTCCGTTCCATGTGCTGGAGACCACTTACGAACAGTACCTTCGTCTGGCGTCGTTGCTGACGGCCAATGACTGCATCACCGATGCCATAGAAGCACTACCGGTATTTCCACTCTATTCGTTTGATCCGGAGACCCTTTATGGCGCCGTTGACGGGCAGAAATTTGGTGTTGAGCGTCCGACAGTGAAAGCCCGGTATTCACGTAAATATTTTGGTCGCGGTAAAGGCATGGTGGCTTACACACTGCTGTGTAACCACATCCCAGTCAACGGATACCTGATTGGCACAAACGACTACGAAGGCCATCATGTCTTTGATATCTGGTACCGCAACACTTCAGCCGTGAAGCCTGGGGCCATTACCGGAGACATGCACAGCATCAACAAGGCCAACTTTGCGATCCTGCACTGGTTTGGCCTTCGATTTGTACCTCATTTTACCGACCTGAACAGGCAGTTGTCGGAGCTATACTGTACCAGAGAGCCCTCGACATATAAGAAGTGCCTGATTCAGCCAGCCGGACAGATTGACCTGGACCTTATCACCCGTGAAAAAAGCAATCTCGAGCGCATAGTCGCCACACTGGGGATGAAGGAAATGACGCAGGGAACGCTGATCCGCAAATTATGCACATATACAACGGCTAATCCGACAAGACAGGCAGTATTTGAATATGACCGGCTGGTTCGCAGTATTTACACACTGAAGTATCTGCGCGATCCTCAGCTGGAACGCAATATCCGCCGTTCCCAGAACCGGATTGAATCTTATCACCAGCTTCGTGCCGCCGTCGCCAAAGTCGGCGGAAAGAAAGAGTTAACCGGGAAAAACGACATTGAAACAGACATCAGTAATCAGTGCGGGCGGCTGATCTGCAACGCGATCGTTTATTACAACTCCGCGATCCTGTCGCGATTACTGGAGCGGCTGGAAGCAGAAGGCAACGACAGGGGCATTGAGGCGCTGACCCGGATATCGCCGGTGGCCTGGCAGCACATTTTGCTGAACGGACATTATACCTTCCAGAGCAGCAGTGAAATTATTGACCTGGATACGCTGGTTGCCGGGCTGAAACTGGGGTAACGGAAATTTCGGCGGTTCCGGCGTAGAACCCCATCTACGCTGTTAACCGGATCCTGAGTTCCTGCCACTAACGGCGTGCCGACACGTTTTGCCAGCTGGCGTGCTTTTACTTTGTCGCCCAATATATCAATGGCCTCTGGCGAAGGGCCAATCCAGCACAATCCCGCTTCCAGCACCGCCTGAGCAAAATCTGCTCGCTCGGACAGAAAGCCATAACCGGGATGAATAGTATCGGCTTTTACTTTCTGCGCGATACCGAGGATTTTTTCGATACAGAGGTAGGTTTCTTCCGGACGGTTTCCCGGCAGGGACCATGCTTCATCGGCCATTTGAACATGCAGTGCGTTGATATCGCAGTCGGCATAGACCGCTACTGTGGAAATGCCCAAATCACGACAGGCACGGATAATGCGCACGGCTATTTCACCGCGATTGGCAATTAACACTTTGTTCATGCATTCCTCGACAGAAAAGGGGGTAAATTTGATGTGAGTGCGCGAAATGGCTGCACAGGATTAAAATGGATCCATGCACCTGGCGGCAACTGGCTGGCAAGGTCAAGATGCCAGGGCGCAACATAAGCTATCACCGGGTAGCCGCCAGTAAGCGGATAGTCTGCCAGGAAGACCACTGGCTGGCCATTCGCCGGGATCTGTATTGCGCCAGGACGCGCACCCTCGCTGGGAAGTTCTCCCTCTATCAGGCGTGTCAATGCAGTTTCTCCCGTCAGCCGCAGCCCTATCCGGCTGGAATGTGGGGTAACATGCCAGCGTTGCGCAGCAAAATTGTTCACAGCATCTGATGTGAACCAGTCTGTTCGTGGTCCCATGATGACATCCAGAACAGTGGTCTCGCCGATTATCGGCAGCGGTAGATTTGGTTGTTCATTGGGGGCAACCGCAGATAAACCCTTTCCATTAAGCCGTTTCAGCACCGTTCCACGGGTAATCGGAGGCGGCCCGAGCTGTGCAAGCGTGTCCGTGGAAGCGCTTCCTGCAACCAGCGTTACGGCGAAACCGCCACGTATTGCCAGGTAACTTCTGACGCCCTGGCTGGCTCGGCCAATCAACAGGCGATCGCCCTTAACCAGCGGAAAAGGCTGCCAGCCAGGCAGGTGATGCACAGTACCAGTTTGGGTTATCAGCGTTAGGGGGCAGGTCGCGCCTGTAACGGCCACCAGGTTATCAGCATGGCTTTCTATTACAACGCCGCCCGGAATGAGCTCCAGACAAGGAACGTGGGATGGATTTCCGACGGCCCGGTTCGCACTGTGGTATGCGCCACGATCAAGCGCACCGGCGCATGATACGCCCTGGCTGGACTGTCCTGCTCGACCATCGTCCTGATACAGCATTTCAACACCGGGAGCCATGACTTTCAGCGCGCTGACACCTTCAGCGGCATCGCTCGGTGTCATATCACCAGTTAGGGGAGGTAACGACAGGGTTCGGTGCCTGTCTTCGTAGAAGTGCACCCGCATTCCGGGCTGAAGCAACGCCGGGACCGAGCGGTTCGGATCCCACATCGCTTTTTCAGTCTTCCCGATAAGCTGCCAGCCTCCCGGGCTGGATTTGGGATAAATACCACTGAACTCCACCGCCAGCCCAACAGACCCTGCCGGTATCCACAGGCGTGGTGATGTTTTGCGGGGCACAACCAAGTTTCTGTTACCTGAAAGATATGCAAAACCCGGCGCAAAGCCCGTAAATGCGACGGTAAATTCCGTTTGCGTGTGCTGGCGAATCACCTCTGCCGTACTAATCCCGAGGATATGGGCAACCTCGCTAAGGTCCTCTCCGTTATAGCAAACAGGGATATCAATAACCCGACCGGCCGCATGTACGAGGTAGTTGAATGTATAGCGACTTATCGTGTTGACCAGTGTCTGCGCATCAACGATATATGGTTGATAACGGATCAGTAATGTTCTGGCGGCAGGAACGATCTCCTCGATGCCGACGGGCGTTTCAGACAGCAGCTTATCAAGCAGCGCCAACCTCTCTTCTTGCGTGGAGGTTTCCACCAAGAATGCATCAAGGCTAACGGGTAAGAAGCGCATTGTTATTCCTCCGGCCGACGGCTGAACAGATGGAGATGCCACGTGCCGTCAGTGCCCGGTAAACGGCACGTGCCATCTCAACTGCGCTTGGAGAATCACCATGAATACAGATTGAGTCTGCGGCCAGCATAAGCGTGGTGCCGTCTATTGCCGTTAGCGTGCCGTCTTGCGCCAATTGCACCATTCGTGCAGCGACAACCGCTGGATCATGCAGTACCGCGCCGGGTTCATTACGAGAAACCAGCATTCCACTCGCTGTATAGGCCCGGTCTGCAAAGGCCTCGCGCAGAATGTGAATCCCGAACTGCTGCGCCAGACTTTCCAGTGGGGAGTTGGCCAATACCATCAACGGCAGAGCCGAATCGGCAGCTTTAAGTGCTGCCAGTAGGGCTATCGCCTGCCGTTTGTCCGTCACGATGGTGTTATAGAGCGCGCCGTGCGGCTTAACGTAGCTGACACGGGTGCCGGCAGCGGCAGCGAGGCTCTTTAATGCACCAATCTGATAGATCACGCCGGCTGTCAGGTCATCGCTGGCGATATCTATATACCTGCGCCCAAAACCGATAAGGTCCGGGTATGAGACATGGGCCCCTACCGTGACATTGTGTGCTTTTGCTGCTTTGAGTGTTCTGAGTATTCCGATGGGATCACCACCGTGAAAGCCGCAGGCAATGTTAGCGCTGGATACCAACTCCAGCATCGCGTCATCGTCGCCCATTTTCCAGGCGCCAAAACCTTCACCCAGATCGCTATTAAGGTCGATATTCATAATTACTGTTTCCGCTTACGAACAATTGTTGTTTTTTCCGCGATATAACGAAGCAATCCTCATGCCATTGTGTGGTAATCCATATTATTTAGTTGAACACATTGATTTATATTGTTGAACAATTTTGTCTAGGTTTAAAATGATTAACTCCACAGGTCTTGGGATTAAGTTGTGTTGCGTCGTGAGGCAGCAGATGCACTGAATCGGGGCGGTTAGTGTTAGCGCGGTCTGGCCCGTTGCGGGATGAACGCATCGCCGTACTTCCTCAACAGGGCAAGTTGTGTGACTATGCTGGCGAGGTTCAACAGATAACGGGGCCGGAAGATTGGCAACAGATAATATCAGGACAGATAACAGCGCTACATTGAGCGACATCGTGGCGCAGGCGCTTCGGGATAAAATCATCCATGGAGAGTTGCGCTGCGGTCAGCGGCTTTCCGAAGCACAACTGAGCGAAAGCCTGGAGATTTCCAGAAATACACTCCGTGAAGTTTTTCGCATACTGACGCAGGAAAGGCTGCTGGAATATCGCCCTAACCGTGGTGTTTTCGTCAGTACGCCGGACATGGCCTGCATCTCCGATATTTATCGTGTACGGCAGCTTATTGAGTGCCAGGCTATAGCCAGCGCCTGGCCGGGGCATCCGGCCGTAAAAGCAATGCGCCAGGCGGTTGAGCAGGCACTTGAATGCCAGGAAAAGCATGACTGGAATGGTATTGGTACGGCCAATATGGCGTTTCACGGGGCCATTGTGGAGTTAGCCGACAGCCCGCGACTGAGCGCATTTTATCGGCATATATCAGCAGAGTTGCGCCTTGCCTTTGGTTTACTAAAGAACGCTGAACATCTCCATATTCCCTATATGGAGATGAATCTCAAACTGCTTAAGCTGGTTGAAGCAGGAAAAACGCGTGAGGCTGCCAGTGTGCTCAGGGCATATCTGGAACAGTCTGAAAGGCTATTTCTGGCAAACTTTGCCCGCCGGAATAACTAAATTGCACTTAGATATCAGCATAATTCTTGGCTCATGACGTTTGTATCACGCAATGCCTGCACGCCCATCAGAGATTACCATCCTTCAGATGCCAAAAGAATGGTTTTCACGAGCACAAACACGCCTTCACGGCAGGTGTTGTGAAGGCGGTCAAATTCAGTTTTCTGTGTGTCGGTGATGAAGATATTCATCTTGGCAGCATGACCCTTTGGCATGACAAAATTAAGCATCTTCAATGATCACAAGTATATAACCCCTTTTTGGTGATCAGAGTGAATAATATAGGAATTAAGTTCTACACGCTTTTCAGATTGCCCTATCACCACGAAGTCTGCTGTAATATCTCGGTTTGTAATATTCCTGCCACTGGTTCATCCTTTTATTTCGCTCATGTGAAGGAGGTGATCATGTGTTGCTCTTTCGGCATCAATGGCTTCTTGGGATGAGCAGTTTCATGGACTCCTAGAAGTAAACATCACGATATGCATTAAAATATGATTCAGTTGCTCCCTTGCTGAGTGTAATCATCGTTCAAAAAGCACACATTTTATGCAGCAGATGAGTGGGGATGTGTTACCCATATTATTTCCCGGGTAGGGATGCGGGGTAAAAGTCACCTGTTTTTACTTTAAAAATAAATAGTTACCTATGATGGTGCCAAGCCTGATAAATCGTGCACGCTGTCAAAAACGAGCAAATCGATACGGCTTCGGGTCAATCAACGGGATATGGCCTGATACTAGGTCAGCAGCCAACTGCCCGGCAGCGGGCGATGTACCGAAACCGTGGCCGGAGAAACCGGTTGCCAGCGTCAGGCCTTTCAGTGCTGCGATTTCCCCTATCACCGGGTTGGAATCCGGCGTTACATCGATAACGCCAGCCCATGCCTGCGCCAGCTCTGCCTGCTCAAATACTGGCCAAGCTGCACGCAAGTTACGTATTGCTTCCTGATTAAGGGCTGGGTTTACGGCGGGATCAAGCGTGCGAATGCATTCAAACGGCGAACGGTGCTCACTGCGCCAGCGGCGCGCCAGCGCTAAATCTTTAACAAAATACTTGCCTAGCGAAATGCGCAGGTTGTCACGCGCATGGCGCAGTTGCGGTAGATAGCGCATACCAATTAGCAGATGATCGAGAGTTAGCGGTGCATCCAGCGCGCCACGCTGGGTAATGATATAACCGCCATCTTGATGTTTACGAAATGAGAAGTCTGGTGCGCCGACTGCAATATTGGTCGGCCCTTCCAGCGGTTTGGTGCGCATTACCGAACAAATCAGTGGCAGTGTGGGTAACGCAATACCCAGATTACCAAGAAAACGCCGCGACCAGGCGCCTGCCGCCAGTAGCACGTGCTCGCAGTGAATTTCACCTCGCTCGGTGACTACTCCACTCACCTGGCCACCACTTGTTTCCAGCGTACGCACGGCACACTGCTCGACGATGATCGCACCTTTGGCGATAGCAGCACGAGCAATCGCGCTGGCAGCTAGTGTTGGCTCCGCACGACCATCGGAAGCGGTAAAAATCCCCCCAGCCCATGTACCTTTTCCACCCGGAACTCGCTCGGCGATATCTGCTCTGCTCAGCAGTAGGGTATCCAGCGCAAGCGGTGCGACCGCTTTATACCAACTTTCATGTAGCGCCATCTGCGCTTCACTGCGGGCAATGAACATAATGCCTGCCTGACGATAACCCACATCGCAGCCAACGCGTGCCGCCATTTCAGCCCACAGGCGATCAGCGGCCTGCGCCAATGGAATATCATCGGCAGCACGACTGGTTTTACGAATCCAACCCAGATTGCGTGATGACTGTTCGCCTGCGATACGTCCTTTCTCCAGCACCACCACCGGAATGTTTCGCTCTGCCAGCGTCAGGGCAGCGGTTAAACCAACAATGCCACCGCCAATAATGACGATAACGGTGGACTTAGGAACGTCAGATGACGTGGTAACAGGGATAATTTCTGGTGACATAGGGCGTCTCCTGGTAAGCCTTACAGCGCAACGGTTAGTTCCTGAACGTTAGCCCTGGAGGCCCCACGATATGCCGTGACCTCCAATTCCACTTTATAAACCGTCGAACCCAGCGGCGGGCAGGTTACCGTGGTGGCAGGGTTGATGCCCCGAAACTTATCCCCTATGATTGCCATGACTATTGGCACATCGTTAGGATCCTGAATAAACACCCGCGAGAACACGACATCTTTCAGCGAGGTGTCAATGGCGGCGAGTGCTGCTTCAATGTTGGCGAACACTTGCAACGTTTGTTCACTCACATCAGCCGGGATTTCCTGGGTGACCGGATTGCGCCCCGCGGTATTAGAGACATAAATCCAGTTATCCAAAGCAACAAGGCGTGAGTAGCTGCCCATTTCTTCAAACTTCGAGCCAGTTTTTACTTTAATGATACGTGTCATGCTGGTTGCCCTTAATTAGCTCAGTACCGGGGTTTCCCACAGGTTTAATTTCACGCCGATGTCTTTAGCCAGCGCGTTGCGATATATCACGGTTCCCCAGGCAACATCCTCCACCGGCATGCCACCCACCGACATGATGATAATTTCGTCGTCGCACTGACGCCCCGGCGCATCACCGGCCACAATCTTACCGATATCTTCCAGTTGCTCTGTTGTCAGTTTCCCTTCGGCAATCATGTCCATAAAGCGCACGCCAATTACCGGAATCGTTTTATGTGCAGGTTTGGGGACTTCTTCAAACCACGCCTGATAGAGACGGGTGTTATCGAGTACTTTACGCACGTCACTCTGTTCCATCCCGGCATCTATGTTGCACAGCGCGGGCATAGCGAGGAAGGCTCCGGGTTTTACCCATTCACGTTTCACCAGCGGATAGCTTTCAGGAGTGCCGACTTCGCCAGAGCTGCAATACGTGACAATATCTGAATCCCGCACTACGGCCTCCAGGGTGTCGACGACATTGATATGCTTGATTTGCGGGTAAGTGGTTTGCACCCAGGTGATGAAATTATCGAGGCTATGCTGACCGCGTCCCTTCACTTTGATAGTGTCAATCTGAGGGCAGACGGCGATAAAAGCCGACACAGAGGTTTTTCCCATCACTCCTGGTCCCAGCAAGCCAATCACCCGTGAGTCTTTGCGCGCCAGATGTCGTGCCCCAACTCCGGGTACCGCACCGGTACGATAAGCAGAGAGCAGGTTGGCAGACATATGCGCCAGCGGTGCGCCGGTATTGGCATCGCTGAGCGTGAACATCAGAATGGATCGCGGTAGCCCCTTTTCGCGGTTGGCGATGTTCGAGCCATACCATTTCACCCCAGCCGTACAAAAACTTCCGCCAAGATAGGCAGGCATCGCCATTAAACGGCGATCGGCCGTGGGCTTCGGCATGGTGGGGAATGGCGAATTTTCCGGGAATGTCACCATCGCGCCGTGCGAATCGTTATTCGCGCCAGCCATACGGTAGTCACCGCGATAAAGCAAACCAAACATCTCCTCCATGGTGTCGACGCAAGCGGACATGTCGGTAACCCCCGCACGGATCATGTCCTGCTCCGACAAGTAGATAAAATCAATTCGGGTTGAATTAGTCATGGCCTTGCCCCTTTCTATTTTATTTTCAGTATTGCCGTTGACACAGTGCGACCGACGCGCAGGTGAATGACCATAGAAATACGTGACGTTAGTCGGCCTGTATTGAATATTTGCGACATCGGCGTGGCACAGGGTTTGCATTATCCAGCGATACGCTTAGTCGATAACGGAGCATGCCATGCCTGAAAATTCCCTTTGTCGCCCTACAGGAAGTTTTCTCCCGGAACAGCCGTGGTTTGTGCTCAATGCGGCGCAGCATTATTCAGTGGCCGCCTCAGAAAACCCGGCAATTTCACATTTTTACAGCTTCGATGTGGCGCAAACGGCGGGGATGACGCTGGCAGTGCCTGATGGTTGTGTTGATATCGTTTTTGATTGCGATTCGTTGAATCCCAAAGGTCGCGTATGCGGTACCACGCTAGAAGCTCGTGGTACAGACATGCTGCACAACCATCATTATTTCGGCGTGCGTTTCGCGCCGGGTGTTATACCTGATTTTCTTGATGTGATGGCCGAGGAGATCGCCAACCGTGAACTCAACTTTCTTGACGTGGTGCCAGATGCCCGATTGGCGTTTGAACAAATCGTGCAACAGCGGGATTTTTCACGGCAAATTTTATTATTTAATACCCATTTCACAACAAGGCTGGTGCGCAAGTCTACTCCCGTTACTACCTCAATCATTCGGGCAATGATGCAGCAGAAGGGGAATATCCGTATCGATCAACTGGAAATATTGACTGGCTACACGTGCCGGACTATTCAGCGGCAGTTCCGCCAGGACACCGGGCTATCACCGAAAGCATTTAGTCGTATACTGCGTGGCCAGTCAGCACTGCACTGCATTCATTCACAAGAAGATATTTCCTTTAGCAGCCTGGCGTTTGACCTTGGTTTTAGCGATCAGTCGCACTTTCTGCGCGAATTTAAGAAATTCGTCAGCATCACACCGTGCGATTATCAGCGGCACATTGCAGACGATGCGTTATTTTATCGCCTGCGCTACCACTGAGCACCACAACGGTGCAAACCTGCACCGTCGCCCTGTCCGATTTTTTCTATCCGCGTATACGGGGAAATGATTCAGTGAAGTTACCTGCTTCAGGCGACGCAGATTGTCTGAAAACTTCACTCTCTTTCACGGAGACGCTAACTATGAACAACGATAATGGTTTACGCAAAAATACATTGGGCTTATTTTCTCTGGTCTTTTTTGTGGTAGCGGCAGCATCGCCTTTGACTGGCGTGGTCGGTGGCCTACCGATAGCAATTATTTCCGGCAACGGTGGCGGCATTCCGGTGTTTTATATTCTGTCGTGCATTATTTTGATGACGTTTGCGGTGGGGTTTATCGCCATGAGCCGCTACGTTAATAATGCAGGTGCTTTTTATACCTACATCTCTAAGGGGTTGGGTGACCACTGGGGAGCATCAGCCTCTGTGCTGGCGCTGATAGCCTATGCTTCTATCCAGGTGGCGATTGTAGCCATGCTCGGATTTTTTGCACAGCAGTTTTTGGAAGTTCATGTCAACCTGCATCTTCCCTGGTGGACTCTGAGCATGGTATTCACGGTGGTTGCCTGGGTGCTGGGCATCAAGCGCGTTGAGGTGGGGGGCAAACTGCTGGGCGTGCTGATGTTGGCTGAAGTAGCCATCGTACTGTTGACTGACGTCATGCTGCTGGTAAAGAAAGCTGGTCCCTACACTGTCGAATCGTTTGAACCGTCGGTGTTCATGCACGGTAACCTCGGAATCGCCTTCATTTTTACCATCGCTTCTTTTATCGGTTTTGAATCAACAGCCATTTACGCAGAAGAGTGCCGTGACCCGCAGAAAACCGTACCACGCGCCACCCTCTGCGCCTTGTTCCTGATCACCGCCTTTTTCTGTTTCACCAGTTGGTCACTGGTGCAGGCGTATGGCTTCGATGACATCATCGCCATCGCCAGCAAAGACCCCGGTAATTTTGTCTTCAATATTACTCGCCAGTATGTCGGACAGTGGGCGGTCGATAGTATGTCGGTTCTGTTGATCACCAGCTTGTTCGCGGCATCTCTGGCCTTTCACAACAACATTTCGCGCTACATCTTTAGTATCAGCCGTGATGGCCTGATCTGGAAAGCATTGAGCAAAACCCACCTGACCAACGGCACCCCGCATAATGCCAGCCATCTGCACAGCATTATCCTGTTGATGTTGCTGCTTGGAATAGGAAGCGTGGGTCTGGACCCGATGGTGCAAATTTTTGCTATCGGTTCGGCCGTCGCGACCCTGTGCATTCTCATTTTGCAATTGGGCGTATCGGCTGCAGTGGTGATGTTCTTTCGCCGCACGTCCACCGACGATAGCCGTCTGCAGGTATTCTGGGCACCGTTGCTGTCGGCGATCTTCATGTCAATTACCATTGTTCTGGTCGTCACCAATCTGCAGTTCTTGAGCGGCAGCGATTCCCTCGTGGTGGAGACGATCCCGTGGTTTATTGCAGCCTGTGCGCTGGCGGGGTATTACATGTCATCACTACGTACCGTGAGAATTTAAGACATAAGATGAGTCTTGTTTCTTATGTCTCAGCAATGAAAGAGGCGCTCCTTCAGCGGTGTGTGAGGAGCTCCTTTTACTGCCGTTTTCAGGCTCTAAAATTGGCGGATTAACTTAGCGCATTTATCGAGGGGATATGTTTCGCCCACGGTTTCACACGCTCTAGCTCAGCGGCGAGTGACAACAGCGTTTGCTCATCACCAAAACGGGCTGCAAAGTGTGAACCAATAGGTAATCCTTCCTGCGTCCAGTAAAGCGGGACAGACATGGCTGGCTGGCCGGTAGCGTTAAATAATGCGGTAAACGGACAATAACGATGAAACCCTTCAATGACATCACGTACACGCAGTGTATCATCAAAGGCATCCAACTCGCCGATTAGTGGCGGGGCCTGTGTCAGCGTTGGTGTGAGAATCAGATCGTATTGCGTCATGAAATGAGCGAAGCGACGTCCCAGCGTGTGCATGGCATTCACTGCTTTCACATAGTCAGTCCCGGGTACGCGACCACGCTCCCGTAACATCACGCGGGTTCTCGGCTCTAATTCCTCAAATGACACTGGCTGGCCGCGTATATGACCCAGCATGTCAACATACGCCTGTGTGTTAACGCCGATAATGGTAAATACATCGCTGTAGAACTGTTCGGCATCAACAGGTAGCGAGACTACTTCCACGTGGTGTCCCAATTGTTCACACAAGGCTGCGGTAGCGCGAACGCTCTCCAGTGCCTGTTTACCGGTGGTCCACGGTGATAAATGTTCGATCATCGCGATGCGCAACTTTCCGGGCGGTCGCGACAAACCATCAAGGAAGGGGGAGGACTGATAGGGGGCAGCATAGGGGGCTCCCAGATCAGAACCTGCAGAAATATCCAGTAACGCCGCGCTGTCGCGTACCGATAGGGTAATGGCGTGCGATACGCCCATTCCTGCCCAGCCTTCTCCGACCAATGGCCCGTTAGGCATACGTCCGCGTGTTGGTTTCAAACCAAATACTCCACAGCAGGAGGCGGGAACGCGAATGGAGCCGCCGCCGTCATTACCATGCGCAAAAGGAACGACTCTGGCCGCAACAAGCGCTGCAGCACCGCCACTGGAGCCTCCGGCGCTATGCGCCAAATTCCATGGGTTGCGTGTCGCGCCGAAGCGTGTTGATTCCGTCGTATAGGACGAACCGAATTCAGGTGATGTTGACGTCCCCGCAATGATAATACCGGCTTTACGATAACGTGATACCAACTCATCATCTAATCCAGGATGTGCATCACCCAAGGCGAGTGACCCGTTAGCCATTCGAGCCTCTTTCACGGAGGTAAACAAGTCTTTAACCAGTGTTGGAACCCCGGCAAATGTTCCCGTCGGTAATTGAGGTTTTCTTGCTGCTTCTCGTGCGCTTTCGAATAGTGTTTCAGCGACGGCATTAATATGAGGGGTCACTTTTCCCAAACGTTCAATAACGCCTTCAAGTAGTTCACCTGGCGTCACGTCTCCACATTTGACATAGTGGGCAAGCCCCAGTCCATCTTCAGTATCCAGAATGTGTTGGATTGGTTTCACGGTAATATTCCTTAATCAATAATAGTTTTTATTGTTAGCGGTTGATAATCACTCGGTGGGCGCGTTTTTTTAGGTCACAGACCAGCCACAACAAGGCACCACCGAAGCTGGCAATAGATAAAATTTGAATTGCGCCCACGAGTCCTTGAGTCAATCCCGCCAATGTCGCCACAATCAATGGGCTAACAAACTGGCCGATATACAAGCAGCCTGTAAACACGCCCATGCCTTTCCCTCGATGTTTTTCAGACAATGCGTTCATTACGGGAAGCATAGTGTTAGGGACCAGCATGCCGATACCGACACCATGGATAAACACTGCAACCAGAATGTGTGGATAACCCGTTGCGTGAACCAATAACCACAGCCCAATTCCTGCCAGCGACAGTAGTAAGACATTAACGCTCATAATGCCAAACTGCCCACGCAATAGTGGCCACAGTAACGAGCCCACCAGTGAAGCCAGTAATCCCACACCTGCAGAGAGGCCAATAAGGGTGCTCGATGTAACACCCGTCTGCACTAATAGCGCAGGGGTTTGTACAGGAACAACGAATGCCAGTACCATACCGCCAAAGATCAGTAGATAATTGGCCAGCAGCGCTGCCAAATTTATCTGCTGGGATTCTGATTGCGAATGAGGCTGAGGAATATGTTGAGTTATCGGTTCCCAAAGTATCTTAATCATAAATGGGACTAACAGCAGTGGTAGCAGATAAAGGTAGAAGGGCATTCTCCAGGAATGTTCGCCCAGCGCACCGCCGACGATGAAAAATATTGCGCCGACAAAACCAATCGAGACAACCTGTAAATTAACGAAACGGCTTCGCTCATGGCCATGCCAATAATCGGCAATCAGGGTTGAGCAGCAGGTCATGATAGCGGCTTCGCAGACACCAAATACCAGTCGGCTGAATACAATGCCGTTAAGACTACTCAGCAATGCAGGCAACATGCCGGTAACGGCATACAGTAGCGTGGCAAGAATAAGCAGATTTTTGCGACCACATCGGTCGGCCAACCAACCAACCATTGGCGAACACACTGCCATGGCTAGCGCCGGCCCTGTGATGGTTAATGGGATTAAGATATTCGCGCCAGGCGTTGTGGTGCCGAATTCAGCGGCTATTTTCGGCATCACCGTAGCAATCATGACCGAGCCCATAATGGACAGGCTGCTACCCAGGATAAGAATCAACCCTTCTTTGCTCGCGCGGGGGCGATGTATTGATGTGGTTATCGACATGCTTTGGTCCTCAGAAACTTTGTGCAATACGTAAAGCGATGGTGTAACCCTGGGTACGGTTACGACTGTCATCTTCTTTGTAAGCATGAACCCAGAAAGAGGGACTGTTTGGGGAGAAGTAACTCACCGCAGGGCCGTAGGCAAATGTTCGAGACCGGTTGCCTGTTGTTAGCGAGTTGCTCTGGTCATCGCTGAATTGGTTGTAGTAGTAGCCGCCAATACCTACTGTCCAGTTACCAATGTGCTGGCCTGCGGCATATTCATAACGATATTCCGTGCCGTTTCGATAATGTGTCTCTTGGTTTTTTGTATTGAAATCAACCTGAAAACTCGATGAAAACTCAAAACCGCTGTTTGTGATATAGGTGGCATTTAGCATCGGAGAAAAAACCCAATGGTTGAGTCCAGGGTTTACTAAACGATTTTTATCATAATCGCCAGTCGGTGCCTGAACCTGAATTTGGGTGTTGATAGAGAAGTTTTGAGAGGGTACCCAGCCAAGGATAAGAGGTATGACCTGAAGGTCTGCCTGACGGAATACATCACTGCTGAGTGATAATGGACCAATTGGCGTTTGTGCGACCATGTCCGTGTCCATTTTGAAAAACGGCTGAATTACACCAAAACCGTAACGCCCTCCTAATAGCGTTTGATTTGTCATTTTAAGCCAGGCCAGGCTCATAGAGAGTACTTGCAGAGAGAACGGTGCATTTTTTTTGTTGCCAGCGTTATCGAGATTGGCATGTGCACTGTAGTACGCCACGCGGGAGCCAAACGTTCCCAGGTCGGTTGTATGAGGTAAAAAGCCAGCACCAAAGTCATAGGTTCCTGCGGCAGTAGAAGGAGTTCCATTTTCTGTTGCCATGGCCGAGTTTACGGTCATGGCAAGAAAAAATGAAGAAAAGAAGGTAATTGCTGTGATATTCCGGTGATAATTCATCTTTATGCTGCCATTTCCTGATTTATTGTAAATCCAGAGTAGGCAATAGAAATGGCTTATTGTTATCCAGATTTAGCAAAATTGTTGCCGGCGCGATTTAATGTTGTTGATGGATTTTCCCCAAAAAGCTGGCGATAGTCGTTCGCGAAGCGGCTGAGATGCCAGAACCCCCAGCGACACGCAGTGTCTTGCACAGTTATTGCTCCCTCTAATAGGTCATGATGTGCACCATTGAGACGTAATACGCGTAGATAGCTGATGGGATTAATTCCCAGGGTTTCCTGGAAGCAGTACTGAAGTTTACGGCGGCTCGCCCCTGCATATTTACAAACATCCAGAATAGAAGGGGGGCTATCACAGTGCGCTATCATGTATTCACGAGCACGATCAACAATGCGTTTTTTGGCGTTATAGGTAAGGGCGATAGCAGAATCAGGTTCAATCATTTCAGATATATAGATAAGAATGGTGTCTTTAATCGCCTGACGCACCGCTGCGAATGTCAGTAATGAAGGGTTGCTGTTATTGCTTTCATTGACTTCAAGACTGTCGCTGAGTATACGCCAACGGAGGAGATTATCATGATTAACCAGCGGAAAGAGGCGAGGTGCGCGTAGCGTTCGCTCATCAAAGTCGTCAAAAATAGTTGGAAAACAGGCCCTCTCCACGCTGATTAAGAGTAAATCGACAGCTTCCGGCGCTCGTAATTCAGGCAAGGAGTTTGACTGTGCAACCAGCAGGCTTTCACGATGAATATGATGGCCTGCACAGTAAAAGGCATCTGATGGCGTATATAGTGGAAAGGTAAATAGCTGATTTTTAACAGCCTGACCTTCCTTTAACAGTGCTTGGGTTGTGCGCTCGCGAATCAGTTGGACGCCTTCTAACTCCAGAACGGTCAACTGACCATCGAATTTTCCCTGAGTAAACTGGTTATAATGTAGTGACCAACCAGGAATATTGACAACATGTTCAGCAATATTCTTAGATCGGATATGTGTCAGTGAAAATGAGCTCAATCCATTATTAGCAATGTCAGTTATATTCTCAGCCATATTCATTCTCTTCTTGTTCACTCGAGGCGACACGGTGCGGTGTTCATCACGTTACTGAACAGCAAGGCGCGTGCCAGTTGCGAGAATGGCGATATTCAATCAGTTGATTTGCTAAAAATGGATAGTGATTTAGCGTGTTCTTATTCACCAACAGTAGACACGTGACGCAACTTTCAATGGACGGGTAGTTTTTTACGTTTCTTGATCCTGACTTGCAATCCTTCTTCTGTGTATAGCCGCTAGGTACCCACCAGAACTCCCACCCTGAGCTGGCCATGCAGCATCAGATCGTTATTGCGTTTTAATCTATGGCCACCGGCAGCGTTAACGCTACTGAAGTGACTGGCAGTCTTCAGCCCCTATACCAGTATAGCGGACATTATCCAGTGCGCCGTAAAACCCCGACCTTCAGGGCGGGGATATAAGGCGCGGTTTTCCGACTAACTTCGGTTAAAATAGCCTCATGAAACGACTTCAAGCCTTCAAATTCCAGTTAAGACCGAATGGTCAGCAGGAGCGCGATATGCGGCGCTTCGCTGGGGCTTGTCGCTTCGTCTTTAACCGTGCGCTGGCGCTTCAAAACGAAAACCATGAAGCGGGGAACAAATATATTTCCTACACCAAAATGGCTTCATGGCTCATTGAGTGGAAATCACACCCTGATACCCAGTGGCTAAAAGACACGCCATCACAGCCGTTGCAGCAGTCGCTCAAAGATCTGGAGCGCGGCTACAAGAATTTCTTCCAGAAGCGTGCAGCATTCCCTCGTTTCAAGAAACGCGGCCAAAACGATGCATTCCGGCGTGAATCTCGATCAGACCAACAATCGTATATCGCTTCCTAAGTTGGGCTGGATACGCTATCGCAATAGCCGTGAAGTCATCGGGGAAGTTAAAAACGTCACGGTCAGCCAGTCATGCGGGAAATGGTACGTTAGCATCCAGACGGAATACGAAGTGCCTGAACCGGTTCATAAGGCTGCGTCAATGGTCGGTCTGGACGCCGGAGTCACGAAACTTGCCACGCTTTCTGATGGCACCGTATACCAGCCAGTCAACAGCTTCAAAGCAAGCCAGCGTAAGCTGGCTATGCTTCAACGGCAGTTAAGCCGCAAAGTTAAATTCAGTGCCAGTTGGCAGAAACAGAAGAAAAAAATCCAGCGTCTGCACTCACACATTGCCAATATCCGGCGCGACTACCTTCACAAAGTCACCAGTGAAATCAGCAAAAACCACGCGATGATCGTCATTGAGGACTTGAAGGTCAGTAACATGTCGAAATCGGCAAAAGGTACGGCAGAGCGGCCCGGACGAAACATCAGAGCCAAATCAGGCTTAAACCGTTCGATACTGGATCAGGGCTGGTACGAAATGCGCAGACAGCTTGAGTACAAGCAGCTCTGGCGTGGTGGTCAGGTACTGGCGATACCTCCGGCATACACAAGCCAGCGTTGTGCCTGCTGTGGTCATACGGCGAAAGAAAACCGTCAAACGCAAAGTAAATTCGTGTGCCTGGTATGCGGCTATACCGAGAACGCCGATATCAACGGAGCACGTAACATTTTAGCGGCTGGACATGCCGTGCTTGCCTGTGGAGGGATGGTGCAGTCAGGCCGCCCGCTGAAGCAGGAACCCACCGAGGCGAGTCAGGCTCCGGTCTGAACGCTGTAGGAATCCTCGTCCTTCAGGACGGGGAGGATGTCAACAGATGGAGCGTGCAGGATGGATAAGAAAGTCTTCTTTCACCTTAGTTATGAAACCATGCTCGGCGACACGGAAGATTTCATAAACGCGTGTCTTGAACGGGCAAACCGTGCGGACTGTAACGATGCCGATGCGGAGATTGACCGGGCACGCAGCGCGATCGAACTCTGGTACCATCTGACGATGGTGGGCCGGGCTCCCGAAGATATTGCCGACAGGGACCATCTGCGCCTTACCGAAATACTCCTTCGTGCCCCGACAGCAGAACAACACTCATGGCGGCAGTAACCACCCGCAGGCCGTCGCCGCTGCAGCGTCGGGTGCTGATTGTGCTGGCCGCCCTCGATGCGAAATGTCCGGGACCGGCGGCGACGCGGGATATTGAGCGGGTATTGGAGCAGGGAGGGGACGCCCCGGTGTACGAGCTGAACCTGCGCGCCTCCTGCCGGCGCATGGAAGCCGCGGGCTGGCTGCGCGCCCCGAACCTGCACGGTTATCGACTGCTTTGATGGCCAGGTAGTGAGCTGGTCGATAGGAACACGCCCGGAGGCAACGCTGGTGAATACCATGCTCGATGATGCGATCGGCACGCTCTGCGCAAATAACAAACCGGTGATACACAGCGACCACGGTGGCCATTATCGATGGCCGGGTTGGCTTGAGCGTATCAACACATCCGGACTTATAAGGTCCATGTCGCGCAAAGGATGCTCGTCGGATAATGCGGCGTGTGAAGGCTTCTTCGGGCGGGTCAAAAATGAAATGTTCTAAGGAAGAAACTGGGCAGGAATAACGCTGGAAAAATTTATCTGCTTCCTGGAGAGATACATACGCTGGTATAATGAGAAGCCTATCAAGCTATCATTAGGTGCAATGAGTCCGGTGAAGTACCTGCAGCATCTTGGGATCACAACATAACAGTCCAGGAAAACACCCGCAGCCCCAGACCGGACATTACAACTTTGCTGTTACAATACTTGTCTGGGCTGTTTTTGAAGGTCCGCTTTCTGGCTAAATTGAGATGTCCGCATGTGGGTTATGTTTCAGCTTTTGCCGAAGATTTCCTGGCTCCTTGCCTGGAGTTGCTGCAGGGCTTCCAGCATGTCGTTCTGATTCAGGCTTCTTTGTGATTTCTTTCCGGGCTGTTTCTTTCTGCGTGAGGTCTGGCCGTCCAGTGATGGCAGGGCCTGTGAGCGGGTGTTGTCCCGTTTGTCCTGAACCAGTTTTATCATCTCCAGAGCACGTCCCAGGCGCTTGTTGTCAACGATGGCGCCCTGGTCCAGTTCTCCCAGCCGGTCGTAGGTTATGAAGGGCAGGGAAGTACCGTTAGCCCGGAGCTCGATGGTACCGTCCGGATACTGCCAGACATCAATGTACTTCCCCTGAAAACGCCGGTTTTCTTCATTATCTTCAAGCAGATAAAGCTTCTTATCGTACTGTAATGTCAGGTTTTTTGAGACCTTACGTTGTTCACGCCAGGTGAATGTTGCTGCCAGATTTTCATTATTCTCGAGCGGACGGTGAACGTCGAAATCGTGACGTGGCGGCTTCGCAAATCGGCGGTTGTAGTCAACCATGAACTCTTCGGCAAAGGCGTTTGCAGCCTCGGGTGTACTGATACCGCGGAGCCGCAGCTCCTTGACGAGGCGATCCTGCAACGTAAGGTGAGCCCGCTCAACACGACCCTTGGCAGAACTGGTATTGGCACAGATACCGGTGATGTTCAGCTCGTTCATGGCACGGCCAAACTGAGTCTGGCCATCTCCGCCGATGGCCTGCTTGTTGTTGACCCTGAAGACACTGGCCTTGTCGCTGTAGAATGCCAGAGGCTTACCGTAACGCTCCAGGTAGCCCCGGGTGGCTTCAAAATAGGTGAAAGTGGACTCAGAACTGACGAACAGAAGCTGCATCAACCTACTGGTCGCATCATCAACGTAAACAAGCAGCGTGCAGGCCGGACCACGATCCTCGAACCAGCGATGCTCACAGCCATCAATCTGGATGAGTTCTCCGGTGCAGGCCCGACGCGGTCGTGGCTGATGCACACGAGGCGGCCGTAACTTGCGGGGGATCCATAAGCCAGCCTGTGTCATCAGCTTGCGTACTGTCTCTTTGGCCAGATACAGCCCATGAACCTCGGCGAGCTTCTCACAGGCTAAAGTTGGGCCAAAATCAGCGTAGCGTTCGCGGATAATACGTAGTGCTCGTTCAGCGAGGCCCGGCATGAGTTGCCGGTTGCCAGGCTGGCCACGACGACGGTTAACAAGTGAAAGCGGCCCATGTTCACGATAGCGCTCCAGCAACCGTCGGCAGTGTCTGTCAGATATATCAAGCCGGGTTGCTGCAAGACGTGTGGTAAGACGGCGGTCGATAACGTCCTGAAGGATCCTGAGTCGGTTTACATCGTTCATTGAGAAAAACTCCGTTCCGTATGCCGTCATGAGTCTCATCCTTTGAAAGCAGTGATCGCTGTGGTGAGACTGTAGCGTGGACATGTCTATTTGGTCAGAGACGGACATCTCAATTTAGCCACCACAATACTTGTCTAGCCAATGTTGAAATGTCGTGCTGAAAACAAAGCTGACCTGACGTCAGTGGAGAGTCTGGACAATGCCTTTTTAAGGTTGAGTCAGGCTTTGGAGGAAGAACGTGGTTGCCAGGTTTTCTCGGCTATCATCAGTTTACGTACGGTCTCTTTTGAAATCCGGACACCGTATTCTGTGGTCAGAATTCGCCAGATGGCTGACGGATTCATACCCCGGCCGCGTGAGCGAATAAGCTGCAGTGCCTGATCTCTGATGGTGGTGTTTAACTGATGATTGCCGGGCTTTCCACGGCGCCGGCTGACCAGACCGGCTGGCCCCAGCTCGCGATAGCGCTTAATCAGGCGGGAGCACTGACGACGGGTGAGCTCCATGGACTCTGCCACTTCTGCCAGCGTGATTTCCCGCGCCATATAGGCTTCAATCAAATCCAGGCGTAGCGCTTCGTGAAGTGTCAGGAGCACTGGTTTGTTGTCGTCCATTTTTCTCTCATCTGTCGGCCATATCAGATCCGCAGGTGAGGGAAGGGCTCATCGCTTCAGGCTGGGGATAAAATCCTGCGGACTGGCCAGCACCGGGTTGATCGCCCTGAGCTCTTCCAGTGCACGCTCCTGAGCGCGCCTGCGGGGCATTTTTGTACTGCGCATTCGCTTTCCTTCAGCCTCCAGCTCGTCCTGTTTCTGCTGTGCCAGCCTCAGAACGGCACCCAGTCGTTTGTTATCAACAACCGCCCCCTGATCAACGCAGGTCAGTTTATCGAAAATCTTATAACCCAGTGGCCGGTGCTGATGCCGGAAAGTAATGCTTCCGTCAGGGTAATCATAAACGGTAATTTTTTCACCTGCTATGCGCGTATTTTGTTCGGTGGGTTCAATGATATACATGACTTTATCATACTGAAAAGTCAGTGCTTTCGATAAGGTCCGTAGCTCCTGCCTCTGAATAGTGGCACCGGATCAAATCCAGGGCTTTACAGCGTGTTTCTTCATCGATCCGGTTGTTTGCAGGACGTCCACGGCGGGAAGATGCAAATGCGGTTGCGCCATCTGTCCGGTACAGACGCACAAGACGCTGCACCTGACGAACACTGAGCTTAAGTATGTCTGCTGCGTCGCGCTGAAGCAAAGCCCGGTCAAATACTCGCTGAATGATGCCAAGCCGGTAAAGTTCTTTGTCTGTCATAGTCACCAACATAAGATCGCGGTCCTGTGCTGAGCAAAATGAAGGCTTAGCGTACACGACGCGTGTGAATTGTGCTGAGACGACAATAACGCTTTGTGCTGACAATACTGATGCGCATAACAAAGATTATGTTAAATCTAAAAATAAAAGACATAAAAATCAATGTGTTGAGGAAGTGGCCTGCTACTTTCCCACTCCAGCAACCAGTCATGGAAGCTTTAGAAACAGAGTCCTCTCATGAGTTTGTGATGCCTTAAATCCATGGTGAGCATAGAAACCTTTGGCTTCTTCAGTAAGCGCATGAACCATTATCGCACGAACGCCAATGTTCTCAGCTACGCGATAACACCGTAGAACTGCATCGTGGAGTAAATCGGCACCAACCCCTTTTCCGTGCAATGAGACATCTACCGCCAGGCGAGCGAGTATAATCACCGGTATAGGATCTGGCATGTTACGCCGAAGACTACCTGTAGCTTCCGTATGGTTAACGCTACCGGTGGCCAAAGAGTAAAAACCAGCTACTTGCTTCGTACCCTTCTTGCAAACAACGAACGTTCGGGCAGCGCCAAGAGCCTGATTTTTTAAACCTCTCTGTTTTAGCCATTCATCGAGGACTGTCTCTCCACTGACGAACTCAGCCAGCTGATGAGCGCTGGATAACGGCTCGGGCGCGGTTATACGTCCCACTGAGGTTTCCTTGCCAGTAGTTTATTAATGGCGGGCTCATCCTCGACTGGTGCATCGAGCATATCGATGAACTCTGCATACTGTTCGTCGTTAAAATTGAAAACACGGCGATCAAGGATCACATTCTCCGCAGCCTTGCAGGCCATCTCCAGGATAAAGTCGGTTCGCGATTTATGAAGGATCTCTGCAGCGGCATCGATGAGTGCTCTCTGAGACTCTTTAGCTCTTAGGTTGAGTTGAACATCTGATTTCATACACATCTCTCCTGTATAGCAATTGGTATACAAGAATAACACAACACGAACGTATAGCAAATGCTATACATCTCAAAGTGTCGATAATGCGTTTTATGTTAAATATCAATGAGATAAACGCATACATTGAAAGCGAAAACAGCACGCCTGTCGCAGATGGTATTCAGCCAGTTCTCCTGGGCACCGGGTCGGCTTTACTGGAACAATGAAGATTCTGTTCATAATTTTGTAGCTGCCCGCTATCAGGCTATTCAGCTGGGCCAGCCGGTTTCTCTGACTTGCCAGCTGAATTCCTACACTGTAAATCCGCAAAAAATACGGCAACTGACAGCGGAGTGGGATTTATACCTACTGCCTATAGCTGAGGTGCGTATTCTGGCGAAGTTGACCGGCGATTCCGGAGGAACATGAACGCGTTAT
>ERZ809074.358-NODE-358-length-73886-cov-28.541737_pt1 | contig 73886 bp, 60 predicted proteins | sample MGYA00520795_ERZ809074 | MGnify/ENA primary metagenome ERZ809074 (study PRJEB31570, sample SAMEA3212989) | Homo sapiens | biome: human-gut; feature: human gut; material: fecal | place: Sweden | collected 2011 ...
TTCGCCCAAACGAGGGTTTGAGCGAATGGCCGCGGCTTTTTACAATCAGCTATTTCAAGGAGTTAGATAGTGCTGATTGGCTATGCGAGGGTATCAACCGGGGATCAAAACCTCGATTTACAGAAAAACGCGCTGATTCGCGCAGAATGTGAGCTGGTATTTGAGGATATGGCCAGCGGGAAAAATGCCCGGCGGCCAGGGTTAAAGCGCGCCTTACGGCGGCTGCGACCGGGCGATGTGCTGGTGGTCTGGAAACTGGACCGGCTGGGCCGAAGCGTGCGTGATCTGATTACGCTCGTGTCGGAGCTGCAGGCGCGTGGGGTGAATTTCCGCAGTCTTACAGACAGCATCGACACCTCGACGCCTGCGGGACGTTTTTTCTTCCACGTCATGAGCGCCCTGGCGGAAATGGAGCGCGAGCTGATCGTCGAGCGTACCCGCGCCGGTTTAGCCGCTGCGAGGGAGCAGGGGAGAGTCGGCGGCCGCCGCCGGGTAATGACCACTGAGGTTGTGGAGAGATGCCGCAGGATGCTGGAGAACGGTGCTACCAGGCAACAGGTAGCCGATGTGATAGGTGTGGATGTGAAGACGATCTATAAGTATTTACCAGCATCAAATTGAAATTAAATGCGATATTAATCTGATTTCTATGCGATTTGACACTATAAATGTGTTATGGATGATCACCAATATAAAAATTATCGACCTTCTTATCCTTAAAATTGATGCCGCAAATGTTCACAGTTGTGGCATATTAAAGTTAAGATTCAATGCTCTAAGTGAGCGTGTTTTAAACGGTTTCTACCTGATTTCTTGGCTTCGTATAGTTTCGAGTCTGTAATTTTGAATATGTCGTCAAATGAAATGTTACAATCTGACTTCGGAAATATAGTTACAGCGCCAATGCTGACAGTGATTTTTCTTTGAAGGGTTGAAATATCTTCGATGGATTTTCTTAATTTTTCGCATGCCGTTAAGCATTCGCTGTCAGTTGTGCCTGGGATAAGAGCAATGAACTCTTCACCACCGAATCGCGCAACAATTCCTTTTTTATTCAATGTATCGGTTAAATTGAGTGCTACATACTTTAACGCTTTATCACCCTCCTGATGGCCAAAGTCGTCATTATATGATTTAAAATAATCTATATCGATAATGGCTAGAGAGAAAGGTTCAAGGTTACATTCTGCCTTCATTTTTACTTCGCTGAAGAAAATCATGAACTTTCTTCGGTTGTAAATACCAGTTAATGAATCAAAAGTTGCCATTTTTTCTAACTCTTCATTTGCTCTTTTGAGTTCCTTTTGTTTTTGTATAACATCTAATTCCATTTTTTTACGATCGTCAATGTTTTGGATTTGAGATATATAATATATGGAATTGTTAACTTCATTTTTCATCATTGACACGCTCAAAAGACACCAAATACACTCATGATTGGATTTGATGTATCTTTTTTCGAGTTCGTAATGTGGTATTTCACCATTTTTTAAGGATTCTAAAAGCTTGAGATCAAGGTCAAGATCGTCTTTATACGTTATCATTTGGAAGTTTGTTGACAGTAAATATTCCTTTGTATATCCAAGCATATTAGTAAGGGCTTGATTGACTTTTATCCATCGTCCTTCTTCTGAAACGATAGCCGTCCCAATTGTGGAATTGTTAAATATCTTTTCAAGTATCTGATTTGATTCTACTAAAGATTGAATTATACTCTCTTTTTCTTTTGTTAAAATATCTATTTCTAAAAGTGATGCTATTCCTTCAGCCATTAGACCTATGAATTCATGATCTTCACTGTTAAAATTTTCTAATTTGACATTTTTTGATGAGAAATTAATAGTTCCCCAAATGTTATTTCTCACAAATATTGGGGCTGCAATATATGATTCGAGTGACATGGATAAATAAACAGGATGTTTTTTTAGTAATGGGTGATGCCCTGCATTATTCACGCTTATGATTTTTTTCTCTGCCACTACAGCTTGGCAATAAGTATTTTCGAGATTAAATATCATTCCTGGATGAATATCTTTATGACCGCTAGAGCCAATTATTGTATATTTGCTGTTTTCTATCCTGCTTATAATCCCTATCTCTAAATCAAATGCTTTAATTCCTTCATTAATTATCCTGATAAGAATATCTTCCAGGTGGAAATCTCGGTGAACGAGCGAGTCATAAAGAGAGTGTATTCTGCCGCTATGTCTTTTTTGCTTCATTTTATCCTCCTTGAGTTTTTTATTATGGGAACGATATGATTATAGCACTAATTTTTAAGTTTGCTAAAATGTATATTTTATCTTTCTTAGGGGATGAGGGGGAAGGTTGTTGAGTTCAGTATGATTGTGAGGGGGGGGTGTAATTTCCTGTAGGGTGAGAGGGAAAAAATGATTCTGTTTGTGATTTATAGTTATTGCCATGAAAATGATGCCCATGATATTTTCACATAGGCATCTATGAGCATGTTAAATATCAAATTTATCCACTATACTAACATGAAGACGAACATCAATATTTCCTCTGGTTGCGTTTGAATATGGACAAACCTCGTGACCTTTCTTTACAAGTTCAATTGCTGCTGTCTTGTCCAGTCCACGTACTTCAACATCTAAATCAATATCCAGGGAAAAACCGCCATTCGCATTTTGTCCAATCCCAACAGCACAAGACGTTTTGGTCGAAATACCCTCGAGTTTTTGTTGCTGTGCGATATGAATCAGAGCGTTATCAAAACAGGCTGCATAACCCATAGCAAACAATTGCTCCGGATTGGCGCCAGTTTTACCACTGTCATTAGTGAAGCTGACTAAATCGAGGCCAAACGAACCGTCATCTAAGTCTACTCTGCCATCACGACCACCGACTGACGTTGCACTTGTTTTATAAAAAATCTTCATAGTCATTGCCCTTCTAAATTTGTTTGTGTGCGATTGAATCGTGTTGTAATGATATCCGAAGATTGAGTCTTGTCAATGTGCTTTTCAGAAAAAATCGTATGCGATATACTTGGCTTAAAGTATATGGGGTCAGTTATGAACGAAAACGCAAGCCTGTTTGAACAAGGGGATTTTCCGAAGCTTGAGGATTTTCTCTGCTTTGCCACTTACACTGCTAACCTTGCCTTCGGTAAGGCTTACCAGCCTTATCTGTCAGAGCTGGGGTTAACATATTCTCAATGGATTACATTGTTGGCATTGGCGGAAGAAGATGGACTAACCGTTAATCAGTTAGGCGAGAGATTATTCTTAGCGTCAAGCACCCTCACGCCAATGTTAAAAATTCTTGAGAAAAAAGGAATCGTGATCAGACAGCGCTCAGTCGAAGATGAGCGTAAGGTTCACATCTTTCTTACGGATGAGGGCAGAGAATTGCACAAAGCAAGCCATCGGTGCATGAAAGTGTTTTATTCACTAGGACTGACACTTGAAGAGGTGCAACTCTTGCAGAAGACAATTATCAAGGTAAGAAATAATTTACTGCAATCTTGACCTTCTTAACTAGCAAGCTGTTTGAGGTATAAAGGTTCCAGCTTGGGCTCTGGTTCTGACTATGGGGTACTGTGACCTGCTCAAAGTCATGTGACTCAGCCTTAGCATTTATTGGTTGTTCTGCTGCTACAGTCCGCGTAGAGCGAGAAGCGGACGCCGGTATGAAGTTAACAGACGCCCGTTAATATTACGCGGAAAGATTACTTAACCCGTTTCCCTGTATCATCAATGACCTTTTCGCCATCTTCTTTGGTAAAAGCGCTTTTCTGGCCTTCAGGCAGAATGTCCAGCACAATTTCTGAGGGACGACAAAGACGTGTGCCAAGCGGCGTCACGACCACCGGTCGATTAATCAGGATCGGATGTTGAAGCATAAAATCAACCAACTGCTCATCAGAAAATTTGTCTTCATCAAGCCCCAGTTGCTCATAAGGTTCGACGTTCTTACGCAGCAATGCACGTACTGAAATACCCATATCAGAAATTAGTTTGCTAAGCTCATCACGAGTCGGGGGCGTATCGAGATAATAAATAATGGTTGGTTCGTTACCGCTGTTACGGATCATCTCCAGCGTGTTACGTGAGGTGCCACAGGCCGGGTTGTGATAGATGGTAATATTGCTCATATCAATATCTCGCTACAAGGTGACAGAGAGTCGCCACGCCAGCACGGCCAGAGTGACGAAAAGCACGGGCAGGGTCATGATTATGCCGGTGCGGAAGTAATATCCCCAGGTGATGGTCATGTTTTTCTGTGCCAGCACATGTAACCACAGCAGGGTTGCCAGACTGCCAATCGGAGTGATTTTCGGGCCTAAATCGCAGCCAATCACGTTGGCATAAATCATTGCCTCTTTGACGACGCCAGTCGCCGTACTTCCGTCAATCGACAGCGCACCAATCAGCACCGTCGGCATGTTATTCATTACCGACGACAGGAACGCGGTCAGGAAGCCGGTGCCGAACGTTGCTGCCCATAACCCCTTTTCTGCCAGCAGGTTTAGCACGTCAGATAGAGACTCCGTGAGCCCTGCATTGCGCAGGCCATAGACCACCAGGTACATGCCCAGTGAAAAAATAACTATCTGCCATGGTGCATCGCGCAGGACTTTTCCTGTGTTGATGGCGTGACCTCTTTTCGCCACTATGAACAGTACTGCTGCGCCAGTAGCGGCTATTGCACTTATCGGGATCCCAAGAGGTTCCAGAACAAAGAAACCGACAAGTAGCAAAAACAGGACAATCCAGCCCGCCCTGAACGTTGCCGGATCCTTTATCGCACTGGCAGGCGTCTTCAGCAGCGAAACGTCATACGTCACCGGAATATCCCTGCGGAAGAAGAGATGCAGCATGACCAGCGTGGCCGTAATTGCGGCCACGTCTACGGGGATCATCACGGAGGCATACTGCGTAAAGCCCAGACCGAAAAAGTCCGCCGAGACGATATTCACTAGGTTAGAAACAATGAGCGGCAGGCTGGCCGTATCTGCAATAAATCCTGCGGCCATGACAAAGGCTAGTGTCGTGCCCTGACTGAATCCCAGTGCGAGCAGCATCGCAATTACAATCGGCGTCAGGATCAGTGCGGCTCCGTCATTGGCAAAGAGTGCAGCAACAGCAGCCCCAAGCAAGACTATCCAGCTAAACAAAAGGCGGCCACGTCCGTTACCCCAGCGGGAGACGTGCAGAGCGGCCCATTCAAAGAAGCCGGACTCATCGAGCAGCAGGCTGATGATGATGACCGCAATAAATGCCGCTGTCGCGTTCCAGACGATATTCCAGACAACGGGAATATCAGCGATATGGATGACTCCGGTTACCAGCGCCAGCACAGCCCCGATACTCGCACTCCAGCCAATACTCAGGCCTCCGGGTTGCCAGATCACCAGTATCAACGTCAGTAAAAATATACTCCCCGCCAAAAGCATCTCAGACTCCGTTATATATGATTATGTGAATTTGTTTTCTTTTCTCAGCAGGAGGTGCAGGCTGATTTATCCAGCCATTTACGCAAATCCTCCCGCATACACTGCCAGGACGTCGTAATTGTCTCAGCTGCCCATGCCGGTATGTGGGGTGACAGACGATAGTGGATCCATTTGCCTTCACGACGGTCCAGAACCAGCCCAGCCTCACGAAGGATAGCCATATGTCGCGAGACTTTGGGCTGTGATTCGGAAATGGTTGCGCAGATATCACAAACGCACAGTTCTCCTGACTCCCGGAGAATCATGACGATGGCGAGCCGAGTTTCATCCGACAGGATTTTGAAAAGCTGAACAGGTTGTAGCATTTTTCACTCCGTTCCCTTTAGAATATATATGATAAATCATATGTATTAAATCTGAAACCATCTGCTCTCTCCGGAGGAGAAAAATGGAACAATTTCCTGCCCTGAATATTGAATTCTTTGATCAAGACATCGCTGAACGCCTGAACCTGCAAGAGCCGCCACGGATTCTTATCCTGTATGGCTCAGTAAGAGAGCGCTCCTACAGCCGCTTTGCTGCGGAAGAAGCTGGTCGCCTGCTGACGGCGATGGGCGCGGAGGTAAAACTGTTTAATCCATCCGGTCTACCCCTGCCGGATGATGCGCCGGACACGCATCCTAAAGTCACCGAGCTGCGTGGTCTGGTCAGATGGTGTGACGGGATGGTGTGGAGTTCTCCGGAACGGCACGGGGCTATGAGCGCAGTTATGAAGGCGCAAATTGACTGGATACCATTAAGTGAAGGCGCGGTTCGTCCTTCGCAGGGCAAAACACTTGCGGTAATGCAGGTCTGCGGCGGTTCACAGTCCTTCAATGCAGTAAATCAGATGCGTATCCTGGGCCGCTGGATGCGGATGTTTACGATCCCCAACCAGTCCTCCGTAGCCAAAGCGTGGCAGGAGTTTGACGAAAACGGACGAATGAAACCTTCGTCATGGTATGACCGCATCGTCGATGTAGCCGAGGAGCTGTTTAAAATCACGCTGCTGCTTAAGGGACAAACCGGCTATCTTGCTCATCGTTACAGCGAGCGAAAAGAGAGCCATCAGGAGCTGTCATCCCGTGTCAATCAGGACAAAATATAACTTCTGTTCTTCGTTAATCCATAATGCATGAGCTTAACAACGTCCGCTCCTGGCACATTGCGGACGTTATGAATTTATAGCCGCTCAATAATTAGTTCTGGCCCTTGTTTTTTCACGTCACTCATGGCACGCGAGACCGTGTTCAAGAAGAAATACTCAGCGGGCAGTACTCCGTCTTCGGTAGTCTCAACTGCCTGCAGCCGGGGACATCCTGCCTCATCTATTCGCGCGCTGCTTCCGGCACTAACACTAACGACCGGCGGTCGTGAATATCGACGAGGCCCTGATCGGCCGCAGCGGTCACTATCAAAAATCCTTCAGCTTCATCGCCGCGTTCAAAAGGTACGCTGCCGATCGCCGCCATAAAAATGGGGTTGCCGTCTTTTCTATGGATGAAATAGGGCTGTTTCTTGCCACCTTCACGCTTCCACTCAAACCAGCCATACGCAAAACAGATCGCCCGGCCGTGCTGCCAGAGAAGCTTAAACATCCTGCTGCTGGCTGCGGTCTCAACCCGGGCATTAATCAATGGCGGTTTATCCCACCACCCTGGCGCGTAACCCCAGTGCACCGGATCGAGGTGGAGTTCTTCGTTGCGTTCGCTCAGCAACAGAACTTTGGTACCGGGCGCCATGTTGTAACGTCCAATCGGATCAGGGTCGTATGCGATGTCGCGCTCGGCTTCATCCGCTAGGTATGCCAGATATTCTTCACGGGTTTGTGATTGAGCAAAGCGTCCGCACATGGATACCTTCAGTCTTCAGACTGAAAGTATAGAAGTTGTGGAGGAAACGTAGGAAGGGAACTCCGACAGCCATCTAACTGATGACTGTCGGAGATGACGTCAAAAACAATGTGTACAAAATTGTGTATTAAAATCAGAAAAATCGCACAGTTTGAAAATCTAACTCATTGTTTTTAATTGACAAAAATATTTATTTTGTAGGTGCTATCGTAGGGCATACCATTCCTTATGTTTCAGTGGGTTAGCCATGGCACCGAGAATATCGGAAATTACGTTGACAATAATCACCAGCGCGCCAATCACCATCACTCCGGCGGAGATCGCCGCGTAGTCCTGCTGGCGAATAGCGTTGATCAGCCAGCGGCCTAGTCCAGGCCAGCTGAACACCATCTCAGTGATCATCGCCAGGGTGAGCATGGTGGAAAACTGCAGGCCGAGACGCGGGATCACCGGCGGCAGGGCGTTGTGCAGCACATGGCGTAGTAGAATTTTGCGTCGCGACACGCCGCGGGTGGCGGCCGCTTTTACATAGTTAGTGTCATACACCTCGCTGGTGCTAATGCGCATCAGGCGGATCACTTCAGTGGTGGGGGCGACCGCCAGGGTCAATACCGGCAGCACCATATGCCGGGCGGCGCTGACGATCATCTCATGGCGCCACGGCGAGTCCGAAAGCCAGGCGTCGATCAGCGCGAAACCGGTGACGTTTTTCACCTCATACAGCAGATCGAAGCGACCGGAGACCGGAAGCCAGCCGAGGGTCAGGGAAAAGAAGAGGGTCAGGAGCAGCGCCAGCCAGAAGACCGGGATCGAGAAACCGACCAGCGCGACGGCGCTGATCAGGGTATCGGGCCATTTATTGCGCATTACGCCGGCGATCATCCCCACCGGAATGCCTATCAGCAGGGCAAAGCCGAAGGCGAGGATGCACAGCTCCATGGTCGCCGGGAAAACCTCGCGCAACTGCTCAGAAATCAGCTGGCCGTTAATGCTGGAGACGCCGAAATCCCAGTGCAGCACCCCTTCAAACCAGAACAGCCACGCATTCCACAGGGAAGCGCCCTGCAGTGGGGCATGAGGGGTGAAATAGCTCAGGCTGAAACCGACAAAGGTCAGAAAAAAGAGAGTAATCAGCAGCAGCAGCAGACGGCGCAGGGTAAAAATAATCATGGCTTCTTCACCTCTTCGGTATTTTCCCGCGATACGCCAGCGAACGAAGCGTTACCGAAAGGGCTGAGCACCAGGCCTTTCATATCATAGCGGTAGGCCTGCAGCCGCAGCGACGAGGCCAGCGGCAGGACCGGCAGTTCGCGGGCGAGGATCCGCTGCGCCTCTTTGTAAGCGTCCATCCGCGAGGAGAGCTGCTGCGAGAGCAGCGCTTTTTGCAGCACGTCGTCAAACTCCCGGTTACACCAGTGGGCAAAGTTGGTTTGCGAGGCGATGGCCGCGCAGCTCAGCAGCGGTCGGAAGAAACTGTCCGGATCGTTACTGTCCGTCGCCCAGCCGGAGAGCGTCAGGTCGTGGCTCATGTCCATCAGGCGCGCCTCCTGGAAACGTCCCTCTACCGGCACAATAATCACCTTAACGCCAATCTGCGCCATATCCGCCTGGATAAGCTCCGCCGTTTTCAGCGGGCTGGGATTCCACGCCTGCGAGCTGGTGGGCACCCACAGCTTGAGGGTCAGGTTTTCCAGCCCCAGGGCTTTCAGGCGGGCGCGGGCCTCCTGCGGATTATATTCGGTAATTTTAGCGTCATTATCGTAGGCCCACGAGGCCCGCGGCAGCATGGACGCCGCCGTCTCCGCGGTGCCATAGTAGATGGACTGCATCAGGCGCTGGTTGTTGATCGCCAGCGCCAGGGCATGGCGCACCTCAGGATTATCCAGCGGCGGCTTGGCGGTGTTGAAGGCCAGCCAGGCGATGTTCATTCCCGGGCGCAGCGTCAGGCGCAGGCGCGGGTCGTCACGCAGGATCGTCAACTGGCTGGCGGCTGGCCAGGCCAGCACGTCGCATTCTCCGGTCAGCAGTTTCGACAGGCGGCCGGTGCCGCCGGAGCCAAGGTCGACCACCACCTGGGGCATCAACGGTTTGCCGCGCCAGTAGCCGGGGTGGCGCTGCAGGCGAACATATTGTCCGGAGCGGTAATCGGATAGCTGGAACGGGCCGGTGCCAACCGGCTGGCGATCCAGTTGCTCCTGGCGGTCGTCCTGCGTTAAGCGGGCGGCATATTCGGCAGAGGTAATTGACGCATAGTGGGTGGCCAGATGCCAGAGGAACGAGGCGTCCGGCCGCTTGAGGCGAAACTCCACGGTCTGATTATCCAGCTTGCGGACGCTCTCCACGCTGTCAGCAAACTGCAGACTGTCGAAGTAGGGAAAACTGCTGCCGTTGACGTTGTGCCACGGATGGTCGCGGTTAAAAATACGGCCAAAGGTAAAAATGACGTCATCGGCATTAAAGTCCCGCGTCGGGGTAAACCACGCCGTGCGTTGAAACGGGACGTGGCGGCGCAGGTGAAAGCGGTAGGTGGCGCCGTTATCGAGAACTTCCCAGCTCTCCGCCAGCTCGGGGACCAGCCGGTAGGTATAGGGATCGACGTCAAGCAGACGATCGTAGATCTGAGCGGCCAGCGTATCGACAATCAGGCCGCTGCTGACTTTCTGCGGATTAAAGGTATTAACCTGGCCGCTGACGCAATAGACGAAACCGCTATCGCGGATATCGGCGCGGTCGGGGAGCGCAGGGGCGGCAAAAGCTGGCCCACACAGCAGGGAAACGGCTGCCAGGAGAGATGACAATTTCAGGCGCATATTTTCTGTTTGATTATAGAGCTGAACTCTATCTTATTAAGATTAATAGACATTCACCACCGCCTTCAACAAGCCTGAGGGATAATGCGGTTACCGGGTGCGTATAGTATTCAGTCAATTGATTAAAATAGTCGCGGAACCGAGTCTGTATAGTGAAACATGGTAACTTTTTATCGCCGATATCGCCAGTCAGCTCTGTTTGGCCGCGGTTGACCAAACGGCGACGGCGTGCGGACGTTAGAGAATAGATTCAGTATAGCGGGGAGAAAGCCGATGACCCGACGGGCGACTAGCCTTACCCGTCGGGTGTGATACAGGGGGAGCGTGTTTCGATTATTGTGACAGTGTCACTTTATGATAGTCCATATTCTGCAGGTCCTCCAGCAGCCCGGGGCCAACCGGCTGCCACTGCAAGCGCTCGCGGGTCCATGCCGAGCTGGCGCGCAGGTCAAGGGCGGTAAACGGCGCAAACCAGCCGAACCAGGCGTCGACCTGCGAGTCATCCAGGTGGGTCAGCGGCAGGTTTAATCCGTGGGCAATTACCGCTGCAATATCGCATAACGCGATCCCCTCTTCGGCCACCGCATGATAGCGCTCGCCGGCCGCGCCCTGAAGCAGCGCGCTGACATACAGACGTGCGACGTCATCGACATGGGCGGCTGACCAGCGGTTGCTTCCCTCGCCGCGCAGGGCTACCGCCCCGTTGGCGACCGCGCGTTCGATGTAGCAGGTCAGCAGTCCCTGACGCACGGTGTCATGCACCTGCGGTAAGCGGACCACCCTGACATCCACTCCCGCCTCCAGCAACTGCTGGCCGGCGAGCTCTGAGGCGGTGCGCGGGCTGGGGTGCCCTGAGTTGAAGAACGACTCCCGGGCCGGGGCGCCGCTCCCGTCGTCGCCCATCAGCGTGCCGGAGGTGATCACCAGCGGCCGCGTGCTGCCTCGCAGCGCCTGGCCCAGGGCCAGGATCGCCTGGCGGTCTTTCTCGCAGTTAGCGGCAAAGCGGCTGAAGTCGTGGTCGAAGGCGGTATGGATCACCGCGTCGGCGTTCCCGACGCCAGCCAGCAGCGACTCCGGGGCATCCAGCGTGCCGCGATGCACCTCGGCGCCGGCCGCCTTCAGGGCCTGTGCGGTGCTTTCGCTGCGCGCGAGGCCGATAACCTGATGGCCCGACGCCTGCAGCGCCGGAAGAATACGTGAGCCGATAAATCCGCTCGCGCCGGTAAGAAATATACGCATCATGGATCTCCTGAATGGGTTTCAGGCGTATCCTACCTGCGATGTCATACTATAAAAGTAGAGACATTATCGGGGTATAAATTCTAACAGGCAGAATCCACAGGCAGATGATGAACACTTCTGACAACCATGCTTTAGGCGATTTTCTCCGCGCCCGCCGCCAGCGTCTCGATCCGGCAACGTTTGGCTTCCCGGCGGGACGCCGGCGCACCCCGGGGCTGCGCCGCGAAGAGGTCGCGCAGCTCGCCAGCATCAGCCCGACCTGGTATACCTGGCTTGAACAGGGGCGCGGCGGGGCGCCTTCCCGCGAGGTGCTGGAGCGGATCGCCCGCGGTCTGCGGCTGACCACCCCGGAGCGCGAGCATCTGTTTATTCTCGCCTTTGGCCATCCGCCGCAGACGCGTCTGACGGTGACGGATGATATGACGCCGCGGCTGCAGCGGGTGCTTGACGCTTTCACCATTCCGGCGATTATCCGCACCGCCAGCTGGGACGTCATCGCCTGGAATGCGCCGGCGGCCAGGGTGCTGACCGACTACAGCCAACTGCCGCTAGCGGAGCGCAACGTGCTGCGCCGCCTGTTTACCCGGCCGGAGGCCCGCTGCACTCTGGAGGACTGGCAGAGGGTGGGGCAGCTTATCGTCAACGCCTTCCGCGCCGACGTCACGCGGATGGGCGCCACGAAAGAAACTGACCAGTTGATCGCGGAGCTCAGCCAGCAGAGCGTCGAGTTCGCCCGTTTTTGGCAAAGCCATGACGTCGCCGGTCATGGAGAAGGCTATAAGCGCATTAACCACCCGCAGATGGGTCAGCTCGACCTGGAATTTACCTCCTTTGCCGTGGAGGGCCGTCCCGATCTTTCCCTGCTGGTCTTTAATCCGGCAACGACGGAAAGCCAGCGGAAAATTCACGGTTTACTTCAGGGGGCGGGATCCGCGCCTGAGGAGAGCTGAGGGGTAAATTCATACAGCACCAGCGCATTGCTCTGCAGCGAGTCGATCCGCAGCCAATAGCCATCGAGCCTGGCTTCATCCACGCTGAGCGCCGGACGGGCCTGATGCATCAGCCACTGATAATCCTCGGCGTCAGGGCCGCTGCGGCTGCGAAAGGCGTCCACCAGCGGGAACAACGCGCCGTGGTGCTGATCGAACAGGTGCTGTTTGATGCGCCAGCTGCCATCCAGGCCCTGCAGCCGCACGCTGTAGGGCTGGCTGAAGCGCTGGATAAAGGCCGCTTCGCTGGAGAGCCAGGGATTGTAGACCACCGTATTGCGCAGCAGCAGCTGGTAGTGACCCTGGTGGTGGAGCAGCAGCAGGTTTTTATCGTGAACCAGGATCTCGCCGCGCAGCCGCCGCCAGAGCCAGAGTACCCAGTAAACCGGGCGCGGCAGGCCGTGCAGATAGTGCAGCGCCAGGCTGGAGGTATCGAGCTTGCCGTTGGCGCGAGCTTCGCCCTGGAGGCCTGAATTTAACCAGAAGCCCGCCAGCCAGACCTGGTCCGCCACCCCCAGCAGATTATCCATCAGCAGCGCGCCGCGAAAAAAGCGGCCGTTGGTATCCCGCGTATCGCCGGTCAGCGTATTCCAGGAGAGCAGCCACAGCGGCAGGTTGAGCTGACGCTGGCGCAGGGCGCTGTGGATCTGCCGCAGCTTGTGCAGCGGGTAATGTTCGCTGGAGGCCAGGCGGCGGCTGTCTGCCTGGGCCAGATCCAGCTGTTCGTTGGCATCTGCCTGGCAGGCGAGAAAATCCGCCTCTGCCAGCAGCGGCGAGTGGAACAGCGGATCGTTCCCGGGATCGCTGGGAGCAAAGCGGTGCCAGATCCCCAGCTGCGGCTGCGGCAGCAGGCGATGAAGGACCCCGCGCTGCTGCCGCCAGGCGGCCTGGCGCGCAGCTTCGCTGGCCTGCGGCGACCAGTGCCAGACAAAGCGCCAGCTGTTGAGCGTGGCTGGCGGAAAATGGTTGGCGGCGAGCTGCAGGAAGCGCTGCAGCAGGTCACTGCGGGTGGTGACGCCGGTGTGCAGGATCACCTGCCAGCCCATCGCCGCCAGCCAGCTAAAAATCTGCTGCAGGTTGTACCAGCAGGCGTAGCCGGCCATCTGCGGATCGTCCCAGCCGGTGCCGAACAGCCGACTGCTGAGAAAGGGATCGTTGATATCGATTGCATACACCGGTAGGGCGTGGTGCAGCTGTTCGAGTTCCCGGCGCACATCTTCGTGCAGCAGATCGTCCAGTTCGCGCACGGTCACCACCATCCGGGTATGGCGCAGCGCTGCGGGGCGCGCTGGACGTTCGCGCAGATTGATCTCCCGGGTCTGCGGTGGGTTGATCGGCAGGGGGGGACTTTCCCGGTCGCGTGGTTCCGGCTCATTGAGTCGCGCATACAGCCGGTCGGCCGCCACCGGCTGCCAGCGATCGGCCTGCGGCGGGCGCGGTCGGGCAAGCTCCAGAGGATGCTGTTCACGATACTGGCGCGGCGTCACGCCGTGCTGGCGCTTAAACAAATCGCTCATCATTCGCGTACTGGCGAATCCCTGTTCGCGGGCGATTTGCTGGACGGTTTTGCGGGTGGTTAATAGCTGGTCGGCGGCGTGGCGCAGGCGCAGCGCGGTGAGGTACTGGACAAAACTTACCCCGACCTCTTTGCGAAATAAGCGTGACAGCCAGGCCTCGGAGACAAATTCCGCGGCCGCCACCTCATGCAACGAGAGGCGACGCTGATAGTTAGCGTCGATCCGCGCCACCACGCTGGCTATTCTCCGGCTCCATTTTTCGGTATCGCGCCGGGGCGTGGAGGCGATGGGCTGGCTAAAGCGCGTGGCCAGCAGCAGCGCTATCTCACTCAGCCAGCGGTTGGCCTCCAGTCGGTAATGGCCAGGATGATTGACCAGGCCGCTCACCAGCAGCTGGCGCATCAGGCGGCGCAGGCCGTCATCGGCATCCCGGGTGCGCGGCGTTATCTGGTAATCGACGGCAAAAAAGGCATTATCGAGGCGGGCCAGCCAGCTGGCGGAGAGGGTGAGGATCATCACGGCGTTGGCCCCGGCGCTGCGCAGGCTCCAGCGACGGTTGCGGTTAACGATCGCCAGCCCGTCGGCGGCGAGCGGCTGCGACGCACCTTCCGCCACCGCCAGATTTACGCTTCCCTCCAGCACCCACAGCAGCGTCAGCAGATCGCTTTCCGGCTGGGTCAGCTGACGCACATCGCGTACGGTGACGCTAAAGTCGCCTGAATGGTGCTCCACATGACTCTCCTCTGTAGACAAAAAACAACCGGTTGTTTTTTGTCATAACCGATATGTATGAAAAACACTCATTGATTTTTCGTCAATATAAAACAAAAAAGCGCGCCAGCAAGCTGAGGCACCCGCATAAACTCGAAAGTGTCGTGCAAACACAACACAGGAATAACAAAAATGACACATCCGTTGCTAGAAGCATTGCAGGTTAACGAGGCGCAATTTATTGCTCTGCGTCGTCGGTTCCACCAGCAGCCGGAGATCGGCTTTGAAGAGCACCAGACCAGCAGCGAGGTCGCCCGACTGCTTGGCGAGTGGGGATACGAGGTTCACCGCGGCCTGGCGGGCACCGGAGTGGTGGGCACGCTGCGCGTCGGCGAGGGGAAAAAACGCCTTGGCCTGCGGGCGGATATGGATGCCCTGCCGATGCAGGAGCGGAGCGGTAAGCCGTGGGCAAGCCAGGTTGAAGGGCGCTTTCACGGCTGCGGCCATGACGGGCACACCACCACGCTGCTCTACGCAGCTGAATATCTGGCGCGCACCCGCCAGTTTACCGGCACGCTGCAGCTGATTTTCCAGCCCGCGGAAGAGTTGCTGTACGGCGGGCGGGTAATGGTCGAGGACGGTCTGTTTGACCAGTTCCCCTGCGACGCCATCTTCGGCCTGCACAATATGCCGGGTCAGCCGTTGGGCAAGATCGGCCTGCGCGACGGGGCGATGATGGCCTCCTCCGATACGCTGCATATTGAAGTGAAGGGCGTTGGCGGCCACGGCGCGGTGCCGGAGCTAACGGTGGATGCCACGCTGGTGGCCTGCCATATTACCCTTGCGCTACAGTCCATTGTCTCGCGCAATATCACCCCGTTTGAGCCGGCGGTGGTGACCGTCGGCAGCATCCAGGCCGGTCATGCGCCCAATATCATTAACGATCACGTGCTGATGAAGCTCACGGTGCGCACCCTCAATGAGCAGGTGCGCGAGACCGTGCTGCAGCGGATCCATGATATCGCCGTGGCCCAGGCGGAGAGCTTCAATGCCACCGCCACGCTGACCCACGTCAACGGCAGCCCGGTGTTGCGTAACGATCCGGCGACGAACGCCATGGTGCGGGAGGTGGCGACAGCGCTGTTTGGCGCAGAGCAGGTGGGCGAGGTGAAGCCGTTTATGGGCAGTGAAGATTTTGCCTTCATGCTGGAGCAGCACCCGCATGGCAGCTATTTCACCATCGGCGCCGGCGACGAGCCTGACCGCTGCATGGTGCATAACCCGGGGTATGACTTCAACGACGCGCTGTTGCTGACCGGCGCGGCGCTGTGGTGCGGCCTGACGGAACGCTATCTGCGCTAATCACGAGAAACGGGAGGGCCATGCGATGAGCACTGTCACAATAAGCGACACCCCGTTTGTCGGCAACGATCGCCTGCTGGTGGGGATTGTGTTAAGCGTTTTAACCTTCTGGCTGTTCGCCCAGTCGGTGATTAACGTGGTGCCGGCGATGAAAAGCAGCCTTGATATCTCTCTTGAAACCTTAACTCTGGCCGTCAGTCTCAGCGCGCTGTTCAGCGGCTGCTTCGTGGTCGCCAGCGGCGGCCTGGCGGACAAGTTTGGCCGGATGCGGATGACCACCCTCGGGCTGGGGCTGAGTATCGTCGGCAGCGCCATGCTGGTGGTCGCTCAGGGACCGGGGCTGTTCCTCGCCGGCCGGGTGCTGCAGGGGCTGTCGGCAGCCTGCATTATGCCGGCGACGCTGGCGCTGATTAAGACCTGGTATGAGGGGCGTGCGCGGCAGCGGGCGGTCAGCTTCTGGGTCATCGGCTCGTGGGGCGGCAGCGGTCTCTGTTCCTTCGTCGGCGGGGCTATCGCCACCGGTCTGGGCTGGCGCTGGATCTTCGTCTTCTCGATCGCCGTTGCCCTGCTGGCGCTGTTTTTGCTGCGCGGCACGCCGGAGAGCCGCAGCGCCAGCGCCAGCCAGCATAAGCTGGACGTCGGCGGTCTGCTGAGCCTGATTGTTGCGCTGGTGCTGGTGAATCTGTTTATCAGCAAGGGCCACGGCTGGGGCTGGAGCAGCCCGCTGTCGTTGACCATGCTGGCCGGGGCGCTGGCGGCGGGGACGATATTTATCCGCAACGGCATGCGCAAAGGCGAGGCGGCGCTGATTGATTTTGCGCTGTTTAGTAACCGGGCCTACGGTGCGGCAGTGCTGTCGAACTTTCTGCTCAATGGAGCGATTGGCACCATGATGATCGCCAGCATCTGGCTGCAGCAGGGGCACCACCTGACGCCGCTGGAGAGCGGGATGATGACCCTCGGCTATCTGGTGACCGTCCTGGCGATGATCCGGGTCGGCGAGAAGCTGCTGCAGCGCTATGGCGCCCGGCTGCCGATGATGGCCGGTCCGGTGTTGACCGCTATCGCCATCGCGCTGATATGCTGCACCTTTCTCGAAAAGGCGCTGTATATCGGGGTGGTGTTCGCCAGCAACGTGCTGTTTGGCCTCGGGCTGGGCTGCTACGCCACGCCATCGACGGATACCGCGGTGGCCAATGCCCCGGAGAACAAAATCGGTGTCGCCTCGGGGATCTATAAGATGGGCAGCTCGCTGGGCGGGGCGATGGGTATCGCCGTGACAGCGTCACTTTTCACGCTGTTTTTACCGCTGGGCATGGCCCATGCCGCCCAGTATGCCCTGTGGTTTAACGCCGTCTTATGTCTGGGGGCGATGGCGGTGAGCGCGCTGCTGCTGCCGCGCGCCTCTCACAGCTGATGCTTTTTCAGCAGCGCGCGGAGCTGGTGATAGGTTAATCCCAGCAGCTCCGCCGCCAGCTTCTGATGATACTTCGCCTGCTCCAGACTCCGCTGCAGCAGGCGTTTTTCCTGCTGGAGCTGGAAATCGCGCAGATCCAGCGGTAGCGCGGGCAGCTCATCGCCGGGCGCGGCTTCCTGCGGAGATCCGGGGGACTGACGAAAAGGGTTAATAATAATCGCGTCCAGCTCATGTTCGCTGTCGCCGTGGCGATACACCGAGCGCTCAACCACGTTCTTCAGTTCGCGAATATTCCCCGGCCAGCGGTAGCCGAGCAGCGTCGCGGTCGCTCGTGCGCTAAAGCCGGGAAACAGCGGCAGACCGAGTTCGCGGCACATCTGGATGGCAAACTGGTTGGCGAGCAGCATGATGTCGCTCTGCCGGTCGCGCAGCGGGGGGAGCTGTACCACGTCGAAGGCCAGGCGGTCGAGCAGGTCGGCGCGAAAATGACCTTCCTCGACCATCTGCGGCAGGTCAGCGTTGGTGGCGCACACCAGCCGGACGTTAACCTGCAGCGGCTGGTTGCCGCCCACGCGCTCCAGCTCGCCATATTCAATCACTCTTAACAGCTTCTCCTGCACCAGCATTGGGGCTGTCGCCAGCTCATCGAGAAACAGCGTCCCGCCGTCGGCGCGCTCGAAGCGCCCGGGATGGCGCTTGCTGGCCCCGGTGAAGGCCCCGGCTTCGTGGCCGAACAGCTCCGAGTCGAGCAGATTATCGTTCAGCGCCGCGCAGTTCAGCGAGATAAACGGCCCCTGCCAGCGGCTGGAGAGGTAGTGGAGACGGTTAGCGATAAGCTCTTTCCCGGTGCCGCGCTCGCCGATGACCAGCACCGGTTTATCCAGCGGGGCCAGCCGGGAAACCTGTTCCAGCACCTCGAGAAAGCTGTTGGCCTCGCCCAGCAGATTATCCTTGTACTGCGCCATGATGAATTTCGCCATTAAGTAGTGTAATTAACCAGGTGACTGTAGCAATGCCCAACACGTTTCGCAACCACCCTCTTTAAAATCAATAAGATAAGAAGTTGGCACGCCATTTGTATTAGCTAAGCCACAGGTGAATGCCTGAAACCAGAACTATGAGGATTGAAATTATGGGTATTTTTTCTCGTTTTGCCGACATCGTGAACGCCAACATCAACTCCCTTCTGGAGAAAGCGGAGGACCCGCAAAAGCTGGTGCGTCTGATGATCCAGGAGATGGAAGACACGCTGGTTGAGGTGCGTTCGACATCGGCCCGCGCGCTGGCGGAAAAGAAACAGCTGTCACGTCGTATTGAGCAGGCGGTCGCCCAGCAGGCGGAATGGCAGGAAAAAGCCGAGCTGGCCCTGCGCAAAGAGAAAGAAGATCTGGCCCGGGCGGCGCTGATCGAAAAACAAAAGCTGACCGACCTTATCGCTCAGCTGGATCATGAAGTGCAGCTGGTGGATGAAACCCTGGCGCGGATGAAAAAAGAGATTGGCGAGCTGGAGAACAAACTCAGCGAAACCCGCGCCCGTCAGCAGGCGCTGGCGCTGCGCCATCAGGCGGCGAGTTCATCCCGCGATGTGCGTCGCCAGCTGGACAGCGGTAAACTGGATGAGGCGATGGCGCGCTTTGAATCCTTTGAGCGTCGCATCGATCAGATGGAAGCGGAAGCGGAGAGCCACCGCTTTGGCAAGCAGCAGACGCTGGATCAGCAGTTTGCCGAACTGAAAGCGGACGATGAAATCAGCGAGCAGCTGGCGGCGTTGAAAGCCAAAATGAATCAGTCCAACCAGTAAGTATGATTGCGCGGCGCGGCGTTGCGCCGCGGCTCACCCCCTGTAAGGAGTACACATGAGCATGCTTTTTCTCGCCATTCCGCTGACGCTGTTTGTGCTGTTTGTTCTGCCGGTCTGGCTGTGGCTGCACTACAACAATCGCGGCGCCAACGGCAGTCTGACGCAAAATGAGCAGCAACGGCTGCTGCAGTTGACCGATGACGCGAAGCGGATGCGCGAACGCATTCAGGCGCTGGAAGCGATCCTGGATGCCGAACATCCGAACTGGAGGGACAAATAATGGCCGGACTGGATCTGAATAAAAAACTGTGGCGTATCCCGCAGCGCGGGATGGTGAAGGGCGTCTGCGCGGGTATTGCTCAGCATCTTGATGTCCCGGTGAAGCTGGTGCGTCTGATTACCGTGCTGGCGATGATTTTCGGCCTCTTTTTCTTTGTCCTGGTGGCCTACATCATTTTGACTTTTGCTCTGGATCCGATACCGGACAGCGAGCTGTACGGTCATAAAGCGCCGAGCAATGGCGATCTGCTGGCCGCCGTGGATGCCGAACTGGCCTCCGGTGAACAGCGTCTGCGTGAAATGGAGCGGTATGTGACCTCCGACACCTTTACGCTGCGCAGCCGCTTTCGCCAGCTGTAAACCCTGTTTCTAACGAATGAGGCAACGCATGAATAGCAAATGGCAACGCGCCGGGCAGCAGGTGAAGCCCGGTCTGAAAATCGTCGGTAAGCTGGCGCTGCTGACCGCGCTGCGTTATGGCCCGGCGGGCGTTGCCGGCTGGGCGGTTAAATCGGTCGCGCGTCGGCCGCTGAAAATGCTGCTGGCGGTGGCGCTGGAGCCGCTGCTCAGCCGGCTGGCCAACCGCGTCACGCGCGGGATGAAATAATGCCGCCGTGGGGAAGGCGCAAAAGGATTAACGTTGTCCTGCTTATCCCCGGCAGATCGCTTATGATGACGAGACATACCTTCAGGGCATAACGGACTGGCGATGAAGCGACTGAAAACTGAATTGAATGCGCTGGTCAACCGCGGGGTTGACCGGCATTTACGTCTGGCGGTGACCGGCCTGAGCCGGAGCGGTAAAACGGCGTTTATCACCGCGCTGGTCAACCAGCTGTTGAATATCCACACGGGGGCCCGCCTGCCGCTGCTGAGCGCCGCACGCGAAGAGCGGCTGCTCGGCGTCAAGCGCGTGCCGCAGCGGGACTTTGGCATTCCCCGATTCACCTACGACGAAGGGCTGGCCCAGCTGTACGGCCAGCCCCCCATGTGGCCAACCCCGACGCGCGGGGTGAGCGAGATCCGTCTCGCGCTGCGCTACCGTTCGAATGACTCCCTGCTGCGCCATTTTAAAGATACCTCCACGCTGTATCTGGAGATCGTCGACTATCCGGGCGAGTGGCTGCTCGACCTGCCGATGCTGGCGCAGGATTATCTGAGCTGGTCGCGACAGATGACCGGGCTCCTGCAGGGACAGCGTGCGGAGTGGTCGGCCCGCTGGCGGCAGCTGTGCGCCGGGCTGGATCCGCTAGCCCCTGCCGACGAGGCTCGGCTGGCGGATATCGCTGCCGCCTGGACGGACTATCTCCACGCCTGTAAGCGTGAAGGGCTGCACTTTATCCAACCCGGGCGCTTTGTCCTGCCCGGAGAAATGGCGGGCGCGCCGGCGCTGCAGTTTTTCCCGTGGCCCGACGTCGACGCCGTCGGCGAAGCCAAGCTGGCGCAGGCCGATAAACACAGCAACGCCGGCATGCTGCGCGAACGCTACAAATACTATTGCGAAAGGGTGGTGAAGGGGTTCTACAAAGAGCACTTCCTGCGCTTCGACCGGCAGATTGTGCTGGTGGACTGTCTGCAGCCGCTCAACAGCGGGCCGCAGGCGTTTAACGATATGCGTCTGGCATTGACCCAGCTGATGCAAAGTTTCCATTACGGGCAGCGCACCTTGTTCCGCCGGTTGTTTTCTCCGGTTATCGACAAGCTGCTGTTTGCCGCTACCAAAGCCGATCACGTCACGATCGATCAGCACAGCAATATGGTGTCGCTCCTGCAGCAACTGATTCAGGACGCGTGGCAGAACGCCGCCTTTGAAGGGATCAGTATGGATTGCCTGGGGCTGGCGTCCATTCAGGCGACCCAGAGCGGGCTGATTGAGGTGAATGGCGAGAAAATTCCCGCCCTGCGCGGCAATCGCCTGAGCGACGGCCAGCCGTTGACCATCTATCCCGGTGAGGTGCCGGCGCGCCTGCCGGGTCAGGCCTTCTGGCAGCAGCAGGGATTTCAGTTTGAAAACTTTCGTCCGCAGGTCATGGATGTCGATCGGCCTTTGCCGCACATTCGTCTCGACGCGGCGCTGGAATTTTTGATTGGAGATAAACTGCGATGAGCGAACCGTTAAAACCGCGGATTGATTTTGATGGGCCGCTGCAAGCGGAGAAAATTCCGCCGCTGAAAGGCGCTCGCGCCTTCGACACCCTGGAGGCGGACAACTTCGCGCCAGCGCGGCTGGTGACCGGCGAAGAGGAAGAGGGGGCGGCGGAAGCGGTGGTGGAGTCGGTCCTGCGACCCAAACGCAGCCTGTGGCGGCGGATGGTCAGCGCCGGACTGGCGATCTTCGGCGTCAGCGTCGTGGCGCAAGGCGTGCAATGGACGGCTAACGCCTGGCAGACCCAGGACTGGATTGCGCTGGGCGGCTGCGTCGCCGGGGCGCTGATCGTCGGGGCCGGCGTCGGTTCGCTGGCCACCGAGTGGCGCCGTCTGTGGCGACTGCGCCAGCGCGCCCACGAACGCGATGAAGCGCGCGATATGCTGCACAGTCACGCGGTCGGTAAAGCGAAAGCGTTTTGTGAGAAGCTGGCGCAGCAGGCCGGGCTGGATCAGTCGCATCCGGCGCTGCAGCGCTGGTATGCCGCGATCCACGAAACGCAAAGCGATCGCGAAGTGGTGAGTCTTTATGCGCAGCTGGTGCAGCCGGTGCTCGATGCCCAGGCGCGGCGGGAAATCAGCCGTTCGGCGGCGGAGTCGACGCTGATGATTGCCGTCAGCCCGCTGGCGCTGGTGGATATGGCGTTTATCGCCTGGCGGAACCTGCGGCTGATCAACCGAATTGCCACGTTGTACGGCATTGAGCTCGGGTATTACAGCCGTCTGCGACTGTTTCGCCTGGTGTTGCTTAATATCGCTTTCGCTGGCGCCAGCGAACTGGTGCGCGAGGTGGGGATGGACTGGATGTCGCAGGATCTGGCGGCCCGGCTGTCGGCGCGCGCCGCGCAGGGCATTGGCGCCGGCCTGCTGACCGCCCGTCTCGGGATCAAGGCGATGGAGCTGTGCCGCCCGCTGCCGTGGATCGCCGATGATAAACCGCGACTCGGCGATTTTCGGCGCGAGCTGATTGGGCAGTTGAAAGAGACCCTGCAGAAAAGCAAAACCCACCCGGAGAAGTAACCTCCGCTCAGAGACATCGCCGGGCGGCGGCTTCGCCTTGCCCGGCCTTCGAAGTCAAGCTCTGGCACGCGCACCCTGGCAATATTCGATTAGGCGCATTCCGCCGCCAGCCACTCGCTGAAGGCGCGAAAGCGCGGGCGGGAACGGTTCTCCTGCGGACAAATCAGGTCATAGCCAAAGGGCGAGGGCGCTTCATTTTCAGACAAGGCCACCAGCCTGCCGGCGTCGAGCAGCGGCTGGATCAGCGTTTTACGCCCCATCACCACGCCGAGTCCATTGAGCGCCATCTCGATGGCCAGCGAGTGGTTATTCACCGCGTAATACCGGCCTTCAAAAGGTAACGCCTGTCCGCTGTGCTGGCACCACAGGCGCCATTCCGCAAATTGATCCTGTACGTCGGTGGATTCGCACGCATGGATCCAGACGAGCGCCGCCGGGTCGCCGCCGCTTAGCGGACGATACTGCTGGCGATAACGCGGGGAGCAGACCGGGAGCAAACTTTCCGCCATCAGCCGCTGTTGATAAAGATCGGGGTAGCGCGTGGCGCCGTAGTAAATTGCCAGATCCACCCGCTCCTCGTTAAAATCCATCACCCCGGCGCGCACGCGAAACTGCAGATTCAGTCCCGGCCATTGCGCCTGAAAGCGCGGCAGACGCGGCATCAGCCACAGATGGGCCAGCGTCGGCGCAATACCAATATGCAGCGTGCCGCGCAGATCCTGATCGCGAATATCCTCAATTTCATCGTTAATCGCCCGCAGCGAATGGCTTAACGTCGCCAGCAGCCGCTTACCTTCCTCTGTCAGCGCCAGTTTACGCGTCATGCGGATAAACAGGCGAAACCCGATGTGCATCTCCAGCCTGCGGATCCGATGGCTGACCGCTCCCTGGGTAAGGTTCATTTCATGCGCGGCAAGGGTAAAGCTCAGGTGGCGGGCGGTCACCTCAAAGGTCTGCAGCAGCGCAAGGATGCTTTGTTGCTCAAGCACAGATTGTCTCCCTTATGCATTAATTGAGTTCATGCATAGGCCGATTTAATTCGTTTGTTAGGCCAGTTTTGCCGGTTTTAAATAGTTATATCGTAACTAAACCGAGGTATACCATGTCAGGACTCAAAATTGTGGTGATTGGCGGTGGCTCCAGCTACACCCCAGAACTGATTGAAGGTTTGCTCAACCGCTATCATGAAATGCCAGTCGCTTCGCTATGGCTGGTGGACATTGAAGAGGGCAAAGAGAAAGTCGAGATTATCGCCGGACTGGCGCGGCGAATGATCGCCAAAGCCGGGCTGACTATTGAAGTGGTGGCCACCCTTGACCGGGAAAGCGCGCTGCGCGATGCCGATTTCGTCTGCTCGCAGTTTCGCGCCGGCTGCCTTGACGCCCGGATCAGCGATGAACGTATCTCCCTCAAGTATGGCTTGATCGGCCAGGAGACCAATGGCCTCGGCGGCTTCGCCAACGCCTGTCGCACCATTCCCATCGCCCTGGAGATCGCTGCCGATATGGAGCGACTGTGTCCCGACGCCTGGCTGCTGAACTTTACCAACCCGTCGGGGATGGTGACCGAAGCGATCCTGCGCCACAGCCGCATCAAAGCCGTCGGCCTGTGTAACGTGCCGGTGATTATGCAAAAAGGGATAACCACTCTGCTGCAATGCGCTGACGAAAAAGAGGTGGTGATGCAGGTCGCCGGCCTGAACCACTTTATCTTCGTGCGCCAGATCCTGCACAAAGGTAAAGAATGGCTGCCGGAGGTGATAGCCGAGATCAACGCCGGTCGGGATCCGCTGGTGCCGCGCAACATTCCGCCGTTCCGTTGGCCGTCGCATCTGCTGCAGGGCTTAGGCATGATCCCCTGCGCCTATCTGCGTTATTACTACATGAAAGACGATCTGCTGCGCCAGGAGCTGGCGGAGGCGGGCGGCGAAGGAACCCGCGGGGAAGTGGTTAAGCAGCTGGAAAAAATCTTGTTTGACCAGTACCGCGACCCGCACCTGGCAGTCAAACCGAAGGCGCTGGAAGGGCGCGGCGGCCAGTACTATTCCGAGGCGGCCTGCGAGCTGATGAATGCCATCTACAACGACAAGCGGATTATCATGCACGTCAATACGCTTAATAACGGCGCCATCAGTGGCCTGCCGGATGACTGCGCGGTAGAGGTCAGCTCGCTGATTACCGCTTCTGGTCCGCTACCTCTCAATGTGGCGCCGTTCCCGGAAGATACCCTGCGTTTGCTGCAGCTGATGAAATCATTTGAACGGCTGACTATCGAGGCCGCGCTCACCGGCAACCGCCACACCGCATGGCGTGCTCTGATGCTGAATCCGCTGATCGTCAGCGGCGAGAAGCTCGAACTGGCGTTGGATGAGGTGATCGCTGAGAACCGTCAGTGGCTGCCTGCTTTCCACGCCTGACCCAAGACTCACCGGCCGCCTGGCCGGTGATTTAACCACTGACCGTCTGACTTTACGCCACAGCGCCCATTTTTCCGCCACACTGTCAATAATTGTTGACAGTTAGCTTCCCGAAAACCCATTCCTGGCCTATTATTCTCCCGTCATTGGCACTTTTAGGGTGAACACTCCCATGCGTCTTGAAGTCTTTTGTGAAGACCGTCTCGGTCTGACTCGTGAATTGCTCGATTTGCTGGTGCTGCGTGGTATTGACCTGCGCGGTATCGATATTGACCCTATTGGCCGAATTTACCTCAATTTCGCCGAACTGGAATTCGCCACGTTCAGCAGCCTGATGGCTGAGATCCGCCGTATCGCCGGCGTGACGGACGTGCGCACCGTGCCGTGGATGCCGTCTGAACGTGAACACCTGGCGCTCAGCGCGCTGCTGGTAGCGATGCCGGAGCCGGTGCTGTCGCTGGATACCAAAGGTCGGGTGGAACTGGCGAACCCCGCCAGCTGCCTGCTGTTTGGCCAAAGCCAGGCGAAGCTGCGTAACCACCCGGTGGCCCAGCTGATCGCCGATTTTAACGTTCAGCGCTGGCTGGAGAGCAGCCCGCAGGAGACGCATGCGGAGCATGTGGTGGTGAATGGGCAGAACTACCTGCTGGAAGTGACTCCGGTCTATCTGGAAGGCGAGCATAACGAGCGAGTGCTGACCGGCGCCGTGGCGATGTTGCGCTCAACCGTGCGCATGGGACGCCAGCTGCAGACCATGACCAGCCAGGATACCAGCGCCTTCAGTCAGATCCTCGCGGTGGGGCCGAAAATGCGCCACGTGGTGGAGCAAGCGCGCAAGCTGGCGATGCTCAGCGCGCCGCTGCTGATTGTCGGCGACACCGGCACCGGTAAAGATCTGCTGGCCCATGCCTGCCATCTGGCCAGTCCGCGGGCGGGCAAACCCTATCTGGCGCTCAACTGCGGCTCCATTCCCGAGGACGCGGTCGAGAGCGAGCTGTTTGGCGACGCGCTGCAGGGCAAAAAGGGCTTCTTCGAGCAGGCCAACGGCGGCTCGGTGCTGCTGGATGAAATTGGCGAGATGTCGCCGCGCATGCAGACCAAGCTGCTGCGCTTTCTCAACGACGGCACCTTCCGCCGCGTTGGCGAGGATCATGAAGTGCACGTCGATGTGCGGGTGATCTGCGCGACGCAGAAAAACCTGATCGAGCTGGTGCAGAAAGGGCTTTTCCGCGAAGATCTCTACTATCGCCTCAACGTCCTGACGCTGTATCTGCCGCCGCTGCGCGATTGCCCGCAGGACATCATGCCGCTGACGGAGCTGTTCGTGGCCCGCTTTGCCGACGAGCAGGGGATCCCGCGGCCGAAGCTCTCTGCCGATCTCAGTACGGTGCTTACCCGCTACAGCTGGCCCGGCAACGTCCGCCAGCTGAAGAATGCCGTCTATCGCGCACTGACCCAGCTGGAAGGATTTGAGCTGCGTCCACAGGACATTCTGCTGCCGGACCATGACGTCGCCTCGCTGCCGGTGGGCGAGGAGGCCATGGAAGGGTCGCTGGACGACATCACCCGCCGCTTTGAGCGCTCGGTGCTGACCCAGCTCTATCGCAGCTACCCCAGCACACGTAAGCTGGCGAAGCGGCTGGGGGTGTCGCATACCGCCATCGCCAATAAGCTGCGTGAATATGGTCTGAGTCAGAAAAAGGGTGACGAATAATCCCGCCAGGCCGGCGACTCACGTCGCCGGCATCCCGGCCTGCAAAGCGGGCCAAACCTGTATATACTGGTTTTTTAATCCTTTTTCCGGGGTGGTGCATCTTGGCGTCGCGTCGCGCGATCGGGCACTGGCTGATATTGCTGCTGCTCTCTGTTCTCTTTTCCTCGCTGCTGTTACGAATACACCTGCCGGCAGCGCTGCTGCTGGGGCCGCTGATCGCCGGTCTCATTTTGAGCCTGCGCGGGGTGAAGCTGAGCATCCCTCGCCCCTGTTATCTGGCGGCGCAGGCCATTGTCGGCTGCATGATCGCCCGGGCGATTAATCCCTCTGTTTTTGGCGTGCTATTCAACAACTGGGCGCTGGTGCTGGCGATCCTGTTGACCACCCTGGCGATAAGCGGCCTTACCGGCTGGCTGCTGGTCCGCTACAGCGCGCTGCCGGGCGCCACTGGCGCCTGGGGAAGCTCTCCCGGCGGCGCGTCGGCAATGGTGGTGATGGCCCAGGAGTACGGGGCCGATGTGCGGCTGGTGGCGCTGATGCAGTATCTGCGGGTGCTGTTTGTCGTCGGCGCGGCGGCGCTGGTGGTGCGCTATGCCCTGGGCAATGAAGCACAGGAAATGACTCAGGATATTGTCTGGTTTCCATCGTTGACCCAGAATTTCCCTTTCACGCTGCTGCTGACGGCGGTGGCCTGTTGGCTGGGCATGCGGCTGCGCATCCCCTCCGGGGCCATGCTGCTGCCGATGCTGCTTGGCGCGCTGGCCCAGGGCGGCGGCTGGCTGATGCTGGAGCTGCCGGAGTGGCTGCTGGCGATGGCCTATGCGGTGCTGGGCTGGACGGTGGGGCTCCAGTTTAATAAAGCCATTTTTCTGCTGGCCCTCAAGACGCTGCCGCAGATTATCGCCTCCATCATCGGACTGATCCTGATGTGCGCCCTGATGGCCCTTGCCCTGACCCACATTCTGCAGATGGACTTTATGACCGCCTATCTGGCCACCAGCCCCGGCGGGCTGGACACGGTGGCGATTATCGCCGCCGGCACCCGGGCGGACATGTCGTTTATTATGGCGCTACAGACGCTGCGGCTGTTTACCATTTTGCTGACCGGCCCGGCGATGGCGCGGGCTATCTCCCGCTATGCGCCGCGGCAATAAAAAGCCCTCGCAGAGCGAGGGCTGGGCAGATCGAATGTCCGCGAGCGCGATGCGCCCGGGCAATCTGTTATCAGGCTTTCAGGGCGGCCAGCGCGGCGTCGTAGTCCGGCTCTTCGGTGATTTCGTTCACCAGCTGGCTGTAGACGACCTGATCGTTTTCATCGATTACGACCACCGCACGCGCAGCCAGGCCAGCCAGCGGACCGGTGGCGATGGCGACGCCGTAGTCAGCGAGGAAGGACGCGCCGCGCAGCGTGGACAGGGTGACCACGTTGCTCAGGCCTTCCGCGCCGCAGAAGCGGGACTGGGCGAACGGCAGGTCAGCGGAAATGCACAGCACTACGGTGTTGTCCAGTTCAGCGGCCAGCTGGTTGAATTTACGCACTGATGCGGCACACACGCCGGTATCAATGCTCGGGAAAATATTCAGTACTTTACGTTTGCCGGCGTACTGGCTCAGCGCGACGTCAGAGAGATCTTTGGCGACCAGCGTAAACGGCTGCGCTTTAGCGCCTGCCTGCGGAATGGTGCCCTGAACAGAAACGGGGTTGCCCTGGAAATGCACGGTTTGTGACATGGTTATCTTCCTGTTTACATATAGTTAACGTCGCGAGTAGTGTATGACATCCGCCAGCTACACGGCAAACCCTATTTAACATTTACCAGAGAGGACAAGGGAATGCGTAACGTGCGAGTGTATGAGGAAGCCTGGCCGCTCCATACCCCTTTTGTGATCGCCCGCGGTAGCCGCAGCGAGGCAAAAGTGGTGGTAGTGGAACTGGAAGAGGACGGCGTGAAAGGGGTAGGCGAATGCACACCCTATCCCCGCTATGGCGAGAGCATCGCCTCGGTCATGGCCCAGGTGATGGCGATCGGCGAGCAACTGGAGGCGGGGCTTACCCGCGAACAGCTGCAGCGGCTGCTGCCGGCAGGCGCCGCCCGCAATGCCATTGACTGCGCGCTATGGGATCTGCAGGCCCGGCGCGAAGGCAAAACCTTGGCCCAGCTGTTGGGAGTGGCGTTGCCTAACCGGGTGATTACCGCCCAGACGGTGGTCATTGGCACGCCGGATCAGATGGCGGCCAGCGCCGCGGCGCTGTGGCAGGCAGGGGCCCAGCTGTTGAAGGTGAAGCTCGACGATCGACTGATCAGCGAGCGGCTAATCGCTATCCGCCAGGCGGCGCCGGAGGCTACGCTGATTGTTGACGCCAATGAGTCCTGGCACAGCGAGGGGCTGGCGGCGCGCTGTCAGCTGCTGGCGGACCTCGGTGTGGCGATGCTTGAGCAGCCGCTCCCCGCCGACGACGACTCGGCGCTGGAAAACTTCGTTCATCCGCTGCCGATTTGCGCCGACGAGAGCTGCCACACCCGGGAGAGCCTGCCGCGGCTGCGCGGGCGCTATGAGATGGTCAATATCAAACTGGATAAAACGGGCGGCCTGACCGAAGCGCTGGCTCTGGCCGGGGAGGCGGAACGGCAGGGATTTGAACGGATGCTGGGCTGTATGCTCTGCACCTCGCGCGGGATCGCCGCCGCGCTCCCTCTGGCGCCGCTGGCGCGCTTCGCTGACCTCGACGGCCCGACATGGCTGGCGGTGGACGTTGAGCCGGCGCTGCGGTTCAGCACCGGCGTGCTTCATCTTTAAGCCTGCCAGCGCAGCAGATCGGTCATCGCCGGCAGGTAACGCTCCGTTGCCTCGTCGGCGGAGACCGGCGGGAACTCGGCGGTGATGCAGGGGAGTCCGATATCGGCGCACCAGCTGCCAAAGGAGCCCGGCGTGTCGTAGCCCACGCTGCCCACCAGCGGCAGGGAGAAGGCGTCGGCCAGCCAGCGACCCAGCGGGCTGTGGCCCGGATCTTCGATGCAGGCCAGCGGATCGTGAAAGGAGACCACCCACGCCGGATGAATCTGATGGATCAACTGACACAGGGCCTCGGTCTCCCGTTCCGAACCGGGCTGCTCGCCGGTCAACAGCACCACGTCGCGCTCCGCCGCCGCGCTATTCCAGCGGTAAACCGTTTCCCCTTGCTTCCAGTTGGCTGCTGGAAAGTTACGGTTGAGGTCAACGCCGCGGGCATTGGCGCGCAGCCCGAGCTGACAGCCGTCAGGATTGACCGTCAGCACCACGTGGTGGCGGCGTAGCTCGGGTTTCAGAGTACGCAGGGCGCAGGAGAGGGTCACAATCGACGAATTCTCATCACCGTGGGTACCGGCAATAATCAGCCCGCGACGGCTGTCGGCCTGCGGCGCAGGAAACCACAGCAGCGGCGCGCCCAGTTCCGAGCTGCCATACTGCCGGGTTCCCGGCGGAAAGTCGCCGCGCTGCGGGCGAGGACGTGAAATAGACATAGGGCTTCCTGTGTGTCGTTATTATTTAGTGTTGGCGAAAAGCGTATCGGGATCAAACCCATTCCCTGAGGTGTGAAATCCGACGGCACATCAATTTTCTATCATATGTCGTTTGCAATTTCAGGTGATGAAACAAATAATTATCGCTCTGTTGGCGGTATTTTTTTCATTTTAAAGGGGATCTTATGAAGTATCCTGTCGCTTTGACATGCGGCGCGCTGTGGTTAGCCAGCGTATCTTCTCTGGCCTGGGCGGCTGACGTACCGCCGGGCACGGTACTGGCGGAAAAACAGCTGTTAGTGCGCCATATCAAAGATGAACCCGCCTCGTTAGATCCCGCCAAAGCGGTGGGCCTGCCGGAAATCCAGGTGATCCGCGATCTGTTTGAAGGTTTAGTCAATCAGGATGCGAAAGGCAACCTGGTTCCAGGCGTAGCGACCCGCTGGCAGAGCAACGATAACCGCGTCTGGACCTTTACCCTGCGTGATAACGCCCGCTGGTCCGACGGCACGCCGGTTACCGCCGAAGATTTCGTCTATAGCTGGCAGCGTCTGGTGGATCCGAAAACCACTTCGCCGTTTGCCTGGTTCGCGGCGCTGGCGGGGATCGCTAACGCGCAGAACATTATTGACGGCAAAGCCGCGCCGGAGACCCTGGGAGTCACCGCCGTCGACGCCCACACCCTGCGGGTGCAGCTGGATAAACCACTGCCGTGGTTCAGCAACCTGACCGCCAGCTTTGCCTTCTATCCGGTGCAAAAGGCGAATGTCGACAGCGGGGCGAACTGGACGCGGCCCGGCAGCCTGGTGGGCAACGGCGCCTATGTTCTGAAAGACCGTGTGGTCAATGAGAAGCTGGTGGTGGTGCCTAACACGCACTACTGGGATAACGCCAAAACGGTGATCCAGCAGGTCACCTTTGTGCCGATTAACCAGGAGTCCGCCGCCACCAAGCGCTATCTTGCAGGGGATATCGATATCACCGAGTCTTTCCCGAAAAATATGTACCAGAAACTGCTGAAGGATATTCCGGGGCAGGTGTATACCCCGCCGCAGCTGGGTACCTACTATTACGCTTTCAATACCCAAAAGGGGCCGACGGCGGATGAGCGGGTACGCCTGGCGCTGAGCATGACCATCGATCGCCGGGTGATGGCGGAGAAAGTACTGGGGACCGGGGAAAAACCGGCCTGGCGCTTCACGCCGGACGTGACGGCGGGCTTCACCCCCCAGCCGTCACAGTTTGAGAGCATGAGTCAGGCTGAGCTTAATGCCCAGGCGAAAGCCCTGCTGGCTGCCGCTGGCTATGGCCCGAATCGTCCGCTGAAGCTGACGCTGCTGTATAACACCTCTGAGAACCACCAGAAGATTGCCATCGCGGTGGCGTCGATGTGGAAGAAAAACCTCGGCGTGGAAGTGAAGCTGCAGAACCAGGAGTGGAAAACCTATATCGACAGCCGTAACACCGGCAATTTCGACGTGATCCGCGCCTCGTGGGTGGGGGATTACAACGAGCCGTCCACCTTCCTGTCGCTACTGACCTCCACCCACAGCGGAAATATCTCGCGCTTTAACGATCCGGCGTACGACAAAATCCTCGCCCAGGCGGCGGTAGAGAATTCGGCCAAAGCGCGTAACGACGATTACAACGCGGCGGAAAAGATCATTATGGTCAAAGCGCCGATCGCGCCGATCTACCAGTACACTAACGGCCGGCTGATTAAGCCGTGGCTGAAAGGCTACCCGATCACCAACCCGGAAGATGTGGCCTACAGCCGTACCATGTATATCGTGAAGCACTAACCGGTACTGGTTGCCTGATAACGCAAGGTAACCACGTATAAACCCAGAGCTGGCGCGTCTTGCCGCGCCAGTTTCTCCTGCTCTCCTTCTCGCGCCACAGTAGAAAGTCTCACTTTTCTGGCAGTATGGCCAAATGATGCCAGGTTCTACCATCTGGTCGCGAAGCATCAGAAGATCTCATCCGCCGGGTTTTTATCATGATGCTCAACGTATTCGGCAATCATGCCATCCGGATGCCGAACCAGCATGTTCCAGCCGGTGGGCACTGCCTTCACCGGGTTGATAATCGTTGCCCCGGTGGAAGGCAGATGTTTCTCCCAGGCGGTAATGTCGTTGACCAGGAAAGTGGCCTCGGTGGCGCGAAACGGAGCCAGGCTTTGCTCGGTTCCGCCAATTAAAAGCACGGAACCCACCTGCGCCAGTTTGAGATCGTATTCGGGATAGTCAAAACGTAACCTTGCCTTTTGCGAAATGAGATGTTCATAAAACGAAACGGTTTCTTCAAAGCGGGCAATCAGCACGCATCGACGGATCAGGATATTAAGGACTTTCATTATATCTCCTTCGCCATTTTCTCAGAGATAGCGTAGCAGCACTGAGGTGGAATGTAAGGCTCAAGTAGCAGAAGAGCGTGACGTATAGTTGTGGCCTGCGTATAAGAAGATATCGGCAATGACCTTGTGCGCTGGATAAGAAAAGTTGCAGTTAAAAAATATTTATTTTGTAATGATGCTGTGGTGTGATTGCTGAGCATACGATTAGCGGGATGATTAAGAGGGGCTAGATGGAAAGTTTAATTTCTTCGATATGGAATTTTGATGGACTGATAAATAGCGCGTTAATTTTTGTTACTTTTGGTTTATTAGGAGTGTTTATCTGGAAACGGGCAGGATCCGCATATTCTTTATTGAACCGGCTATGGGAGTTCTGCCTGGGAGGGAAAACGTTTCACGACGGTAAAATAAATGCATATTTCAATGAGAGAAATGATGTTGAACGTTTTAATGTTTTATTTAATGTCGGCGCAAGAAATAAAGAAGAGATCAAGTCACTGATTAACTGGACGAAAAAGAAAAATATAGATATTCGTCATGTCACAGCCGCGAAAGGATGGTTTGAAATATCAACGCTTAAGGCAATAAAACCATTATTTATCGCTAATGTTGGTGTATTTGTCTCTTGTGTGTTAACTATGCTGCTATTATCAAATTTTATGTTGCTGGCATTGAAGCCATCCGCACTAGTACGATTAGGCGACGACAAGTCATGGGTTTGGATTAATGATCATATTGCTGAGAGTTCGATCTGGACCAATAATTACCTTCCCCTGAACTGGACTGAGTGGAAGCTCGATAAAAAACAGTGTGAAAGTGAAGATTTCGATAAAACGGTTTTCTCAGAAAAAGCGGGGATAAGTGTGCGCTCGGTTGACAGGATTTGTGAGAACTTTTCAAGTGGTTCGTTGAGTGATACTATAAATAATATTATTAAAAATCAAAAACTGGCATGGGTTTTGGCTATTTACCCCTTCATCTTTACGATTATTTGCTTTTTTAGCTTGTTACGCAGAGGTGCTGCTTCTAAACTTTATAATGAAGTACATAACTCACAAAATTAATATTTATATAAATTCATTTCCGTCTGGCATTACTGTTTGCATCGATCGGAATTAAATGACAGGTTCGAGTACAGAAGCTGTCACCGGCCGCTACCGGTTGCCTGCTGCCTGCAGGCAACCTCAGCTACATTCGCAATGTATCAATGACCGCTCTCAGCGCGGGCGACACATTGCGGTGCGGGTAATAGAGAAATGAACCTTCCAGACGCTGGCTATAACGCTGGAGCACCCGGATAAGTGTGCCCTGGGCTAGATCGTCGGTAATCAGCTCTTCCGGGACATAGGCCAGCCCCAGACCGAGCCTCGCCGCTTTGGCCTCCATATAGCTATCGGCGAAAGCCCACTGTCCCTGAGGTGGGTGGGTGATTTTTTTGCCATCCACATTAAGTTCCCAGGCGTAAAGGCTACCGTCGCCGAACTGATAAGCGATGCAGGGGTGGGCGACTAAATCGGCGGGCGTTTGTGGAAAGCCGTAGCGGCGAAAATGTTCCGGTGTACCCACCACCGCCATCTCCATATCGGGCGAAATGCGTACCGCAATCATGCCACTCCCGACTTCCGGGCCCAGACGCACGCCCGCATCGAATCGCTGCGCAATAATATCGACAAACCGGCTTTCGCTGATCAGTTCCAGTCTGATATCGGGATAGCGGTGTTTAAATACTGCCAGCTTCGGCAGCAGGACTTTATCAATGGCATGCTGGCTGGCATTGATGCGTACCGTACCGGAGGGCGTTTGACGATAGTGGGCCAGCGTGGCGAGTCCCATATCTAAGGCGTCGAAACCGGATTCGACATTGTGATAGAGCTGCTCACCCGCCTGAGTGAGCGACAATCGGCGGGTGGTGCGCACCAGAAGCTGAACGCCCAGCCGCTCTTCAAGTTCACGAACCGCACGGCTTACCCCGGACTGCGCCAGGCCAAGTCGTTGCGCTGCGGCGGTAAAACTGCCTTCCCGCACCACCTGCATAAACAGATAGAGGTCATTATAGTTTTCCCGTTTCGCCATTCTCCCGCCTCGTCATCCGCATGCCATTTAGAACAATATGGTATTAATCTTAGCATTTTTCGCCCCCTAATAAGAACCATTACTGCTGGCTACACTAAGCGCACGACAATAAAGCAAAGCTGCATTGTCTACTGGAGACTTGCATTGATCACGTTTATTTAGGGGAATTTTGATGACGGTTTTCACCAAAAAACTGACAGCCGCGATACCCGCCATGCTGCTTTGCGCCTCATTAACTGGAGTGACAACGATGAGCTCTGCTGAGACAACTAACCCGAATGCGCCTGTTTCACTGATTGAACAATGGGATAAAACGTTTGCTGAGAGTTTGAAAGTGGATCACCGTAAGGTGACCTTCCAGAACCGCTACGGGATAACCTTAGTTGGCGATCTCTACCTGCCGAAGGATCGCGGTGAACGCAAACTGGCAGCCATTGCCGTGAGCGGTCCCTTCGGCGCGGTAAAAGAGCAGTCCAGCGGCCTGTATGCCCAGACGCTGGCCGAACAGGGGTTTGTCACCCTGGCATTTGACCCATCCTATACGGGCGAAAGCGGTGGCTACCCACGCAACGTGGCCTCACCGGATATCAATACCGAGGATTTTAGTGCCGCGGTGGACTTTCTGGGCCTGCAAAAAGAGGTGGATCGCAACCGTATCGGTTTGCTCGGCATTTGTGGCTGGGGCGGTATGGCCCTGAACGACGCGGCGATGGATACACGCGTCAAAGCGGTGGCGACCAGCGTAATGTATGACATGAGCCGCGCGATGGGGCATGGAGTGGGCGATGGCAAAGACCGCTATACCACTGCCGATCGTCGCGCCGTACTGCGCTATCTGAACGTGCAGCGCTGGAAAGATGCGGCAAACGGCACCTTCGTCCCCGGTGGGCATGACATTTATGTTGATGATAAGGGCAACGTCAGCGCTGCCGATCGTATTTTGCCGGAAACCTTGCCCGCCAACCCCAACCCGGTCCTGAAAGAGTTCTTCGATTATTACCGTATGCCGCGTGGTTTCCATCCGCGTTCGGTTAATTCAACCGGGGCCTGGAATGCGACGATGCCGCTGTCGTTTATGAATATGCCGCTGCTGAGTTACGCCAGCGAAGTGACTATTCCGACGCTTATCGTGACCGGCGAAAAAGCCCATTCACGCTATTTTGCCGAAGATGCCTTTAAGGCCATCGGCAGTAAAGAGAAAGCGCTGGTGATTGTCCCAGGCGCAAACCACGTCGATCTTTATGACAACGTCGCGGGCAAAATTCCCTTTGCGACGTTCGCGCAATTTTTTAAAACCAACCTGAAATAGATCTCCTGTGCCGGAGACATCCCCAAAGCCGCCACGCGCCTGCGGGCGGCTTTGTCTTGTCGGAGAGAAATAATGTCTGCATTAGGTCACACCCGGGCACACTGGAGCGGCGTCCTGGCGATGACGCTCTGCGTATTTGTGCTCATTGCCTCAGAATTTATGCCGGTCAGTCTGTTGACACCCATCGCGGGTGATTTACACATTACCGAGGGATCAGCCGGTCAGGGCATTGCGCTTTCTGGCGCGCTGGCGGTACTGACCAGCCTGACGATATCCCGTCTTACCGGATCGCTGGACCGTAAATGGCTGCTGCTGGGGCTCACGGCGTTGATGGCAGCCTCTGGGGTGATTATTGCCCTGGCGTCCAGTTTCCCGGTTTATATGCTGGGCAGAGCGCTCATTGGGATCGTCATCGGCGGCTTCTGGTCGATGTCGGCGGCAACGGCCATTCGGCTGGTGCCGCAACGCCAGGTCCCCCGCACACTGGCCATCTTTAACGGCGGCAACGCGCTGGCCACCGTTGTGGCAGCGCCGCTGGGCAGCTACCTGGGGGCCACCGTCGGCTGGCGCGGCGCCTTTTTATGTCTTGTCCCGCTGGCGGTGCTGGCCTTCGTCTGGCAATGCATTAGCCTGCCGTCGATGAAAAGTCCGCGCGCACCACAGCGGCAGGGATCGGTGCTGCGTCTGTTCCGTCTTTCTACGCTATCCCTGGGATTACTGGCCTGCGGACTGTTCTTTATGGGACAGTTTACCTTATTTGCCTATGTGCGACCGTTTCTGGAGACGGTGACCCAGGTCAGTCCTTCTGGTCTGTCCCTGATATTGCTGACAATGGGTATCGCCGGTTTTATCGGCACGCTGCTTATTACGACCGTTCTGAATGCCCGATTTTATCCGACGCTGGTGGCTATCCCGTTGTTAATGGCCGCAATTGCCGGAACGCTTCTACTGGCCGGACACCACACGGGATCGGTCGCCGTACTGTTAAGCCTGTGGGGGCTGCTGGCGACGGCGGCGCCCACCGGCTGGTGGACATGGATTGCGCGGACGCTGCCCGAGGATGCGGAGACGGGCGGCGGGCTGATGGTCGCCGTGATCCAGCTATCGATAGCCCTCGGGTCAACTGTAGGCGGCCTGGTGTTTGATAGTCTGGGATGGCACAGCACTTTTGCACTGAGCGGTCTGTTACTGCTGGGCGCGGCAGGGGTGACTTTTCTGCTCTCTGTCAAAATCAGATCATCTCAGCGCACTGCGATTAATGAATTGAATGCATAAGTCAAATCAGGAATGACAGGCTAATCGTGACCGCGTTCCTGTCTTACCATGGTGTTTTAACAAGAGGGGAGCTTCACCGTGGAATATTCAGTATTAAGTAACGCTCGCAAAATGCCGATGCTGGGTTTCGGCGTTTTCAAGGTGACCGATAAAGCGGAGTGTAAGCAGGCGGTGTTGAACGCCATTCGCACCGGTTATCGCCTCATCGATACCGCTGCCGTCTACGATAATGAAGATGCGGTGGGTGAGGCCGTGCGCGAAGCCATCGCCGAAGGTCTGTGTACCCGCGAGGCGCTGTTTATTACCTCCAAACTGTGGGTCCAGGACATGGCCAACACCGGGATGGCGAAAGCCGGGATCGCCGCGTCATTAAAAAAATCGGGCCTGGAATACTTTGATCTTTATTTGCTACATCAGGCGATGGGCGATTATTTCAGCGCCTGGCGTGCGCTGGAAGAGGCCTATGAGGCCGGTACCCTGAAAGCGATCGGCGTCTCCAATTTTTACCCCCATGTGTTAGCTAACTTCTGCGAAACTGTCAGAATTAAACCAATGGTGAACCAGGTTGAACTGCATCCTTATTTCGCGCAGCCCGCGGCGCTGGAAGCCATGAAGCATTATCACGTTCAGCCTGAAGCGTGGGCGCCGTTAGGCGGTGGCAGACATAATCCGTATCAAGATGCATTGCTTCGGGGGATCGCCGATGCGCACCAGAAAACCATTGCGCAGGTTGTTCTGCGCTGGAACGTGCAGCGTGGCGTCACGGTGATCCCTAAATCCACCCGCCAGGAGCGCATTGAAGAAAATTTTGCTATCTGGGATTTCGTATTAACAGATAACGAAATGGCGCAAATCAGCGCCCTGGATTTAGGCTATGTTGGCGAAGCGGTAAAACACTTCAACCCTGAGTTCGTTCGCGGATGTCTGGGGGTGAAAATCCACGACTGACCGCGGCACCGATTGGCTCCATCTTCATCTCCCCGCCTGCGCCGCGGCGACGGGCTCGGTATGCTGGTTAGCACCCACGTGTTTGCCGCGACGGTTGTCAATGCGGTAGACGATCGTCACGGGCTGCGGGCCGGCGGGGGTGACGGTCAACTCCCTGACCATTTGGCCAGCGTCGGGCGGCAGGGTCAGCGAGGTTTCTCCCTGAGCGAGCATCTGGCCATTTTGCCTGACCTGCCAGGTCAGGCGGCAATCCTCGCAGGCTGCCCAGGTATCGTTAATCGCCCACAGGCGCACCGTCGCCGGGCTTCCCTGACGCCAGCTGGCGGTCACCGGCTCGATGGACGGCAGGATCGGCTGATAGGCGCGCTGCAGGGCATAGTAACCGGCCTTCGGCTGGCGCAGATAATCCACCACCCCCCAGTTGATGGAGGGCCATGTCTCGACAAACATAAAGTGGAACAGGGCGGTCACCGGCTGATAACGTTGACGGCGATAGCTCTCCGCCGCCAGCGCCACCAGCCGGGCCTGATATGCTTGGGTGTTTTCAATCATCTCCTGAATATTGTTGCCTCGTGGAATACCGGCAAATTTAAAGGTCTGGAAAGGCTGAAAATTATGGTACTTCCATCGCACCCAGCCGGGGTCGTCGGCAGCGGTGGTTTTCGGCCACAGCAGACGGGCCGGGATAATGGTCTTCAGGGTGGAGAGCCGGGGCAGCGCCTGGGCGCCAAACTCGGTAATAATCCCGGTTTTCGCCGGGGCGAGCAGGTCGCGCAGGGTGCCGAAATACCAGCCTGCCCAGTAGTGCTCTTCGACAGCGGAAAAGCGATGCACGATGCGGGAGGTATCTTCCGCAAGCGCATCGCCCACCCGCTGCGTCAGGGTCTGATTTAAGGTTTTACGCCAGTCAGGGAAGCGTTTTTCCATCCACGGCGAGTTCCACGGCGGCTCGTTGTGGCCGCCCCAGACAATAATCGCCGGCGAATTGCCGAACTGGTCCATCATCGTCCGGGTCTGGCGCACAGCGTTCTCGGCGAAGGCGGCGCTGTCATCGTAACCCCATTGCAGGGGGACATCCTGCCAGATCATCAGTCCCATCTCATCGGCCACCTCATACAGCGCGCGGCCCGCCACGTGGCCGTGAACGCGGATGGCGTTGGCGTTCATCGCCGTGACAAGCCTGAAATCCCGACGGTACTTTTTCCGCGTCATGGTGCTTAGCCATGGGGAGCCAATATAGTTGCTGCCCTTAATGAACAGCCGTCTGTCGTTGATGCGCCAGCCCTGATTGTCCGCCAGCGCTTCCACCTTACGTAATCCGGTGCGGGTGACGGCGGTATCCATCATCCCCCGGTCATCCGTTAGGGTGGCGCGCACCCGGTAGAGGTTCGGCTTGCCTGCGCCCACGGGCCACCAGAGCTTCGCGGACGGCATGGGCAGCGAGACGTGCAGGACGCCTGCGGTTTTCTCCAGAGTGACCGCGAAGGCCTGGTGAAAACGTGGGCCGGAAAAATTGTCCGGGGTAGCCGTCAGGCGTAGCGTGACGGGGCCGGGCGTCACAGCCCGATAGCGGATTTCGGCACGCAGCATGGGCTGCTCCAGCCCCTGTTGCCAGTCCGGGCGCAGGATCACCTCGTCGATGGTGACGCCGCGGCTCAGATGGAGCCTCACCGGCGCCCAGATCCCCCCGGAGTTGGCATCCTGCCCCTGAACCGACCAGGCGCCGCCCGGGCGGGTGTCGTGCTGATTCAGGATCCCTTTCATCAGCGTTTTGTGCAGCGGCCAGATCTTTTGCGGGTCTTCATAGGGGCTATCGACCCGCACGGCGAGCTGATTATGGCGGCGTATGGCCCCGCTGATGTCCACCGGGAAGCGCTGAAAATAGCCCTCGTGTCGGGCCAGCGTCTTGCCGTTGAGCGCCACCTCGGCAAAGTAATCGACGCCGTCAAACACCAGGGTAGCCATGGCATCCGGCGACAGGCCATGCAGGGTAAACTGATGGCGATACCACAGGGCGCCCTGATGATCGTATCCAGCGCTGTACCAGTTTGCCGGTACTCGCAGCGTGCGCCAGTCGCCATCCGAAGCCTGCGCGCCGTCGAAGGCGCTGTCGTTGGCGTCATGCACCCGCCATTGCCCGGCCAAGGACCAGGTCACCGGCGCAGAACCGGCGTGCGCCAGCGGCAGACAAACCACCAGCAGCAGAAGGCGTCTATGGAGCACGGGGAACCTCCTGCGATCTGCGATGTAGCCACCGGTGGCAGCCTGTGGTTGCCTCGGCCAGCGCGTCGCGCAGGTCATCTGGGACGGTCCGGTCGGGCGACGTCGCCTGGCTCTCCAGCTGCTGGAGCACCCCGGCAAGGCGTTGAAAGCCGAGGGTGACCGCCTCGCCGCGCAGCTTGTGGGCGGTACGGCGCAGCGTCTCCCGGTCATTGGCGTCAATGGCGTGGGTAAGGGCCGACGTTGCGGCGTCAAGCCCTTCAGCGAAGAGTCCCAGCAGCTCCTCGACCAGCTCAGGATCGTCGGCGCACTGTTTTAGCAGGTGGGCCTCGTCCGGCAGGCCTTTCTCTTCCTCCAAACCGCTATCTTCCGCTGCGCCGACGCGGGCGATGGCTTCCCGTAGCGCCTCAAGACTCACTGGTTTGGCGATATAGCCGTCGAAGCCCATCGCCAGACAGCGCTCTCTATCGCCCTGCATGGCATGGGCGGTCATGGCCATCGCGGGCTGATGTTGCCTGCCCAGCGCCGGCGTCTCTTCGCGCAGCAGACGGATGGCGGTTTCACCGTCCATCTCCGGCATTTGCAGATCGATCAGCAGGAGATCCCAACAGGCTGCGCGCCAGCGCTCCAGCGCCTCCCGGCCGTTGCTCACCACCTCGCAGCGGTGACCCAACTGCTCCAGCAGCCGTCTGGCGACCTTTTGATTAACCAGGTTGTCCTCAGCCAGCAGGATATGCAGCCCGGTCTGGTCCCTGACCGGTTCCGCAACGGGGGCTGGCGCTGTCGCCACCACCGGCGTGGGAAGGAGAATACCGGCGATAACCTGATGCAGTTCGCGCTGCGCCACCGGTTTATGCAGATAGTGGGCGATACCGATGCGCTTAAGCATATTGGCGTCAAAATGGCGGCTCATGGAGCTGAGCATAATAATCTGGCTTTGCCGGGCTTCAGGCAGGGCGGAAAGCTCCAGCGCCAGGGATACGCCGTCCATATCCGGCATCTGTGCATCCAGCAGGATCAGCGGCCAGGGCGGCCCTTCGGCGGCCCGACGTAACGCCTCGCTGGCGTTGTCCACGCAGATCGGTATCAGTCCCATCTGGCGAAGCATGGCGTCAAGCAGGCGCAGGTTGGTGCTGTTGTCGTCAACCACCAGCACCCGCTCATTGTTGAAGCGGCCCGGCGGGGCGTTAGCGGAGACGGCGGCGTGCAGACCTTCCAGCGGCAGGGTGAAGGCAAATTCACTGCCCGTCCCGGGCTGGCTCTCCACCGTCAGCTCGCCGCCCATCAGGCTGACCAGGCGGGCCGAAATGGTTAATCCCAGCCCGGTGCCGCCGTAGCGGCGGGTGGTGGAGCTATCGGCCTGGCTGAAGGCTTCGAAGATTGCCTTTTGCTTTTCCGGGGCGATGCCAATCCCGGTATCGCGAATGCGAAAGCGCCAGCGGCTTTCGTCGTCGGCCGGCGCAATCGCCAGCAGAACTTCCCCCTGATGAGTGAACTTCAGCGCATTACCCAACAGGTTAGTCAGGATTTGCCGCAGCCGGGGGCCATCGACGATCAGCACCTCCGGTACCGCAGGGGAGATATCCACCAGCAGCTCAATACCCTTTTCGCTGGCGGCGGGCATATGCGGGCGGATCAGCGACTGGATAAAGGGGCGGATCTCCAGCGGCTCTTCGTCCACCTGCATCTTGCCCGACTCAATGCGTGAGAAATCAAGAATGTCGTTAATAATGTGCAGCAGCGACTGGGCTGAGCTCATCACCAGCGAAAGGTACTCCCGCTGCTCCGCGGTCAGCGGCGTGTCGAGGCACAGCTGCGTCATGCCGAGAATGCCGTTCATCGGGGTGCGGATTTCGTGGCTCATATTGGCGAGGAAGGCGCTTTTCGCTTCGTTCGCCTCGCGGGCCTCCTTCGCCGCCTCAATGGCCAGCAGCTCTGCGGCTTTGCGCCGGGTAATATCCTGCAACGTGCCGATCACCCGCTCTGCCTGCTGCTGCATATTGAGGGTGACAATCTGCCCGGAGAGCAGCATCCAGCGCCAGCCCTGCGTCGGGTGCTGGACGCGAAGTTCACATTCAAAAACCGGCATATGCTCGTTTTGCGAGGCGATCATCGCCTGCTGCAGGGTAGCGCGATCGTCCTCGTGGACCAGATTGAGCATAAAACGCAGCGGATAGCGCCACTGGGCCCGCGACTGGCCGACCATCGCCAGCAGGGTGTCATTCACCTGCAGGTTGTCGTGGGAGACCTGCCAGTCCCAGATACCGATCTGGATCGACTCTGCGGTGAATAAAAAGTCGTCATGAAGCTGGTGACGCGAGCGCCGGGCCTCGTCAAGCTCGGTGATGTCGGTATGCAGGCTGACAATCCCGCCATCCGCCAGCTGCTGATGCTGAACGTAAATCCGGCGGTTGCCCGACTGACGGACCTCGCAGTGGTTCGTCTGGCGGCAGTTGCGGATAATCGCCTCGCGCAGCGTCTGTTGCCGGCCTGGGTCGATGTTATATCCGGCATCGATAAACTTCTCGGCCAGGCTCTCAAGAGTGGCGCCGACGGCGAGCCAGGGCGCGATCGTTGGATAAAACAGCGCCACCTTATCATTCCAGGCCTGCAGCCGTTCGCGCTCATCGTAGATCATCACCGCCGAGGGCAGGAGGTTGAGGTCGGTACGGTTAGCGGCATGCATGATTACTGGCCAACAGTTTGATAGTGGAGCTCCGCCTGACGGCGCAGATACTCGAGCCCAGGGGAGATGGCCATTGCCCATGCGGTGAGGATCTCCTCATCGCACAGCGGATCGCTGGCGCGGACGGTTTTGAGCATGGCTTCTCGCCACAGCGCAAAAAAACGCGGCGGCAGGCGCAGGCCTTCCTCGCTCTGCTCGCGTGCCAGCCGTTCCAGAAAATCGGGTACAAAGAGGTCGCCGTTGACCGCCAGCATGGCGAAAAAGCTTTTAAAGATCATCTGCTGGCCTGCCTCGCCGGAGCGTTGGGAGAAGTGCTGCTCGGTTTCCGGTGACATATGGATAAAGGTGCTGTAGAAGGCCTGGAAGAAGCGCTGTTTGTCGCGCTCCGGTACGACGCGATTCAGGCTGGCTTCAAAGAGATCGCGATAAAACTTCATGGTGCGCTCCTCATGACCCGTTCGCCCGGCAGGCAGCGGCGGGGCGGGTTAAATTCGTCCGTCGCGCGGCGGGCAAAGTAGCTGTTGTCATCCGCGAGGCCGTTTTTGAACAACGGCCCGGCGTTGTGTTTGTAAAACAGCGCCTCCAGCACCATGGCGTTAGTGGAGAGGGTGAGGGTGGCGTTGACGTCGCCGGTGGCCTCGACCCGCCCTTCAAACCAGCCGCGCTGCGGGTCGTTAAGATGGGTAGTGACCGCCATCAGCGCATCGGTATACTCGGTTTCCCACAGCGTCCACAGGACAAAGACCGCCTTGGTGGTCACCTGCGCCAGCCGGGGGTAGTACTTCCCGTCGTCCCCGAGCGTATTCCAGGCGTAGCCATTCCCCCAGACGGTGTCTTCCACGTGCCAGGGCGCCTGGGTAAGCGAAAAATCGGCCCGGGCGGTAAGCACCTTATCCTGCGTCCAGCGCGTTTTCTGGCTGAGCCATATCCCTTCCGCCCGTTCGCGCATGGCTTTTTGTACCTCTTCCGGCACGCCGGGCGGCTGCCAGCCGAACTCCAGTCCCGGTAGCATGGCGGGCAGAGTGGAGAGCGCCACGGGTTGCCAGGTGGTTCGCGGGTCGCGGTCGTCAACGGCGAGGCGACGCTGATACATAATCACATTGCGCGTCGGGGGAGAGAAGGCCTTGCCGGCCGGGAACCCCCACAGGCGAAACGCGCTGGCGGCGTATTCACTGTCTCCCAGCCGAAGCTCCTCGCGGATCGTCCGCTGGCCGTTCTGCAGTGAGGCGGACCACAGCTCTCCGTCTTTATCGATCACCGGACAGAAGTTCCAGCGCAGGATAATTTTATCAATGTACTCACCGTACTGCGGCGCGCGTTCGGCGGTGAGCCGCAGGGCGAGCATGAGTCGGGCCATATCTTTTGCTGACCAGCCGCTGGCCGCCGGTTTGCCGCTAAAGTCGACAGGGGTCGCCGTCTGAGTGGAGTATAGCCTGCCCGGCGAGCCATCGTCGGTCAGCGTCAAGCGATTGAGGGTGCCGAGAAGGGGCGTCAGGCGGGCGTCGAATTCCGCTTCCTTTACCAACCCCAGCTCTCTGGCGGCGAGCAGGGCGATAAGGGTGTCGCCCATCTGCCACAGCGTCGCGCGCGGCTGTTTGTCGCTGCCGTTGACCAGGCCGGTTTGCGGCTGGGTATTGTTCTCGACGTACCGCCAGGCGATCTGCGCCCACGTCCGCTCCTGCAGCGTCAGGCTGCTGATACGGGCGGTGGTGTGCCAGCCGCCTTTGGTCAGCCAGCGCCACCACGCGCCTTCGCGACTGAACAGCGCCAGGGCGATAAGCAGCAGGAGGATGGCGACGGTCAGCCAGCGAGCTAGGGTTTTAAGCATTGCGCGGTCACCGGCGGAAGTTTAACGGGCTCGTCAGCCTTGCAGGCGGCGCACTGGCAGGCCTGGCAGGCGGGTTGGGTGCGCTGCGTGGTTCCGGTCTGTTCGCACCATGTCTTGACGGCAGGGGTATTGCTCAGGAAGGGGCGGTTGCGCGGGCCGTTATTGGGCTCAAAGAGATCCACCAGCTTTTTGTCCCACAGCGACGGCGCGAAATCGCGGTTTTTCGGATTGTCGCTGGAAAACTGCAGCAGTTTGCCTTCTTTTTTAAACAGCAGCGCTTCCAGCATGATGCCGTTATTGTTGGCGGTGAACTCATTGATTGGCCCGTCGCCGTTTTCATACAGTCCCTCGTAATAGCCTTTTCCCGCTTCGTTCGCATTTTCAATGGCGTCCAGCAAACGATCGGTATAGGGCGAGTTCCACAGCACCCACATCCCCATCGCCGCTTTGAGCGACACCGCGGCGCTGTTCGGTACGAACTGGCCTTTGTCGGTTATGGTGTTCCAGTTAAAACCGTCGCTGAACACGGTGTCATAGACAAAGTACGGGGATTTATCGAGCTGATGCTCGGAGCGAGCGGTGAGGATCCCGGTGATGGCGTAGCGATTCTCCTGGGCCTGGTAGACCCGGTCGGCAAAGTTTTTCATCCATGGATGGGAGTACTCGCGCGGGCTATCGTTCCGGTCAGCAGGATTATCAAAGCCAAACTCCATGCCATACAGCACGTAAGATTCACTGACCACATAGTTATGCTGGCTGGTTTGCCGCGGGTCGCGAGAATCATAGGGGACCATCACGCAGTAAATTTCCGCCAGCTCATAAGGCTGGGGCCGGCTGGCCTGACAGGTATTAAATCCCCACAGTTGAAAGCCCGCCGCGCCGTACTCCTCGTAGCCGAGGCGTCCTTCCTGAACGTATTTGGGCTGGCCGTTTTCCAGATAAGCCCCATACAGCGTGCCGCAGGGGTCGACAACATGGCTGAAGTCCCACCCCAGCACCACGTTATCGATGCTGTTGCTGTATTCCGGGTAGCGCTCCTTGATCACCTTCAGCCAGATCAGCATTCTGCCGATATCCAGCGCCGAATAGCCTATTTCACCCGGCTTGTTCTGGTAGTTCACCTTTTGTCCGCTCACGGTGTTATAGGCTTTGTTGGGCAATTCGTTACGGAATAAATCGAGCTTATTCAGCGTGGCGAGAAACTTCAGCATCCGACGGTCGAACTCCGCCTTATCAATAATCCCCAGCTCACGGGCCGCGGTCATGGCGGCCAGATAGGAGGCGCTGTCCCACATGGTGGTCGAGGGGTATTTGTTTACCGCATTGACCAGCCCGGTGGTGGGCTGAAAGTTGGCGACGAAATATTGCCAGGCATTTCTGGCGATAGTCATCTCCCTCGGCGTCAGCTCCCCGCTACGCGGGGCGTATTCCGCAGCCGGCAGACCGGTCGCGGCCTGCGCGCCGGAGAGTGAGAGCCACAGCGCCATGAGTCCGGCCAGCAGAGGAAAACGGGAAAAATAGGTCAGCTTCATGGCGTTGCTCCTGCTGAGGACGAGGGTAGAGGGGCAGGGCTCAGGCAGGCCAGACACAGCATCTGCCCCCGGGAAATGTAGGCCAGGCTTTCCAGCACGATCGCGTTGGTATCGCCGTCAACAACGTCGTTGACGCTGCGGTTGAGATTTAACCCACGCTGCCAGCCCTTGCCCGGGACCTGCAGCGTCTGGACCTGCTGGCGAAGCGCTTCGCTCCAGCTATTGCGGAACAGGGCGTACCAGGCAAAGGCGGTGCGGGTAGAGGTGATCGCCGTTTGCTCCGGGGTGGCACTGCGCGGGGCGAAGGCGCTCTGCGGCTGCCGGTCCGCCAGCGCGCTGGCATAATCCGGCGCGGGCTCGGCGTAGTCGGTGCTGATCGGCGGCTTGCTGACCCTCAGGCTATGACGGCGCTGCTGGATTTGCATGATGCGCCAGGCGATCTCCGCACTCTGCGCGTCAAAGCCCAGCTCAAGCCCGGTGAGCAGGTACGGCAGGCTGATCAGCGAAGGTTGCCGCCCCCACGGCGTGCGCAGCCCCTCGTCGGGCACCATGATGCCGTCGATGTCGATCATCTGCTGCCCCTGCGGCGGGTTGGTCACCGCCAGCCCCGCGGCGCTGTCGATCAGCCGCAGCGTATGGCTGGCATACAGCCGGTAGCCAAAGCTGTCCCGCGGTTCATCCGCCGCCAGCGTCCAGTGGTGCAGCGGCGCCGCGGCCTGGCTGGCGGGGCTGTTGCTGATGAGCGCGCCGACCCGCCACTGATTAAACAGATCCCGCACCGCGGCGGCGTGCTGAGGATAGCGCCAGAGCAGCGTTTGCAGGGCGGTGAGCAGGCGTCCCATACCGATGGCGGAGGAGTCCGGGTTGCCGAGGATCTGCAGCGTGTCGGCATGGTACTGAGCGGCGGGCAATCCCTGGGCGTTGAGGGGCAGTTGACCGAGCGTAAACAGGGCGGCGGCAATGCGCTCATCGCCTTCGGCGGCGGTCACAATATGCAGCTGCTCTGCGGCGACCACGGCGAAAAGATAGCTGCCGACGCTCCACAGGCTAAGCCAGGGTTCGTCATCGTGCGCGTTGGCCAGACCGTTTGGCTGAGTATTATTCACATAATACTGCCAGGCCACTCGCGCCCAGATCGCCTCGTCAAAGGTCAGCTCGCGCGGGGCAGGGAGCGGCGGAAAATCCTGGCTCAACGTCATCCCACTGCTGCTCTCGACGCGCGCAGGCATTTGTTTTTCCACCCATACGACAATCGCAAAACCCAGCAGGAAGCCAATGAGGATGGTGAGATAGCTGCGGGCGGAGAGCAGGGCGTCGCGGATCCTCATCGGCTCGCCTCCTGCTCTTCGGGGGGCGTCCACATGGCGGCAAAGATAAGCGGCAGCATGGCGGCAATATTCACCGCGCCCCAGAAAATGTTGATGACGTACCCGGAGGGGTCGTCAACCTCACCGCGCGCCACCTGAATGCCGCCCCATATCAGCCCCGTCAGGGTGAGCAAAACGATGGCAATTTGCGGCTTGACGAGATAGAGAAAACGGCCCGTCTGTCGCTCTTTCGGCGTAACGTGAAATTTAATCTGCTCCCCGCGCAAAACGGTGTCCAGCGCCCGCAGATTCATCGAGAAAAAGGAGAGGTAAGAGGCCCGGCCGTCCCAGGCAGAAATGCCCCAGGTGCCGAACATAAAGGCCAGTTCGGAGACAATAAAAAAGGGTAAAAAGTGCAGATAGAAAGGGGTAGACCACGCCGACACTGGGGGAATGCCGGTGAAGAGATAGATAACAGGCGAGATCAGGAACACGGTGTTCCACACGCAGGCCAGATAGGACCAGAAGGTGGTCGCGTACATCAGCGTTTGCGGCAGCGAGAGTTTAAAGCGGCGTCGGCTGAAGATGTTGTCATGGAACAGGATATCCAGCGATCCGGCGGCATACTTAAAGCGCTGGATCATCCACGTCAGCATATCCTGCGGAGAGAGCATTTTGGACTCGATCCGCGGGTGCATTACTGAGCGCCAGCGGCGAGCAGCGTCGCCGTGCAGCAGGATGGAGGTATAAATATCTTCTGAGACGTGGAACTTATAGGGCGTCAGTTCAGTATCAAAGGCCACGTGGGGGCGCATGGCGTCCTGCAGCGCTTCCCGCGTTGCCGGGTCGCGAATATCCCGCGTATGACGGTCGATCTCGGCATCAACGCTCCAGACGTAGCTGCGCAGTGCCGCCTGCATCACTGCTTCCCGTCGGTGAACGGAGGCGGCGCCACAGCAGAACGCGGCGTTAGCCCAGTTACGGCGCCGTAAAATCACGTCGTAAAACATGCGCGGATCGTTGAAAAACGGATCGCGACCGATGGTCACCGGACCGACGATTTTCTGCGCCAGCCAGCCCACGCCATAGCCTGCGCCGCCAGCTTTACGCCGAAGCCAGCATGCCAGATCCTCCCCCTCAGGGAGATCGAAAAACCACTGCGGGGTCTGCACCCAGGCGACGTCCGGATCGCGAAAGTAGCCGAGCGTGTGGCTCAGCAGGGTTGGGAAAACGCGGGTATCGGCATCACAGATGATCAGAAAGTCGCCATCGGTATGTTCCAGCCCGTTGCGCAGGTTACCGGCTTTATAGCCGATATTACTCTGACGGGTGATGTAGTTCGCCCCCTCCTGCTCGCAGACCGCCTTCATTTCCGGGCGAAGCCCGTCGTCAAGGACATGCACCTTATAGTCGAGCGGACCAGGATAGGTCATCTGCATGGCGTCACGGATCGACAGCCTGACCAGTTCCACGTCTTCGGAATAGGTGGCGATAAACAGATCGACTTTAATCGGCCTCGACTCCACCGCTTCATCCGCTCGCAGACAGTCGTTGATCTCCGTCGGGGGGACGCCTGGCGGAGGATCTTTTTCCTGCCATAAATTAATGGTGAACAGAACTGTGCCAATCCACGCCAGGGTTTCCGCCAGCACCAGAGGGATTGCATACCACAGTGCGTCAGTGTTTAAGGACGCGGTCCAGCGCCAGTAAATATAATTGGCACCAAGAACCAGGGCGGCCACAGCGAATACCTGCCAGATCATTCTTACCCAGCTCGGAGTGCTGAGCGGCTCAGGCGGTCGACGATGTTCAAAACGGGAAAAATAAAAATCCATAGCAAGGATATCCTGATTCCGCGCTGAGTTTGAGTGACAGGTCTGTTATCGATTGGGGGCGTTCTGCAGAACGCACAGGGGCTTATAAATAACAGTAAAGTGAGTGTAGATGGTGGCGCAAAAATTTCAACAGCGCGAACTGATAGTCACCGGGATGACTTAACATAGTGTGATGCACGCCGGAGAAATTTATAAAACGAACATTGCAAGATAGCCCATTCTACACTATCTAAATAATTTGTAATAAATGTTGCAGGGTAGACGACAGGATCCTCCATGAGCCAGGTTGCCTCAGCGATTTCGCAAAAAGAAACTTATAAATCAATGTCCTGGCGTTATTCTCTGGCGGGTGAACGCGACCTGCGTATCGACTTTATGCGCGGCATTGCTCTCGTTATGATGGTGGTGGCGCATACGGAAGTGATGTCGATATTTAATATTTTCAGCTGGGAGCGTTTTGGTTTGACCACTGGCGCCGAGGGTTTTGTGATCCTGTCGGGCTTTATGTTAGGGATGCTAAATCGTGCCAGATTACAAAAGGCAGTATTACTGACGGTGGGCTGGGGACTTTATCTTCGCGCATGGAAAATATATCAGGTTAATATTATTATTATTGTCACTTTTCTTTTGCTGAGATATTTTCCGTTTATTAATGCCTTTGAAGTCACTCACTTTACCGATCGTTTTTCCGGGACCAGCTGGTCGCTCTATCCGCTAACCCCGCAAATAAAAGAGACGTGGTTTAACATTATCCTCTATCTGCAGATTGGCCCACACCAAACGCAGATCCTCGGTCTCTATATTTTTCTGTTGTTGCTCAGCCCGTTGTTTCTGGGAATGCTGCAAAAGGGTCACGTCTACCCCTTACTGGGCGTCTCGCTGCTGATCTACGGCTGCTGGCAACGCTGGCCGGTACGGGTGACGCCCTGCGAATTTGAATTCGCCTTTCCCCTGCTGGCCTGGCAATTTATCTTTGTGCTGGGCATGTGCTGCGGCTGGTACAAAGCGGAACTGATCTCTTTCGCCCGCACGCCACCCGGCAAAGTCGCCGTCGTGGCGCTGGTGTTCATCGCGCTTATCCTTGCGTTTGTCGCCCAGAACCATACCAATCCTTTTATGCCGCCCGCGCTACTGATGCACGTGATCCCTCCGGCGGAGTTTAACGCCTTTTATCATACCTGGGCGGCGAAAAACGGCCTCGGGCCGGTACGGATCCTCAATGATATCAGTCTTATGGTCACTATTTATCTGTTATTGACCTGGTGTTGGCGTCCCCTGAACTGGCTGGCTGGCTGGTTCCTGATCCCGCTCGGGCAGCGTTCGCTCTACACCTTCATTTTGCATGTTTATATCGTGCTCGCCGTAAGCCAGTTGGTCACCTTCGATCTGTGGCGCCAGGCGTGGATAGTGAATACCTTGATCCATGCCGCCGCGCTGGGCGTACTGTGGCTGATGGCCAAATACCGCGTCGCCGCACGCTGGATACCTAACTAAGGAAGGGCAAATGCGGGAGAAGTATATGCTGGCCTGCGCGCTATGGTGCGCCATCGCAAGTGCGGAAGGAGCAGAGAAGAACGACGCACAACCGCTGCGTGATAAAAATGGTGAACCGGTGCAGGCCGGCGTGTTTACCAGCCGCTGGGGACGGCTTTTTTCCGGGAATGACAAGGTGTTTTCGGGAGCGCTGAGCTTTAGTTCGGGTTTAAAAGAGCAGTGGATGACCGTCCCCAACAGCTCAGACAGCGCAGAACAGAAGAAAAAATATAATCAGACGCTGAACCTCAGCCTGCAATACTCGCCTTACAGCTTCTGGTTCGCCAACGTGACATCCCGTTTACCGGTGACTGATACCAGCCGCTATACCGCCGATTTTCGCTATAGTTTTGGCTACGACGACTGGCATGCCAATACCGTCAGCCTGGTTTACAGTAACTATGGCGATAACCACTTCTGGACCTCAGGCAGCAAGCGTCACACCTATTTTGAGCAGGGAGCCATCACTCTGGCATATAAATTTTCCCTGCCGAAGCCCATGGAGAATACGCTGCTTATCAACAAAGGCGACGCCATCATGTGCCAGGTGGGCTACAGTTGGGTGCCGCGTTATTACGATCTGGCGAGTGACGATATACGCAAAAACAAAAACGTACTGCTCGGGGGGTGCGGATATACCTTTAAGCAACATTTCTTTATCCGTGCGACGGCGTTCTGGTACCCCGACAGCAGCCAGCAGCAACCGTGGAATGGCGACTACAGCTACAGCTTCGGTTACGCGGGCTATACGCCAGGATCGTTCTCTGTGCAGTATGCCAACTATGCCGGTACCCGCTATCCGGGGCACGACAGCGGCAGCGGCAAGTTTCGTGAAGGTACGATCAGCCTTATCTGGTTCTTGCCGATTTAGGAGGCGCGATGTCGGCACAGCACGTCCTGATTGTTGAAGATTCGATGGTTTATCGTCGGTTGCTAAGCCGGATGTTGACGCAGTGGGGCTATATCGTCAGTGAGGCGGAAAACGGCGTCGCCGCGCTGGCGATCCTGGAGAACCAGCCCGTCAGCCTGGTGATTAGCGACTGGGAAATGCCGGAGATGAATGGCCTGATGCTGTGCCGGGAAGTTCGCCGTCGCCAGTTTGGTCACTACGTTTATCTGATATTGCTCACCGCTCGCGAAGATCCGGGCGATTTAACGCAAGGGTTTGCGGCAGGGGCCGATGATTTTCTCAGTAAGCCGGTGGAGCAGAGTGAACTGCGGGCGCGACTGCACGCCGGAGCGCGGATCCTCTCCCTTGAAGCCGACCTCGCCGCGCGCAATACGCGGCTAAGTGAAGCGCTGCGGCAGATTGAACAGGATCTGGAGCTGGCGGCGCGCATTCAGCAATCGGTTCTCCCGGCTCATCAGCTGTGCTATCAGGGTTTTTTCTCCGACTGGATTTTCCTGCCGTCGGCCTGGGTATCGGGGGATATTTTTAATGTTTTCCCGCTGGGGGAGCATCTCGGATTTTACTGCGTGGATGTCTCCGGGCACGGCGTGGGGGCGGCGATGATGTCGCTTGCCGTCGCCCGCCAGTTTCTACATGGCAGGGCGGTTGAGCGTTTTCTTTTCTCTGCTGATAACCAGCCGGCATCACCTGCCGAGGTAGTGCAGATCCTGAATGGTCGTTTTTGTAGCGACGAGGCAGAGATTGTCAGCTATTTCACCCTGATCTATGGCGTCATCGACCTCACAACCGGTGAGGGGAAACTGTGTCAGGCCGGGCATCCCACGCCGTTTATCGTCACCGTGGATGGAGGTGTGCGCTCGGTCGGCAGCGGTGGGGCGCCGGTGGGGTTGATAAACCATCTCTCATGGGCAGATGTCAGTTTCTCGCTGGCGCCGGGAGAGCGGCTTTGCCTGTTCAGCGACGGTATCACCGAATGTGAAAACCGGAGCGGTGAACAGTTTGGCGAAGTCCGTTTACAAGCGTGGCTGCAGGACAGTGTGACGCAGCCGCTGCCCGCGCTGCTGCCGCGGTTTGCCCGGCACTTGATCCACTGGCGCAATGGCGACGCGCAGGAGACCCAGTCGATGGCCGATGATGTTTCACTCTTGATTATTGAACGTACAGGGGACAGTGATGAAAATTGAAACCGAACGGCAGGCCTCGGTGACAATCCTGACGCCGGCGGTGCGTCGGCTGGATGCTTCCGTCGCAGTAGCCTTTAAATCGGCAATCGCCCAGGAGATAGGCGAAGCGCCCGGCGATCTGATTGTTGATTTCAGCGAAATTGATTTTATCGACAGTAGCGGTCTGGGAACCCTGGTTTCTCTGATGAAGATGATGAACGGGAGAGGGGAGATGACGCTGTGCGCGCTGAATCCTGGCATCCGCAATATGTTCACGCTGACCCGTATGGATCGTATTTTCCGCATTTGCGAGGATCGCACTTCGGCACTTGCGCAGTTAAATGAGTGACGTGCCCGTGAATAGCAACATGATGTTTCCTGCCGAACTCACCTCGCTTTCACCGCTGGCGGAGTGGCTTGCCCAGCAAATGGCTTCGCTGCCAGTTGCGGACGAGTGGCGTTTCGCGCTCGATCTCGCCGCCTGTGAAACGGCAACGAATATTATTCGCTATGCGCTGCATGAGGATCGGGAAAGTCGTTTTGGTGTGGAATTTAGGGTCGCGGACCGACGGGTGACGCTGCGCTTTACCGACGCGGGGGAAACCTTTCCCGCCGAGCGCCTGGCGATGGCGCGTGGTGATGAGCATTTCGATGTCGATCCGTTAGCGGAAAACGGTAGAGGCTTGCGGCTTATTCTGCGTGCGGTGGACTTTTTTGACGTTGAAATGAATGCAGGGAAAAATATTACCACCCTGATGAAAGCGTTGCCTGATCCCGCTGTTAATTATTCAACCGACAAAAACGGAGGTTGAGAAAAAGACGTCATCCGCCTGGCGGATAACAGGCATGCTTTACCCGCGTATACTTATTGTTGTGCCTGCGCAGTAGACTGCACGCCCAGGTGATGAGGACGGATGGTATCTAATGTCATCATGGCTGATTTGCAGAAAATGCATTTCGCACCAAAAGGGTTTTTTTCAGTGACGTCAAACTGGGACGTTCTGTACTGGGAGCCATGGCAGCATGGGCATCTAAAATGGATATGTTCGATCATAATGTAAACCTTGTATGGGTGATGTTCTGTTGAAAAGACAATGGTCGTTTCAGGAAAATTAACGCGGCTGATTTTAGTTGGTGGTAAGCCGGGTTTTGGGTCAGATGGCGGACATTTTAAGGAGCCGACAAGGATCTGACAGGGCCTGTTTACAGAAAAAGCAAACTACTAACGGGACTGCTCAAAGGAAGGTGGTATCAGGGATAACGCCTGGAGATGAGAACACGTACTCAGATAATAACTTTTTGTCTGGTAAATCGACTCAACGATTAACGCACGTGCCGTGAATAATAGCAAACGTTATTTTAGCCTTCCGGATGACTGCTGCGCCAGGGGAGGCTTCATCAGCGCCGTCACCCAGTCGATAAATACCTGTACCCGGGCAGAGAGCTGCCGATTACTGGGATAGAGCAGGGAGAGCGGGAGCGGCGCAGGGCGAAAATCGGCCAGCACTTCCGTTAACGCGCCCGACGCCAGATCGGCCTCAAGGCGGGGCAAGGGGGCCTGATACAGGCCAAAGCCAAGCCTTGCCGCTTCGGCGCCGACGTCGGCATCGGAAGTCAGCAACCGACAGGGCAAACTGACCTCGCTCTGACGGCCATCCTGGGTAAAGCTCAGCGGCAAGGTACGTTGCGTGCGCGATGAAACAAACCCGATCATCACGTGGCCCGTCAGTCCTTCAATCGTATGCGGGGTGCCGTACCGGGCGAGGTAGGCCGGACTGGCGCAGGTGATCTCCTGCAACCCGGCGAGCGGCCGGCAGATCATCTCGCTGTCGGGGAGATGGCCGCCGCGAATGACGCAGTCGACTCCCTCGCGAACCAGATCGACGTCACGCTCGCTTTCGCCGATCTGCAGCGTAATGTCCGGGTAGCGGGCGAGAAACTGTGGCAGCGCGGGCAGCAGCAGGGTCCGCGCCAGGTTGCCCGCCACGTCTACCCGAATGGTGCCGGAGATGCTCCCCCCGGCGCTGCGGTTGGCCTCCTCAAGGGCCGCCAGAATGGACACGCAGCGCTGATAATACAGCGAGCCTTCTGCCGTCGGCCGTACGTGCCGGGTGGTACGATGTAGCAGCCGCGCCCCGAGACTGACCTCCAACGCTTTAATAGCCGCGGTCGCTACTGGCCGGGAAACCCCCAGATCCGCGGCGGCGGCACTGAATGAGCCCCGTTCGACGATGCGCACAAACAAGGTCAGAGTATCCAGTTTATCCATGACATTGTTCCAGCTGGCAAAACTATCCTGTCGCCCAACGCGGTCTTATCGTCGGCATTCAGGGGCTTATAATCGCTCATGTTTTCAGCAGAGAGAAAAGGAGAAAACATGAACAATAGCGCAAAAATCGCCCTGGTGACAGGCGGCAGCCGCGGCCTGGGACGCGCGACCGTCGAAGCGCTGGCACAGCGCGGCGTAAATGTAGTACTGACCTACAAAACGCGTCTTGCCGAGGCGAACGAGGTGGTTACACGGGTTGAAGCACTGGGCGCCCGGGCGATCGCGTTGCCTTTCAGCGCCGGCGAAATCGACACCTTTGACGCATTTGTTAGCGCTTTTCAGGGCGCGCTGACGGAGCTGGGCGCCGATAAATTTGATTATCTGGTCAATAATGCCGGCAACGCCAGCGGCATGGGATTTCTTAACGCCACGGAAGCGGAATTCGATGCGCTGTATCGCATCCACGTGAAGAGCGTTTTTTTCCTCAGCCAAAAACTATTGCCGCTGCTGGCCGATGGCGGGCGAATAGTGAATGTTTCGTCTGGCCTCACCCGCATCGTGATGGCGAACCGGGCGCCCTATGCGATCATGAAATCCGCGGTGGAAACCCTGACTCGCTATATGGCGTTTGAGCTGGGCAGTCGCGGGATCACGGTGAACTGCGTGGCGCCCGGCGCCATCGCCACCGATTTCAGCGGCGGGGTGGTGCGGGATAACCCGCAGGTCGCTCAGGCGGTGGCGAATATGACGGCGCTGGGCCGACCTGGCCTGCCAGAGGATATCGGGCCGATGATCGCCTCGCTGTTATCCGATGATCATCGCTGGGTGAATGCCCAGCGCATTGAAGTGTCCGGTGGAATGCGCATCTGAGCGAAGAAAACCGGGGCTGTTTTCATCCGTAGTCAATCGATATGTCAGTGGATGCCGATATAGCGCGACCCTGTGGAGAGATAAGGAAATAATGATCTGCCGCGTTGCTCGTTAAATATTAGTGATTGACCTTATTGCCTGAATGCGCAAGATTATTGTTGAATAAACAGTCAATATGCTAAATATATTTAATGCACGTATGAAAGGATTTAAGATATGGATTTTGAAAATGAATTGACCAGTAAGATCCTTGATCCCATTCACGGCACTATTCGTTTGACGACACTCGAGATTGCCTTTATCAATCACCCCCTGTTCCAGCGCTTACGCAACATTAAACAGAACTCTTTTTTATATAAGGTGTTTCCCTCTGCGGTGCACAGCCGCTTCGAACACTCTCTCGGGGTGCTGCATTTATCAAGTGAAATACTCAATAATTTACGCCTGAATGCGATACGGTATCAAAAGAAATATGATGATGGCCATGTGTTTGGTCATATCGATCAGATACCAAAACACAACATTCAGGAGTTGAGACTCGCTGCCCTGATGCATGACATCGGGCATGGGCCGGTATCCCACCAGTTTGAGAGTTTTATGCCTGGTAAGCACGAATTCTCCGATGTTCTCCCCACAGCCTACCATTCGATCATTGATGTATTAAGCAAGCCAGAACAGAAAGTTGAACATGAACAGCTTTCGCTGTTGTTCAGCCTGATAATTTATCATGATCTGAGAAAACAAGGTAAGGTCGATGACGAAATAAATATCGAAAATGTGTTAAAAATCATCGAAAAAAGATACGGTGACCAACAGATCATTGAGGAAATTAATGGAAAGGCAACAGATATCCTGCCGTTAATGACCTCGATCATCTCTTCCTGTCCGATCGATGCCGACCGGATGGATTACTTGCTCAGAGATGGCTATTTCTCCGGCGTCAAGTGTGGCATCTACGATTACAATCGCTTGTTTATGTCAATTGTCCCGGTCGAGGAACAGGGAAAATTGTACCTTGCTTACAAAGAGAGTGGGATTGATTCGATCGCTGAGTTTATTGGGGCGCGCTCCAGCCTTTTCTCGCAGGTGTATTACCATAAAACAAACCGCGCCTTTGCGACGATGTTGAGCACATTATGTGAGATTATGCAAAGCAAGGATCCACAAAATGTCATTATCGCTGACGTTACCGACCGTATCGTTGACCATAGCGATGAAAGCTTCATCGACGCGCTGAAGGAGTTTTATTTGGCGTGCAGTGATGATTATTTTTTGAATGACAAGGTTGGTGAATGGATAGATATCAGCGATACCGAGGCGGTTAATAAAAAAATACTTGATGACATTATTAACCGACACCCATGGTCGAAGGTCTATGAGGCCAAACACTCTGTGTATAAAGCTAACATCGCTGACAAGGAAAATAAGGCGTGGAAGAGTCAACTCACCGGGTTATTGACTTCTGTATTACAGCCTCATTTCAAACCACATGAATTTGCCGTTGATATTGTCTCCGACTGCGCCTTTAAAGACCTGGATAAAACCGAAGTTAAGCTTTTGGTGAAAGATCTTAAGAACCGCTACGAAATAAAACCGTTAATTGAATGTGGTGATAAGTTAAATCAGTATCAAATCATCAAATATTGCATTCGGGTATTTGTTGACCGCGATATCAAAGAACGCGTAACTCCTGAAATAATCTATAAAATCAATGAAATAGTGGTCAAGCAGATCGCGTTGCTGAATTGATGATGCCCGTCAGGGCAGCGATAAATCTTTCAGGGGCTGGTTTTTTAACCGGCCCCTGAAGATAAGCGGTAAATCGTGGCGCATCCCCGCCATCGGCATAACATACAACAGCGCGTTTACCCGAGACTAAACACCGCGCTGAGGCATAGATTCCCGCAGGGGAGCGGGTGGCTCAACAAAAACACCGGCTCAGTATGGTTATTCCGCCAGCAGGGCGGCGAATTTCGCCAGCCACTGTGGATGAGCCGGCCAGGCGGGGGCGGTAACCAGGTTACCGTCCACATGCGCCTGGTCGATACCAATATCCGCATAGTGCCCACCGCTCAGGCGCACTTCCGGAGCGCAGGCGGGATAGGCGCTGCAGGTGCGGCCCTGCAGAATACCGGCGGCGGCCAGCAGCTGCGGGCCGTGGCAGACGGCGGCGATAGGTTTACGCGCAGCGTCGAATGCCTGTACCAGTTTAATAACCTCCTCGTTCAGGCGCAGATACTCCGGCGCCCGGCCGCCGGGGATCACTAGCGCATCGTAGTTCTCGGCCTTTACTGCGGCGAAGTCAGCGTTCAGCGTGAAGCGATGGCCCGGCTTTTCGCTATAAGTCTGGGCGCCGTCAAAGTCATGGATTGCGGTCATGACATAGTCGCCAGCGGCTTTATCCGGGCAGACGGCATCGACCTGGTGGCCAATCATCTGCAGTGCCTGAAAAGGAACCATCGTTTCGTAATCTTCGGCATAATCGCCGACCAGCATTAGGATTTTCTTGCTCATCTTTGTGTCTCGTTGTGGGCGAAAGGTGTCTTAGATATAGCCTGGCGACTTGCAGAATGCGAACCGCTCAGGATGCCGACGACGGTGTCGTGTGCATCTTGTAACCGGGCTCATGTTTTTTTGCTAACGACAACTTTGTTCGACATCGCGCTGTGGCTCGTTATCCGCAAAAAATCGGTTTGTGGGGAGTAAGGGGAGCAGAAGAATATTGTTACCGTTTAGATTTCGCGCCAGCACTATTAAGCGTCCGCCGCGAAGGGGCAATCGGATGGAAGCCAGATATTTTCCCTCTGAGTAATTGATTGCGTTGTTACGCTAAATTTGCATAATGAGCGAATTATATTGCCCCGGTCGTCTCTATGGTTTCCTTTATTCATCCGCTTAATGTTTTAGCCCGCCTTATAGTATCCATTGCAAACATTCCTTTGGTGCATTATTTATTGAATTTATCATTGACTGTTGTTTCACATTTTAAATATTGATATTCATGGTGCTTTTATTTTCGTGGTGAAAGTGGGTGTTTGTGAATAAATATAATTATTAGGTGGTTAAGTTGATCGGTAATCCATTTTTGCTTTATCATCGTCACGTTTCACATCAATATATCTTCAATAATTATTCCTTAAGGAAAGGAACTGCTATGGCTGATACGTTCCAGAATGAAGTCCCCAGGGCGCGCATTAATCTCAAATTATCTCTTCATACCGGCGGCGCGCAAAAGAAGGTCGAACTGCCGCTGAAGCTGCTTACCATTGGCGATTTTAGTCATGGGAAGGAAAACCGGCCTTTATCGGAAAGAGAAAAAATCAACGTCAATAAAAATAATTTTAACAGCGTACTTTCGGAATTTAGCCCGGAAGTTAACCTCTCGGTGCCGAATACGCTGGCCGGCAATGGCGAAGAGGAGAACGTCAGACTGCGTTTTACCGACATCAAAGATTTTGAACCGGAGCAGGTTGCCCGGCAAATTCCGCAACTCCGTGCCATGCTGGCGATGCGTAATTTATTACGCGATCTCAAATCCAATCTGCTTGATAACGCCACTTTCAGAAAAGAGCTTGAGGCAATCCTGAAAGATCCGGCGCTGTCCCAGGAATTACGCGACGAAATGAGTGCGCTTGCCCCGAAATAAGTGCGGGGCAAGTCTGTTAATGGATTAACCGGGAAAATGCTAATGTCTGTTACCACAGAAAACGCCCCTGTTCAGGGGCAAACCACGCTGCAGGAAAACAGGTCGGGCGAGGGCGTTTACGCCTCGCTGTTTGAAAAAATTAATCTCGCCCCGGCGTCTCGCCTCGGGGATATCAACGACTTTCTGGACGATGCCGCGCTCTCCGAAGCGCCGGCGGCGGAGCGTCTCACCGCGGCGATGCAGGTGTTTATGGATCGCATCCGTCAGTCCGGTCAGCGGGTGGAAAAGCTCGACAAAACGCTGATCGACCACCATATCGCCGAGCTGGATTTCCAGATAAGCCGTCAGCTGGACGCGGTGATGCACCATCAGGAGTTTCAGCAGGTCGAATCCCTGTGGCGCGGCCTCAAACAGCTGGTGGACAACACCGACTATCGGCAGAACGTCAAAACGGAGATCCTCGACGTCGCCAAAGACGATCTGCGCCAGGACTTTGAGGACGCGCCGGAGCTTATCCAGAGCGGCCTGTACTGGCACACCTATACCGCGGAGTATGACACTCCCGGCGGCGAGCCGATCGGCTCGGTGATCTCGGCCTATGAGTTCGACGCCAGCCCGCAGGATGTGGCGCTGCTGCGCAATATCTCCCGCGTCTCTGCGGCCGCCCATATGCCGTTTATCGGCGCCGTCGGCCCGGCCTTCTTCCTGAAAGAGACCATGGAAGAGGTGGCTGCCATTAAGGATATCGGCAACTACTTCGATCGCGCGGAATATATTCGCTGGAAGGCGTTTCGCGAAACTGACGATGCCCGCTACATCGGCCTGGTGATGCCGCGCGTGCTGGGTCGTCTGCCGTACGGCCCGGACACCGTGCCGGTGCGCAGCTTCAACTATGTCGAGCAGGTGAAGGGCCCGGACCACGAAAAATATCTCTGGACCAGCGCGGCGTTCTCCTTCGCATCCAATATGGTGAAGAGCTTTGTTAACAACGGCTGGTGCGTGCAAATTCGCGGTCCGCAGGCCGGCGGCGCGGTGAAAGATCTGCCCATCCACCTGTACGATCTGGGCACCGGCAACCAGGTGAAGATCCCTTCCGAGGTGATGATCCCGGAGACGCGGGAGTTTGAGTTCGCCAGCCTGGGCTTTATCCCGCTGTCGTACTACAAAAATCGCGATTACGCCTGCTTCTTCTCGGCCAACTCCGCGCAGAAACCGGCGCTGTACGATACCGCCGACGCCACCGCCAACAGCCGTATCAACGCGCGTCTGCCTTACATCTTCCTGCTGTCGCGCATCGCGCACTACCTGAAGATGATCCAGCGCGAGAATATCGGCACCACCAAGGACCGGCGTCTGCTGGAGCTGGAGCTGAACACCTGGGTGCGGAGCCTGGTGACCGAAATGACCGACCCCGGCGACGAGCTGCAGGCCTCCCATCCGCTGCGCGATGCCAGCGTGGTGGTGGAAGATATCGAGGATAACCCGGGCTTCTTCCGCGTGAAGCTGTACGCGGTGCCGCACTTCCAGGTCGAGGGGATGGACGTCAATCTGTCGCTGGTTAGCCAGATGCCAAAGGCGAAGGCGTAGGTTCGGACGATGATGAAAACGGAACGTCCGTTGTGGGGCCGGGGCATTATGGTGTCGCCTCAGCATTTTCAACAGCAGGCTGCGTATGCAGCCTGGACTGCGGAAGTGATTGCCCGGATGGGTCTTAACCACCCCTGGGGAGTGGTTGAGGCGACCTTCGAACCAGAGATGCTCAAACTGGGCCGCCTGCAGGCTCACAGGCTGCAGGTCCGGTTCCAGGATGGCACGATGATTGATACGGACAATGCCGATGCGCTGCCGTCCGCGCTGTCGCTGGACGGCGCGTCCGGCGAGGCGGTGATCGTGCTGGCGCTGCCCCTGATGCAGGCGAATGGCGGCAACTGTCTGAAGCCGGAGGAGGTGGCCGAAAGGCCGGCGCGCTTCCGGCAGCGCTGGCGCGATGTCCGCAACCAGTTCGGGGATGATACCCGGCAGATTGCCGTCATACAGCCGGAGCTGACCCTCCGCTTCGCCCACCAGGACAACAGCGATTACCTGACCTGTCCGCTTGTTCGCCTGCAGCGGGACTCGCAGGGGGCCTGGCTTATCGACGAGACGTTTCTCCCGCCGCTGCTGCAGATCCAGGGCAGCCGCTGGCTGGCGACGCAGCTTGAACAGCTGCTCGTCCAGCTCCGGGCTCGTCTGACGCGCCTGATGGCCATGCGTCGCGAAAGCAATGAACGGATGGCTGATTTTGCCGTGGCTGATGTCTCTCTGTTCTGGTTGCTGAATGCGCTGAACAGCGCCGAGCCGGTGCTGGGGTACTTTCTGCGTTACCGGCAAAGCCCGCCGGAACGCCTCTACCCGGAGCTGGCGCGCCTGGCTGGTAGCCTGCTGACCTTTTCGCTCACCCATCAGGCGAATGCCGTCCCGATCTATCAGCATGACCAGCTGAACGCGGTTTTTCCGCCGCTGTTTGATTTACTGAGCGACCTGCTGGAGGCGAGCCTGCCATCGCGGGTGGTGGCGATTGCGCTGGAGCATGATGTCCGGCTGCACTTCTGGCAGGCGCGTCTGCACGATGCCCGGCTGCGGGAAGGGGCTGATTACTACCTGTCGGTTCGTTCGTCGGTACCGGTCGCCCAACTGCAGGAGCAGTTTCCGCGCCAGTGCAAAGTGGGCAGTCCGGATCATGTCAAAGCCATCGTCAACTCCTCGCGGACAGGGGTGCCCCTCACGCCATTGCGTCATGTGCCGGCGGCGATCCCGCTGCGTCTGGAAAATCAGTATTTCAGCCTCGATGTGTCCCACCCTCTGGCAACGGAAATGCTGCAGAGCGGCACCTGTATGTTTTACGTCCCGGGGATGCTCGGTGAGCCTGAACTTGAACTTTTTGCGGTACTACGAACGTGAATGAGCCTAAACGCGGCAACGCCGCGTCCATTGATATTGATGCGCTGCTGCAGAACACCTGGCTGCAGGTTATCAGCCTGCACCACGGCCCGCAGTTCCGCGATGAGGAAGGGTACACGCTATGGCAGCGCTGTATTGCTGATGTCGAGCGCGTGCAACATGAGCTGAAGGCGAGCGGGCTTGATGACGCCAGCTGTCAGCATATTCTCACCGCCCAGTGCGCGCTGCTCGATGAAGCCGTGAAAGGTCGCGGCGTGGAGGATGAGGCCTGCCTGCAGTGGTATGACATTCCGCTGCAGGGGCACTTCCTCGGCACCATGGACGCCGGCGACACCCTGTGCGAGCGGATGCGTGATGTGTTGCGTGAACCGGCGCCCAACCTGGCCGTGGTCACCTGTTTTCAGCGGGTGATGCTGCTGGGTTTTATTGGCAGCTTTCGCTCCCTCCACGACCCCGAGCGCCTGAAGCTGGTCAACGCGCTCGGTGAGCGTGTTCCTCCTTTTCAGTGCCCGGCTACCGCTCCCGTACTGGTAGAGAGTCGCGCCGGTCTGGGGATAAGCGGCTGGCTGGCCCCATGGCCGGTACGTATTGGCCTGAGCGTGGTGGGGGTACTCGCCCTGTGGTGGGGGCTCAACCACTGGCTCGATCACCTGCTGCTGACCTTGTTACCGGGGGAGGTGAAATGAGCCCCGCGCAGCAGCGTGGGCTGGCGCTGTGGGCCAGTCTGCTGAGTGCGCTGGTGTGCCTGCTATTTTTGCCGGTTCCCCGCTGGGGGGCGTGGCTCATTCTGCTGGTCACGCTGGCCCTGATCATCGGGATATGGCGCATCGCCAGTCGTCGTACCGGACGTAACGTCGCATCAACCCTGGCCCCTCTCCCGGAGGGCGCTTATCGCCAGCCGGTGGTCCTCGTTTGCGGCGACCTGCCGTGTGTCTGGCCGCCAGCGTCACCGGTGCGAGTCGTCAAACAGGGCTGCTGGATCCGCGTGGAAAAGACGGAGGAGCTGCAGCAGGTCGCGCGCCAGGTATTGAGCCAGCGGCCGGAATGGGGGCCTCAGCTGTCGGTGCTGCTCTGCGTCTGCCCGCAGCGGCATGCGCAAAACGATGCGCTGACCAGCGCTCTGCTGGCCCTGCGCTGGCAACTCAGCCAGCTGCGCCAGCAGACGGGGTATGCCGTACCGCTGGCGCTGCAGGGGCAGGTGGGCAGCGCGATGAGTCGCGACCTGTTGTGGCAGGCGGCGATACCGGGTGAAGCGGTGAAAGTCTGGCAGCCCTCCTGCGCCCCCTGTTCCGTACCGGCCTGGGTACGCGCCGGTGGGGCGGCCGCGCTGGAGCAGCAGGTGCTGATGAACAGCCTGATGGGCTGGTTTGAACAGCACGTCCATGCCGTGTTGACGGAAGAGAATACCGACCTGCCACCTCTGACCCCTGCGGCCGTGCTGTGGGGCCTCGGGCCCTCGCTGCCTGGAAGTCTGGCATCGTCGGCCTGGACGACGTGGTTATCCCGACATAGCGGCCTGTCGCGGGTAGCTGGCTGGCAGCCAGATGAGAGCGACACCGGGGACGCTTCAGCTTTGCCGGAATTCATCCTGCCGCAGTTACCGGCGGGACGGGGACTCACGCCACGAGGCAGGGCCTGGCGCGCGGCGCTCGCGATTTTCACCCTCGCGGCTGTCGCCGCGCTGCTCAGCAGTGGCTGGAACAATCGACAACTGCTGCAGCGCGTGAGCGTCGATATTGCCCGTTATGAGCGGATTGCGATGGATGATTATCGACCAAAAGCCAGCGCTGTCAGGGTGCTGCGTGAAGATGCCGCGCTGCTTGATAGCTGGGCGCGTAACGGCGTCCCGCTGCGCCTGAGTCTGGGCTTATATCGCGGGGAGCAGATTCGCCTGCCGTTGCTGGAGGCGATTCGCGGTTACGTGCCGCCTCCGCCTCCGCCCAGGCCGGTGCAGCGCGTTGCCCCGAACGTCATCCGCCTTGACAGCATGTCGCTATTCGATACCGGGAAATGGGTACTGAAGCCTGGTTCGACAAAGCGGCTGGTCAACTCGCTGATGGACATTAAGGCCAGGCCCGGGTGGCTGATCGTGGTGGCGGGTCACACCGACAGCGTGGGTGAGGAAAAAGCCAACCAGCTATTGTCGCTGAAACGTGCGGAATCGGTCCGCGACTGGATGCGCGATACCGGCGACGTGCCGGACAGCTGCTTTGCCGTTCAGGGCTATGGCGAAAGCCGACCAATTGCAACAAACGATACGCCGGAAGGCCGTGGGCTGAACCGTCGTGTCGAAATCAGTCTGGTGCCGCAGGTAGACGCCTGCCGGTTACCGGACCAACCCTCTGCGTCATCCCAGGATGATGGCGCTTCACTACACAATGGAGAGTAATTCCATGGCAATTCCTGTTTATCTTTGGCTGAAAGACGACGGCGGCGCGGACATTAAAGGGTCTGTCGACGTTCAGGATCGTGAAGGCAGTATCGAAGTGGTGGCTCAGGAGCATAACCTGTACATCCCGACCGATAACAACACCGGCAAACTGACCGGCACGCGTATTCATACGCCGTTCCTGTTCACCAAGGAGATCGACTCCTCCAGCCCCTACCTGTACAAGGCGGTGACCACCGGCCAGACCCTGAAATCCGCTGAGTTCAAGTGGTACCGAATCAACGATGCCGGCCAGGAAGTGGAGTATTTCAATACCAAACTTGAGAACGTCAAGGTGGTGAAAGTGAATCCCCTGATGCACGACATCAAAAACCCCGCCTACGAGAAGCACAACCATCTGGAACAGATAGAGCTGCGCTACGAGAAGATCACCTGGACCTATAAAGACGGCAACATCATTCACTCCGATAGCTGGAACGAACGCGCCACCGCGTAATTGCCCGTCATATTTCGCGCCGCTGGCGCGCAGGCGACGTTCGCTCATCCCGGCTGCATCGTTATCTCTGCGGCCGGGGATTATTGCGGGCGATCGCCTGATGCGGGCAGCGTTTCTCTGCCCGCCGTTTTTTGCTGAGCGCCTGAGATACGGGGTCTCAGCAAAGAAAAACACAATCTGTCTGCCTGACCTTGTGCGCTTGGGGTTCCTGTTCGGGAACAGCGACGGGCGGTAGCGTGTCCGGAACCAATAAGAGAGGATCTCATGGAAAATCCAGCCAGCCTGTTACGCCGTCTTAATCCCTGCTGTGCCCGCGCAATGGAGGGGGCGGCCTCCCTGTGCCAGACCCGGGCGCATGCCGAGATCCTGCCCGAGCACTGGCTGCTTAAACTGCTGGAACAGGGGGAAGGCGATCTGACGGTGCTGGCGCGGCGCTATGAATGGGATATGGATGCGCTGTGGCAGGATCTGCTGAGCTGGCTGGATAAACAGCCGCGCTCGGTACGTCATCGTCCCCAGCTCTCTGACCATACCCTGAGGCTGATGCAGGAGGCCTGGCTGATTGCCTCGCTCAGCGGCGAAGCGCAGATCCGCAGTGTTCACCTGCTGATGGCGCTGGTTGAAAAACAGAATCTGATCCAGTGCGATGGCCTGTGGCCGCTGTTAACGCTGGGCCAGCGTCAGCTGGAACGCCTGCGCCCCTTGCTTGATGCCCAGTCCGACGAACGTCCGCCAGCGCAGCAGGAAGCGGCGCTGGCGCAGCCCCATGGCGGGGACGTGGAATTTGTGGGGCGTCCTGCGGGCAGCGAACTGAATGCGGATGGGCTCAATCCGGCGCTGCAGAACGCGCTGGACAAATTCACTCTCGACGTCACCGCCAAAGCCAGAGACGGCCTGATTGACCCGGTGTTCGGACGTGACACGGAAATCCGCCAGATGGTGGATATTCTCTCCCGTCGGCGAAAAAACAACCCAATCCTCGTCGGTGAGCCGGGCGTGGGCAAGACCGCTCTGGTGGAAGGCCTGGCGCTGCGCATTGCCGAAGGCAACGTCCCCGACGCGCTGAAGCCAGTGTCGGTGCGCACCCTTGACCTCGGTCTGCTGCAGGCCGGCGCCGGGGTCAAAGGCGAGTTCGAGCAGCGGCTGAAAAATATCATTGAGGCGGTACAGCAGTCGCCTTCGCCGGTGCTGCTGTTTATCGACGAGGCGCACACGATCATCGGCGCGGGTAATCAGGCGGGCGGCGCGGATGCCGCCAACCTGCTGAAGCCGGCGCTGGCCCGGGGCGAACTGCGGACTATCGCCGCCACCACCTGGAGTGAATACAAGCAGTACTTCGAGCGCGACGCCGCGCTGGAGCGCCGCTTTCAGATGGTCAAGGTGGATGAGCCGGACGACGACACCGCCTGCCTGATGCTGCGCGGCCTGAAGTCCCGCTATGCCGACCACCACGGCGTGCATATCACGGATGATGCGGTGCGCGCCGCCGTGACGCTGTCACGACGCTATCTCACCGGTCGCCAGCTGCCGGACAAGGCAGTGGATTTACTCGACACCGCTTCCGCCCGCCTGCGTATGAGTTTGGATACCGTGCCTCAGCCGCTGACCCGCATGAAGGCGCAGCTCACCGCGCTGGCAATGGAGAAGCAGGCGCTGCTGGAAGATATTGCGCTGGGCAACAGCGCCCGCGGCGATCGGCTGGCGGCCATTGAGCAGGAGGAGATCCGCCTTATTCTGGCGCTGGATACCCTTGAAACTCAGTATGGTCAGGAGCTGCAGCTGACGGAAGCGCTGCTCGCCTGCCGCCGCGATATCTCCCGCCAGGCGGAAATTAGCGATCTACAAACCGCGCTTATCGCCGTCCAGCAGGGCAATCCGCTGCTCGGGCTGGACGTCGACGTCCGCACCGTGGCGACGGTGATTGCCGACTGGACCGGCGTGCCGCTCTCCTCGCTAATGAAAGATGAGCAGACGGAGCTGCTGAGTCTGGAAGAGAGTCTCGGCAAACGGGTGGTTGGCCAGCAGGCGGCCCTGAGCGCTATTGCCCGGCGCCTGCGCGCCGCGAAAACCGGCCTGACGCCGGAGAACGGTCCGCAAGGGGTGTTCCTGCTGGTCGGGCCGAGCGGCACCGGCAAAACGGAAACGGCGCTCGCCCTGGCCGATGCGCTGTTCGGCGGCGAGAAAGCGCTGATCACCATCAATCTCTCCGAGTACCAGGAGCCGCACACCGTCAGCCAGCTGAAGGGTTCTCCGCCGGGCTACGTCGGCTACGGCCAGGGCGGGATCCTGACCGAGGCGGTGCGCAAACGCCCCTACAGCGTGGTGCTGCTCGATGAGGTGGAAAAGGCCCATCGCGATGTGATGAACCTGTTCTACCAGGTCTTCGACCGGGGGGTAATGCGCGACGGCGAGGGGCGTGAAATCGACTTTCGCAACACCGTGATCCTGATGACCGCCAACCTAGGAAGCGACCTCCTGATGCAGTTGCTGGATGAACAGCCGGAGGCCAGCGAATCAGACCTGCACGAGCTGCTGCGCCCGGTGCTGCGCGGCCACTTCCAGCCGGCGCTGCTGGCCCGCTTCCAGACGGTGATTTACCGTCCGCTGCCGGCGGGAGCGCTGCGCGCCATTGTCGGCATGAAGCTCGGGCAGGTAAGTCAGCGTCTGGCTTGCCATTACGGAATCACCACCACCCTCAGCGAGAGCCTGTTCGACGCGCTGACCGAGGCCTGCCTGCTGCCGGATACCGGCGCCCGTAACGTCGACAGTCTGCTCAATCAGCAGATCCTGCCGGCACTGAGTCAGCAGCTATTGAGCCATATGGCGGCGGGGCAGAAACCGCGCCAGGTGACGCTGGGGTATCACGAAGAGGAAGGCGTCGTGATGGCGTTTGACGAGGGGACAATATCCGATGAGTAGCGTGAAATCGTTGTTGTTCAGCCATAACCACCACCTGCTTTCGGTGAAGGGATGTGAAGCCGGGCTTGATGTGCTGGCCTTCGAGGGCGATGAAGCCCTGAGCCAGCCGTTCCGCTACCGTATTGAATTCACCAGCGCAGACCATGCCATCAGCAAAGAGATGATGCTGATGAAGGCTGCCTCCCTGACGCTGCAGGCGCCGGTGGCTCAGGGCTTCGGCATCAATGTTCAGCAACCCGTGCGGGTGATCCAGGGCGTGGTGACGGGGTTTGAACGGCTCAGTACCTCCAGGGATGAAACGCACTACGCGCTGACGCTTCAGCCGCGCCTGGCGCTGCTTAACCGCTCGCACCAGAACGCCATTTACCAGGACCAGTCCGTTCCGCAGATTGTGGAAAAAATCCTCCGCGAGCGCCACGGCCTGCGCGGTCAGGATTTTCTGTTCTCGCTGACAAAAACGTATCCGCGACGCGAGCAGGTGATGCAGTACGGCGAGGATGACCTGCGCTTTATCACCCGTCTGCTGGGTGAGGTGGGGATCTGGTTTCGCTTTACCGCCGACACGCGGCTGCACATCGACGTCGCTGAGTTCTGCGACAGTCAGCAGGGCTATGAGAAGGGGCTGACGTTGCCTTCGGTCCCGCCGTCAGGGCAGCAGTCGGCCGGGGTGGACGCGGTGTGGGAGATGGCATGCCGCCACCGCGTCGTGGAGCAGCAGGTCAGTACCCGCGACTACAACTACCGCGAGGCGACGGCGGACATGAACGCGCAGGTGGATGTCACCCGCGGGGAGACCACCACCTTTGGTGAGGCTTACCACTGGGGAGATAACTACCTGACCGCCGGGAATGTCCATGACCGCCATCCGGCGCCGGAGTCCGGGGCGTTTTACGCCCGGCTTCGTCATGAGCGTTATCTGAACGGCCAGACCCGGATGCAGGCCACCACCAGCTGCCCGACACTCTGCCCGGGACAGGTGCTGAAGGTCACCGGTGGAGAGGAGGTGGCCAGGGAGTTTGCTGATGGCGTGCTCGTCACGGCGATGCACAGCCACGCCCGGCGCGATGCCGACTTTGCGGTGGAGTTTGCCGGCATACCGGACAGCCCGGACGTCGGCTACCGGCCTGAGCCCGGCGCGCGTCCGGTGATGGCCGGGACGCTGCCGGCCCGCGTGACCAGCACCCGGGAAAACGACACCTACGGGCATATCGACAAACACGGACGCTACCGGGTGAATATGCTGTTTGACCGGGCGCGCTGGGAAACCGGGTTCGAGAGCCTGTGGGTCCGTCAGTCGCGGCCGTATGCCGGAGACACTTACGGCCTGCACCTGCCGCTGCTGGCGGGGACGGAGGTGGCGATTGGCTTTGAGGATGGTAACCCTGACCGGCCGTATATCGCGGGCGTCCTCCACGACTCGGCGCACGGCGACCACGTCACCATCCGCAATGACAAACGTAACGTCCTGCGCACCCCGGCCAACAACAAAATCCGCCTCGACGATGAGCGCGGGAAAGAACATATCAAGGTCAGCACGGAGTACGGCGGTAAAAGCCAGCTCAATCTCGGGCATCTGGTGGATGCTGAAAAGCAGCCGCGCGGCGAAGGCTTTGAGCTGAGAACCGACAGTTGGGGCGCTATCCGGGCACAGAAGGGTATTTTTATCAGCGCGGACGGACAGGCGCAGGCCCGGGGGCAGGTGCTGGCGATGGAGCCGGCGGTCAGCAATCTGGCTGAAGCCCGGGAGCAGATGATGTCCATCTCCGGTGACGCGCAGAAGGCGACCGCGAACCCGGCCGATCTCCAGGCGCAAATTACCCTGCTGGAGCAGCAGCTGACAGACCTCAAAAAATCGGTACTGCTGGTCAGCGCGCCGGAGGGGATAGCGCTGACCAGCGGGGAGCACCTGCAGGTCTCAGCCGGGCATAACCTGATTGCCACAGCTGGAAAGAATGCAGACGTCAGCGTGGTGAAAAATCTGTTCATTGGGGTGGGCAGTGCGCTGAGCGTGTTTGTGCGAAAGCTTGGGATCAGGCTGATAGCGAACCAGGGACCGGTACAGATGCAGGCGCAGAATGACCTGATGGCGCTGCTTGCCCGGAAGGAAATCAGCATTGTCAGCACGGAAGACAGTATCGAAATTATTGCGAAAAAACGGGTCACAATAAACGGCGGGGGAAGTTATATCACGCTCAATGCCAGTGGCATTGAATCAGCGACGCAGGGGGAATACCTGACCAAAGCCGGGCACTACGGGCGAAAGGAAAAGGCCAGCAAGCAGGAAGACTTCCCGAACTTGGCGCCTGAAACCACAGAACCTTGCAGTAAGTTCAGATTTTCCTGACAAGGAGTCAGATTATGATTATCAGTCCACCTCTTCTTAAAGTGAAACAAGCCGATGAAACTGATGCGGCCTGGATTGAAAGAATCCTGACCGTAGTTAACCGCCGCGGATACCCGGTCAACGGTTATGGTTCGTGGCATGGCGGAATACATATACGTCAGACTGACGAAGGAAGGCCTGCTGAGAGCGTGCGGGCGATAGCTGACGGTACCGTCGTTTCACTCCGCAAAAGCTCGGACAAGCGCGATTTAGCACCATTCAACATCAACGCCGATAAACCCAATACAAAGGGGAGTAATGATGGTTATGTGCTCATAAAGCATGAAACCGAGATCGGTAGCGGTGATGAAGGAAAAGTGGCTTTCTATTCCTTATACATGCATCTGAAGTCGCTGGCTGAAACTGTTAAAGCCGGTGATAAAGTTTACCGTAAGGATCCTTTAGGCCTTCCTGGCATGGTTGATGGAGTGAATGCTTTCCATTTCCAGATTTTCTGCGATGATGACAACATCAGCAAGCTAACGGGCAGGAAAACAGGAGAGCTGGATATTTCGAAGAATGGCCGCACCGATGCGGTTTATGGTGATATTCACTTTTACCTGCCACCGCAGACAAAGTTTTATGACAAGGCCCCTGCAGATAACAGCATTTCTACCACCGGACTTTCTGAACTATATACCAGCAATGTGCCTCTGTATGCCAGCATGACTCTGGCCCAAGGCAAGTGCACGATGGTTACTCGTCAGAAAAATACGCAGACTGACGGAAAATATGATCTGCTGGGTGAACCACTGGTTAATGCAGATGGTGATGACTACGAATACAATCTCTATAAAACCGCGATGCGGAATTATAAGGAGAGCCCAAGTGCCGGGTTTGAATTACTTCGCTTTGGGCGAGTGATCAACACGGACCATGAAACACTGGTACCGGCAGACGCACCATTATGGATGACAGTCAATTACCCGGGTGGTAAAGGGGTGATCAACCTTGCTGATTCCAGTATTAAAAAGTTTAGTGACGCTGATTTCCCTCACTGGACGGGCTGGCAGATGGTAGATGACGATAGTGATAGCAACAGCCAGTGTAATTCAGCTATTATCAAGAAACTTCACGAAGTTGGTGACTTCGATAACCAGTGCGGGAAGCTAATCTGTCATTTCCCATTTGAATGGGAAAAAAGTACGATCGACATCCGTTTTTCGTGGCTGAAAACGGGAAATGAAGAGCATGAACCGATGACGGAAGCCGATTATGCAAAGTTTAAATCCCATGCGGAAGCACTATGCTTTGATTCTGGAGCGTTGAGTTCTGACCGGTTGTGGCATTTTGAGCCAAAATCATTTATTCGACATTTCAGGAAATGTAGTTGGCTCGACTCTGAAGTAATTGAAAAAGTAATGACGGCGAATGCTAGTAAAAAAAATAAAAATGCACTTGAAGGTATTAAAAATATTACATTAGAGTACTATGCGGACATAAATACAATCATGCGAAAGTATAACTTATCTGATGCAAATAGAATTTGTCATTTTTTAGGGCAGGGTGCAGTTGAATCAGGTTATTTATTGTCCATGCAAGAAACTAGCCAGCAACAAATTATTGTTGATGGTGTTCAGCAAGGTGGTGTGATTGTTGAAGCATCAACATTTAATGAAACTACTAAGCTAGGTCATTGGTACGGAGCTCTTAAAGCCGAGAAGGATAACTATTTCTCCGGGAAAAAATACAATTCCCGTGGAGGGTATATCACAGGATCCTATAGCTGGATTAACGGTAACTGTGGAGATGTAGATGCACAAAAATTCAGAGGTAGAGGGTTTAAAATGCTAACTGGACTTAACACATATTCAAGCTACTGGGTATATCGAGGTTGGTTGTCAAAAAATGACTTTGATAAATATTGGTGGGATGACCCGGAGTACAAGAAAAAAAATTCAGCCGGCATGAAGAAAAAACCACCAAAAATAGGAAACCCTCAGAAAGTGACAGAAAATGCATATAACTGTATTGATACAGGTGGTTTTTTTATAGTTTGTTTTAAGTCTAAAGTTCTCAAAATTATGGATGAGGACAAAATTGGGAAATCTGATGATGACAGCATTATTTTGAAAGTAACTAAAAATATAAATGGTGCAGATAAAGGAATTGCAGAAAGGAAAATAGCTACTAAAAAAGCAAAAGAGATGATTGATGATGAAGTTTAAAACTAATTCATTTTTGTTTATGATGCTTTGTGCTACTGCTCTTAATTCTTGGGCTGGATATTACAACACAATTGATATCGATGGTGTAAGCATCCATTTAGATAAGGATAAAGCTGGATATGTAAATGTTCACGATGATCAATTAAATACGGATTACTCATGCAAAATAGAAAATTGGAATGATTCATTAATCTCTGGTGCTGGAGGTATTTCTCTAACTAGTGATCATTTAGGCGTGCTTTTAGCATCAGGAAATAAATATCTTGATGTTAAGGAGCTTATAGATTGCAAAGGACAGTCAATTCGAATTCATTCTATTCATTACTTTAATAATTCAATTTCTTCTATTATAGATGTTAATTTTGAAAAAAAATTAGTTCTGGCATTAGTTGTGATTGATGCTCACTTTAGGTCATATCAGGCGATAGTATCTAAGTTTAATGGGAATAAAAACCTTTTGTCAGGCAAAGGTTTTTGGAGTAATTCCTCATCTGAGCCAGATCAGAATAGCTTGTTTTACCCTGGTGGTTCAATATATCTGCGTATTCTGGCGAAGTTGACCGGCGATTCCGGAGGAACATGAACGCGTTATTT
>ERZ809074.363-NODE-363-length-73366-cov-65.829289_pt1 | contig 73366 bp, 90 predicted proteins | sample MGYA00520795_ERZ809074 | MGnify/ENA primary metagenome ERZ809074 (study PRJEB31570, sample SAMEA3212989) | Homo sapiens | biome: human-gut; feature: human gut; material: fecal | place: Sweden | collected 2011 ...
CAGAATTTCGTGAAATCGACTTCAACCAAGAAGGTCACAGATATTCAGCCGGTTGACGCGTTACCGGCTACACAGGCAAGTGGGGTTTTATATTTAGTTTTCGGATAAGATTATGGGAATAACACTGGGAACACTGGGTGATCTGAAGGCGGGGGCCTTTGAAGGTAAGAACTTGAAAGAAGCGTGGTTCGAGGGTGTGAAGTTATGGCCGGTTGCCGGTATTAACACGATACTTAACCTGAAACCTTCTATCTATTTACCCCTGGGAGGGGATATAACCGACTATTCCGGGAACGGTAATGATCCCGGTGCAACGATAGGGAATATAGAATATTACACAGCCGGCTTTAACGGGGCGACTTGCCTTGATTTAATCGACGGGGGTGCGGCCATTCGATTACCGGCGGTGGTGAAGGGTACGAATGCGTTTACCATATCAATCTGTGCGTTCAGTATGGGTTCGTCAAGTACCACGTATGATGGTATCATGGGTGGCGTTTTAGACGGCCCGGGAACTTCCGGTCTGGGATACGCTCTCGGTTTGGATGTCGCGAACGGAGACCCGTCATCCACGCCGATGAGGTTCCAAATTTATAACGGTTCATCAAATCAAGTGTGTAAAGCGGATGTTGATAATTGGATCGTGAACGGGTGGAATCATTTGATAATGATCCTCGATGTATCATCTAACACCATTGAATTTTACCTGAACGGGAAGAAATACGGGCTGATGACGCCGGATCAATACCCTTTAGGTGGTCCGGTTCGATATGACGGTCGGGATTATACATGGGATGGTAATATCTGGTTGGGCCGGGCGTTCCACACGACAGTACCTCCTTTAGATTGGTGGCAAGGTTATCTCCAAGAATATGCCTACTTTTCACGGGCACTCACACCCGTGGAACTGAATCTTTTATACCGGGTGTATAAGGGTAATATGTTGCCGAGTACATCGAAATCACCTTCTATCGATTCATGGGGAGCAACGAAGCCTTTCGTTTGTACGGGTGGAACGGGTACCACGGAAGATAATATCAAGCCTAATATGACCGCAGCGTCGGAAACGAATAAAATCATAACGAGTGCAATAAATGGTTTGTATTTTAACCGGTCGATGTCTCCTGATGTTGGCGTTGAGGGGTCGCTGGGTGGGTACTCACTCAAGGCGACCGTGACCGTCAGTGGAATTACAATCCCGTATAATATAACCGGGTCGATGAAAGAGATCAAGAATAATCTTGACGGCAGTGGAGCGTATTTACCGGTTAATAATAATGTTTTCCCGTTAGGTGATATAGTTTTTGAATTTACATTTCAGGGAGTCACCCAAAAGTTTATCGTGACGAAAACAACCTGATCCTGTTTATTAACGGGATAGATACACAAGATGAATAATCCTTTGTTTAAAGGATTATTTTTTTTATCTTTACGGAATAAACGAAGGTATTTATGATCATTGAGAATAAAACAACGGAGAATGGCGATGTGCTTCATATCAGCACCGATGTACCCGTTTTGGGTTTGGTTTTGTTATACGGTTTCATAGATAATACATCCGGAGAAACAGCCGATATGTATTATCAGAAGAAGTTCCGCTATTCAAAGGATATAGGGACGAATTGGAGTGATTGGCAAAATCTGACGGCCGCGAACTTACAGAACGTTCCGATCAAAGAAAAGGAATCATTTTTATTCGAATATACATATGAACACGAAGGGCAGAACGGAGAACTCTACTTTAACTGGGTTCAGCTTGAAGGTGAGGTTCGTCAAGGTGATGATACGATATATTCGAAAACAGATTTCAAGCAATTTTTCGATGTTAATGATATCAATGTTCTGGGCTGGGCGTTTAACGTGCTCGAAAAATTATATGAATTGGGGATACTTCCTAAATACGTGCAAAGAGATTACACGGAGAATAGCAAGGATTTTATCGATTACTGGTTATCGATAACCCATTTTTTCGCCCTGATCGTTTACATGGCACGACAGTTTGAGGATATACCGGGAAACAACATTCTGTTCAATCTATTTCTGGAAGGGAGGGGGTTGGCGCTTTCCGGGGAAGAAACCCAATTACAGAGAAATTATCTCTTCTCGCATTACATAGATGAATTTCGAAAAAGGGGAACTCGTAATATTATAGACACGGAAGGGACGGTGAATGGAGAATTTTTGAGACTGATTAATTATAACCCGGAAGAGGAATTCATGTTTTTTAACTTGGTGAGACAAGATCTGGGTTGGTGTTGTGATTTCTCCTCGCCCATGTGGATCGGAACGGAGCAGATCGTTAACGCGATGAAAGCGTATGAATACACTGAATCGATTAAGGATATATCGAAGTATCCTGTCGTTGGTTCAGTTGATGTTTTTCAACACGGACTCTATGAATGGTTGAGGTTGGCAACATCCGTGGGGACAAACGGTATTGAAGCACCTGTTGACAAGGAAAAATTGTTGAAGATCTCGCCTTCCATACCCTATGAGATTTATTTCAGGGTGATCGCCCTTTCCGGCGAGGCAACCGCGCCCGATCACTTGAATTTCGGTGTGAAGGGTTATGATGAGAATCTCTCACCCTTGGATTTTTCCAACGCGCAGACCGGGCAGCCTCAGAATTCATTTTACGACAAGGACACCCCGCGAGTGATAAACCAGATCGGTGTTGAATATTGGTTTCGTGCAGTTATATTAAGGGCCGATGAATATCCGAATCCGAATGTGAAGCTTAACTTCCTAAACGGGACACCCTTGTTATCCCACAAGGATATGCGATATTTCACGCCCGTTATAACACAAACATATCAGAGCGGCGATAAGGCCCTTCTAATACGAGATATCAAGGTAAAACCGCTACAATTATCGATCGAGCGGGGATACTTGAGTTCGATATTACCGATAGCGACTTACTTTTATAATAATTCCGGGAGAGAGGAATCATATATTAAGAACTTCACGGAGCAATACCTTTTAAGTTACAAGAATAACGTTCTGCTACCAACTTATTTAACAGGTGTTGATATTATGTTCTTCGTTCTCACAGTTAACTGGGTTCCAACAGCCGGGGGAGTTGTTGTGGGTGCCGGGACGTACAGGGCCGGGGATATCGCGACTATCAGAATCACACCTAGTGTTGGTTATCAGATAGATTCGGTCGAGATAGACGGGGAGATGAAACCAGTTTCGAATCAATATCTCGTTTCGATGGGTAAAAATATAGTGGCGAACGTCGTGTTCAAAAAATCATTGATGAATTTTGTCACGTCAAAACGTGCGTTTTCTTTCGAGGGAACCCAGTATGATGGGAAGCTGGTTGTTGATTGGGGGGATGGTGTGACGACAACCGACGTTCTAACACATCGGTATACTGATAATCAGGCCCAACACGTTATCGTGATCAATGACGGGGACATAACGACATTGAACGTACCCGATAACGAAATTATATCGGCGAGCTTTACCAATATGCCGAACATCGATGTTCTTAACATGGACAATAATTTGTTAACCCAGATAGATATATCATCGTTAACAAAGGTGACATCGATTTCATTGAAGAACAACAAATTATCCAATCTATCTCTAACTGCGAATCCGAATGTGAATTACTTGGATTTGGGAAGAAATAACTTCTCGTCGCTTGATTTGAGTAACCTCGTATCGTTAAAAAATTTACTTTTGAACGATAACAAGCTAACCTCTCTCAACGTTTCGTCGAATGTCGCTCTTATCAATATGAATATTGATAATAATCAACTGACATCTTTGAATCTAGGTAACGCAACGAGTTTGAAATCGATTACGGCGTACAACAATAAGCTAACCGCGTTCACGGTTCCATCATCGAACATCCTAGTCGATTTGAATATAGGAAAGAACAACCTTTCTACGGGTAATTTCACGGGGGCGGGTTACCCGAAACTCGTTACCCTGTTGATAGCGGATATGCCCGCGATGACCTCGTTAACAGTCACCGGGGTGAGTCTTCTAACGACGTTGACTGCGAGTAAGTGTCCCGCGATGACAACTGCGAAAGTGACCGACAATTCGAAATTACCTTCTGTCGATATATCCGGGTGTGGTAGTTTATTAACGGCTGATTGTGGCGATAACCCGGTTTTGACGAACGTGAATGTTTTGAATGATAGTAAATTGCAGAGTTTAAGGACTGATAATACATCGATTTCAACTATGATCGATTTAAGTACAAACAGCAACCTCGCAACTCTATCGATGGATAACAATAAGTTAACAACGTTCTCAGCCCCGTATTGCACGAAACTTGCGAATTTGAGTTTATCCAACAATCAATTGACATCGATAACATTAACGAATAACACTGAGTTGAAGAATATTGATGTTGATAATAACCAATTAACATCACTTAACCTCAGTTCTCATCCCGGCGTACGGGGATTGAACTGTTCACATAATTTACTGACGGACAGTTCGGCCGCAAGTATTGTGACAAGTAATAATCTCGTCAATGTCGATGCTAGTTATAATAACTTCACCCAGTTTACCATCAGTAATAAACCTCAGCTTAAATTTGTCGAGTTACATGATTGCCCTGTTTTAAAAACGGCAACCGCGACGAATAACGCGTTGATGGAAACACTGGATGTTTCGAACAACCCTGTACTTGAAACCTTAAACGGGTATAATAATGCCTTGGAGACGGTTAATATATCGACGGATAACGCGTTGAAATTCGTTTATCTATATAGCAATCAAATTCACACATTTAATTATACGGGATGTAAAAATATCGTGAATTTGAACCTGAATCAGAACTTATTGACCTCGTTTGATCCAAACGCAATAGGTGAGTCATTGCAGGTATTAAATATCAGTGAAAACCTACTGACTACATTGAATCTAACGAACACGGTGAATTTAACGACATTGAATTGCGATAATAACAATCTCACCAATCTAACATTCACGCCGGAGGGTGGTTCAACGGCGGAGAATGTCGAGGATGTGGTTAATTCAATGACCACCCCGATCCACATAGCGTATCTGCTTAACGGAAACATGAATAAAATGAATAAGAGTTTACTCGAATTTTCATCAATTGTCGGGCAACCGCGCTATGTCGAAGGTTACGAAGAAGGTAGATCTGCTCTCCAAATGGGAAGCACTTACGCTGAGTTACCTTTAACAATGAGTTCGAATGTAACGTCAGAAGTTTCGGGTAGTTTCATGATTTATCCAACTGATGTCACTTCTTATCAGGGGTTATGTGGTGGTGTGTTTTTCGGGTTAAATACAGGACAATTTGGATGGGCGATTGGATGGGGGCAAAATACGTTCCAAAATAAATTAACGGTCGACCTTTATACGAGATCGGGGCGTCAAACCTGTCAAGCGATCCAGCTAACTCCTAACCGATGGCAACATGTCATGTTCAGATTTAAGTGGAATGGTGGCCCATGGTTAACCGAGATATATGTTGACGGTGTTAAATACACGACATCAACAACACCCGGAGGCGACACGTTATCGTATGATGGATTACTTGGATTTACCGGAACCGAGCATATATCATTCGGCCGGGGATATCAATCAGAGTGGAAGTTGTTTAAAGGAAGAGCGCAGGATGTTATCATAACTGATAGATACTTTTCCGATAGTGATGTTCAATTGCTGATCAATTACTATAAAAATGTCGGTGCGCTCCGTTTTCCTAAACTTGAACTTGTTAATTGTTCATATAACGAATTAACAACGTTGGATTTATCTACAATCGATTATGTGAGAAAATTCAATTGCTCGTATAATCAACTGGGAAAAAATCAATCATCAGGTCAACCTTCGATAACATTTGGAAAAGCGTTGGCAGCGGGTAATAAGCTAGAGGATTTCAATGCGAGCAATAATCAGTTGAAATTTATCGATTTAGCGAATAATTCAAATTTGATAAGTGTTAATCTGAATGATAACCCGGATCTTGTTTTCGATAACGAGGGTTGGTGGGATGCGATCACGAAGGTTCAAGTCTGGCTATCATCAAACACATCGATAACAGAGTTCGGTGTTGTAACGCCATCTCTTGTTAAATTGGATTTGAGTAAGAATAAATCATTAACGCGTCTGATTATTCTGACTAGTACAAATCTTGAGTATCTTGATTTATCTGATTCAACGAATATACTGGAGCCATGGGTTTACGCATCCATACTGCAATCAAGTAAAATGAAGGAATTGTATTTGAGAAACCTAACACAATTTAAGCCTTCGGATGCATACGATGGGATACTCCCGTTATATTTCATGGAGGGGCTCGAAGTGATTGATATTAGTGGTTCAACCGCGATTCGAACGGAGGTTCAAAAATCTAGTGGCGGTACGGTAAAATACTGTGCTAATTTAAGATGGATGTCTGTCGAGAATTGTAAACAATTGGAGAGAGTGGAAGTTTTCTCCTCGACAAAAATAGAATATTTGAATTTTGCAGGGTGTTCATCCGTTACTGATATGGTGGTTTCATCAGAGACACCTTCATACAAGGAAATTCACGCGGAGAATTCTTATATTGTTACCCAGTATACCGGTAATTATAATGCCTTCCTGAATTATTTAAACTCGACAACTGGCGGTAAGTATTATTATTCAAATGATGATATTTATCTGAGGGAAGGGGGTTCAAAGAGAGCTGATGTACTTGCAAAGGGTTGGAATTTAATTTTGGTTGATTAAAAAACGAAATAATATATGAGTAAATTAAATTATAACAGAAGAACGTTTCTTTCAAAGGAGGAGCTACAAAAAAGTCAGGAGTTTCTCTCCGAACTGAGTTTCTGCAAGACCCTGTTGATGGGGATAACGAAATCATGGGGGATAGTATCATCAGCGGGGGGATCGAGTTCGACAGAGCTAAGAGTGACAGCTGATTCGAATCCCGGCACGATTAAAATAGCCCCGGGGTATATCGTTACGAAGAACAAACAGTTAATCACAGTACCTGAAATACGATATCTAGAAGTTCCCAACAACGGGATACCTTATTATGTCTTTCTAGCGTATGATATCGTTCACTGGGAGGATGGGTACGTATCGGTCGATGTGAATGGAAATTTGAACGGGCTAAACACTGATTTCTTAAACGTTCTAAGAGGGCAGGGAAGTCAGGCACCGATCAGTATTAAGTTTGAGAAAGAAGACGGGTCAGATCCTTTGAATAACGGCATATACGAAGTTGTTGATGTCGTGAACGGAACTTCCGCGATTATTAATTCATATAATAGTTTGGTTGCCGAGCAGAATCTAAAAATGGTTGTTCTCGGTACATTACCCATCGGTACTAATTTCTCGGACGAGCAGAAAGAGGGGTTGTATTCATATGATAGATATAACGCATCGAAGTTATTGACTGAATCGGTTAATGGCGGCCCTCCAGCGTATGTTCAGGATATCGAATTCCTTTTAGCAAAAGTTGTTAATAATAACGGAGTGATCACGGTTAGTGATCAGGATACGTTACGTAAGTATTGGACCATTTAAGAGAAGAAAAATGAAATTGTGTTATACAACGAGTTTGAATTCGGGTCAAGGGCCTAATAGACCGAGTGGATCGATCGGCGGTTATATATCAGAGTTAACCGTGAGAAATGATGAGTTTGATAATTTATTCGGTGAAATCTCCGTGTACGGGGCATCGAAAGCTAAAACTGAATACCGGGCCCTCGTCCTCGTTAACGATTCCGATCAGGAGGCGACGGATGTGACATTGTATATGACAACGGCGGGTGAATTGAATCAAGGAATCCTCCTGATCGCCCCTGTTGCCATGAATGTTGATAAGGAGGGGAGACCTGTCATGGAAAGAATCCCGGATATCTATTCAAAACCTTTTGTCGGAGATTTTCAAACGACTGATTCCGAGAATAAACTTAATATAGGGGCGATACCTCCCAATGGATCTATCGGTATATGGGTGTGCAGGCAGATAGATACCGATAATGTGATGAAAGATTATAGGGATGTGGCAAAACCGATGGAGAATAAATTGTATTGGTTTGAGAGTGTGAAGAAGGAAACGGATGAGAGTTGGCAGTTAAATGTTGAGTGGAATTAAAAGATATAAAAGGAGGAATTTTCCTCCTTTTATTGTTGGCAAATAGATAAACATTGTGTATCTTTATCCTGTTAAAATTAATACCAATACCAATTAATTATGGCAGTGAAAAGATTAAATAATGCCGAGAGAGAGGCTATCAGGAACAAACTTCTTGCACCGACGTGGAAAGAAGTGAACGAAGTTCGTAAAAACATAAAAGATGAGATTTCGTCTTTTATACAAGGTAAAGTTCCCGACGAGGTGATTAAGTTTCATGAAAAATATCCCGGTTTAATTCAGAAAGAGTCGGAATGGTACGGTCCTCGTGATTTTTTCAATATTAAAGGTGATTGGTCGAGATTACCTGAACGTAAAAAAATCGAGGGGCTGTATGTCGAATCGATTGACTTTTCTGACATACCATACAGGTATGATTTTGAGAGAAAATCAAAAGCAAATATCATCGAGCTTATAGCTGAAGATGAGATTGTATTAAACAAAGTGTTCGAGCTCGTTTTAATATGGGCCCGGTTAACCTACAAGATTTTTAGCTTAAAAAATCGGATCGATTGCACGCTATCAGGGATAACAACCGAAAATTCATTGAAAGATAATTTTCCTGAAGCATACGCGGCTTATTTGGAGGTGAGGGGTCTTGAATCTACCGATTCTTGTACGAACATTGAATCTTTGAGAGCCGAATTAGGTCGGTTCAAAAAATAGGTGATGGTTCCTGTATATAAGATAATTCGTGTTTTTGAGTATTTATACCAAAGAAAGTACCTACAACCCGAATATCGTTTACCTAGAACTTCACGAAATCTAAGGATGCTCGCGAAGTTCACGAGGTTGATACCAGTTAGTAGCGGAGATAGTTTTATATGGAATTATTCCGTGTATGCTTTTTGGTGCTATGAGGGCCTCCTAACACGACGCCACATCGAATTGAATTGGATTTATAGTGAAAAAATGTATTTACGCTATAATGAAAGGACGGAGGAGCAAATATATTACCTCCAACAATACAAGGAGTCTAAAACGATAAAAAACCCTCTCAGAGAAAGTTATTCGTTGAAGCTGTCGGAGGATTATAAAAACAAACAGCGTAAAATGTATTGGAACACATCACGGGGGTATTTGAATTGTTTGGATTTCGGAGGTGTTCTTTACGATGAGACAAGTCCGTTTTGCAAGAATTGTAAATATAAAAAACATTGTTGTTAACATGGAGGAGTATATATTAAATCAGATTGAAATTACTTTTGGTGGAATGATTAGTGAGGGATTATCAATCACAACCTGTAATTGGAACGAAATATATGCTAAAGAGTAGAGGTGTTTGTCATAAATGCGGGAGGGAGACCTATATAGTGAATAAGAAGTACGGGTTATGCGGTTATTGTAACAGGGAGAGATTAGGCCGCGTGAGCGCATCATCATCATTCACACCCGGACGGTTGAATCCCACCCCTATAAAACGAAAACCTCGTAAGGCAACGGGTGAGAAGGATTTGTTTCTTAAAATATGGAAATTGAGGCCTCATTATTGTGAACATTGTGGTTGTTATCTGGGAGAAGAACCTCGAGTACAATTTTTTGCACATGTGAAGGGTAAGGGTGCTCACACGGAGGAAAGATTGAACGAGGATAATATCAAGTTATGGTGCATTGATTGTCATTACACCCATGATTTCAGATCACGCGAGGCTTTTTTGAAAAGAAAAAAGGAATAAACTTTGTTTATTGAATTTAAAATCGTATTTTTACATCATGAATGAGGAAGTTATCAAGAATATGACGGATCTCCATTGCGAAGTGTTCGGCGATCGATATATCAATCCGATATCCAACGGTGATATCAGAATAATCACGTTATTGTTGGAGATTCTTAAAAAATGTGGGAAAGAAGAAGTTTCTCGTGTTTTTGAGAAGTACAAGATGGTGAGTGATAAGGATATCGAAGAGAAATTAACGAGGTTATCGTTAAACATACCCACTAAAAAATTAGTGGGTGGGGTTTCGGTGTCAACTAAAGGGACGGCTCTTTTGTTTAGAGATTTTAATTATACCTGTATCAAGGTATCTGAGATTTTCTCGTGGGAGAAAACCGAGGATGAAAATGGGAATCCGGCCATATTGTTGAACGGAGGGAGTTTAGACGTCACGAGTCGACCGTTAATTTACAACACCGTATTATCGTATACGGATGAACACGACCGTGATGATGATTTTGATTTAATAGTAAGAAGAAAGAATGGATAATAAGTTTGTTTTGGAGGGGGTTACTCTTTCAACATTGAGAGATTGGTTAAATGAGAATAAAATGAAAACCCCCGTTTCCCAGGAGGGGTCGAGTGTAGTGAAGGAATTCACTATTCACGATGTGAAAGCGTATTGCAATAGGGGCCGTCTACCTAAGTATTTGGGAGGAAATAGGATTGAAAAGGTGATCTCAAAAAAAGATCCAAGAATAAAAACGTATAATTTATTGAAAGAAAATGGCGAAAAGTAGTGTAAAATATGTAATCGTTCAAGATTATGAGACCGGGGGATTACCCGATAAAGACCATCAACCGTTCATTGATATAGCGTTATGCGAGGTGGCGTGCGTTGTCGTTGATATGGAAAAGTTGGAGGTGATTGAAGAGTACCAATCGTTATTTAAGCCTCATTACAAAGATGGTCTTGTCTACACACCTAAAGCGTTAGAGGTGAACGGGCTCACACTGGATATGTTGGAGGAACAAGGAAAGGATCCGAAAATCATTTATAAGGAGATAAAAGATCTGTATGTGAAATATAAGAATCCGCGTCAGGGAGCGATTGTATGTGGACATAATTTCACAGGGTTTGACCACCCTTTCACGATCGAATTATTCAAATATTACGGTGATGATGTATGGAAATATGTGAAATGGGTTGAGGACACGCAGAAACTAGCTTATTACTCATCTCTTGAACAGCAGGATTATAAGCTTGCGACATGTTGTAGTAATAACGATATAGCCTTGGTGGGAGCTCACAGGGCGATTTATGATACAAGATCGAACGCACAGCTTTTTATCACGTATATCAAAAAATTGAGAGGAGAAGGTGTAGCATCCCAATCAAACGGTGAGGGATCTTTCAGGGAACAATTTAAATTTCAGATACCATCATGATGTTATTATCTCCCGTACAAGAAAGCTATATAGATAACTACGTCAGGGAGATAATATCGAGTTTACCACCGAAGGCGATCCAAGAGTTACTTTCAGGTTATGAAAATGATTTGGATCGGCTTCTATCCGTGATGAGAGAACAAACATGCATCGTTACCCACATGGATAGAACTCTTGACATGGAAAAACTGGAATATCTCGCCAACGTGGAGAAGAGCATGGACCTCTCGCTACGTAAGCAGAGTTATAATTATTTTAAAACTGTTTGTCTTCCAACGTTTCGACAGGGATGGAGAAACCTTGAATGGGGTAACTTATTCCAGTTATATTTGTATAACTGCATTCTAGCAAGCCGCTCATCCGGGAAAAGTTATGAGGGGTGTTTTGCTTTCATTTTATGGAGGTTATATTCTTATGACCGGCCAACCACGTTTCTTAGGGATAGTATTGATAACAAGAATCGTAAGGAAACGTGTATGATCACGAACAACGAAACGCTCGGTAAGAAGCACATCGCGATGATTATTTCCGAGATAGAGCAAAATGATATTCTTCGGGAGAAATTGAATCGCAACGGAAAAGCTAAGTTAGCCGCAACGTCAATCACAACTGAAACCGACTCGATCCTACATTTAAGATCGAAGGATTCAATGATTCGTGGTCTTCATGTTGGGGCGGTGGTGTGTGACGATTTACCTGATGAAAGTTCCCTTTATTCACAAGAGCAAAGAGAGAAGTTACATGAAGTCTTTTATGGATCAATCACACCGATCGTCGAGCCTTTCGGTTATTTATGTGTACTCGGTTGTGTGAGACCAGATACGTACGTGTTTACCGAAAACGGTTTAACTGAAATTGGCAAATTATCTCCTGTTAATATTGAAAGAGAGAAGGGGTTTTTCCCTCTTGATATGAACATTCATGATGGTGAGGGATTTGTTAACGCGACAGACTATTACGTAAACGGAAAAACCCCCACAAAAATCATAACCCTTTCAAACGGATTGGAGATTGAAACAAGTTTCATTCATCCTTTACTTAGATGTAATTCGGAAACGGGCTTATTCGAATGGGTTAACGCGAAAGATTTGTATGAAGGAGATTTTGTCGCGTTTAAGATGGGGTCAAATATTTGGGGTCGTTCTCTTGGTATAGAAGGGGAGGAGCTTTATGAAATTGGACTTTGTATAGCGGACGGTACGTTGGATTTAAGCGGTTATGGAAATAGGGTTATAATAACAAAAAAGAATCCCGGCATAAGAAATTTTCTGATTAATGAGAGAGGGTATCACCCTAAGAAAAATCACATAGGGATGTTTTTTAATAGTAAGGAGAAAATCTCCATGTGGTTGAGTTTAGGGTATCGAAAGGGGATGTATTCGCATACCAAGACAATTCCTGATAAAATCATGAGTGCGTCCGAGGAGGATGTTATATGGTTTCTTCGAGGGTGTTTTGATGGCGATGGGTGTTGCTATCACAGACATCGTTCAGATAAAGGAATAAATGTAAGTTATTTTTCAACGAGCTTTCGTTTAATCCAGCAGATTCAAATACTTCTTCTTAACATGGGGATCGATTCACGTATTGAAAAGAAAAAATGCCAATCAACTGAATTGGTTAAATCAAATAGAACAGGATATAATTTGGTTATAAGCAAAAATTCGAGCGTGAAACTATTCATGGAGAAAATCGGGTTCACTTATTCAGGAAAAGGGAAGGTTCCGCGAGAAACCAAGAAAGAATCCTCCTGTGTTGATAAAGGAATACCGTTTCAATCAGTGATATTAAGGAAGATTCGCTCAAAATATCCGTTGGGTAATGATAAGATGAAATTTTACGGTATGAGATCGGGGGATTTTTATACGAAAGTTCATTCTTTTAAAAGAATGAACGGGCCGATAAAAAAATGGATTTTATCTTTACCCCAAAATGATCCTGATGTTCAGATTATTTTGGGCAATATAAATTTGAGGTATCATTTCGCACCGATAAAATTGATAATTGAGAGTGAGTCCTACACTGTTGATTTCAGAATCCCAATTTCTCATCGGTTTATTTCGAATGGGATAATATCACATAACACACCATATTCGGCAACGGATATTTACGGGGATTTAAAAAAAGATGGCCGATTCAAGGTATTTGAATACCCGGCGGTTTTCCCAAATGGTCAACTGTTAGCACCTGATCGTCTTACGTTTAAAAGGTTAACGGAGGAACGGAAATCACTTGGAACGTTAGTTTTCAACCGAGAATATCTAGTTGTGCCGATCGCGGATACGTCAACGATTTTCCCGTATGAATTTCTGAAACGATCGATACGTGGGATGGAACATATCAGTTTCGCAAATGATATAGAAAGTTACCCCATAAAGTTAGTCAGGGTTGTCGTGGGGTGTGATTTTGCGATATCGGGTAATGTGGGTGCCGATTATACAGTATACACTGTATGGGGTATGGATGCGCACGGATTGATATATCTTATAAATATATTTAGAGAACAGGGTGCGAGTCATGATCTTCAAGTGAATAAACTTATTGAATTTAACGCGAGATATAAACCGAACAAATCCGTATGTGAATCGAATGGATTTCAAAGAATTCTTGCGGGTATGGCGAAGGAGAGGGGGTTGGTTAATGTCGAGGAATTTATCACAACTGAAGGGAATAAAAAGGATCTGAAATCAGGTCTACCCTCACTATCAGCGTTTTTTGAAAGTGCACGTTTGAGGGTGCCTTACGGAGATGAAAACACACGAAAGTTGGTTGATACGATGTTTGGTGAATTTAATTCAATCGCGTTTAACTCAAAGAAAGGGACTCTTGAATCAGTTTGTGGACATGATGATATATGCATGTCATCGTTCATGGCAATACAAGATTTGAGGGAAAACAACGTACAAGCAATGATTGATTTTGTTGATTTGGATTGATATGGAAAAAATAAACGCAAATTTTTTAGGTGAACTGTTTCGGAAAATGTTTCTAAGCAAGGAAATGATGTTCATTGTTGATAGGCACCTTGATTTTAAATTTATTCCTAAAGAGGAAGTGGGGTATAAATTTATTTTGAAGGATGCGAAAGAGCAGTTTCACCAATATGATAAAATACCTTCACTGGGGGTTATCTCTCAAAAATATAGTGACATGGAGTCTGTTCAACTCGCGGTTGATCAGATAAAGGAATCTCAAATTGTTGATGACGAAGTCCTTTTAAATCAACTTGAAAGCTATATTCGTGACAGTGAATTTCTTCTCCTTAACAAGGCCATCGTTGATCTTTATGGTGAAGGAAAAAAAGAAGAGGCGATGAGGTTAAGCAAGGAGGAAAGTACGAGGATTTTGGAATTTTCATTAAGGGCTCAGTCGGAGATGTTTTTAGGGGTGTTTAGTGATTTTGATAAATGCCGGAAAGATTGGGCCGAAAAAACGGAACAGCAACCTCCTGTTGCATTCGGAATAGACGCACTTGATGATAAATACGGGGGAATTGATGTGGGCGACACTGAGTTATGGTTGGCGAGATCGGGGGTTGGGAAAGCTCTTACATTGGATACGAGAATCATCACGCCGGACGGGTATATGAGAATGGGTGATGTGAAAGTGGGTGATATTATTTCCACGATTCACGGGGAACCGCAAATCATCACCGGTGTGTACCCGCAAGGGGTAAGGAACTGTTACGAGGTCACTTTCACTGACGGTTCGGTGGTAAGATGTGACAGGGATCATTTATGGACCGTGCTTGATAGGTATCACGAAGATCGTGTCGTCACATTAACTTTGGGGGAGATAATGAAAAAGGGTCTTTTAAGATGTGGTGCTCACGGTGGACAGGTTTATTATAAAAATGGAAAGAAGTATTACGGAACGAAATCTCGACCGAGATGGAGATTACCCTTGCAAGAGGATGCTGGTTTCGTGAAGAAGGATGTGCTTATAGATCCGTACACATTAGGGGTGATGTTGGGTGATGGATCGTGTACCGAGGGCACCATGGGTATCACGATAGCCGATGATGATATCGAGATAGTCAACCGGTTGAAATTTCCTGAAAAAATTGAAGTGAGATATGTCAACAGATTTTTTTACGGCATAAGAACGAACGGTAGCGAACATTCGATGAGGTATTATCTTGAAAAATACGGATTATTCAATCACACCGCCATCGATAAGTTTATACCCGATGATTATAAATTCAATGATAGGGAAACACGTCTTGAAATTTTAAGGGGGATACTGGATACCGATGGTTATGTCAATAAGAATGGGTTAATTGAAATGGGTTCCATTTCAAAGAGGTTAATGGACGATGTGAGATTTATTGCCCAATCCCTGGGATGTTTGTGTCGCGTAATGAGACGAAAACCTTCCTTCTACACGGATAACGGTAGGAGAGTCCAAACACGTGATCATTACAGGATGGTGATAGTGGAACCGAAAGGGATGTCCTTGTTCCATCTAAAAAGGAAAGCCGATCTAGCTTCACGTCCTCAAAAATTGCACTGTTGTTACCGTGCGATTAAATCCATCAAAAAAGTTGAAAACGCGGGGATGCAATGTATAACGGTGTCATCGCCGGATAAGTTATTCATGGTAGAGGATTTCGTACCCACACATAATTCGACAGTGTTACGATGGAGGGGGTTAACATCCGCGCTTACCGGGGCAGACGTTCTTCATATCCAATGTGAGGAGGCGAAAGAGAAAATACATATGAAATATTCCCAGATGTGGACCTTTAAGACGTATACCGATTTGAAGGAGGATAATTTCACCCAGGATGAGCTTGATGATTTACATAAGACATTGAAGGATATAGAATCCTATGCGAATGATATTAAAATTTACAGTTTCAAGAAATTTGGTGATGCGACCATTCTTGATGTGAGGACGATATGCCTCGAATATAAGAAATTAGTGGGTAAGTTTCCTAGGATTTTAATCATAGATTCATTTAACCTGATAAGAACGGGTATACCGAGTTTTGATAATGACCCCCGACCAAAATATAAGTTTCAGGAGTGTGGAAAAAGATTGAAAAATATGTGTGAGGAATTCAGTATGTCTTGTGTAACCGCGATTCAGACGGGCGATGTTCCTTTTGAAGTTTGGAATGACGAAGAAAAAGTTATAGATCGAAGCTACGCGGAAGGTGATAGAACTGTTGTTCAACCTTTTAGTTGGGTATTTTCTATTAATCAAACATTGGAGGAGGTGAAACATAAAACTTGTAGGATTTTCAAGGATAAGGTCCGTGATTATGAAAATATCGATCCTGTTTTTAAAGTGGCAACGAATTATAACGCCGGACGGTTCTATGATAGAAAGAGAACCCTGGAGGAATTCTATGATTTAAAAATTACACACACACATGGTGGTGGGAGAAAACGAACAAGATCTAATTCAAACGAACAGAAAGGGAGGGTTGTGTGATGATTATTGATAAGGATGAGATAATCGCCGAATTAAACCTCAAGCCCTTCGGCCAAAAAGGTTGGTTAAGTTCGAAAGAACCGTGCCCGTTTTGTGGGAAAGATGGTAAGAATGCATTAATTTTCACGGACGATGGACATTCGGCAGTATTCCATTGTTTTAAATGCGGAACGAAAACAAGTATTCGTAATTATCTTATCAAAATGGACCGAAAAGATTTGATAAGAAATGATTACCAAATGTCGAAAAAAAATACTAAATTAACACCTTTAATCAAAGAAGAGGATGATATTGAAGAGAATGTTCAATCAAATACAAGACTCCCCATTGGGTTGAAACCTTTGGTCAACGATCCGTATCTGGAGAGTAGGCATTTTTTAAAAGAGCATTATGAAGAATTTGAACCATCATATACTAAATCAGTTTTGGAGGAGACGTTAGCTAAGCATAATTACATTATCTTCAAGATTAAGGAAGGAGATAGGGTTGTCGCGTGGCTGGCAAGGTCACGATACAATAAAACGTGGCATGATAATAATAGAACGTTATTCAAGGAAGGTATTGGCAAAATGGTTCTACGATACATGAACAGTCAGGATGGTTTTTCTCATATTCTGGGTGGGTATAATTTTATCGGGCCGGAAACAGAAACGGTGATATTGGTTGAGGGTTTGTTTGATAAGGTGAACGTTGATTATCTGATTAACCTGGGATTTAACCAAGAAATCGCATGTTGCTTCACATTTGGCAAGAAGATAAGTCCGGGTCAATTGAATCAATTAAGAAAAACGAACGTCAAAACGGTGATCTTAATGTACGATGAGGACGCTTTAAGGGAAAGCAAGGAAACAGCACTCCATTTGAGTAAATTTTTCAATGTGAAAGTTTGTCGGATAAAGGATAAAGATGTTGATCCCGGAAATATGACGATGCAATATTTACAACGAGTTCTGATCGATATGCAGGATCCTTTGAATTTTTATTTAAATAACCTAGATAAAACGATATATGATACCTCAGAACGGAAAATTAACGGTAAGGGAATATTTTGAACAATTAGAGTTGGAATATTTCTCATATTTATTCAGGGCCTTGGTGTACGAGGAACCTTGTTTTATTAAAATGTGTAATGATATTTGCGAGAAGAAAAAGGTTAAGATAATGAAAATCTCGCATCAATACCAACTGCGTAGTATTTTCAAGGATAGTCAAGAATACCATCGCATGTTGAAGGATGTGTTCCTTCAGCCGTACGGGATGCCGAGTTTGAAATATGATCCTTTAAAAAACAGTCCGGTGATATATGATAGATTTTACGCATTTAAATCAGGGAGAAAGGTAAGGTATCAGGGTGAAGTGTGTGTTGTGAAGGAGAATAATCCCAATTGGGAAAAAATAATCGTCACAACACCGAAAGGAGAAAGTATACCATTACGCTATATAGACGTAGAATTGTTGGTTGAAGATTTGTTTATCTGATAAACATTGTGTATCTTTATGGTGTTGATTTAAAAATATTGATAGTATGATAATTAGAAAATTGTTTAAGTTTGAGGGAAGCCATATTGTGAGAAATTGTACATCGGACAGGTGTTCACATTCAATTCACGGACACAGCTATAAAGTTGAGTTATTTTTGACCTCGGATCGTTTGGATAACGCAGGGATGGTCGTCGATTTCGGTCTTCTTGGTAATTTTAAAGAAGTCGTTGATTTATTCGATCATACTCATTTATTGTGGGCGAAGGATAACGAGGTTTACAAAAATTTTATACAGGCGATGAATGATAGGTGGATAATTTTACCTTGCAATCCCTCCGCTGAATTACTCTCATCCATGTTTTTCGCTTGTTTTGAATCGATATTGGAAAAAACAGAATTTAACAATGGTGAGGGTAACGTGGTTGTGCAATCAGTGCGAGTTCATGAAACAGATACTGGTTATGCCGAATCGGATCGAAATGATTATGATAGATACTTGGAAATGTATCCCGAAGAAATAGAAGTTAGCCCTTCACTGGCAAAAACTGAGATTTATCATAAACTTTTTCGAGGGATTAAATTCGTGAACCCAAAGGTTGAACTACAAGTGAAATTATGATAACGAAAAAGGAATTAAATGATCTCGTTGATCGCTATGGGTTTGATGAAAGTTTAGCATTTGAACTTTCATTACCTGTGATTGATTTAAGAGTGAGCGGGTATGGTGAGATGGCGGATGAGCTTTATGAAAATCAACTTGACCTTGTTAAAGAGATTGCGAAAGAACGGAGATTCTCAGAACTGGATCTCGCTGAGTTTATAGAATTGTATAACGCTTATTTATGTTAAAAATGGATTATTCAGAAATTCAACCGATTATTGATTTGCACACCTGTATACAGGGAGAGGGTATGAAGGTGGGGGTCCCCCATATTCTTATAAGAACATCTGGGTGTAACCTGAGATGCACTTTTAAAGGGAGTATATGTGACACGGCCTACAGCTCGTGGAACCCGGAAAAGGGTAAATATTCATTGAACGATGTCGTCGATATCATAATCATGAACCCTCAGATAAAATGCATGCTTATTACCGGGGGAGAACCGACCCTTCATCCCGAATTGTTGAGATCGTTGATCGAGATAGGTCGGAGACATAAGTTGAGTGTGAGCATGGAAACGAACGGAACCATCGCGAGAGGTGATGTACTGGATGAGGATACGTACGTAGACGTCGTATCAATCTCACCTAAATTGAAGAGTTCAATTCCGAGTTCGGGCGAATTCGCGGAGAAACACGCGAAAACGAGGGAGAATATCCCCGCTATAGTGTCATGGATCATGGAATCGAAATTCTCGCAGTTGAAATATGTGGTGTCCTCGGAGGATGATATAAAGGAAGTCGAGAGACAAGTTCGGAAAATTAAGAAGGAGGTATCTAAACTGGACCCCTTCTGGCCTGTAATAGTCTATCTGATGCCGGAGGGGGATACCGAGGAGAAACTGGCAGAGAAAAGAAAATGGTTGGCACAGAGATGTATAGATTTGGGCTACTTCTACTCTGACCGCTTACATATAATAATCTTCGGAGATAAGAGAGATGCTTAGTTAAAAACGAGATAAAACACGAAATATGAAAAAAATAATGGCAGGAGGGAACGTCGTTCTTTCCGATGATGATAGAAACGAGATGTTGGCAAGGGCCACCGAGGCGTACGGTAAGTTCTTGGAGGCTTTGGGGTATGATTGGAAGAATGACCCTAACATGATAAAAACACCGTACAGGGTTGCGAAAATGTTTGTTAACGAAATCACGTCAGGTGCGTATTCCGCACCCCCGAAATTAGCGGTATTCCCAAGTTCAGGATACTCAGGTATGGTAATTGAACATGGGATCGAGGTAAATTCATTGTGTTCACATCATTTACTTCCGTTCACAGGATTCTGTAGTTTGGCGTATATCAGCAAAGAAAGTGGCCAAGTTATCGGTCTTTCGAAACTAAACAGAATAGTTCACTGGTTCGCCAAACGGCCTCAATTACAGGAGCAATTAACACGGCAGATTCATGATTATTTGGTTAACGTATTCGGCGATACGGTACTGGGCATCGCAGTTTATATTGAAGCGGAACATATGTGTGTGAGCATGCGGGGAGCGGAAGATAATAGCACGATGACAACCCACTATTGTTCAGGGGCGTTCTTAACAAATGAGATGAATAGTCGCGATGAGTTTTTAAGGGCGATACAGATTTATAAACTCGGGAGAAAATAAAATATGTCGGCGATAAAGAAAATACAGAAGGAAATTAAATGGGTGAGTGTGGGTGACATACACTGTCACCCATTGAATCCTCGAAAAAATTCGAAATCTGCGAAAATTGTTGCAAAAAGCATTCAAGAATACGGATATATCAATCCTATTGTTGTTGATGAAGAAGGAACGATACTTGCGGGAAACACGAGATTCAAAGCGTTACAATTACTTGGCGTTGAGGAATTTGATGTTTTGGTCGTTAGCGGCCTAACGGACGAAGAAAAAGTGGGTTTTTTAGTTGCTGATAACAAGGTCGGTGAGTACTCTCTATGGAATTATGCGGGACTTCAACGGCTTGTTGAAAAATCAGGTAACAAGGATGCGATGAAAGAAATCGGTATCACAACCCTTCAAGATAACAAAGATGAACTTGATAAATTAATAGCTGGTATTGATTGATATGTTTGAAAAACCTAAAAAAAGGCTTGTGATGGGATTGGGTGGTGGTCTGGTGTGTAGTTGTAGGTCCGATAAGGTCTTGGAAAAACTTTTGCTCGCACATGATAACGACTATTTGATCTCAACCGTGGATATGACCGCCGGGTATATTAAATTTATTCAAACCGTCGTTGGGGGTGATCGGGTATGGTTAGATTCTGGTGGTTTCACATTATTCAAAAAACAGAAGAAACTGGGTGAAAACAACCCCGATTTTTGGAATGAATGTGAGAAAATGAAGAAAAAGTTTCTTCGGTTTCTCAAAACGTATCGGTTTAAAATGTGCTTTGAACTTGATAATGAATATTTTAGAAAGGATGATGATTTATTGTCACCCAAAAATTACCTGAGAGATGAGATCAAAGAAATAACGGGATATTATCCAGCGCCTGTTTTTAAAATGCACCAGGGCTTTCAGTACTGGAAAGATCTCTGTGACTCAGCTCTTTATCCTATTTTGTCAATAGGGGGTCTCGCGCAAGCAAGGCAATGGCACGTATACAGGGATGAATTGGGAAAGATGATGAAGTATGCGAGGGATAAGGGAAAATACGTTCATCTTCTGGGATGTTCAAACGTTGAGACAACCCGGTTTGTCATGCCGGATTCGGTCGATTTCTCTATTTTCAGGTACGCCATCAATATTGAGAAGGCACGTAATAATTTTTTGAAGAAAGTGGCAGGGGGAACCCTCGTACCGGGGCAAGATGCGTATGAGAGCGCCGGCCCCGATCTATCTGGCAGGATACCGTATCATTATCTGAGTCGAGATATAGTTTTGTACGCGTTCGCTGACGCGAGAGCGAGAGAGTTCTTGTATGAAAAACAGAATGATGAAATAATTGAATAGTTAAATTTTAATAAATTAGAGATTATGTTAAACGGAAAGGAATTACACGGAGAAGGTGTTATCGTTAATCATTTAGAAGAGAATCTAACCCAGCACGGATGTGATATTCGGTTGAGAAAGGTAAGTGTTGTGAAAGGTCATGGATTCATACCCCGCGAGGGCAAAACAATGTTACCCTCATACGAAGAAGTTCGATGTTTTCCTGATATAAATGGAAACGAAGTTTGGCATCTACCTCCGGGGTATTACATGGTTGATTTCATTGAAGGTTGTAACATACCCAAAAACAAAATGGGTCGGATAGTACAGCGAAGTTCAGTTGCCCGGTGCGGTGCTTGGATTTATTCATCGATTTTCGACGCGGGTTTTCACACTGATTCGATGGATACGTTCATGGAAGTGTTTCACACAATCACGATCGAGAAGAACGCCCGCGTGGCCCAGTTCTACTGTTATGATTGCACGGATGTGAACGAGGAAGACCTCTATAACGGCCAATATCAAAATGACAAACAGAGAAAATAATCTCTGTTTTTGTTGATAATTCGATACACTTTGTGTATCTTTAGAGTGTTGAAAAACGAACTGATAATTAAGCATGGAGTTATGATTGTATCAATTTCAGGTGCGCAATGCACGGGTAAGACGACGCTAATCGAGGCGTTGAAAAAGGAGAGATGTTTGGAAGGATCTCTCTTTATGGGATCTCCTTCAAGGAAAGGCAATGATCGTGGTATAAAGATTAATAAAGAGGCGGGTATTTATGATCAACTTTGGATTGCAACTTCGTATGTGAAAGAAATTATCGAGTCAGCGATGTTACCGCATGATCATATTATTTCTGATAGATGTCTATTAGATGTTCTGTGTTACACGGAGTATAACCGAGATAGGTCATCGAGCGAGGACAGGCCTCTCTGGGACGAAATGGTTGACACGGTCACCCAACTTCTATTTCATATAGAGCCCCTTTACAGTCATCATATTATACTGAGGCCGGAGTTTAAAATCGTGGACGACGGCGTTCGGTCAACCGATGAAGTATTTCAAAAGGAAATCGATCGTTTATTTGAGAAAAACGCGCGTATGTTACAAGACTTCGCACCACGAGGGATACACTATGTGAGCGGAAGTATTGACGAAAGAGTTTCCCAGGTATTGGATATTATGGAATTTAATTACGGATTATAAAATGAAAAAGGCGATTTTAAGTTTATCGGGCGGATTGGATAGTACGTGCTTGCTCATGTATTTACTTGCTCATGATTACGAAGTTAAGGCTTATTCTTTTCAATACGGTCAGAAGCATCAGGTTGAATTGGAGAAGGTGAAAAGAAATATTGAGTTCTTGCAAGGTAAGAGGTTTAAGTTATCACACCAGATTATCGATCTGAGGGATTGTTTCAGTGACAGTAATTCGTCCCTTCATGTAGGTGGTGAACCTATACCGGAAGGTCATTACGCGTCCGAAAATATGAAATCAACGGTTATTGAAAATAGAAACGTGATCTTTTCCGCTATCATTTATGGGAAGGCACTTTCATGGGCGAATAAAACGGAGAGTAATGTTGATGTGTTTTTAGGCCTACATAGCGGCGATCATTGCTGTTATCCTGATACATCCGAGGAATCTCGAATCGCTTGTGAGCACGCGTTTAAAGTATCGAATTGGGGTAGTGAAAGAGTGGGATACGAAGCTCCGTTCAATCACATGGATAAGGGCGGTGTACTTGCCGAAGGGTTACGTGCGATGACGATCCTCGGGTTCAATGATTATGAAATTAATTTGGTTCTGGGTAACACTCACACGTGCTATAATCCCGATCCAGAAGGAAGATCGTGTGGAAGGTGTGGGTCGTGTATAGAAGAATCGCAGAAAGTACTGATGAGTGATAATACATGGAAGCAAATTAAGGATGTTTGTATTGGAGACGAAGTGTGGTCCGTGGATGAAAACACGAAGAAAATTTGTGTGGCGAAGGTATTGGATAAGTTTGATAATGGTATTCAACCGGTATATGATATGGCGGGTCTTCTTTTAACGAAGGATCATTATGTGTATGCTTCAAATATGAAGTTAAGGCCAAGATATAGAAAGTACGAGGAGATGAAGAGAAAGGATGCTACTTATATGGTGAAATTTTGGCCAGTATCAAATACAAGAAAAGAGGTTGATGATGAAAAATTCGCCCTGGGTTATTTACGTGGATTTGCTGATGGTGATGGATCCATTGACACACGGGGTGTTCATACATTTCAAAAGGAGTTCGATGTATTGGAAGAATTTTGGTCTCTTTATGATAAATATATCAAGCCATGTGATGTAAAAATCACTTACAGGGAGGATACCAACATGCACCGTGCTGGTGGCGGTTATGGTCCTGTGTTTCTTGAGAAGACAAAATTTAATGAACACCCTGAGTATTTGCGCGGGTATTTAAACGGAATGTTGATAGCTGATGGGTGTGCTTGTCATAATAAATCAAATGGATCATTCGGTTTTTCTATAAGCCAAGCAGTGATTGTGAATAAAGAAAAGTGTATTCAAATCGATAAAGCATTATCATTGTTGGGGATTAAGTGTGACAGGTCGCAATCCGTTACGCCCGGTTTTAAAGAGGGCGGTACCCTTATGCAAACTTGGAGAGTAACAAGACCGTACATAATTACATTAAAGTACGGTGCGGGAAAACGTGCGTCGATGCTTGAAAAGTTAGGCACATATAATTCAATAAGGCTTTTAGACCAAGTGGTGGTAAATAAAATAGATGAACCAGTTAAGGAGGCACATGTATATGATATTAAGACTAGTGCTGGTTCATTTATTTGTGAGGGATATTTGGTGCATAATTGTACCGAGCGGCTCGAAGCGTTTGGATTAAACGGGATGACAGATCCTATAAAATATCAACACAATGATTAAGATAGCGCATGAAGCACCGTTATCGATTATGAATAAGGTTCAATCGATGACTGATTATGATTACGCACTTGTTCACTTGTTTGAGGATCCCGATATAGGTGGCGATTATTTCGAATTTTTCATTGACGCGCTCGTTAATAAGGGACGCGAAGTTATCCTTGATAATTCCGTGTTTGAATTGGGGCTAGCGTTTGATGCAGATAGATTTCGTTCATGGGTTAAGGCATTGAAACCAACCTATTACGTTTTGCCCGATGTTTTGAGAAATGCGAAAGAAACGATGAGAATAGCGAGAACGTGGGCGAGAATACCATGCAGTTATTCAATCGGTGTTGTTCAGGGGATAAGTTGGAATGAACTTGTCGAATGCTATAAATGCATGGTCGAGTGTTGCGATATGGTTGCGCTACCTTTCAACTTACCCATTTATTTAAGTCTCGCGGCTGATGAGAATACATCGAAGGCATATTGCAGGGGAAGAAAAATGTTCATTGACCAACTCATCCAACACGGTGTTATGGATTGTGAAAAGCCGTTGCATTTACTGGGCACAGTATTACCGCAAGAAGTTTGCCAATATAACGAGGATAAGTATCATTTTATCAGAAGTATCGATACATCTAATCCAGTTATTCATGGTTTACACGGTGTAAGATATACGGATAGCGGACTTGAAGAAAAAATTCCCGTGATGCTTCATAAGATGGTGGGTATCGATGTACAACAATCTCAATGGAATGACATAAAATTTAATATTGAAAAGTACCGATTTTTTGCTGGATTCGTTGGTAAATAGATAAACATTGTGTATCTTTAGACATTGAAACAATGAAACAGTAACAACTTAAAAACAAGAGATTATGAAAAAGTTTAGTGAAATGACCCGCGAGGAACTTCGTAAAGAAGCATCAATTCGTGGAATTAAAAATTATATCACAATGTCTAATTTAAAATTAATTGAGACATTGGAAGAATATGAGGCTCGAAAGAATTCGGTTGCGGATCAACTGGGTCAGGATGTAAAGAGCAAGTGCGATCAGGCAACCGAATTTTACGATCAACTGGCGGCGTTTGGCGCATGCGATTTATACGCCAGAGTTGACGCGATTGTTGATGATCGTGATATGAAGGATCTTGAAGAGAGTGAGTTGGATGCGATCCTTTCATTCCGTGAAAATTTCAACCCGGATGATTTCGAGAAGCACCCGGTTGAAACGGATAAAAGTGTGGATGAAAAACCGGTTGAGAAGAAGGCGAAAAAACAATCAGTGACTGAAAAGAGAAACGGTGTGATCTCTCTCAGTAACCCACTATTACCCCAAATCAAACAACTTCTCTCGGAGGGAAAGAAAAAAGCTGAAATAGCAACTATTCTTGGGAAAAGTAATGTATATATTTATAAATGTGTTAAGGCAATTGAGGCATCGAGTTGTGATTCCAGCCAGGGCGAGATATAAATTTGAATTTACGGGGCCCTGTAAAAGGGTTCCCATTATATTTAAAATATGAAAGAACTGTTATCGTATCTCGATCGCAATGGATTTATATATGATATTTCCGACTTGGGTATTATCACAATGGATGGTGATACATATGAATTATCAGGGCCCAATGTCGACGGACTTCTGTTTGATCGAGGGTTTAATTACATAGGAACACCCATCACTGCGAATAATTACATCTATAAGTTCGGCCGTCTGTATTACACTTTGAGAAAGGGTAATGAATCGAAAGTGAAGTTGAAACTCTTGAAATATATCGGTAAGGTTGATAGTGATTTACCGACCGAATCATTTCTGGGAGTGAGAGGTCCGTTTGAATTATTGAACGGAACCGGAGATTATGGAGATTGGTGTCGAAAAGCGAATTTTTTCGGTGTGAGTATTTTGGGTATCTGTGAGAAAAACACACTTGCGGGTGTGCTTAAATTTCAGTTGGAATGCCAGAAACACGGTTTGAAACCGGTGATCGGTGAAACCGTTACCGTGTTCAATCAAAAGAAAGATCTTCTGTACGATGTGAAGGTTTACGTCGTGGATGAAACAGGGTGGATGAATCTTCTTTCCATCAACAAGGAAATTAATGTCGATAATAACGTAAGGATCGATGAGGAGAGATTTCTGTCATTGACAAAGGGGTTAATTATTGTGATTGACCCGAAGAGTTTGCAATTTAAGGATGTACCGAAAGAATTGATGAACACATACTATCAACTTGATTCAGTTAGGTTTGATTCAAATGAAAGGGATAAAACATACCTTCTAAACCTTCAGGAGTATTTCTCAAGTTCTATGTTACCCACAAATATCTGTGACGCGTATTATTTGGACCAAGAATATTTTTATCTGAAAAAAGCACTGAATTCATCCGCGGGTATAAGTAATGATTTTTCAAAAAATCAATACTTCAAATGTAACGAAGAATATTTGATGGAGATTAGGGAGTTATTCTCTGATAATGACCAAGATATTATGCTTGATATCATCGGATTCGCGATCGAGAACACAAATGATATCGCTGAAAGGTGTAGCAATTTCAAGGTCGATCTATCACAACGTCATCTTCCTAAATATAAAATGACCGAAGAACAGGTGGAACAGTATGGAACGAAGGAGGATTTATTTCTAGACTTGATCTTAGAGGGATTGGCAGGTCTTCATTTAGAGGAGGAGGAATTTAATAAATACTCGGAACGTCTTTCTACCGAGATTGATGTAATTAAGAGGGGGGATGTTGTTGATTATTTCTTAATTTTGTGGGATATCACGCAATGGTGCAAGCAACAAGGCATTTTAGTTGGGTTCGGTCGTGGATCTGGATGCGGTTCATTGGTCGCCTACCTTTTAGGTTTGACGCATATCAATCCGTTTGATTATGATTTGCTGTTCGAGCGTTTTTTGAATATAGGTCGTTTGGGTAAACCAACTGATGTTGAATATATCCGTGTAAACGATGATTTTATTATTGAATCAAATAAAACGTTGCGGGTATCAAGAAATGGTATTGAATTGAGTGTGCCGGCTACCGATTTGGCCGAGAATGATGTTATTTTGGATGAATCAGTTTTACGTAGGGCTTAGTTATGTGCGAAACGAAAATATGCAGCAAATGTGGGGTTAAGAAACCGTTATCAGATTTTTATATGAATAAAAACAAACCCTTTAGTTCATGTAAAAGTTGCGTATTGGAGTGGCAAAGGCGATACAATAAAACCGAAACACACAAGAAATCTCAAAAACGGTATGAAATGACTGAAAAATACAGGGAATCCGTTAAAAGAAATAATATTAGAAGTCTTGCATACAAAAAGAAGTGGTATAAAAATAAAGCGGAGAATGATCCATTATTTAGGATAAAAACAAGGTTACGAGTTAGATTTCATCATATGTTGATTGATTATAATATGAATAAGCGTGGTGGTCATTTTAAATATTTAGGTTGCACCTATGAAGAGTTTAAGGAATATCTCACCAGTAAGTTCAAAGAGGGAATGTCGTGGGAGAATTATGGAGAATGGCATATCGACCACATAATCCCCCTTAATTATTTTAATTTATTTGATGAATCAGAATTGTATGTGGCATGGAATTGGCGAAATTTACAGCCATTGTGGGAGAGCGAAAATTGCAGCAAGCAGGCACGCGTTATGGATGATGTTGATATATTTATTAAAACAATAAAAGATAATGTTAATAGTTAAAGACATAAGAAAAGAAGTCAGGCAAGAACTGCGAGGTGGTTCATTGCCTGACCTTTGAGGCTCGATACTGATTTCGAGATGGCGAGAAGACCGGAAGTTAAAAGATACATGGAGGAGCGTTACGGTGCCGATCAAGTTTGCTCCGTGGGAACCTACACGACTCTTCAAGTCAAGGCCGCCGTCAAGGATCTATGTAGGTTGAAAGGTGTCCCCGTCGCAGAGGTAAACTCATTTACTTCTAAAATAGATGGTGTGAAGGATTTTGATGATTTATTCAGAATCGCCTGTCAGAAAAAAGATGTCGCGAATTTCATTAACAGAAACCCGGAGATCATCGAGATGGTCGGCTTGATACAGGGTCAACCTAAGGCGAAATCGATTCACGCATGTGCCATGATGATTTACCCGGATGAAAAGGATATGTATCATTGGAATCCGATTCGCCGGCAGGGTGATATGTTGATCAGTGAGTGGGAGGGTGGTGAACTTGACACCGCGGGTTTTTTGAAAGAGGATATTCTGGGAATCTTGCAGTTAAGTAAGTTCGGTGATATATTGAAATTAATCAAAGATGATACTGGTGAAGAAATCAACCTCTATGAATTACCCCTTGATGATCCGAAAGTTTATTCGTATTTTCAAAGAGGGTGGAATGGCGATGTATTTCATTTCGGTGCGAAAGGATTAACCGGATATTGTAAGATGTTAAAGCCCGATAACATAACAGAGCTTGTAAACTGTATTGGGTTATATCGACCGGGGGTTATGGAGGGAAATTTCCATAACGAGTATATCCTTCGTAAAAAGGGTGAGAGGGAAGTATCATTTAGAAAAGGGGCGGGAGAAATACTTCAAAGTAGCCGGTATATCATGATATGGCAGGAACAGACAATGAAAATGTTCCAAGTGTTAGGAGGGTTTAATCTTGTTGACGCGGATGGCGCACGCCGGGCGATTGGTAAGAAGAACGTGGAGAAACTTCAACCCTTCAGGGAAAGATTTTTGAAAAATTATATCGAGAATTTCGGTGTTGATCAAAAATACGCGGAAGAGACATGGAAGGAAATTGAGAATATGGCTGATTATCAGTTCAATAAATCCCACGCGGTCGCGTATGCAAACACAGGATATGCGTGCCAGTGGCTAAAAGTGAATTATCCGTTGGCTTTCTGGTCCGTTGCGTTCTCCTACGCTGATGATGATGATTTCCCCGTTTATCTACACGAGATAAATGAAATAGGAAATATCAAGGTGATCCCCCCTGATATTAATGAATCGACGGATAAGATCAAGACAGATTTCACTGATAAAAGTTTGGTGTGGTCAATCTCATCAGTGAAACAGGTCGGCGAGAAGGCACAAGCGGAGATCATGAAGGAAAGATCAGAGAACGGACCTTACTTTGATTTTGATGAATTTTTAGACCGACATTCACAGAAAGGAAGTGCCGTTAATAAAAGTGTTATAGAAAATTTGATTTCATGCGGTGCTTTCGATAAGCTCGAATCAATATCAAACGTTATAGACAGGATAAAACTTATAAAACGATACAGAACTGCTAATAAGGTGAAAATCGACAAGGAGAAAGATGTGTTTGAGTTGAATCCCGGTAAAGTGAAATTAGAGTGGTGGCATAATTTGAGGCAGAAGAAACTGTGCGGCTTGGCGTTTTTCAATTATTCAAAATTATACTTGGATTATTTCAAGGAGATGATCGGCGATTCAGAATATCCTTTCAAAGATTTTTCTGAGATAATTGATGATCCCTTGGAAACGAAAAGTTATAATTTAACAGCCGCGGGTTATGTATATGAAATCGCGATAAAAACTGGAAGAAAGGGGGATTACGCGATCATTACGCTTGAACAGAATTATCAATTTCGAACAGTTGTTTTCTGGTCCAATGAATATGAATCGTTCGAAAATATTTTGAAAAATTGCAAGGATACAATTCTGTTCATGAACGGCCGAACAAACTGGGATGAGAGGAACCAACAAATGGCAATTTACGCGAATGAAAACACGGAAGTGTTGGTATTAACGTAACAGTTATTTTTGATTGTTGTGATTTGATTTTTAAATCGGTATCTTTAAATTACGAAAATAAGATGAGATGAATACTGTTGTTCATATAGGAAATAGGCCTGTTGTGCTGATATCAGAAGATTCGGAAGATGAGATAGATATTGACACATTATGTAGGATCGATCATGGAAATTTGTATGGTGAGATAGTGACGGTTTCAGCCTTGTTGAACAAGGTGGGAATCTGGAAAGCGGAGGCGGAGGCACTATATAATAGGAGCAAATTGAAATGTGATATTTACGAAGCGAATTTTCGCAAGGATATTCGTATCGAAGCGAATAAAAATCAAGGAAAGTTTAAATTCGGCGATGATTATATCAAATTAACGGAGAAATCCGTGGATGAGGCCATCTATACTGACGCCGAATTTCAAACATTAAAGGATGATATGATTGAGAACCAGCGGATGTTGAATATTTTGGATTCTTGGTTCTGGGCGATTAATGACAAAAGTAAGAAGTTAAGCTCGATAGTTCGACCCGTATCACCGGAGGAATTTTTATCCGAACTAGTTGAATCAAAAGTAAACACATTTTTAATCAAGAAAGGATTGTAGTATGGATTCATTAATAATTGAGAATATTGAGATCAAACCCTGCCCGGGTACTCTTGGTAGATATGATGTGTTCGAAATAAGAAGCGGAGAGAAAATCAAGGAATCATATTCGAAAGATTTAGCATACGGTGTTACCTTGGAAAGGGCGATATCCCTCGCGGTTGAGAGGGTATCATTTGATACGGCCAGTGATTTAAGTTCATTGTTAAATAAATATCATTTATTGAAGGACGAATTTTTAAGTAAATTATCAGAGTTAGGTAAAAAGATTAATTAAACAGTTTAAAACGTAAAGTTATGGCATTTGACAGAAGTAGATTTAAAGCATCAAGTTTTGAGACTATTCAGAAAGAGGAGCAGAAACAGAAGGAAACGAATAAAACATTTTATCAAACCGATGGACGACGGGCTCCCTTTTACACGATCAGTGACGGACGAAACTGGCTTCGCGTGCTACCATCATCAGACCCGGAAACAGCGGCTTATGTTGCGATGCGTACAACCCAGTTGCCCGTTTTAGATGACGAATGGGAAAACGGTGAGAAAACGGGCCGGAAGGTGATGAAGAATAAGAAAATTTTCATCGCGACAACCCACTGTGACGCGGTTAAGGAATCCGGTCTTCAAGATCCCGTTGAGTTCTACATCCAAAAGGTGTTTGAAAAAGCGGAAGATTTTCAGGATGAGAATGATAAGAAGAAATTCTTATTTCCGATACAGGGTGGCGGATCAGGAAAGAATTGGAAACCTGGGTGTATCCCTCAATCAACCTGGGTCTGCTACGTGCAGGATGCAAAAAGGGATTTGTACCGTCTCGAATTAAGAACAAATTGGTTCAATTTATTGCACAAGAAATCAATCGAATTGGCGGAAGAGTGCAATAAAGTATCCTTGGATATGTTCTCATCACCTGACGATGGTTTCCCGTTGATTATTGTGAAGGGAACTAAAACGCAGAACGGAAAGGAAAGAGTTTATTACGATGTTGAGGCGGGAAAACCCACGGTTGGACAATCATGGGAAGATTTCTTTGAAAAATGTAAGATCTCCGATTCGGAATTAGAAAGATTGGTAGGTCAGCCATCCTTGAAAGAATTATACGTTGACTGCTACACAACTCGTGATTTGAATCTTGCGTTAGAGGCGTTGAAGAATCTCGAAGCGCAACACCCGGAGTTCGACGTGTTGCGTGATCCAGATTTTGAAGAACTTGTAAGTAAGTTATATGAAATCGTTCCGGAACCGAAACAAGTTGCCGAGGATGAGGTTGAGCAGGCATTTAAAAAAGAAGAGTCGAATGAAGTGACACCATTGAAGATGAAAAAGATGCTTCGTGAGTATATAGCATCAAATTATTCCGACGAAGGGTATACCTTACCGAATTTATCGAAGGAGGATCTCGTTAAGTGGTATCAACTCGCGATGGAAGGCGAAGAATTACCGTTTGATGAAATAGAGGGGGATGAACCCGGAGTCATGGATGAAGTGCCCAATGCATCGCCGGTAACCGAAAAAAGAGAGGTAAAACAGGAAGATACAGGTGTTAAGGTTCACGATCCGAAAGACGTGAAAGCTTCTTTAAGAAACATTCTTAATCGAAAAAAATAAGAAAGGGTAACACCCTTTCTTTTATCAATATGAAATATGGATAAGGATAGAGTCATAGGTGTCATCTCAACGGATTGGCACCTACAACAATCTAATATAGCTATCGTGAAAGATCTTATCGATCAGCAGATTAAGCTTGCACAACAACATGATTGCAAGACATTGCTCTGTTTGGGAGATGTGTTCGATAGTAGGATTTCACAGAGAGAGGAAGTTTTGAATGCGTTCACGGCGATACTTGACATGATCAGGGAGAATCACATGGGTCTGAGTTGTATTCCCGGAAACCATGATAAGACTGATTATAAAAGTGATAGTAGTTTTTTGGATCCGTTTTATCATCACCCGGCATTTCACCTTCACAGAACCGAGGAATTAATATCAATTCAAGATCTAGCGGTGGGTGTTATACCGTTTTATGACACTGAAATATGGTTGGAGAGGTATGAGAAGTTGAGGAGAAAGATCTCCGAGAACGGTATCGCGGCATCGGCACCCAAGGTATTGTTGAGTCATACCGCGTTAACGGGGAGTGTCAACAATGACGGCTCAAAAGTCATAAGCAAGATCACACCCAAGTTATTGAAAGAAACCTTCACGAGAGTTTATCTCGGCCACTATCACAACGCTCAAGAAGTATCACAGGGAATATATCACCTATCTTCGATAAGGCAGAATAATTTCGGCGAGGATCCGGGAAAAGGCTTTTGGTTGCTATGTGATGACGGCGAGGTGATTTTTGAGAAGGCACGATTCAGGGAATACCGTTCATTCAAGGTTGACCTAGATAACATATCGAAATCAGAGCTAGTTAAGCTCGCTGAAGAGCAAGACACATCGAATTCAAACGTGAAAATTGAATTTATCGGATCTGAAAGTAAACTTAAATCACTTGCCGATGAAATTTTCACGGAGAAGGGTATTATTGTGAAGAAACGGAGAAAGGATATAGAGTGTGATGTTGCTCCCGTTAACGGGGAAGAAAATAATCCGGTGTCGAGGGCAAGTATGAAAGATGTGTTTAAAAAATTCTGTGACGAGAAAAAATATGATTTTAACGCGGGATATAATTTCCTGAAAAAATACGTTGAGTGATGGATTTAAAAAGTATGATTGCTGGAATTGAGAAAGAGTTCGGCAAGGAGGCGATATGTGGTAGTTACATAGATGTTGAGAGAGTGCCGTCGGGTTCGTTGATTCTAGATAGAGCGCTAGGTGGTGGTTACGGACTGGGTAGGCTGGTTGAGATATTCGGACATGAAAGTAGTGGTAAGACCAGTTTGGCCATTCACGCGTGCAGGGAAGTGCAGGATATGGGTCGCTCGGCGGGTTATATCGATACCGAGCAAGCAATGGATCCTGATTATATGAGGGCACTCGGGGTTGATTTGAGCCCGGAAAAGTTTGTGTTAAGTCAGGCAGATTCGGCAGAGATGGCCCTTTCCATCATGAGGAGGATGTTGGATTGCCCGGATATTGGTATAATTATCCTTGACTCCATCGCCGCGCTGGTACCCAAAGCGAGGATAGATGGAGAGGTCGGTGATGCCGTGATCGCATTAGTCGCTCGGTTGATGAGCGCGGAGTTACCCCTTATAGCGCAGAAGGCAAAGAAGAATAAGACGTTGGTTATATTCATAAATCAATACCGAAGTAATATCGGATTTATGGGTGCGGCGAACACAACACCCGGAGGAAACGCGATGAAATTTTACGCATCCCAGCGTATTGAGATTTGCAGGATGGGTAATAAAAAAGAGGGTGATGATGTCACCGCTATTCGGAGCAAGGTCACCGTTAAGAAAAACAAAATAGCACCCCCGTTTAAGCAGGCGGAGATTTCAATCGCTTTCGGTAAGGGGATCGATATCATGCAAGAAATATTAGATTTATCGATCGAGCAGGGTATCATCAAGAAGAACGGAAGTTGGTTCTCCTATAATGGAACGAGTCTGGGTCAAGGAGAGGTGAATGTTAAAACAGTACTATCCGACAACCCGGAATTATTGGAGGAAATACGTAAACAGATAAAATTGGATTAACATGCAACCGATAAAATTAAAGTTAACGAATTTTCTTTCGTTCAAGGAACTTGAGTATGATTTCGAGGAAGGACCGGTGCTTCTGGTTGGTGAGAATAGATCCGATGAGGGTCAGGAGAGTAATGGAAGTGGGAAGACTGCGATTCAATCCGCGATAGAGAAATGTTGGCTCGATTATACTTCTAGAAAGAATGTCCGAGACATCGATTTAATTAGAAGGGGCCAAAATGAATCGGTTATCGAATCATGGATTTATTGCGCGGTAAGAGATCAAGTTCTTCACATCAAAAGGGTTTTAACGAGAAAGGGTAACAAACTTGAACTCTATATCAATGATGAACCAATTCAATTCGCCACAGTGAACGATGGGAATAATCGAATCATCGAATGGATCGGTATCACAAAGGAGGATCTGAGTAATTATTATATAGTGAACAAGGAGCGTTTTGCATCTTTCTTCTCATCATCAAATTCGCAAAAACTTCAGTTGATGGCCCGATTTAGTAACGTAGGTTTTCTTGATGATATTGATAATGATATCAAAGTCGGGATATCAACGAAGGAACATGAAAGGGCGGACATTCTTGAAAAAAAATCATTTATTCAAGGAAAAATTTCGGTTCTCGAAGAACAGATTAATGAATGTTCTCTTGAGAAGTTTGAGAAAGCGAAAGAGGAGGCGATATCAAAGTACAGGGATGAGATAGATAATTATGAAAATTCAATCGAATTGAGTAGAAAAACGATTGACCGTCTTTCGACTGAAAACGAGGATATTAAAGGGGAGTTGGTATCCGTTAATAAGAAATTAAAGGAATACACCGATTCGCTCTCACGAAAAGTTGATGAACATTCATTGATAAATAGAAAAATCGGTGATATCGAAGCGAGCTTGAAGGGTTATCGAGAGAGAGAGATTGAATTGAATTCAGCAGTAAAGGACGCGGTTGATACTGAACGTGAAATTGAAATGGCGCTTGGTGAGATAAACAAGAAACTCGCGGGTGTTATTACCTGCCCCAAGTGCGGCCATAGATTCCTCGTTGATGAGGATTCGGATGTTGACGAAGAGGAATCGAAGAAGGTGGAAATTCTTTCGTTGAAAAAAGAGATTGAAAAATCCATCCAATCGTTAAGGAACGATTTATCGCGATTGGAGGACGAAAGCCGCGAATCAACGAACTCATTAAAATCAGAAAGGGAGATCGAGATATCTTTTTCCCGTGAATTATCGTCTTTAAGGAAAAATATTCTTCAAATTGAAGAAGACATCGATAAAAATCAATCGATGATTGAAAACAATAATAGACGTATTAAATTGGAGGAAAAAAGTATACTCGATAGTAAGAACGAGATAACGAAATGGGAGGAATGTATTAAAAAAATGAGTGAGAAGGATCCGGGTGATTCGTGGGAGGAGGAAATAACGAGAAGAAGGACGGATTTATACGAAGCCCAGGTGACGCTAAAAGATATCAACGACCTTTTAAAGGCGGTTGAGTCAGAGATTGAAAATATGAGGGTTTGGCTCATTCAATACAAGGAATTCAGAATGTACCTTGCGAATATCAGCATCAAGGAGATGCAATATAATTGTAATGAGATGTTGAAAGATATGGGGTCCGATTTACGGGTTAGTATTGACGGTTTCAAAAGAAAAGCTGATGGTACAATCAAAGAGGAGATCACACCGACAATCATAAGGGATGAGGCCCTGCCGTTCAATTCTTTTTCAGGGGGTGAGAGAGGTAGATTGGAATACGCGATGATACTTGCACAACAGAAAATGATCAATCATTCAAGCAAACATAACGGTTTGAATTTTTTGTTCACGGATGAGATAGCGGAAGGAATCGATGCGTTGGGTTTAAAATCCCTCGTGAAATCATTGAATCAATTTTCATTTCCCATGATGATAACGACTCACGTTGTAAATCAAGCGGTTGGAAGTAAGGTTTTGAAAGTTATCAAGGAAAACGACATAAGTAGGATAGAATAATGAAAGAGAAAGTTTATATTGGAATTGATCCCGGAAAAGCGGGTTTTATATGTATCCTAGCACCGTATGAAGAGATCGAATTCATACCGATTCAAAAAGATCCGAAAGCGGAATTCGATTTGTGGCATGTTAGAGGTGTTATTGAAGGTATATTCACTCGGTTTGAGGGCATGGATATTGTTGTTGGCATCGAATCGGTTCATGCGTTATTCGGTGCGTCAGCGGGTAGTACGTTTAACTTCGGTTATATAACCGGGGTGTTGAACGGTCTCGTCGCGGCAAAAGGTGTCACCATTGTTAATCCACAACCGAAGGAATGGCAGAAGGTTATGTGGGAAGGCGTGGGTTTGATTAAGAAGAAATCATCGTCCGGGAAGACCGAGGTAACTGATACGAAGGCAACCTCTATCAAAGCCTGCAAGAAGTTATTCCCCACCGTTGATCTTAGAAGGACTGAAAGATCAACGAAGATGGATGATAATAAATGTGATAGCTTGCTCATCGCGATGTACTTAAAACGTAAAAACTTTTGATATGGCGACGAAATTTTATTGTCGAAATGAGAAATGCGACAAGTACAATGAAGAAATTCATTTTAATTCGGTTAGTTACGTGATTCGGGATGGACATCTCACACCAAAGGAGCGTCTTGTTTGCGATCATTGTAACCAAGAGGTTGAGATGGTGAATGTGAAAAATGAAGGGGGTGCGGGGTTTAATCTTGCACGGTTTGATTCACTCTCCAATGATGATAAGAAGAGGTGGATAATGGAGAGAAATAAAAAAGTTCGAAAACACGATGCTGAGATGAAGCGATTCTATGAAAAGAAGATTCTCGGTACAAATTTGGATTGATATGGCGGAGTTATTAACAAACAATATCTGGGAAGTTTGTTTGGGTATTGTCAAACATCAAGGAGTTCAGCTCATGGTCCTTGAAAATTTCGGGGAATTGAGCTTCTGGATCGTTGACAGTTTTTCAACAAAAGGTATCGGTCAAAGCTACAATGAGTTGACTGGGAAAGATATCACACAGTATTTATCTCACCAAGCGTTTTATTCACCAAGTGGAAAATCCTTGTTGGAACAAACGCAGGGGGTGAAACGGGTGACAATGAAGTTTGGGCACGATAATTATATTTGGGTCTTAAATGTTGAGTGACCATGTGAGGAGGAATTTTCCTCCTCTTTTTACATGAAACTTTTTCGCAATTCTGTTGGCAAATAGATAAACATTGTGTATCTTTATGGTGTTGAAAGATAGGAAAAAGATTCAATAAATACGATTGTGAGTAAAATAATTAGAATGGAAAGAGTTACTTCATGGAGAAGGGCTCTTAATGCGGCGCGAAGAACGGTCGGTAAACGACCTTTAGATAAAGAACCTTCTAAATCATGGGAGGCGAAAATGTTATTGGCGGAACATAGTCCGATTCGGTTGGTTGAATTCGAATGGACGTGGCAGGATATAAAACAATGGATTACCGTTCATCTAGTGAGACATCATGAGGGATGTGAGAAATTTGTTCATTCTCAGAGAGAGGATCGGAGGGATTTGATCGTACCCCGGGATAAACTCGAACAGGGTTCACTGAATGATATGGATATGACCGCTAACGCGCAAGCGTTGATAAATATATCGAAGGTTCGTCTCTGCATGAAGGCATCGAAAGAAACGAGAAGGGCGTGGCGTCAGGTTATAGACGCGGTGAGGGAGATAGATCCTGTGATGGCGGATAAGTGCGTACCGTCCTGTGTATACAGAGGTTTTTGCCCGGAGATGGAGGGGTGCGGGTATGATAAAACGAATGAATTCCAAGAAGTGTTGAAACAATATAGAAAAACTGATTATGAGAACTGATGTTGAGATTTTAGTTGAAAAAATACTGAACGCGAATAATTTATACAGAAAGGGGTCTCCCATTATGACGGACGCGGAGTACGATTCATTGATCGACGACTTACGGGAGATAGAACCCGACCATATGCTGTTGAGGAGAAGCGTTATCGAGTCGGTAAAAGGTAAGGATCGAGTGAGTAAACTCCCTCTACCGATGTTTAGCTTGGAAAAAGTTAAAACGATGGATGAGGTTATCTCGTGGTTAAAGTGGTTAAAAACGTTCCCCGGGGAAACAAAATTGGTTTTGACACCTAAATATGACGGCATTTCCCTCCTCACGGAGACGGATCTTTACGGGAAGGCTTGGACAAGAGGTGATGGTGATGAAGGTCAGGAGAGTTCGGAAAGGTTCAAACTTTTATGGTACAGGCGCCGTGGTATGATCCATTTGAGAGAGATTGGCGCGCATTACTGTTGGGGAGAGGCTATCATGAGAAAGGATGAATTCAAACCGTATCTTGAAAGTGGCGAGTACAAAACGGCTCGAAACATGGTTGCCGGTCAGTTTAACGGTGATAAATGGCGAGCTGATATTATGACAAAAATTGACTACGTTATTTACGGTTGTGATCTTGATCTCGATAAATCGATCCAGATGGCCGAACTGAAACAACTCAGTGATATCAAGTACGAGGTTACCACTGTTCATGAAATATTGGATAATCCCGATATCTTCCAGCAGCTATACGACGAGTGGGGCGATGTTTATAACATTGACGGTATCGTCATGGAGATTAGTTCCGTCGATCTTAGAAAGGAGTTGGGAAGATTGCCAAATGGAAACCCACGATATGCCGTGGCAGTGAAATTTCCTGAATGGAATGATAGTAAGCTAACGAAGGTAACAGGTATCACGTGGAAGATCAGTAAGGACGGTCTCTCAAAACCGGTGATTAACATAGAACCCGTTGAGCTGGCCGGTGCGACTGTAACAAATGTTACAGGACATAACGCGGCATATATCGTGGATAATTGTATTTGCGAGGGAGCGAACATCAAGGTTAGGAGATCCGGCGATGTCATACCGAAGCATGATAAAACGATAATGTACGATGCACCGGATTATGAAAAGATGCGTGATGATATGATTATATGTCCGAGTTGTGGGAGACCGTTACGCTGGGATAAGAACCTTGTCGAACTTGTTTGTGTCAACCGAGATTGCAAGGAAAAGATCATCGCGAGAAACCTGTTTTTCTTTGTCACGATGGGTATCGAGGAGATAGGTGAACCAACGGTTAAGAAATTATACGAAAACGGTTATAAAACGATCAAGGACATATTATCAATGTCAAAAGAGGCTTGGACCAAGATAGAGGGACTTGGCGTGGCGAATTATGATAAGATCTTTTTACAGATAGAGAAGATCGGGTTGTTCACCGAGATACCCCTCGCGAGACTTTTAACCGCGTGTAACGTTTTCGGTGGCGCGTTCGGTGAGAAAACATGCCAGTTAATTTTCGATAACATTGATGATGTTGAGTTTGATGAGATATGGAGGAAGATGCCTTCCCCGGAACATCGCCGGTTCGACCTTGAAAACCGTCTACGGGAAATCAAAGGGATCGGTGCCATTGTGGCATCAAAATTTCTATCAAGCATGATTGAACTAGACAAGGACATGATACCCTTGGATAAATTTAAAACGTATATTCGAAAAAAGAGAACTGCGTGCCAGGGTAAATCTTACTCAATATGTTTTTCTGGTGTGAGAGATAAATCGCTTGAAAGTGAATTAGAGGGGAGGGGTCATAAAATAGTATCGGGGGTTAGTAAAAACACGGATATTCTGATCGTCAAGGATGTGAACGGGAATTCCTCAAAGATTAATAAAGCGAAGGAACTCGGTGTTGATATTTTATCGATCGATGACAGGGAGGGTATCTTGTCGAAAATTAACGGGTAGTTATGCGGTATTTTTATTTGGAGAAGACATATATCTATGTGGGTTTCAAATATGATCCATCACTTGTATCCATGCTCAAGCAAATCGGTGGTTTCTTCTACAATCCTCAAACGAAGGAGTGGTACCGTGAGATCTCGTTGGATAAGGGTAAACTGATAGAACGATTTCTTGAACAGAATGATTTTGTAAACAAGAGACCTCAACCTTCATTGGATAATCTCACTCTCCCAGAATACGAGGAGATTATTTCGTTGGAAAATATAAAGGAATTGATAAATGATCTCCATCTGAAAAGAAATTTACGTGATTATCAGATTGAATGTATTCATTACCTTGCAAATCACCCTAACGCTATAAACGGGTGTTCACCGGGATTGGGAAAAACGGGTGTGTCAATCGTTTTAGTTGAAGCACTTCAATTATTTCCATGTCTCGTCGTAACTCCCGCGTCGGTAAAGTATGGGTGGAAGGCTGAGTGGCAGAAATGGGTTGATATGAGAAAGAGAAAAGTTCAAGTACTTGAAAGCAAGGACAAATGGAAACCTCACCAAGATGTTTACGTTCTAAATTATGACATATTGTATAAGAAGGATAAGGAAAATGGTATTCAAATTAGATTCCCCGAATTATTGGAAATGGAGTGGGAATCAATGTTCTTGGACGAAGCGCATATGTGTAAGAACAAAAAGAGCCTCCGAAGTGAGTGGGTTAAGAAAGTGGCGAAGAAATCACAGTTCATCTACCCCCTAACGGGTACGTTGGTTATGAACAGACCCGCAGAATTGATCAATATACTCGAATTAACGGGATGGTTCAAAGAACTGTTTAACGATTGGACTTCTTTTGTTTATAGATATTGCAATGGGAAGAAAAGGTGTGTGAGGGGTCAATCCTACGGCTGGGATATTTCTTGCGCGAGCAATACGTTGGAATTAAATAAAATCATATCGAATTCATGCTATTTTAGAAAGGAGAAGAGGGACGTTCTCACAGAGTTACCTCCGTTGATTGAGAACGTCGTTCCCGTTCATATCAGTAATATGAAAGAGTATAAAAGGGCGGAGAATAGCCTGATCGATTATCTGAGTAAGATTGATATTGAACGTGCCGAGAAGGCAGAGAACGCGCCCCATCTTGTAAAGTTAAGCACGTTGAAAGAATTGTCTTTGAAGGGAAAGATGAAGGATATAGAAGTGTTTCTTAATGAATGGAGGGAGATTTCAGAAGAAAAGCTATTAATATTCGGTGTTAGAAGAGAACCTTTGAAAAAACTTGCCGAGAAGTATCGAAGTCCGATTATTCAGGGTGGTATGACCGCGAAAGATAAATTTAACACTGTTCAAACTTATAGAACGAGCGGCGAACAGTTTTTATTCGCGAATATAGACGCGGTGGGAACAGGTGTCGATGGATTGCAGGATTGCTGCAGTAACCTCGTGTATATAGAATTGCCGGATAAGTTCACAACATTGGATCAGACAAATTCCCGATTGGAGAGAATGGGTCAGAAAAATAACATAAATGTGTTTTACCTTCTCTGCCCGGATACCATCGACACGTACATGGCGGAACTGGTTGAAGGTAAGAAAAAAGTCACGGATGCTATAAATAAGGGGGTGGACGTTGATGTCAGTGAGATGGATATTAATTTCATGGTGATGAAAAGATTGAGTGATTCGGGGAAATAATCTCTGTTTTTGTTGATAATTCGATACACTTTGTGTATCTTTATGGTGTTGAAATAATAAAAGAACTAAAGGTAAGAAGATATGAAAACAGTTTTTCAAATTTATGAAATAATAAGAGCTTTCGATCAGAGTATCGAAGTAGATAGATACACTAATTGCATTGCAACACGTAAAGTTGGGTGTGATTATGAAACCTACGAGGCCGCGGAGGAAGAGATATCCAAGTTGCTAGACGAGGCAAACTGGGAACCTGAATACTGTATTAAAAAAGTATACATTAAATAATATCATGAAACTTGATAAATACAAACAGGCGATCGCAGATGAGTACTTACGATCGAATAAAAATATTTTTGTTAATGCAAGTGCGGGTGCAGGTAAGACTTCATTACTCCTTCACCTCCTAAATATCACGCCCTCCTACAAGGATTGCTTGTTTTTGGCATTCAATAGGAGTATTGTTGAAGAATTAGAGAGAAAATGCTTGGGAAGGGCCGAGGTTAAAACGATACACAGTAAAGCGTATTCGACGTTATTGAAAAACAAAAAGTGTACGTTTAAACTTTCAAAATGGAGGGATTATTCGATTTGCAAAAAATATCTTTCACCCACATGGAGTATTGATCCAAAATATGAGAATTCTAGGATTATGAACATATCGAGGATCTACCAATTCATGAGAATGAATCTGATAGATATTGATGATTTCGAGACGTTGGAAAGTGTTTGTGCGAGATGGGATGTTGACTTTGACCCCTCCTATTACAAGGATATGAGAAAATTCATTGAAGCGATTGACGAGGAAACGAATCATTTAAGGGTTAATAAGTTAGATATTGACTTCACGGACCAACTATACCTAGCGTACAAGTATGTTCCCGCGGAATTATACCCGAAATACGATGTTATTTTCTGTGACGAGGCGCAAGATCTGAATGTCTTGCAGAGAGAGTTGATATTGAGAATGCTCAAAGAAAACGGGCGGTTAATCACTGTAGGCGACGAAATGCAGGCGATTTATGGGTTTCAAGGTTGTTCAGTTGATTCATTCAAAGCGTTTGAAATGAGACCGAACACAATCTCATTACCCTTGAATTTAACGTATAGATGTGCCAAACGTATAGTCGATGTTGCCCGGAAATATTCGCCGGACATAGAAGCGAAGGAGGATGCTAACGAAGGTGAGGTGAGAGAGGGGTCGTTGGACGAAGTTCGTAACGGCGATTATATAATATGCAGGAATAATCTTCCCTTGGTTGAAACTTTCATCAAATTACTGGGTGAGGGGAAGAAATCAGTGATACTCGGAAAAGATTACGGTGAGAGCATCCTTTTGCTTTTAAATCGTGTCGAATCAGAGAGAGGTCTTTTGGAATTGTTGCGGGAAAAGAAAGATGAACTCATTGAACGGGGTATCAAAAACTTTTCGGTGAATGAATCTTATGTTGTCCTTCTTGAAAAGGTTCAGATATTATTACTTCTTAATAGAAGATACGGGTCTTTTCAGGAGGTCAAAAAAGTCTTAACCGATATTTTCGGTGATGAATCGAAGGATAAGATTCTCCTGTCAACGATTCATAAGAGCAAGGGGTTAGAGGCTGACAGGGTATTTATTTTGGGCTTTCATGAATTGATCCCGAGTAAATACGCCACAACCGAACTCGCACTTTACGGAGAAAGATGTCTCCAATTTGTAGCGGTTACACGGGCGAAGAATACATTAATTTTTTTACCATATAAAGAGAAAAATGAAAAAACCGAAATTGTACATTGAGACGGGTGTTAAACACGCGATAACATTGGTTTGTGCCAATAAAATACCTGTCTTGGAACCTTATTTACCTGATTTAAAGAAACTTCAAAATCATATGATTTACGAGAGAAGGGCCTGTGAATTGGATAAAAATAGGCACCCGAAACCCTTGGTTATCGTGTTAGAAAATGGTATCTTTAATTCTGTTTTGCGAGAACTGGCACGCAAGGGCGGGCGGGTTAAATCACTCGATTATATCAATTTAATAGTTCAATCGGGTAACCTACCGATCTGTCGTGTCGTACCTCGTGACGAGAATGAGATATAGTTTTTAACATTTGATATATGGAGAATATTGTAAACAGTAGAAAAGAGATCGGAGACTACATCTTTGTCAGCAAGTACGCCAGAACGGTGAACGGGAAGAAGGAAACGTGGGACGAAAGTATCGACCGCGTGATGCGGATGCACCGGAAACATCTCGCGAATGATATGGCGATCCCCGAGTCAGCATGGGGTGTTTTATCGAAAGAAATGGCGTTCGCGGAAGGGTGTTACAGGGGCCAGCTAATTCTCGGCGCTCAGCGTGCGCTTCAATACGGGGGTGACTCGCTATTAAAAAATCACGCGAGAAATTTTAACTGTTCGGCATCCCACGTTGATAGAATCGAATTCTTTCACGAATTGATGCATCTTCTTCTTTGCGGTGTGGGTGTCGGGTATTCCGTTCAGAGAGTTCATATAGAAAAGTTACCCAAAGTCAAGGGGATAGATACCCGGCACGAACCGATCGAATTCGTGGTGGAGGATTCGATAGAGGGATGGGCGTTCGCCGTTAACGAGGTTGTGAGGGCTCATTATCTGGGATTGGCGGAGATCGCTTTTGATTATTCCAAGATACGACCGAAAGGATCATTCATCACGGGTGGCTTCAAAGCTCCCGGGCCCGAACCTTTGAAAAGGTGCGTGGAGAAACTTGACAAGGTACTTCGTAAGATAAAGGGGAGAAAAGCAACCCCGTTTGAATTGCATCGACTGGCTTGCATCATTGCCGACGCGGTTATATCGGGCGGTATCCGACGTTCAGCCCTTCTGTGTCAGTTTGACGCGGATGACCGGGAGATGCTAACTTGTAAGACGGGCAATTGGTTCAGTGAGTATCCGGAACTCGCAAGGGCGAATAATAGCGCTGTCATTCTGCCTTCAACGCCGAAGGAAGTTTATGACGCGTTGTTTGAATCGATAAAGGAATTCGGGGAACCGGGTCTTATTTTTTTAACGCATAGAGATATCGTGTACAATCCGTGTTGTGAGGTAGGAACCTATCCTCAGTTTAGAAATCCTGAAACGGGAGAGAAAGAATCGGGTTTCTCATTCTGTAATTTAACCGAGATTAACGGTGCCAAGATAAAAACGAAGGAAGAGTTCTTCAACGCGTGCCGGGCGGCTGCCATTCTCGGAACAATCCAAGCGTCGTATACTGATTTCAAGATTCTTTCACCTATTTCAAGGAAAATAGCAGAGAGGGATGCTCTGATAGGCGTGGGTATAACGGGTATGTGTGAGAATCCCGAGATATTTTTCAACCCCGAGATACAGAGAGCGGGTGCCCGTATCGTGAAAGAGACGAACGCTCTTATCGCCGATCTGATTGGCATAAATCACGCGGCAAGAACGACAGTTATAAAACCGTCAGGTAATTCAAGTCAGTTACTCGGGTGTACTAGTTCGGGTATTCATAAGTTCCCGTTCAGAAGATTCATCCGGAATATTCAAGCGTCCAACACCGAACAGGCGTTGAAATGGGTTGAGAAAATCAATCCCGTCATGGTGAGACCTTCCTCCTATAACAAGGAAGACGAAAGTGTCATATCTTTCCCGGTGGAACTGAGTGAGAATGTTTTAACGAGTGAGTCCTCTAGCGCGATCAGCTTCCTTCAGCTTGTTAAGTTAACGAAACAATGTTGGATCGAGGAGGGAACGAATCTGGAACATCCCTTCTACAAGGAACATCCGGAATTGAAATCACTTCGCATGAACGTGTCAAACACCTGCACGGTCAAAGATGATGAGTGGGACGAGGTGAGGGAGTACGTGTGGAATAACAGGAATGTGTTCTCAGGTATAAGTTTCCTTCCTAAGGGGGGTGACCTTTTATACCCGCAAGCTCCTTATACCAGTGTTTTGGATGAAAAAGAGTTGGCAGAAAGATACGGTGCGGGTGCGATACTCGCCGGTGGTTTAATCGTTGACGGGCTGGCCGTGTTTAACGATGATCTCTGGCTGGCCTGTGATGTCGCGATGGGTAGAAACCTACATCACCTAACTCTCACGGATCAGGATATAACCGATTTCATTCTTTCCCATCTAAAGAATGGGAAGTTACTTGTCGAAGTGAACGGAGTGATGATTAGTGATGTTAACGCGATATCCTCTCACCTACGATCCCTCGTGGATAAGAAAATTGATTGGGTTCGCAGGTTCAAGAAATTCGCCGGGAAATACCTGGGAGGGGATCTCACCAAGACCGAGTTCTGCTTGAAACATGTTTCATTATTTCATCGTTGGCAGAAGTTGAAGGATATGAAACATATCGATTGGTCCTCGATAACGGACTGGGACGAAGAATGGGTTGACGCGGGATCGACCGTCGCGCAAGCGTGTTCGGGGGGTTCCTGTGAATTGAAATGATTTTTTTGACTTTCATATATTTTAATTTTTTAGTTTAATATCGAGGAGGAATTTCCCTCCTCTTTTTTTATCTTTTTACATGAACTTTTTCCTGATTTTTGTTGGAGAATAGATAAACATTGTGTATCTTTATGGTGTTGAAAATGATGTATAACTAAAAACAATAAGAGATATGAAAGCACAAATTGAAAACACCGAGAAATTTTACGTTGCAAGAGATAAAGATGGTAGATTATTCAAGTACGCTTATTGGGCTGGTATGCTGGCGACTGATAGACCTCATAGACATATACACGCAATGCCTTTTGACGGTAATTTTTATGTTACAGGATCCGATTATCAACCCAAGAAAGGGGAAGAAATCGATTCAAGCCTTTATCCTGAAGTTACATACGAAAATTCACCGGTCCTTATTGAAGAATAAGGACCAAAATAAAAAGAACCATGAATATACATGATATTTATAGCGGGACGGTTATGGGATCATTTCCTGATGATCTTAGAAGTGGCCAAGAAAAGAGAAGAGAAAGAAGAAAGGCAAGACAGGTGGAGAAAGATTCAACGGAGATCCACGTGTTAGGTGTTAGTTCTGATAAATGTTCACCAGTGAAGTCGAGGGGTGGTATGAAGGATCATTTAATCAGAACGTGGCTATTCACGCGTTCTTTACTTGAGGAAGCTACCCGTATATTGAATCTATATGTAAAAGGTAGTCGGCGTGAATTAGAGGAAAGATTGAAGGAAAGATCATATCGGGAGCTAAAGAGCGTTAATCTGGAATGTATTCAAAAACAAATCTTACGAAAGATGGAAAATAATAGGAGGTATAAAGGTGGTGAGGGTTTGGTGCCCCTTGACTTCAGAAGCGGTCGTGAAAGACGTCGTGAAAGGAGGGAACAAGAAAGAAAAGCTAGGTGGTTGGAATACCGAAATTGATAAAAAATTTCACGAATTGTGTGATAGGCTGCACGCTAAATACAAAAACAAGTTGGTTTTCATTACAAATATATACAAAACAATTTGAATCATGGAAGAATACATCTGGGCGCAGGTAGTTAAAATGACTACAAGCAAAATAGATGAAGGTCAGATTATTACAGTATCTGATTGGTGTTTACTTAATACAAAATAATCATGGAAGAATATAAAGTAGGCGAAGTGTGCGATAACAGCGAGGAGGATTCGTGAAAATTCGACGGATTATTGGGGGAGTTAGTGTAAAAAGTGTATCTTTACTTATTAAATCAGAATAACACATCATATGGAGATACAAGAATTAAGAGAGACGATTAGGGAGAACCTCCCTGATTACATAAAAGGTCAGAAGGACGAAATCCAAGAACATTACATCGAATATGAACTTCTGAAACGGTACTGGGAAACGTTCCCGGAACGGTACTTTCATTTCACGAACCGGCAGGGTGTGGAATGCTCGGTCGACACTAACACAGTGAACGTAAGATTATCCGTCAAGAAACAGGGTGGAACGGATGAGCAGGCGGAGGCGGCAGTACAACACAGGAACACTTACGCCCTTCCTATCATACGAAGAATGAGCGCCCATAAAGGTAAGATCAAAGGTCTGTTCGGAACGAAATACAGCCCGGCAATCGTGGAACACGCGGATGAAATCATCGATTTGTTCGCCCAGTTCTACACCGTTAATGATATCATTAACGTTTTGAAAGTGAAAAAGGGGTATTCGGTGTCACCGACTTTGCTGAAAGTATTCTACCAAGATAACCGGGAAACGATAGAGAGGAGAAAGCTGAAATTCATAGATTCGAAGAAGGATTTCTTCATAGCGACGGAAACTGGTAGATTACAGGTCCTCAATGAGTTACTTCTCACATGGAGGATGAAGTTCAGTCAAGAGGAGAAGATCTCGTATTCAACGGAGATACGAAAAGTTCTGGAACAGGCACGGAAAGAATGTAAGGGTGAACAGCTGTTTTTAACGGTCGACGGGAAGATCGATATAAACGCCATGATTCACGGTCAGGATAACGTGGCGGAGGCTCTCCAGAAACTCCCTATTAACATGATGGTGATAGGGTTAGTCGCGGCGAAGGCCGGAATCAACCCGGCAACGATCATAGGGCAACTGGCATCCTCGTACTACAAGGATCATAACGGATATAACGCGAATTTCCTCGACGGCAAGGATATCCAACTACCGGGTGACATAATTCGGAACACATCGTGGGATGAACTGGCGGGAAGGGTGATGACGCAATCCAACGAAATATCACCCATCGAGGACGCTATCGTCGTGGAAGAGAGGGAAGTACCAAGGGTGGAAGAGGGTAGATCCAAGCTATTGGAACTTCTGAAAAAGGGCCCTTCGAAGGAAGAAATTGACGCGGATAAAAAGGAGATAACCTCCGTGAATGATATCACGAAAAGGGTTTACCGTCAGAGAAAGGTGGAAAGGGGGCCGGAAGACGAGAAGACCGCGAAGATGAGGGAGTATCGAAGACAACGGTATCACAAGATGAAAGGAAAGAAAAAGGACGGCGAGGAAAGTGATGATAAGTAGTTTTATCTCGTCTTTGAAAAAGGAAAAATCAACGATCGAGTAATTCTATCAGAATATCGGTGGAAAGAAGGGAAAGACGAGATAAAACGAGAAAAATCAAATTTTACGTTATTTTCTCAGAGAAAAATTTGGAGAATAAATAAACATTGTGTATCTTTAGACATTGAAAGAACGAAAAAGAAGAAGTTATGAAGCTGGAAGAGAAATTACAAGTGAAATCGATCAGTGATCTGAAAGCCATCATGGATTATCTGAAAGAGAGAATGGACAGGGCCACCCGGATGGGTAAAGGATGGGAATTCGAAACCCTGTTCAACATGAGGGAAACCGTGGAAGGTGTGTTGGTGGATAAGATGAGGAGCGTGGGATTAACCGTTGAGAGATAGGAGGGTTCACGGAACGGGCCAAGTGGATGAACGATTACGTATTTTAACGAAATTTAACGGGTACAAGGTATGACGAAGAAGATAATGATCAGAAAATCAGATATTTACGGGGTTGAGATGAACTCATCGAGGAAGAAAAGGTGGTTCAACGGGTACACCCAGTGCGAGGTTCTAGTGTACATGAAACACCTACCGAAACCGTGTAGGTTCATGTTCGGGGATGATGATGAACTGGGTCAGGCATTCTTCATTGGATTGAAGGCGGAGTTGAACCATGAACACGTCAGTGAGATGATTGATATTGACGATATTATCGGTCATATAAAGAATATAGTTAGTTGATTATTTTCCCTTATTATCATATAGATATGTTTAGAGTGGCCGATCATGCTGGTACCGTCGTGAGACGTGCATGATCATCATAATTGCTAATTTTGACAATGAGAGGGCTTCCCCGCCCTCTCATTTTTATTTGGATGAAAATGATGTATTATATTATATATAATATAATACATCATCCCTGATTAAAACGGGTAATTCAATCACGATACATGAACTGATATAAATCGACTTTCACACGGAGTAACACCAGCAATGGGTAACGAAGTTTAAAATTTTGGCGTGAACCACGTATTTATCGCGAAAACATGAGAAAAATTAACTTGTTGATTATGAAGGGGTGGGTCAAATTTTCCACCGGGGTTTTGTCTCACCCAAAAGAGGGTGAACATAAAAACATGACACTTACCAGAATCGTGGAGAATGAAGCCGTGATAAAAATGACATGTTACATGAACTTTTTCCTGATTTTTGTTGGAGAATAGATAAACATTGTGTATCTTTATGGTGTTGAAAGATAAGGACAAACTAAAGGATAAATCATATGTTTAATATTGATGTGAAAATAATTAAGAGAAACGACCGGGGTGAGATCACCCATTCGGAGGATTTCGATATATTCAAGGTCCCGGTTCTACCGAGGATAGGTGAGAAGATGGAATGGTGCGGCTACAAGGACGAGCCGGTTCTTAAAACTTACAAAGGAAAACCCTACAGCGCGCTGGTGATGGATTATGTCGACGTGTACACCGTGGTGGACATCATCTATCAATGGGAGAACCTGTCCGACGAGGGCGATTGTGACATGGAGGAGGAGTTTCACATCATGGTGATGGTGGAGAGAACCAAGGGAAGGGGGTTGAAAGATGTGTGTAACGGGTTACATTCAGTCAACGATTTCCCGGAAGATCTTTTAAAACAAATGAATGAATAACAACTTAAAAACAAAGAAAATGGCAGGAAGCTTTCTTCAAGAGATTTACCCGGTTCTGATAGAACGGGATAGTAAAGGTAACATCATCTCGCGTGAAGAGATGGATGAGAGACATGTGAACTTCACACCGAGAGTCGGTGAGATTATCTCCCAGGATACTCTCGAATTCTACCAAGACGAAGAGGGATGTAACGAACAAACGGAGGATGGCAGGGATTACGTTCGCGAGGTTGAATTTTTCAGGGTCATCGCCGTCATTCACGAGGCACATGAAAGTCGAGGAACCGGTCTCACCCTCTGTCCGACTGTGATTCTCGAAAAAGTTAAAGGTGATGAGGCGCGGTTTCTCGCCGATTGCACGTACGACAAGGACCTCTATTTCGTTCATCCTAAAAATTTTAAATAATGGAGAGTAAAATGGTTAGCGTCGATCTCGAAAGAGTGAGAAAAGTCATCGATGAGAATCCGGGAAAGGTGAGTGAGATTTTACTTGAACTGTTCCCGGAAGAGAAAGATGAAGAGAAAGTGTTTTGCCGGATAGGCTCGTTATTCACCATAACGAATAACCCTAAAAATATCTACGCCCTGTTCAAGTGGAACGGCGAGGTTCGAATTTTGAACGTGACGGGAAATTACATATGGAAACACACTTCCATGAAAGTTTCAGAGTTACGCGACCCTCGTGGTGAGACGATGACAATGGGTGAATTCAAAAGATTGGTTCACCCCACGAAGATCGATATTTTCAATTTCGATATGATTGTTGAAAAATTAAATCGACACACCGTATGAAAGTTGTTCACATCGTGATAACGATCGCGCTTGCATTGTGGGTAATCTTGATTATTGCTTACTGTTACGTGATCGAAGTTTTTCGGAAACGTCACCCTCGATGTCCGAGATGTAAGAGTGATAGAACGTCGAGGATCAAATACATGGAATATTATCATTGCGAGGATTGCAATCTAAATTTTGAGAGAGATGAAAAGCGTTAAAATATGGACGGATGGCTCGGCTACCCTCAAGGATAATAAACTGGGTGGTAGCGGTGTGTACATGATGTGGGATGACGGCCGGGAATTGATGTTATCGAAAGGGTGGGAGAACACGAAAACCGGCAGGGCTGAGATTCACGCCTTTCTCCTAGCACTCCAACACTTGGAGAACGAACCGATTTCCGCCACCTTCTACATGGATTCGGAGTACGTCATGAAAAGCGTCTTAGAATACATGCCCTCATGGTTGGAGAATAATTGGATGGGTTACGCCGGGCCGGTGAAGAACCGGGATCTCTGGGAAAGGGTTCTAGCGGAACTGAACAGGACGGAAAAGGTGTTGAAGGCGTACGTTCACGTGAAAGGGCACCAAGATAACTTGGATAACGAAATCGTTCTCGGTAATAACGTGGCTGATTACCTCGCATCTTACAAGAATCAGAACGGGTATGAGTTGGATATCCCCCTCAAAGAAGAGAAGAAATTGAAATTGTATTATTTCTATGACATGGATAATGACGAGGTGTACGCGGACCGGGTGAAAAGGGAAACGCATCACATCTCCGTGGGTGAATGCAAAAAGGATTCGGTTGACGAGGTATGTGAGTTATGGCAGGAAGGTGAGAGGTACCTCGATTTCGGTCATACATTCCACTATATAGGTACACGACCTTCGACTAAAAACATGTACTATTACCTTCACCGACCCTCGAGGACTTATTTCGTGGATGAGAGGGGGAAGGATTTCGGTAACGATAACCCCGGTATTTTACCTGTCGGGGATTGTGTTGAATGCGCCGAGTTTGAATTGTTTAACATTCTTAACCGGGATCATAAACTCCTCGCTAAAACGTTTGAAAACTATAAAATGAGGAAAGAGATCGTCCCCGACAATGAAGATTTACCTTTTTAATTTTAGATGATATGAGATATCTTGTTATTTTTCTTAGGTTCCTGGGAGTTATTCTCTCACCTATCGTGTTTATACTCAGTCTTATCATACCCGCATTCAGTTACATCATTCTGGGCGATGAGAGCGAGGTGGCTCCGTTTGATTTTATCGACAAATTCTACGATAAACTCGGTAAATTATGAAACTGAAGCCTGAAATATTATGTCAGCCTAACGTTCCAACTCCCTTACACGGGATGGCACCCCGGGTTGTTTTCGGCGAATCGTGGTGGAACATGAAACGGCAGGCGGCGTATCAATCGAGTGGAAATTGCTGTATCGCATGCGGGAGACCTGCTTTCATGACGGAAACGGGTAGGTTGGAAGCTCATGAGATGTGGCAGTTTGATTATGAGAACGGGGTGGGAACCGTCACGGATATCGTCCCTCTATGCCATTACTGCCACAATTTCATTCATTCCGGTAGGTTGTGTATGGTTATGGGTGAGGAGAAAACCAGGGATGAGGTTCGTGCTATCCTTGAACACGGATTCAAGATATTGGCTGAGAATAATTTAAAGGCTTTTCCTTTCACTCTTTCCTTCGCCAGGGAAATGGGTGTCGACACTCATGGCGTTCAACCCTATTCTATCGGGTGTACGATGAAACAAAGTGGATGGAAGATGGTGTATAACGGTAAGGAATACCGGCCGGAAGATTACGTGAAATAATTTTCTCATGTTACATGAACTTTTTCCGTGAAAATATTTGGAGAATGGATAAACATTGTGTATCTTTATGGTGTTGAAAATAATGAGATAACAAACCAAAAATGGAAGATATATGAAAGCACAAGTTGAAAGCAGAATCAGTTACACGGAATTAGAGAAATTAGAAGTGTTAATCAGCATATTGAACCGCATCAACGCTTGCGAGAACGAGAGTGAATTAAGAGATGCATTTTCGGGTAAGAAAGTCGATTGGTATAAAACCTACTTCATATGGGGGTTCGGTGCCAACCACATGTGGGTACATGAGAAAATCGATGGTAAGATATCCGAGAAGAGACTGATTCTGGTCGAATTTTGATTATTATGATGAAACCCTTGAATGTTATTAGGTATTAATATACAATATCGTGGAAACGGATAAAAATTAGAGAGGCGGCAAACGCCTCTCTAATTTTTAAGACATCTCTACTAATCCTTCTCGTTCCAACTTTTCTTTAATGAACTCCATTTGAAGGTGAGGCATTTTCCATGCCGCAATTTCTTCCCATGATGAATTTGATGGATTAATTTCGATACTTTTCAATTTAATTAATTCCATGATTCGGTGGAATTCTGATTCAAACCCTTTATCTTTACAGATAGGAATTAAAGATATAAATCTTTGTATCTTATTTATAAAAATATAATTTAATTCTAAATTAGTGAGTGGGGGCAACCACTCACTTTTGTAAATATTTTTCACAAAACTAATAGATATTTTCTATAATTCCAAAACTATTTTTGAGATTATTTTCAATTTTAGTAAATTTATTTCAGGAAATTTCAACAAGTAAACATTGTTTATCTCATACACAAAGTGTATCTTTAGACATAAGAAAAAGAAAGAGTTATGTTTGGACACGAATTCAAATCGATAATAGAGTTGATGACATATTTCGACACGGAAGAGAAATGTATCACCTACTTGGAGGAATTACGCTGGATGAACGGTGTTGTGTCACCGTATGATCCGACCTCGAAAGTTTACAAGGGTAAGAACCACCTGTATTATTGTAAGAACACGAACAGGAGTTTCAACGTGAGAACGGGTACCCTGTTCGGCAGTTCAAACGTCAAACTGAGGAAATGGTTCGTCGCCATATGGTTGGTGACCAGCCACAAGAAAGGTATATCTTCTTATCAGCTGGCGAGGGATCTGGGCGTGACCCAGAAAACGGCTTGGTTCATGCTTCAACGGATCAGGAATTGTTACGGCATGGAGAACGAGGGGGAGTTGAACGGGGAGGTGGAGGTTGATGAAACTTACGTCGGTGGTAAGAACAAGAACCGTCACGCCGGCAAGAAGGTCAGAAGTTCACAGGGGCGTAGCGTTAAAGATAAAGCACCCGTGTTAGGGATGGTCGAGAGGAACGGCAAGCTAGTCGCGAAAACGGTTCAGGACACCTCGGCGAGGGTGATAACCCCCGAAATAGTGAAGAGGGTGAAGGATGCGATCCTGTACACGGATGAATGGTTAGGTTACAACACGGTTGACAAGATGTACGAGCATTTCATCGTCAAGCACAAGAACGGGGAGTACGTTAACGGTAAGGCTTACACCAACACGATAGAGGGTTTCTGGTCCTTGCTGAAACGGGGTATATTCGGTATCTATCATTTCACGTCAAAGAAACACCTTCAACGGTACGTGGATGAATTCGTTTTCCGTTATAATTTACGTGAAATGAGTGACGGGAATCGATTTAATTTGTTTCTTTGTAAGTCAGAATATCGAATAACCTATAAAGAACTAGTGTATGGGCAAGCGGCTTGAAAAGAAAGGAATCGTGAACATCAAGGGTGTGACCATCCCTTGCGTGGTGATGGAAGATGGAACGAGGGTGCTAGGTAAAGAGGGCGTGGAACAACTTGTTGAAACGCTATTCGAATCGTCACCCGTGAAAGTTCTGGAGAGAAGCGTGTTGGTTAAGTTAGATGATTTTGAAGGTTATTTAATCGATGTTATCATGGATATATATAAAAACGTCAAAGAGAAAAACAACGAGGTGACGGGCCATCTCTTGGAAGTTGGGTTGGCCGCACTGGTCGACAAAGCCACCGACAATGACAACCCCAACTCACGTGGTTATCAAGAATACATGGATAGGAGTGAGAAGATGACGGAAAGGCAGTTCTCCGATTTCGACAGGATCATGAAAAAGGCCTTGGAGTTCAACCCTGATAAAAAGAAGAACTCCAAGGCGTAGTAATATACGAATTTCAATTTTATGTGGGATCATTTATTTACCCATACGTTTCAGGGTGTAGACGGGATAGTGAATTTCAGGATGCTCTGATCGACTATTCCTGATTAAGGAGCTTATCCCTTCGAAAAGTTTGTTATTCTTATCTTTAATCACCACGGTGTTGTCGATAATGGAAATCGAGACTGAATCCCTTACGATAGTACCCCAAACAGGTTCATCTCTGGTAAAATGAAAATAACCGAGCCTGATTTGCCCTGCCGCTGTTTCTAATCCGCCATCCCCGTAATAACGGATTGAGACGACTCGTTCAGTGTTCACACTCATGGTCACCTTCTCAATTTGTAACGGTAAATACCATTGGAGAATGGAGTCTTTAACATTAGCCATTCGTATCATTTCTGCCCGGTAAAGCCCCGGTTTTATCGTTTGTTGAGTGTTAACAGGAATTTCACCGAAAACACCATCGAAATAAAGGGTAATGAAGATCCATGCAACAGATAAGGCTATCGTAAATCCCAGTATCCCCTGTGATGTCGACTTTTTCATTACTTTAACATTTCCCATGATTATAACATTAACCTCCGTGACCTTCGAGATGTTAATAAAAAAAGAAGTGGGTCACTGTCCGCTTATCGTCAGGTATCGCCAAACACCCATGTACACGCAAACAAGTGACCCACCTGTATGGTGAGTCCCCGTGCCGTGTACATTTGTCTAAAATTTGGCGATTTCGACGGTAATGGCACTTCTTTCTAATACGTTCTTCAAGTTTCGAAACTCGGGATAAAAATACGAATTTTTTCTTTGAGATACACATTGTGCATTGTTTTAATGAAGAAAAATCATTACGTTTGTGTATAAACTTAAAAAAGGAAAGTTATGGAAGAAGTGTGTAATCATATAGGTTTTACGATAGAGTACGATAATCATTACGAATGTACAAAATGTGGAAAAATTGGTTATAAGTATCTTTCTAAGGGAATAGATGGAGTATGGTGTGATTGTGAAGAACCGCAGGAAATTACAGTTCAAAAAGAATTTGAAAAAGTTATACAGATGCAACAACATCTAAAAAAGGAAGATTAATCTTCCTTTAATACCCCGTCTCTTAAAAAGAATTGATCCGTAATTTCTATCGCAGATTTTTCCGACAAGCCTTTCGATAGATAAAATTTTATCGCATCCTCCCGTGTATAGTTAAATTTTTTGAAAGCGTCCCTCACTTCTTGCCATGTGTATACCTCGACATCTTTCCCGAATTGTGCTTTTATCGCTTTTTGAAAATCTTTATCCATATTTTAATACTTATAATTTAATCAGCATAAATATATGAAAAGTGTTTGATAATTCAACGAGGAATAGTATCTTTATGTCTGATAATCAGAATAAATACATTTATCATGGAAGATTTTGAAAAAGAGATCATAATGAAAAACGTGGCCAACATGGTTGCGATCGAGGCCGCCATGGGAAAGTCCGTTTACCTGGGAGACCCTGGAGAGGTGAAGAAAAATTCAACACCTCCTAAAAATATGAAGGGTAATAACGGGTCTCACCTCATAGCGGAGAATCCGACCCCCTCAAAATGATATTTACCACGATATTGTATATTAATACCTTGATTAATATTGAAAAATGAACATGAAAAGAAATGATATATCTCGAAACTGTTTCTTCGAGACGATACCGTGGATGATCGTGTTGATCATTTTGTTTATCATCGACGTAATTATCGGTATAATCGATTGGTTCCCCGCCTCCCTGTTAATCGTTCTGATATGGGAGTCATTGTACATGAAATACAGGCAGGATGCGATCATCAGGATAATTGAAAAGGAGAGAAAAGATGGCGACATTGAAGGAATACGGTGAACTTTCACGTTTACGAAATCGATGCGAGGAGTTGGAGGCAGAGAATGCCGTTCTTAAATCAAGGGTTAATGAACTGACGCGTTATATCTCGTCATTGAATGAAGATGAATTAAGGGCTGAATTTCGGGTAGACCATCAAGAAGAAAATGAATCGAAGACGAGATATTACCAGCTTAGGAGAGATTTTGACGGTAAAATACTTCTCGCCACCCAGGATTCAAACGGTGTTATCCGCGTACCTTCCGAGAATGAATGGTACCCTTCGGTGACCTCACTGAAATTCGCAGGGTACGAAATTCTTGAATAATTTCTCATGAAAAAGTTTGAGAATACACTTTGTTTATGTATCTTTAGATGAACAAAATAAAGAACTGAAATTATGAAGACAAAAATTTTTCTCAGCTTGGCGTCATTTTACGCCTGTTTTCAATGTGTGAGACCCATGTTTTACGAGGAACCTCGTTATGAATTTTGGTGGTTGGCATTGACATTTTTCTTTCTGGGTGTGGGGTTTTTCGTGAACCGGAAAACATCGTTATGATCATAGAAATTTTAATCCATAAAATAAAGTGAAATGAAAGGTAATTCTTATTTTATCAAGGTCGGCGATACAAGAGTTCGAATCTCGACCATTAATTCTTACAGCTTGGTGGAATACTCACATATCTCAAACGAAAGCGAGAGATATAAAATAAAAATCGTAACTTCACGAACTTCTTTTCTCGTCCCTGTGAAGAACAAGGCGGAAGCGGAGGCGATACTGAAAGGTATAGATGATATTTTAGTTTTTAACATAGAATAAATAAAAAGATGAGTTTAAAAGAATTCGTGGATCAGGGCGGGGTGATAATCCTACGTGAACCCAAAGATTTGCAGAACGTGGTTCTGGGTGCTAAAAAAGTCGGTTACCCGGTTAAGAAGCAGTATACGTGTAACGGTCAATACCCGTTTTTCTTCTCGGTGAAGGACGCCAAGGTTCTCACAAGCGAGGATGTGAAAGACAGACCTCTAAACATGGATGTGAAAGATTTCTTATCCATGATCAATGTGATAACGAGCACCGTGAAAGCGGATGTGGGTGACACGGTTTGCGTTCAATGCGAGAGTCAATCTGACGTTGACGCGTGTATAGATTATTTTCAAACTGTAACGGGCCAGAAAATAAGAAATTCGAGATTTCTCGAGGAAATTCCTTTCTTCAATTTACAAAACGGCAACCTTTATCCCGCTTACTGTCTTAAACCGGGGTACACGATCCTTTCTTTCAGCGAGTTCAAGGAAAAGTTTATTTCAACACAACCGGGGGTAGAAAGTGAAGGAATGGCACTGACTGAGAAATTCATTTCCAAGATTGACGCGGTTATGAAATCACTCAGGGATCTGGAATCGTTTCTGAGAAGTGAACGGTATGTATAAAACATGTCCGCGATGCGGTGGTAACGATGACGAATGTCCTTTATGCGAAGGCCAGGGTATCGTCGATGAGAATAACCGCCCACCTTCAACGGTGGGAAAAGATGAGAACAGTATTTCAAAGGTTCACGAAGATGAACTTAATAATTAACACATAAAAACAAAGAGAATTATGAAAAAAGCAGAGTTAGATCGCTTAAAAGCTGAATTGCAGGGTAACGAGAATTACATCGGCCTGGGATTCGAGTTCGCTAAAAACATGATCATTAACCAAGTTGTAACGGAGAAGAGGGCGGTGCTTGAATCTCAGTTCAATTTCGCCCAGTTCAAGGATGTGATCATTAACACGGTGCTGGAACAACAACTGAAACAAACACCCCTCGAGGAGGAAGTCGATGAAATGAAAAAAGATGCCGAGAAATACGGTGTTGATGTCAAGGAGGAGGAGAAAAGAGAGGGTATGAAACCTAAAAAATAACCCGGATTATGTATTACGAAGTTAAAATCAAGACGTTGGAGGTGGATGAGATCGGTAAAGAAAAGTGTGTTACCCGCACTTTTCTCATTGACTCGATGTCCTTCACGGAGGCGGAAGCCCGGATAATTGAACATGCGAAGGTGTATGCCAGTGATTACGGGGTCATTTCTATCGCACGTTCGAAAGTTAACGAGGTCATCAAAAGTGATGCCGATAGTGATGAGGTAAAATTCTTCAACGTAACCGTTGTGTATTCCGAGGAGATCGATAGCGGGAAGAGGAAGAATTACAAACGCTACTATCTCGTTGGGAGCCAGAACCCTGATGGCGCCATTTCGATCATACAGGAGGAGTGGAAGGAATGTGTTCTTGATTGGGATATAATCATGGTCAAGGAATCACCTATCCGAGAGGTTCTTGAATACAAAGAGTGAGAGTGATATCTTTCTGATAATTGAAAATTACAACGTAAACGGGCGGGATTTATTTCTTTTCGCCCGTTTATTTTAGGTATTAATATCAGGAAATTTCAACAAGTAAACATTGTTTATCTCATACACAAAGTGTATCTTTAGACATAAGAAAAAGAAAGAGTTATGTTTGGACACGAATTCAAATCGATAATAGAGTTGATGGCTTACTTCGACACGGAAGAGAAATGTATATCCATCTTATAACGCGAGAACTCGTTGTTTATTTGATGTAAAACTCTTATCTTTACGACGTCAAAGAGTTAGTTTTCAGCATTCATGATAAAAAGGTGTGACCTGATGCGAATCAGTTAGCGTGAAAGGGAGGAAAAATCTTCCCTTTTTATTTTGATTTAACCCGGATTTTCAATATCTTTACGGTGTATTAAAATTTGCGTTCATATATTTGCGGGTGGGTATTCCACACATTTCCTCAACACTTTTTCAATCCCCACCCAAAAGGCTTTTAACTTCAGTTCTTTCAAAGTGAACCCTTAAAAGGTTCACTTTTTATTTGATAATTGAAAGTTTATACTTAACTTTCCCGTGAATTAATAAAAACATGGAACATGAATTCGAATGAATTAAGAGAGATTATAACTGACACGTTAGGGAAGATTGCATCTTTACCGAACTATCCGACCGTGAACCGAGAGGAGGCTATCGAGTTATTGATGGGTACTTGCGCGCAAGAAAGTCATCTCGGTAAGTACAGGAAACAGATAGGTGGTGGCCCCGCGCTGGGAATTTTCCAGATGGAACCCGCCACGTTCAACGATATCGTCGCGAATTATCTCAACAACAGAATCCCCTTGAAAGAGAAGATTCTCGAGATAGCGGGTGTGAGAGAATTCAACGCGAAGGATCTTGAGAATAATGATCGTCTTGCCACTTGCATGGCGAGGGTTCATTACTTGAGAAAACCGGCTTCGATCCCCGCCAGTCTTGACGGGCAGGCAGCGTATTGGAAAAAGTATTATAACACGGTTCTCGGAAAGGGAACTGAAGAGGAATATAAGGCTAACTATAAAAGATTTGTGAAATGACGTATATTATCGATTTCTTAAAAAGTGAAGGTTTTCTCTGTATGCTGATCACCTTCATGATCTGTTCCTTCCTGGGAACTTTCACCGGACTGGTTGCGACCGTTATCATGTGGGTTTGCAACATGCTTTACGCGAAACGGTTTGACCTCTATAACACCATCGGTTTCGGTGGAGGGTTCGTTCTAACCATTTTCCAACATTGGATTAGATGATATGGCGAAACCTTTCACATTACCGAAAGACGGTGAACAGATGGATGCCGCTTACATGAAGGCGGAATTCGAGCGAAATGGCTGGACTAAAGAGGAAGTCATTGAATACTGGGAGAACGAGAGGGTGAACCCGGATACGATTAGTGTTTTAATAAAGGAAATTTTTGGAGATGAAAAACTTGGATAAAAGCGTGCCACGGTCTGGAAATGTCAGCGTGGTAGGGGGGGTACATTCATTCGCCGTATCATATCTGAAAACGGTAAATGGAACCGTTGAAGCGGGGGACATGGACCTGCCATATTTCTATATCTGCCCCTTGAGTGAGGGTGAGTTAACGGTGAGATGCTTGAACCAAAACGAGGACGTTATTTTGCCAGCCGCCTTAATTTCGGCAAATATCGGTTCTTTTCTTCCCATTCAGGTGAAGAAAGTGGTTTCGGCGTCCGATATAATAATCGGGTTATGACGTCATTCGGAATTGGATTCGGAATCGGTCTCCGAGTGAACCGAGGTAACGGAGCCCCGGAGCCGGGAGATGAACAAGTCCTTCTATTGGAAGACAGCGAGGATTTGTTATTGGAAGATGACGAGGTGATTTTACTTGAAAAACAGAATTAATTATGGCAGGAAAGAAAATAAGTCAATTAACTAAATTGACAGAACTAACCGGGACAGAGATTATCCCGGTGGCCAAGGACGGTCAGAATTACGGGGTGGAAACGCTTGCTTTGCTGGGAATAAGCGTTTATGATATCCCAGAGCCCCTTGACGACAATTATATATACACGCCCGAACAACTGGCTGAAATAAAAAAGAGCATCGAGGATGGTAAAATAATTCGATTCGGTGGTTGGTCAATGCCCACTGTTTATTTTTTAGAAGAAGATGGTGAGATGGTTTTTGACATTGACAATGGTGATTGGAGTAGGGTAATATTCACGATAAAGGCTAACGGGGAGTGGGAAATTAACCCACCAGTTGATTTTTTCAATTATATCGTGGAAATGCCCTACATAGTAGAAGGCGAAGAACTAACGGGCACGCTTCCGGCAGAGACTTTCGGCGATCTTTTAGAAAGGTTAAAAAGATCGGGTAATGTCATGTTTAGATACCCGCAGGCAGGTGGTTCACACCCGGTAAATCAATATGATATCGGAATTTCGTTCAGCTATTCCCAAACGAACGCCACGATCATTCACGCTAAAGGCACGAGGGAGTTTCATATTAATCCGAGCGGGGATTACACGGATAGACCAGTTGTCTCGAAGCAATATCAATTGATTACCACTCGGTTGAACGATTACATGTACGACATGAGCGGGTTGCTGGGGAAACTGGCCGTGAGGGATGGTGTTGGGGAGGATATAAAGAATTTAATAGATGGTAAATATTTCAATATTGATGGAGTGCTGACAGATAGCACAGCGTTTAAATATCAATTTATAGACGTTGATCCCAATAGTGTGTATTTATTTAAAACGTTAACTATTATAAGTTATGTTGGCGCTCTGTGTTTATTTGACAAAGATGGTAATGTCATTAAGGTGTCAATAAATGATGGGCGTAGGGATGAAGATAAATACTTTTTCTTTGTAGGGGTTGCAAAAATTGGCATTTCGATATTAGCGTCACAAGCCAATGATTGTAAAATATTTAAATTCGACATCCAAGACCTCACCACCGTTCTCAACACCCAACAAGGAAACAGGGCCTTGTACGTTGCCGCCGGGGCTGTTTACAATCAAAATACAGGCTTCTACGAGCTGAATGGGTTGACGGATATAACGGAGGAGCAGATGAGGGTGATTTATGTTCAAACAAATCACATGGACTATATTGAAAATATGAACGATGTCTTTTCAAGCCTTAATTTTAGAACAAATTTAGGGTTTAAACAAGTAAGGAGAGTAAATAACCGGACTTTTAATTTAAAAAATGCTTTTAGGGAAAATGCAAATTTGGAAGTATTAAAATTGGGTGATAGTACCAATGATAATTGGGTGACGAAATGCTCGGATATGCAAGATTTTGTTGCTTATTGTAGTAACCTTAAAGAAATAATAGGATATATAGAATGTCCTGTTGCTGTTAATCTTTTACATACTCCTTTATTAGAAGAAATAAGATTTAAAAATATGGTGAGAAATTTTGGTATCAAGGATTCCCCTCTCATCAGCCTTGAATCATTGCAATATTTGATTAATAACGCCGTCAACACGTCACCGATCACGGTTACTGTTCATGCAGATGTCTACAACAAGATTCAAGATGAATTACAAACAGATTGGCACGCTTTAATAGAAGCCGCAACGGCAAAAAATATAACGTTCGCAACCGCTTAAATTTATAAATCATGATACATATCACGAGCAAAGAAGTGTACAGCGATTCCGGAAAGTTAGTTCATCGACTTGGCACGGAATCTTATTTCAAACGATCTACCTTGTTACCGGGTGATACAGCCGGTAATTTCGAGGAAGTTGATGAAGTACCGGAAGAAACGGGAACTAACTACAATGAAGAGGTGAATAGCATGATCCGACAGAGATATTCCCTATCGGAAGAACTAGCCATCCTCCGACAAAGGGATTCAAAGCCGGACGAGTTCGAGGCTTACAACGAGTACGCCGAGTATTGTAAAGTGGAAGTAAAAAGAAGGATGATTGAAGAGAGATCTTCTCCGGGCGATGGTGATGAGCGGCCAAATACTTAGAAAAATTAAAAATAAACATGGAAGAGATTAACGGTATAAAAATAAGTCAATTTCCCTCCCTGCAGAGTTTCACGGGGAAGGAGAATTTCGTGGTTCAGGAAGGTTTTTATAATTACAAGGTTAATATCGAAACACTCCGCGACCACATTTCAAAAAACGAGGTTTTCTTTTGTGATTTTATTAACGAGAAAACGGAGAGTGTTACCGATGAACAATACAATGGTTTGTTAGCCGCGATCAACGCCCGTAACATCATTATGATAGGATCAAATGCGTATCTTCGGATCATTAACGATGTAAGGGTATCGGAAGATATTTTGAGTCTCCGCGCGGATCACACCTTTGATACTGGCACCGCGTTAATCCTTACATCGATAGAATATGATATTTCCGTTGAGTCCGAGAACGGTGTACACGCGGTTACCGTGAAATCATCATCTCAATCTTTTGATCATAGTGGTGACGGGGATAAATGTTTATTGGATAATGGGCAATACGGGCCTACGTTACCTTTTAATAATGGAACTGAAGGTCAAATACTGAAAATAGTGGGTGGAAAGCCGACATGGGTCGATCCATCGTGAACATGAATTTTTAAAAACGGAATCTATGAAAATTTATTACAAATCTAAATTGGCGAAAATCCTCACCTTTCTTGATGGTTTTACCACGATGATGTTTTTCGGTGTGGTTATAACTGAACAAAAAAAGTTGAGTGGGAGAACGATATCTCACGAAGGTACCCATATAAAACAGTACTGGGATATCGTTCAGCTAGGCTTCGCAATCTCTGTGCTCATTTTCCTTCCATGCTTTCTTTATGATGTCACATCATGGTGGATGTTGTCGCTTATCATCATCCCGTTCATCCTTTATTACATCATTTACGGGGTCGAGTACCTGTATTGGAGGTGCAAGGGGTATAAAAGTCATGACGCGTATCTTCGTGTTGGATTCGAACGTCAGGCCAATTATATCGAGGAAACTTGGTGGGAACCCGATAATTTATCGAATAATTACGAGATATTCGGATGGTGGAAGAAACTTAAATGATCTCTTCTTGTCTTTATGTGAGTTGTTTGTTTCGGGTCCGGGATTGATCATTTCTTTCCCGGACCTTTCCATTTCATGAGATCAGATAGAAGGGTTTTATCATCCACCCAGATGTTAAACGTCGAGGATGTGGTTACCAGACCGCTCTCATCTTCGACTCTCACGAAGAATATCCCGGTGAATGAAAGACCTGCGGTGCCGAATATATGAACGCGTCTTTTCGGCCTTCTACCACCTCGAATAATCAGGTATGAAGAATTACATTCAATATCCCGTAATCTTTCGTCCAAAACGCGATAAAACTCGTTTTTCAGTGATTCAGGCACTCTGTAAAGTCTTCCGTTTGATGTAATAGTGCACTGAGAGTGAAATTCGGTTAGTTTTTCCTGAAATTCTTTCTGTGTCATAAATCATTCCTCCCATTCTATTTTAACAGTGTCGATATAATGTGGACTTTTTGTATCAATATCTTTTAACGCTTCCTCTTTTGTTGGGTATATTGTACCGGCTGTTTTAGAACCGAAATAAGAAGCGTTTATAAACACGTTTATCCACCCTTCTTTCTTCTCCGGCTTCATGAATAGATCACCGTTATTGTTAGCTCCATCACCGATAACGTAACCATCGAGGGTGTATTTCTGTAACGTTTCTCTGTTAGTTTCTGGATCAGTGATCGCTCCGGCAATCGGGTATTTATCGTCTTTCAAGTCATAACAAAGGATTCGAACATCCATCCCGTATCCGTTACACACAGGTTTACCTTGTTTCGCTAATTCTAAATCAAATGGTTTCATAATGTTATAATTAAGTTTCTTACAAAACAGAGTTAATATACTCTGCTTGTTTAATTAGCTCTTCATCTCCGGTGGCAATTATCTGATCCGTAATGGCCTTTGCTTCTTCATAGGCTTCTCCATTGAGAGCCGAAATCAAATTTCTGATTAAGTTTTCCATGCTCTTTTCTACTTTTACAATACTATCAATTTCAACGGATAAATATGGATTCATCCCGTGTGGACACACACATTTTCGAATAACAATGTTACCAAACACGTCTAGTTCATCCTTGTAATCGTCGGTCATTATACATGCCACTATACCTGTTTTACCACCATCTAGTGTTACCTTGTCGCCGAGGTTCAAGTCTTCTAATCTGTACATGATTCTTTTAATGTTGATAATGGTTTGTTAAAATACTTCAATACAACAGCATTATAATTGGTGATAGCTTTGGACATGTCCTCAAATCTAGATTCGATTATTTTCTTCCGTAATCTTGATTGTTCTTCTTGTGCCTGATTAAAATTAAGGAATAAATTATCATTTATTGTTTTAATTACCTCCGCATCTTTATTTGTATCATAACAATAATCGTCAATTGTTATTTTAATTTTATTATTTATTTTACTGATTGCATCAATACTTACTGATATTATCTCATCCTCGTTAACACTATAAATTTTCGTTGATATGCTTAAATCTTTAACTTTCATATTTAATCCTCCTTTTCTAAATAAAAACTCGTCCATTACCCGTCATCGAAACATTTGAAATACACAGGTTCACTGTTATCAAATTTCCTTCATTACTCACCGATGTGATTTTGCCACCTAAAGGGCAGTACCACCACCAGCCACTACCATAATACCCTGTTGTTGTTATTTGACTCATGGTCTCATTGATTTATCTTAAACAAATAGACAGTGATATAACCTGCCTCACTCGGTTTGAACTTTTCGTTAAATCTTCTACTAAAATCGGAAAGTAGGAGTACTTTCTTTTTATCTTCGAGTAAAAGGTAGCCCTCTTTTACTTTATAAAAGCAGGTGTCATTTTTCTGTTCAAGGGTTTTCTCGTCGAAGATCCCGATCACGAAATTACCGTGTCCGTCGAAATAACCCTCTTCGAGCCAGTTTCCGTCAGAGATATCAAGGGTCGTAGAAAGGAGTGCCCTTTGTGTTCCGTTAGGAAGATCCATGAGTTTTATCGTGCTCTTGGCAAAAGACGCCTTGTAACTGTAACTACTATCCTGTTTAACAGGGTGGGTACCTCCCATGGCAACCGCTTCGTATGTTCCCGGAGAGATTTTCATTTTATTGTTACACCCAACAAGGGTGATCGTGATTAATAATAGAAAAATTTTCGTTCTCATATTCCTTTAAAATTTCAGTTAATAACTCAGTTTCTTTCAACAGTAAAGATACACAAAGTGTATCAATTTTCCTCGGATTTTCTTCGATTTTTTCGACGGGGGCCGATTAATATCTCTTGGATTTCATCGATCTCATTCTTGATCGCTTTCGCTTGAAGAGCAAATGTTTTAATCTGGGCACGCATCCCGGCTATCTCTTTTTTTCGTTCGTTATATGCGTTTCTGAGCGCGACTGTTTCCTCACTATTATCAAGTTCAGCGGTTTCGATGCCGAGGTCATGAACCATCTCGACCAAGGTTTCATACTGCTTGATTTTTTTACCGAGTTTCTCCTGTAATTTAAGCTTTTCTTCTTCAGTTAGATTTGTTTTCATAAAATAAAAATTTATCAGTTACATTTAAAATATTCGTTCTATTCGTTCTTATTATCTCAATCAAACCTAAGTTTTGTAATTTATTGATATTTTTCGTTATGGAATAACCACTTACCATATCTAGTTTACGAGCGATGGTTTCGTTCGCCCAGTTAAATTTCTTTTTATCATAAAAATAGGACAGAACAAGCGCCATGATATATAGCTGGGTGAAATTTAATTTAAAAATATTCATGATGTTGAATAGCCACGGTGGTACAATTAGGTGCATGAAACCATTCCTTTCAATTAAAGATTTTCTCAGAGCCCATTTCTTATTTTCCATTCGAAATCTCTTTAAGTCACCATCCCAATAAATTATAGTTGCATATTTTTTTATTAGAAGTTTTATTTGAGATAATGAATAAGGTGCTGTTTTTTCGTATTGGAGTAAAAAGTCCCTTTTGCTTTTTGATTTGATATATGTTTGAAAGACCAATATTGATGATATGAAAAACTCTCCTTCAAGGGTGAGCCCCAGTATTGAATAATCATAATTATATATGAGGATGTTTTTATCCATAATATTAATTTTAAAATTAAAAAACTGATTTATTGAAAGGATAAATCCGATTAATCAGGGGTATAATATTATGAAAAACCACAAAATCGGATTTATCGTTTCGCTGTGTAAAGATACATCTTATTTATCTTATTCCAAACAAATAAACAAAGTTTATTTTATAAAATAGAGGTTCGATACGGTCTAAAATAGGTTGTAAATCAAATGGGGTAAAAAAGAGCGGGCAACTTTTTGTACATGGAGAAATGGGGTAAAAAAGAGCGGGCAAATGGGGTAAAAAAGAGCGGGCAAATGGGGTAAAAAAGAGCGGGTATAAAGATAATATAGGTATTTATAAAGACATATAGGATTTTAATAAATTAAAATCCATATCTAATATTGTAAAGATATTGGCCCGTAAACGGGCTTTCACCTCTGGTATCCGGGTAATAGGAAAAGGGAAACATTCAAATATAACCCTTGTAAAAAGAAGGAAGGAATAGGCGATTGATTAATACTAATCAAAATTTTTGAGTTATTAAAATTAATCCGTATCTTTATCACGCTTATATCACTCAATAAGAATGAGAAATTAGAATTAAAAAACGGTAGTATGATACTTTATAAATTTTTGAACGGTGATAAAACGGCATCAGCTAAATATATAACGGATGCTTTTTACGATGTAAATGAACTGAAATCATTACGTCAGTTCTATGTAACCGAGTTAAGAGAGGTATCACCTGAAATTGTACAGGCTGGTATAAATATCGAAGTTGGCATGTACAATGAAGTTGATTTCATCAACATGGCTAAAATCGCACAGCTAACCTTGGAAAAATGGTCGGACAATACATTCCTGGGTACGTTGGTTAGTGTACTTGAGGATGAAAACATGGAAATTACCTCGCCCACAGATCCTGTTGAATACGGTGATGATATCGAGTTTGATTGGGAAGCGATTGAGAATGCATCATTCTATGAAATCTTCGTGTACCCGGAAACGAAACCTGTTAATTACACTTCACCGACATTAACGGTTATTAACGGGCCCGTTTCAATGAAAAACACATTCCTTCCGGGTAAGTTAAACTTCTTCTTCCTTGTAACGATGGAGGACGGTTCAACTAAGAAAAGTCAAGTATTATCATTCGAATCAAAAGCACCCGTTGTTAATGCGACACCCGCTGCTGCAGCCACGGGGGTGGCATCACCGGTTAATCTTGAATGGGATGCCGTTGATGGTGCGACTGATTACTCCGTGTACGTCGTAGAAGCAACGAAAGATTTCATTCCGAATGAATTTAACAAGACAACATCTAACCAATTATCAATCGCTCTCGGAACGGGAGTTAAGTATAAATGGATGGTGATGGCAAATATTGGTAACTCATCCATGGTGATCGTACCTTCTCGTGAGTTCACAGTTGCGTAACATATTCAGGGTCTAACCTTCTCAATGACGGGTTAGACCCGTTTTATTCAATAAATAGAAAGATGAGTAGAAAGGGAAGAAAAATAGCGGCATCGCGTCAGAGCGCGAACGATTATGATCGCGTTATAAAGAGTATCGCTAACATGTCATTCAGCGAATTGGGTTCTCTGGGTGAAGCAATCCCCACCATCTTGAATTCGAAATTACAGGCTTCATTAGCATCGGATGATATTGAAAAGGCGATTGAAGCGGGTTTGTATGTTGAAAAGCAGAGAATTCGATCCGCCGAGCAGAATAAATCCATTTTCTTCCTACCTGATAGTATAGCGTATTCGGGTAGAGGGTACAAGGAGACTCTAAGTAGAATCTCGTTTCAGACCCTGCAGAGAATGGGTAACCTGTATTGTGTGAAGAATGTTATCTCAACTCGAATTGAACAGATCACGCGGTTTTTGAAATTTTCAACCGATGAACAGAAAGAAGGGTTCACCATTCGACGGAAAAGATCCTTGTTTAACAGCAAGGAGGATATGAAGGAGATGACGAAGGCTGAACAGAAAAGGGTTGAAAGGATCGTTAGATTTCTAGAAGATGGAGGTGAAACGGATAAATGGGAAATGCCCGATTCATTCGTGACATTTGTGAGAAAGATCATGCAGGATTCACTTTCGATAGATCAACTCGCTTTTGAAATAACAAGAACCCGGGGACAGGAACTTCATCAATTCAAAGCGATTGATGGAAGTATGATTCGTTTTCTCGACACGGTCGACCCTAATTACGCACATCAATTCGATCAATACAGGTATAAAGGGTACCTACCTAAATATTGTCAAGTTTTTGATCAGCAGATTGTGTTCAACAAACAGTTGAACACTTATGTCATGTATTATCCGTGGGAACTTGGGTTCGGGATAAGGAATGTGGGAACTGATATTTGGCAAAATGGATACGGGAGAAGTGAGCTAGAATCGTTAATTGAGATTATCACGTATATCCTTAATGGTGTTCAATATAACGGTAATTTCTTCAAGAATGGCTCGAATCCGAAGGGGTTCATAAAAATGAACGGACCAAATACGAACCAAACCCAGTTAAATGATTTCAAACAGAAGTGGCGTCAGATGCTTACCGGAGTGGATAACTGTTTAGCAGGTGATTCGTTATTGGTATTAAAGAATATCGGGGTAACGTCCATTGAAGATTTTTTAAATGGATCACAAGAAAAAGAGGCGATCATTTGGACTGGGAAAAACTTTGAGTATGGCCGTGTGTATAGGACAGGTCTTAAAAAGAAATGTACATTAACCCTGGCAAATGGATTATCCATTACTTCATCGGATAATCATAAGTTTAAGGTTGTGTCGGATTCAGGAATTATAGAGTGGAAGGAGAGAAAAGATCTTAAAGTGGGAGATTTTGTTCTTTGTAATAAAAAACCTGTGGAAGGTACACGAAAATTTTATTATAAGGGCAAGGTGGTCGAGAACGATCTTTTTGAGATTCTTGGCTGGTTGACCGGTGATGGCTATATTGATAACGGTGAGAGTCGTCGTAAAAGAATGGAATTATTCTATCACAGTGAAAAGGAATTACATATAAGGGAGCAGCATCTATGTGTATTAAATCGATATGGCATAAATGCAAAATCGCAGGATTATTGTAGATCATTCGATCAGATAGAATCCTGTAAAAAGGTGTATGGGTTCAAATCTGTGGCGGATAAATATTGTAAAATAGGTATATTTGATGCTGATTTTTATGAATTTCTAATTGGTATTGGATTTACCTGTAGCCATGTAGGAAAGGTTATCCCACCTATGATACATGATATTGATTCGGAATCAAGGTGCGCGTTTTTAAGAGGATTTTTCTCCGCGGATGGTAGTGTTGTGAGTGAAGGGTTGGGAGTTAGGATTACAATTTCATCCGATCTATTACGATATCAAACAAGGATGTTATTGATATCGGAAGGAATACAATGTTCAATCGAGGAATATCATTCAAAAACGAGGTTACGTAAGTCCGATAAGAAGGGAATTCATCTTTTAGTGAAAGATAGACGAGAATTTTATGAGAGAATCGGATTCCTTCAACCACATAAACAGTTGGGGCATGATTATAAAAAAAATTACTCAACTATGTTTTCATTACACCCCGAAATGGGTAAACTCGAAGCGAAAAAGATGAGAGTTGAACTTTATCGGAGATGGGTTTTTGGTGAAAGTGGTTGTGTTGGCGATCAGCGATTAACGACGGATTTACACAGGATATCGATTGGAAAAGATAAATGTTCGTACCAGCGATTGACCGGTATCGCGGAGAGAATTGGATATAAACTTCATGATGAGTTTAGTGAATTTTGGTTCTCCCCTATAGTTGAACTGTCGTCCTTTGATGAGGAAATTCCAATGTATGATGTCGAAATATATGATAATAAGCATCAATTTATCGTAAATGGAATGCTTACTCATAACTCGCACAAAATCCCAATTTTCGCAGGTCTTGATCTAGAGTGGGTGGATTTGCAGAAGGGAAACCGTGACATGGAATTTGATAACTGGACCAAGTTTTTGATCGTGCTACTATGTTCCGTGTACCGAATCGATCCGAGCGAGCTGGGATTCCAATTCAGGGAAGCGGCGAATTTATTCGGGCAACAAGGTCAGCGAGAGAGATTGGATCATAGTAAGCAAAAAGGTTTATACCCCCTGTTAATCTTCCTGCAGGATATCATAAATAAGTTCTTGATTTCTGAGTTAGACGAAGAAATGGAGTTCGCGTTTACGGGTATCGAGGTTGAAGACGAAGAAAAACAGGTGAAACTTGATAGTGAAAAATTGTCCGCCGGTATGGTTTCGATGCAGGATATGTTCCGTAAGTATTCCGGCAGGGAGTTTGATGAGAACAAGGATATCATCCTTAATCAGGTTTACCAAACCCAGAAACAGGCCTCCATGTTCGGGGGTGAGGGTATGAATCAGATCGTGGATGATGAAACGGGTGAACCTGAAGCGGGTGTTCCGAATCCGTTCGAGGAAGTGGAGAAAAGCATGAAAGGTAACCCCATTTTTGAACGTGCATGTGAATTCATAGATAAAAGTTTTCAAGAATGACGACCAAGCGAAAAAGTTATAAAGGGTTGGTCATTGTACTGACCTTTATTCTGATAGCGTTATTTATATATGTGAACAGAGATTCATCTGATGACGATCAGGAAAGTAACGAGAGGGAACTTCATAACAAAAAACTGATCGATTCACTGGGAAGGGTGAATGATCAGTTGTTGCAATTGATAGAGGTTCAACGAAAGAAGGAGGAGGAGGCGTACATACGATTCAAGCAGGAAACGGAAAAAATGAAAAAAGAATATGATCAGAAGATTCGTAACCTTGGCTCTCTTAACACTGATGAGCACGTTGAGTTTCTGTCAAACGAATTATCCAAGGAAGATTAAATTTAACGGGGATACTTGTGCTATCATATCAATACCCCAACTGAAGGTGATCAATCAACGCCTTCTGCAACGGAGGTATTTGATGGTTGAGAATGATAGTCTTCGAACCTATAATTTTGATCTAACAAGATATATCGGTATTAAAAACACTCAAATCGATAGTCTTCTTAAATTAAACGTTGATTATCGTTTTAGGCTTGAGAACGAGATGGCAGTAAACCTAGAATATCAAAAAAACAAAGCCACGCTAGAAGACAAGATAAAACGCCGAAAACGATTATTCTGGATTGGCGTGGGTGTTAGTTTTTTGACAGGATTTTTTATCGCGAAATAGTTGGTGAATAGGTACCTATTTCGTACCTTTAGATGAACAAAATAAATAAAGAAGGTTATGTTATACGAAGCCCTTGTAGAAGAAATAAAAAGAAAAGCGTTTATAGCTAAATCCATGGGTCAGGAATTCACGGATGAAAATTATCT
>ERZ809074.364-NODE-364-length-73275-cov-106.018820_pt1 | contig 73275 bp, 66 predicted proteins | sample MGYA00520795_ERZ809074 | MGnify/ENA primary metagenome ERZ809074 (study PRJEB31570, sample SAMEA3212989) | Homo sapiens | biome: human-gut; feature: human gut; material: fecal | place: Sweden | collected 2011 ...
TGTCCTCCTGCAAATTCTGCGACGAGATCGCCGTGTTCCACGAGGGCGCGGTCATCCAGCAGGGCAGTCACGCCGAATTGCTCGCCGATCGGGGCGGCAAATACTACACGCTCTGGAACGCCCAGGCACAGTATTATACGGAGTAAAGCCGCTCTGTGCGTCGGAAAGAAACCGCTGTAATTCCCATCCCGCGCAGGATGGAGATTACAGCGGTTTTGTGTTTTCTGAGCAGACATTGCAAGCTGCATTTTGGCAGTTTGTATATGCACCTGCGAGGAAAATGAGGGATTGCAAAGGGAGGTCTCGCCTGTCGGCACGGTCAGCGCTTCAAAGAGTTTCACGCTTTGAGGTCTCCACCGGAGACCCGCGCCCTTTGATGCTGGGTTTCCAATAGGGGCGCGCAGCATCCCTGTTGGCACACGATTTTGCTTTGCAAAGTCTAGTGTGTTATACCTTTGCTGACCGCTGACGCGGAAAAGGGGTTGGCGGCATACTCTGCGGTGCGGCAGAGTGTGGCAACAAACGCTTTTTCGCGGCAGTAGGGCAGACGGATTTTGTGACACCATGGTGACACAAATGCAGGGTTTTTGAGCAGCAAAATCCTACTGGCCGGAAAAGGAAGTGAAGGTATATACATCAATCGAAGCATCACCCAAACGCAGCTCATGCAGAGCTGTGTTTGGGTGATTTTTTGTTTCCGTCCGCCCCATCAGATAATCGCAGGAAACACCGTAATAGTCAGCCAGCAACAGAATGCTGTACGGGCTGATATCCTTGCCATTATCCGATTCATATTTGCCAAGTGCGGATTTCGAGATGCCCACCTCAACAGCAAGCTGCTCCAAGGTCAGCTTTTTCGCCACTCGTAAATCCTTCAAACGCTCTCCGATTGTCAGCTTAACCTGCATACATCCACCTCTATTTCAGCTTTTTTGTATGATATCACACTTTTTCACTTTTGTCTAAAAGCGTAGAAACATCCGCCTTCTACCCTGCTTTTCCTTCCTCTCGGATATACGGGAAAGTGGGTGTTTTCTTACTAAAATTTAGACATAAACCACGCAGCACCTTGAAAACTTCATGACCGTCCGATGGGATATGTTTTCCGACGAAGTACCGCATTCCGCGTATCAAGGAGAACGAAACGCCGGGGTGAGATTCTCGGGCAGGAACGGCACCGGGCAGAACGGCAGCACTCAAAAAATTTGGTAGATGAATGGAGCGGCTTTGCCGCTTTGCTGGCAAATTTGATTGAAAAGTATGCCGTGGTTCTGAATCTTGATGCGCTGCCCGATCTCGTCATAGAGGAAGCCGTGCCTGAAAAAGACGGGGCAGATGAGATGATTCACGAAAACGATATTGAGCCCGCGAAAGTGGCATGATATAATTATCATGAAATAAGTGTCCAAACCGCCATTGCAGGAGCAAAAGCTCCTGCAATGGCAGAAAACGAGGTGAAGTGACCATGGAACGCTGGGAGAATGAGCAGAACAATTCTGAAATGCTGATTTATACCACAGAGGACGGCTTGACAAAGATCGAAACGACCTTCGATGGCGATACGGTTTGGCTGTCCATTGACCAGATGGCGGACCTGTTTCAGCGTGACAAATCTACCATTTCCAGACATATCAAGAACATTTTCACTGAGGGCGAATTGAAGCGGGAAGCAGTTGTTGCAAATTTTGCAACAACTGCCGCTGACGGCAAAACCTATCAGGTGGATTACTATAATCTCGATGTCATCATTTCCGTCGGCTACCGTGTGAAATCCCAGCGCGGCGTGCAGTTTCGTATTTGGGCAACGGGGATTCTGAAAGAGTATATGCGAAAAGGCTTTGCGCTGGACGATGAGCGTCTGAAAAATCTGGGCGGCGGTGGCTATTTCAAGGAGCTGCTGGAGCGTATCCGCGACATCCGCGCTTCCGAAAAGGTGTTTTACCGTCAGGTACTTGAAATCTAAGCCACCAGCATTGATTATGACCCCAAGGCGGAAATCTCCATTCAGTTTTTCAGAAAAATCCAGAACAAAATCCACTATGCCATTCATGGGCAGACGACGGCAGAGGTGGTTTACACATGTGCCGACGCAGAGAAAGAATTTATGGGCTTGACTACTTTTTCGGGCAGCCAGCCCACGCTGAAAGAGGCGGTAGTTGCCAAGAACTATCTGAACAAGAAAGAGCTTCGGGCGATGGGACAGCTTGTGTCCGGCTATCTGGATTTTGCGGAACGTCAGGCGGAACGGGAACAGGCTATGAGCATGCAGAACGCCGCCGCGCGGATATGACGCGCCGTCTGAATGACCTCTATGACCAGATTTATAAGGCGGAGGATCTGCTGCAAGAGGGCCTGATGAAAAAGGCAACTCTGGAAAGCGAGCAGATGTCTGTGCAATCTATGATCGGAATCCTCTCGTCTTTTGACGCAATCTCTGATAGAATGAATGCGGCAGAGCGGCGCGACCTTGTGAAATACCTGATTTCCGAGGTTGAGTTGTTCCCGCGTGAGGAGCAAAAGACGCAGAAACGCTTTGTAAAGGCGATTGCGTATAAGTTTCCCATTGAGCAAAAGGTGCTCACGCAATTTGACGAATGCGGGGCATCTATCGAGACGGTGTGCTTGCTGGAGCGGGAAAAACTGGCTGTGCATATCAACATGGACGTGGATGCAGGGCAGCCGGTGCAGGATAATGGACAGGATCACAAATAAATTTTTAGTAGGTATAGGAGCTGTATAGCAATGGATATGAAACGATTCATTTTGATTGTCTTGTCGTGCGCGTTATTATTGACCGGTCTCGCAGGCTGCGGAAAGCAAAATAAGGTGATAAAAGAACACGCTCAGGCGGTAGCCGAAGCCTTTGCGGATGGAGATATGGCGGCCATCAATATGCTGATCTTTGGGATAGACGAACTTGAGGTGGATGGAGAACTATCCGATCTATGGGGGGAAACCGTGCCGTCTCACGAGGGAATGCTGGAGCACATATTTAGGCGCGTTTCCATTAAGGTGAAGAAAGCAACGGACAGCACGATTGTGTACGAGATCAAGGCTCCGGATATGAGAAACGTGTTCACAGACATCGATGCGGAGGATATATCGGAGGATGAGTTGCTGGAGCACATCAAATCCTATGCAAAAAACGCGGAAACAACGTCAGCAACCGTGTCTCTTGCGTATATCATTGTGGATGATGCGCCTGTGGTGAATTATCGGAACGAGGCCTTTATCAACGCGGTGACAGGCGGGCTTCTTGATGCATATAAGTCGCTTTACGAAGAAATGATGGCAGAATACATGGAAGGAGTACAGCAGGGATGAAGCGAATCATCAGTCTTCTTTTAGCCCTCTTGATGACGATTTCGGCAGTTACGGTTTCATTTGCCGCGAACACCGGCGAGGAGTATTATACGGTTCAGGTGGAATATTCCGACAACAAAGGCCATCAAGAAGGACTGGATGTTATGGTCCTGAATAACAATGTCTTTGTTGATGCGGAAATGTTCGCAAAAAGGCTCGGATATACTTTTGCGGATAACAGCGAGGGCGTTGCTATCTATAAAAGGGATGCATCAAACAGATTTCTGGTTAGTTTCACGCAGTTCAAGTACAACAGCACCCAGGTATCCCATGCGCTGTTCAACAAGTTGGTCAATACATACGAGGCACCCTTTGCAAGCGTCAAAAACAGCGAGGGTGTCTGGATCCCGCTTGAATATTCGCTGTTGTTAATTAACGGCGGCATGATGATTACGGAAAATGCGCTTCTGATCGACGTTCCGTCAAAGAGCATTATTGATTATATTTACGACATGACAAAAAATTCCGAAAAATACCGTTTTGACTGGGCAGATGATTTCGGATATACAGAGAAAGATGTCTGTGTACTGGGCAAAAGCAGTCATTTAGTCAATGTCTTCAATGGGGTATTGGGATTTGATGGTGCGTCTTGGGCGGCCATGTTCCAGCAGGTTGTCCATAGCACGGCATCCTATGATAAGAAGTACGGTGAAGATCTTGCCCTGCTTATCTGCACAGAATCAAACAAGGAATTACAGGCAAGCATTGAAAAAGTGGAATTACTGAGCGACCTGTTGAATGCGGATGGAGATCTGGGTAAGCTCCTTTCTTTCACGTCTGACATGGCGGATTTTCAAGTGGGCTCCTTGTATAGACAATGTGAAGTGGTGCTGGACGGCGTTAAAAAGGGAAATTCCTCCGCTGTTGCTTACAGCAAATCATATCAGGCTTTGGAAAACGCTTTGGACAGGCAGACCTGGTTCTCCCATACAGGAGGGAATATTCTGGAGGTTCAAAAAGGGGTGTCCGATGCGACCGGGAAAATGTTCACTTTTCTTGATATCGGAACAAAGGTAGCGGAAGTCGCCGGGTATGCACGAGAATTTCAGAATCAAGATACGTTTTCCCTCGCGGCGCTGATGTATTATTTGGACAGCGCAAACGACGGATTGGAACTGCCGGAGGCCATGAAGGAATCAATGGTCGAGTACTCCAATGTGCTTTCAAGCAGTATAGGCGAATACACGGCAAAACGATTTTCTGAAAACGTTGACCAGTGGATCATTGATAAAGTCCCCATGCGCGAGGTGCTGGGAACTCAGGGAGCTGTCGCGTTGCTCGCTTGGAACATTGCATCCAGGGCCATCCCTTTCATAGCAAATGGTTTGTCCGGAGCAGACAGTTTTGAATTGGCGTTATATTCGATGGTATTTCAGGAAGATGCTTTTCTGAATTATTTAAGCAGGCGCGGTGCAGTTTTTGCTGATCCCGAAAGAATCACGCCAGAAAATATGTATGCTGTTGCACAATATTCCTATATCTACCTGAAATCCTGCTACATTACCCGGGAAGCTGCCCTTGCTTCCCTCGTAAGTAAGAGCAGTTCAACCAAAGAAAAAATACAGCCACTCATTGATTACCAAAATGACATCAACGCTGAAATTGCGAAAATCATGGTTGAATTCAAGGGAGCGAACAAAACGAATGATGGCCATGTGTTTGGCTTCTTACCATCGGACAACAAAGACTATCTGGACAAATATGATGACAGCCATTTGATTTCATGGATGACGGAATCCGACATTGTTGTAGATGCATATGCAGGCGATCGCGTACGCACGGCCAATGTTTACAATCCCGAAACCGGAAAGGACGAAAACACGGAAAAAACCTATATGTATCGCATACCAAGGGTGAATCTTCCCGGTACCGAAGTGGAGAAACTCAATTCAGAAATATATAATTCTCTGTTTCCCACAATCGAAGATTCTATTGCCGAAATCGACGATCATGGGTATCCTTTGACAAGTGGCGGAGTTACATATCATTGGTCAGTTAATGGCGATGTTCTGTCGATTGTAATAAGCAACAGTCTGTATCCCGATCGAACCCCCAGAGATGAATACATGGTTTACAACGTCTCCGTCTCTACCGGAAGAAGGTTATCCAAAAATGAACTGCTTTCTGCGGCGGGGATATCGCAGGAAGAATATCATGACACAGTATGGCAGGCGTTGGGTTCCGCATATTTCCAGGATTATGAATCATTCATAGCTCAGCAGGGGTATACTGATTCCTTCCGCATGCAGTTAGAAGAAACAATATCCGAGGCCAATATTCAAGCCTGCATTCCCTATTTTAACGAGGGTGGTCAACTCTGCATTATCGGAGCAAAATATTCGATTGCCGGGGCTTCTTTTTATTATCAGGTGATCAATTTGGAAAATTTTGTTATCAACGAGGCATTTGGTGAATACATGAAAGCCCACACCAATTAAGCCAGCGCAACCGATAGCGATCCTTTCGCTGAACGATATAGGGGAGCTATCGCTTCCTGAGATTGAGACCGCCGGAGGCAGGACCTCCGGCGGTCTGTTTTCACGATTCCATGTGCTTTCCCAGGAAGGCGGACACGGTCTGGGCCAGCTTATACTCCCCCTCGCCGGGGACCTGGCCCTCCGCCGACAGGAACAGCACCAGGCCCAGCACGTCCCCCTCGCAGAGAATGGGCGCGGCCGCGGCGGCGGGCTTCACCTATGACGGGGAGCGGTTTGAACGGAACTTCGCCGACTTTGAGCAGAAGTACGGCTTTCACGATATGTATACCGGCGGGTTCTACCCCTTCCCCACGAAGGAGGAGCGCTGGGCCTTCTGGAGCCGCTATATCTGGCTCAACCGCTACTCCCCCGCGCCCAAGCCGGTGTACGATGACCTGCTGAAGCTGGTGCGGGACAAGGACTATTTCGTCATCACCACCAACGTGGACCACCAGTTCCAGGCGGCGGGGGTTGACAAGAAGCGGCTGTTCTATACCCAGGGGGATTACGGCCCGTTCCAGTGCTCGGAGCTCTGCTGTCAGGAGACCTTTGACAACCGGGAGACGGTCCGGCAGATGGTGGAGCGCCAGCGGGATATGCGGGTGCCCTCCGACCTGGCGCCCCGGTGCCCCCACTGCGGCAGGCCCATGACCATGAACCTCCGCTGTGACGACCGCTTTGTGGAGGATGAGGGCTGGCACCGGGCGGCGGAGCGGTATGAAAGCTTTCTCCGCACCCGCCAGGGGCAGAAGCTCCTCTTTCTGGAGCTGGGGGTGGGGTACAACACCCCGGTGATCATCAAGTATCCCTTCTGGCGGATGACCGCCGCCAACCCCCGGGCGGTGTATGCCTGCCTGAACCTGGGCCAGGCCGCCGCCCCCCGGGAGATTCAGAAGCAGTCCATCTGCATCGACGGAGACATCGGAGCCGTGCTGGCCGGTCTGGGCGAAAATACTTCTCAGTCTGCAAGTGTGAAATTTGTTCGCTTTCGGCGAACAAATTCTGCGCGCGGCTGACTGCAAGCCTTTTCTCAAAAAAGGCGAAGCCCTTTTTTGACAGTCTCAAGCGCCCGGAGCCAAGTGCTCCGAGCGCTTTTCTGCCTTATTTTCCCGTTTCCGGCAGGGGGAACAGGGTCCAGGGCCAGGCCGCCGGGGGCTGGTGGGTGAACACCATATCCCGGCCCGTCTCCGGATGGGTGAAGCCCAGCCGCCAGGCCCACAGGGCCAGGGCCTCGCCGTCTCCGGCCCCGCCGTATTTCCGGTCCCCTACCAGGGGGAAGCCCCGCCCGGCGAACTGCACCCGGATCTGGTGGGTGCGGCCGGTGTGCAGGGTCACCCGCACCAGGGACAGCCCCTCCCGGACGGCCAGCGTCTCATAGGACAGCTCCGCCGGGCGGACGTCCTTCCCCGGCTCCCGGGCGATATATGTCACCCGGCGTACCGGGTCTCTCCCAAGCATGTCCCGCCATATCCCGCCTTGTCCCGGGTCACCCCGGACCACCGCCAGATAGATTTTCCGGAACCGGTGCTCCCGGACCTGGCCGGACAGGATGGAGGCTGCGGCGGCGGACCGGGCAAACACCATGACCCCGCCGGTGGCGGCGTCCAGCCGGTGCACCGTCCGGATGCAGGGGGTGCCCAGCTGGGCCCGCAGCAGCTCCGGCATGCCGCCGGGCTCGTCGGTGCTGAGGACCCCCGGAGGCTTCACCGCCACGGCGATGCGCTTATCTGCGTACAGAAGTTCCATATCACTGGGCGCCTTCACCGGTGCAGACGCTTTCGCCCACGGTTCCGTCCCAGGCGTCCAGGCTCTCGCTGTACTCCACCCGGCCGATGGAGCAGCCCTCGCCGATGCGGACCCGGCGGCCCCGGACCACGTCGGCCTGGGTGTATTCCAGGTCCACGTCGTCGCCCTCGATGTCCCCCACCTGGGCGCAGGAGACGCTGCCGTGGAACAGGCCCAGCAGGGAGACCTGGGTGGGCTTATAGATGCGGATGCTGCTGCCGCCGATGCTGCCGATCCGGATGCCCCGGCTGGCGGAGATCTCCACGGTTTCGGCGTTCAGCAGGCCCTGGATCACGGCGCTGCCGGTGAGATGGACGCTTTCGGCCTCCACGCCGCCGGACACCCTGGCCCCGCCGGAGCAGTGCAGTCGTCCGCAGTGGATCTCTCCCGCCTCCAGGCCGCCGGACACGTCTACCTCGCTGCCCTCCAGGCTGCCGTCCAACTTCAGCGCGCCGGAGCTGTGGACCCGGCCGTTGGCCCGGAGACTGCCCTCGCACCGGGTGGAGCCGGAGCAGCCCAGCTCCTGGCAGGTGATGTCGCCGGTGACCCGGCTGCTGCCGCTGCACCGGATCTCCCCGGCGCAGTCCACGTCCCCCTGGACCTTGGCGCTGCCGGAGCAGCGCAGGCTCTCGCAGCGCAGACTGCCCTGGACCTTGCCCGATCCGCTGATGGAAACCGTGCGGTATTCGCCGCCGGGCATGGCGCTGCTGCCGGAAATTTTCATATCCATGATGTCGTTCATAATGTGATCTCCTTTAATAATTGCAGTATGTCCTCTTGGTGCGTCCCCTCCGCCACCACGGCGCTGCGGACCTCCTCCAGGGGAAATTCCCTGCGGCCATAGGCCGTTTCGATGATGAGCTTTCGCCGGGCCAGCACCGTCTGGCCCTTTTCCGCCAGGCTGGCCGCCAGCTCATCCAGCGTCTGGTGCTCCTTGTTATCCAGGATCAGCCGGATCCGCTGGCAGATCTGGTCCCGGCGGAAAAATGTCTCCTGTCCGGTGGAAGTGGAGCGGCGCAGAAACCACGCCTCCGGGATCAGTCCCATCCGCTTCCACCGATACAGGGCCCCGTAGGAGATGCCGAACGTCTCCAGCAGCTCCTTCTTGGAAATCAACTCCTCGTCCATACCCTTCCTCCCTGCCATAATAGGTTATCGTACGGCGTTGCGTAACAATGTTCCGTAACACTGTTACGATAATAGCATAACAGTGTTACGTTGTCAATAGGGGCAGGAAAAATTTTTGAAAAGACCAAAAAATCCCGGTGCCGAAGCACCGGGATTTTTCGTTATAGCAAGCCCCTTCGGGCATTTTCACTTTACCGCTCCATAATGGGATAGCCCTGGGCACGCAGAGTCTCATATATCTGCTGCACATGGAGGGCGTCCCGGGTCTCCACCAGCAGGTGCACCACGCAGGAGCCCACCGGGGCCTTCAGGTTGCCCCGCTCGTGGTTCACCTCCAGCACGTTCACGCCCATGTCGGACATAATGTTCAGCAGAGTGGCCAGGGTTTTGGGCTGATCCGGCAGCACCGTGGCGAAGTTGGCGGTGCGCCCGGCCTTGGCCAGGCCCCGGGTGATGATCCGCTCCAGCATGGTCACGTCCACATTGCCGCCGGACAGCAGGGCGCACACGGTCTTGCCCCGCAGGTCCACCTTGCCGTACATGGCGGCGGCGATGCCCACGGCGCCTGCGCCCTCGGCCACCAGCTTCTGTTTCTCCAGCACCGACAGGATGGCCCCGGCGATCTCGTTTTCGCTGACGGCCACCACCTTGTCCACATACTGGCGGCACATCTCAAAGGTCAGGTCCCCGGGGGTCTTGACCTGGATGCCATCGGCAATGGTGTGCACGCTGGGCAGGGTCAGAATATGCCCGGCCTCCAGGGACTCCACCATGCTGGCGGCTCCGGCGGCCTGTACGCCGATGACCTGGCAGGAGGGCTTCAGATGCTTCACGGCATAGGCCAGACCCGAGATCAGTCCGCCGCCGCCGATGGGCACCAGGATCACGTCCACATCCGGCAGCTGCTCCAGAATCTCCAGACCGATGGTGCCCTGACCGGCCATGACCCGATAGTCGTCAAAGGGATGGATAAAGGTCAGCCCCTGCTCGTCCCGCAGGCGCACGGCCTCGGCATAGGCGTCGTCATACACGCCGTCCACCAGCACCACGTTGGCCCCATAGCTGCGGGTGGCCTGGATCTTGGAGATAGGAGCCCCGGCGGGGATACAGATGGTGGCGGGAATCTTCATATCCCGGGAGGCAAAGCCCACGCCCTGGGCATGGTTGCCTGCGGAGCAGGCGATAACGCCCCGGCGCTTCTCCTCGTCGGACAGGGTGGCGATCTTATAGTACGCGCCCCGCAGCTTGAAGGCCCCCGTCTTCTGCAGGCAGTCCGCCTTCAGATAAAAGTCGCAGTCCGGCACCAGGCCCGGCGCGTGCAGCACAGGGGTCTGGTTGATAACGGGGGACAGCACCCGGCGTGCGTCCTGGAGCATTTCCATAGAGATCATATTGTTGCCTCCTTGATTCTGTTCTATATACAAAATCCTATTTTTTGTTCCTATGCCATGTACTACCATGATACCCTCTCCCGCCGCGATTGTCAATTCCTCTTTGGGCAGAGAGCCGCTTTTTTCGCAATATAGACGGAAAAAAGTGACCCGTCCGGCCCTTAAGAGCCGGACGGGAGGGATAAATCGCCGGTTTGTCTTCTGTCCATGGGCACATAGGCCCGGCCTGCCAGCAGGTCCGTCAGATACTGCCGCGCCTGCTCCGGGTCGGCGGGGTCCCGGACCCGGCTCCGCAGGTCCGCCATCATCTGCACCACCTTGGTGTTGGCTCCGCCGTGGCGGGGACCCTTCAGAGAGCACAGGGAGGCCGTCATGGCGGAATAGGTGTCGGTGCCGGTGGAGGTGGTACATGGTTGGTGAAGGTGGAGTTGTTGCTGCCGTGGTCGGCGTGGAGGATCAGCGCCGCGTCCAGGGCCCGGGCCTCCAGGTCCCGGACGTCATAGCCCCGGTAGTACAGCACGCCGGGGCATGGGATGGTGTCCTGACCGTCCACGGTGCAGCCCTTTACCTCGGATATGCGGGTGAGGCTGGTGAGGACGCCCCGGCCCGTGGCGTCCCGCAGTCCCCGCTTCACATCATATTTTTCATAGAGCTGCCGGTCAATGTGGGCGTTTTTGCAATTCTAACATGATAAACTTGCAAAATCAATACATAGAAAGAAAATATTTCCGCCCATATGCAGGATTCAATGAGCGATTATGCAAAAATTCCGCGGCAGAGGCCCTCCCCTGCCGCGGAATTGAAAACCGGGTAAAGCTGTGCTATACTATATTACAACTGTGCGAATATCTCGCCGATGGGGCCGTCGATGGTCAGGTCTGCTCCCACGCCGCTGCCGGTCTGGCCCTTGTTCACCACCACCAGGTGGCGGCCCCGGAAATACTGCACCAGCCCCGCTGCCGGATACACCACCAGGGACGTGCCGCCGATGATCATCAGGTCCGCCTGGCGGATATAGTGGACGGCCCTGGCCAGCACGTCCTGGTCCAGGCTCTCCTCATACAGCACCACATCGGGCTTGATGTCCCCGCCGCAGGCGGGGCACCTGGGGACGCCGGTGGTAGAGAGGATGGTGTCCAGGCCGTAAAAGGCCCCGCATTTTTCGCAGTAGTTCCGCAGAACACTGCCGTGCAGCTCCAGCACCTGGCGGCTTCCCGCCTTCTGGTGCAGGCCGTCGATGTTCTGGGTGATCACGGCCTTCAGCTTTCTCTCCTGTTCCCACTGGGCCAGCTTCCGGTGGGCGGCGTTGGGCTGGGCCCAGGGGGCCAGCATCTTGGCCCGGTAAAAGTCGTAAAACTCCGCCTTGTGGCGGACGTAGAAGCTGTGGCTGAGGATGGTTTCCGGCGGGTATTGGAACTTCTGGTGATACAGGCCGTCCACACTGCGGAAATCCGGGATTCCGGACTCCGTGGACACCCCGGCCCCGCCGAAAAACACCATGTTGTCCGATTCCGCCACCCACTGCCGCAGCTTTTCGATCCATTCCGTCATCCGTAAGACCTCCATTTCTTGAATTTATAAGGAGTATGCCATGAACATTCAGATTTTCGGGGCCCGCAAGTCCTTCGACACCAAGAAGGCGGAGCGCTGGTTCAAGGAGCGCCGCATCAAATACCAGTACATCGACCTGGACAGCAAGGGCCTGTCCCCCGGGGAGTACCGCAGCATCCGGGCCGCCGTGGGCTATGACGCCCTGGTGGACCGGGACAGCCCCGACTACCGGGAGCTGGGGATTGACTATCTTCTGCCCCAGGCGGCGGAGGAGAAGCTGCTGGAAAACCCCTGGCTGTTCCGGGCGCCCATCGTCCGCAACGGCCGCCAGGCCACCGTGGGCTACTGCCCCGACGTGTGGAAAACCTGGGAATAAGGGGATTATACCACAAAAATCTGCTGGGGGACAGCCCCGGCGGAAAAATGCGCAAAAAAACAGGTCCGCTCCAGCGGACCTGTTTTTTTTATGGAGCGAGGCGATTACTTGTTGGCCAGAGCCTTGTCGGCAGCAGCCATTTCCTGGAAGATGCCCTGGTGCTTCTTGGCGGTGACAGCCTTGATCACCAGCAGGGTGCCGATCATCAGGACGATGGCGATGATCATGCAGACCACGACGTTCTGCACGAGACCGGCGATGATGAAGCTGACGAAGGACACGGCAGCCACGGTGACACCGTAGGGGATCTGGGTGGCCACGTGGTTCAGGTGGAAGCAGTGGGCACCGGCGGAAGCCATGATGGTGGTGTCGGAGATGGGGGACAGGTGGTCGCCGCACACACCGCCGGCGCAGGAGGCAGCCAGGCCGATGGACAGCAGGGTGGACTGATCATACCAGTCAAACACGGCGCAGACCAGGGGGACCATGATGCCGATGGTACCCCAGGAGGTACCGGTGGCGAAGCCGATGAAGCAGGCCACGATGAAGATCACGGCAGGCAGGAACTTGGCCAAGCTGCCGGTGCCTTCCATAATGCCGCCGACGAAATCGCCGACCATCAGGCCGTTGTCACGGCACAGACCGCACAGGGTCCAGGCAAAGCACAGGATCAGAATGGGGGAGATCATCTGGATGAAGCCGTTGGGGATGGACTCCATGGACTTGGTGAAGCCGATGAGGCCCCGCAGCCAGTAATAGATAAAGGTGAACACCAGGGCCACGATGGAGCCCAGGCACAGGCCGGGACCGGCGGAAGCGTCGGAGAAGGCCATGACGAAGTTCTGATAGTTGTCGCTCTCGGTGTCGAACATACCGCCGGTCCAGATCAGGCCGATGATGCACAGGGCGATCAGGACGATAACGGGCAGCAGCAGGTCCAGAACGGAGGAGTGCTTCTCGCCTTCCTCATAGTCGTCGGCGCCTTCGAAGGGACGCTCGGGGGTGGTGAACAGATCGTCCTTCACCTGGGCATTGTACTCATGGGTCAGCATGGGACCGTAGTCAATGTTCAGCACGGAGATGGTGATGACCATGATCAGGGTCAGGATGCAGTAGTAGTTCCAGGGAATCTGGCTCAGGAACATGCTGATGCGGGAGCCGGGGAAGCCATCGGGCACATAGGAGGCAACGGCGGCAGCCCAGGAGGACACGGGGGCCAGCATGCAAACGGGGGCGGCGGTGGCGTCGATGACGTAGGCCAGCTTCGCCCGGGAGATCTTGTGGCTCTCGGTGACGGGACGCATGACGGCGCCCACGGTCAGGCAGTTGAAATAGTCGTCGATGAAGATCAGCACGCCCAGCAGCATGGTCATCAGCTGCGCGCCGCAGCGGGTCTTCACGGCCTTGGTGGCCCAGCGGCCGAAGGCGGCGGAACCGCCGGCCTTGTTCATCAGGTCCACCATGATGCCCAGCATCACCAGGAAGATCAGGATGGAGATGTCGATGGCGTTGATCATGCCCACGCCCTCACCGGCGCCGACAAAATTCACGACCATCTGCCAGGGGTCAAAGTTCGCCAGCAGCAGGGCGCCAGCCAGGCAGCCCAGGAACAGGGAAGAATACACTTCCTTGCTGATCAGGGCCAGGGCAATGGCCACGACCGGGGGGAACAGAGCCCAACCGGTGGCGACGAAGCCGCTGCCATCGTTGGTAACCTTCGCGATGACCAGTGCGATTACAACGATCGCCAGCGCAATAAAATACGCTATTTTGGTACCTTTCTTTTCCATTAGAGTGATTTACCTCCTCAGATTTGGTGCCTTCATCTTACTCGCAAACAGCACGTTTTGTCAAGTTCTTAGCGATACTTTCCATTATTTTAACAAATTGTGAACTCGCCTTTTTACCTTTTTCACAAAGGATTGGCGCGAATTATGGAAAATCCTTGGAACGCAAAAAATTCCGATACCGGGGCAGCTGCCCCGGTATCGGAAATAGCGCTTATATCAGGAATATGTATTGCTTAGAAGAAGAACTCCTTGATCTGGCCGTACAGCACCAGCAGCATGGCCAGGGGGGTAATGTACTTGATGCAGATCCTGAACCAGCCGTAGGCTCCGAATTTCTGCCCCTCACGGGTGGCCTCGGCGTGGACTACCTCGGGCCCGAGCTCCCAGCCGTACATAATGCTCATCAGCAGCGCGCCCAGAGGCATCAGAATGCCCTCGGCGATGCAGTCAAAGAAGTCCAGCCAGTCGGCGCTCCAGGTGGGCACCTCGTCGGAGGGATCCACACGCATGCCCAGAATGTCGGCCGGGGAGATACCGGCGTTGCCCAGAGCGTCCAGGCAGACGATGACGCACAGGATGCCGGCGCCGATGGCGCCGATGAGGGAGTAGAGCTTGCGCTTGTCGCCCTTGCCCTCGTCCCGGGCCTTATCCACAAAGTGGGCCACAACGGCCTCCAGCAGGGAGATGGAGGAGGAGACGGCGGCAAACACCACCAGCAGGTAGAACAGGATGCCGAAGATGGGGCCTGCAGCGCCCATGCGGTCGAACACGTTCTGCATGGTGACGAACAGCAGGGAGGGGCCGCCCAGCTTGCCGGTGGGGTCCAGGGCGAAACGGCCGGGGATCACGCACAGACCGGCCATCAGGGCCACCAGGGTATCCATCACCACGATGATGATGGCGTTTTTCTGCAGGTTCTCCTTCTTATCCAGATAGGAGCCGTAGGTGATCATGGCCGCCATGCCCAGGGACAGGGAGAAGAACATCTGGCCGCCTGCTGTGGATACTACAGAGAAGAAGTCAGGCGCTTCCTTGATGACGCCGTTGGCCAGAGCCCAGCCGGGGACGAACATATACTTCAGACCCTCTGACGCGCCCTCCAGGGTGCAGGAACGGATGATGCAGATCACCAGCATCACGAACAGAGCGGGCATACCCACGGAGCAGACCTTTTCGATACCGCCGCCGACGCCGCCCATAACGATGATCATGGTCAGGGCCACGAAGATCAGACCGTAGATCACGGCCTCGCCCTGGTTGGCCATCAGGGCGCCGAACACGCCGGCGCCGTCCAGGGTGCCGGTGCCGAAGCCGGCATGGAACAGGTTGCCCACGTTCAGGGTCACATACTTCAGGCAGTAGCCGCCCAGGGCGCAGTAGAAGCCCAGGATCAGGAAGGCGGACAGAACACCCAGCCAGCCCAGCCACTTGAACCTCTTGGACAGGACCTTGTAAGCGCCGATGGCGCCCCGGCCGGTCTTGCGGCCCAGGGCCAGCTCGCCCATCATAACGATGAAGCCGCAGCACGCCGCCAGGATCAGATAGATAATGAGGAATGTGAAGCCGCCGTTGGCACCCATCTTATTGGGGAAGCCCCAGATGTTGCCCAGGCCGACGGCTGAGCCGATGGCCGCCATGAGGAATCCAAAATTGGACCCGAAGCCTTTTCTTTCTTCCATTGCTTTCTCTCCTTACTCATATGGATGTCCCGCTTTGTCCGGAAGGGGACTATGGTCACTTTACCATGACTGTTTTCTTGTGTAAAGCAATATACAGGCTTCTTAACGCTATCTTGTCAACCGGCACAGCTTCCTTGATTGATTTCTTACGGATTTCCCCTCCTTTCCGGGCTGTGCCCTTTCGCCTCAGTCAAAATCACAGCCCCATTTTATGCAGAACTTTGTGAATTATGTCACAAAAATCAGGCTGATCCAGCGGCCTTTGTGGGTATTCATACGGCGGTTTCGGGCGTTTTGTGCAAAATGTCTATACGATTCTGCGATATAAATTTATTGATGTGAGACTTTTTCATCAAAAGAAAAAGCCCGGCAATACCGGGCTTTCCGTTTTTCAAGAAAAGCCTCGCAGAGTTTGCCGCCCGCAGGCGGCAAATCAAGTGCGAGCCTTTTTCCCCAAAAGGGCTTTGCCCTTTTTGGGCAGTCTCAATATCAGATTCCGAAGAAGCGCTTTCCGTTTTCCCAGGTGGCCTGCTCCACCGCTGCCGGGGTCATGTCCCGCAGCTGGGCAATCTTCTCCGCCACCAGGCGGACATAGGTGGAGTCGTTGCGGCGGCCCCGGTAGGGCACCGGGGTCAGGTAGGGGGCGTCCGTTTCGATCATCAGCCGCTCCATGGGTACGGCCCGGATGACCTCCGGGGCCTTCCGGGCGTTTTTGAAGGTAGCTGCTCCGTTGAAGGACAGGTACCACCCCATATCCACCAGCTCCCGGGCCATTTCCACGGACCCGGCGAAGCAGTGGAACACCCCCCGCAGGCCGGGAAATTCCCGGACGATGGCCATGGTGTCGGCGTGAGCGTCCCGGTCGTGGATGATCACCGGCAGCGACAGCTCCCGGGCCAGGGCCAGCTGGCTGCGCAGCACCTGCTGCTGCAGGGGGCGGGGGGGATTTTCCGGCCAGTAGTAGTCCAGGCCGATCTCGCCGATGGCCACTGCCTTGTCCTCCCGGGCCAGAGCGCGGATGGCGTCCAGGTCCTCCGGGCGGAAATCGCCGCAGTTTTCCGGATGGATGCCCACGGCGGCGTAGACATGGGGGAAGCGGCGGGCCAGCTCCACCGCCGTCCGGGAGGACGCCGCGGTGCAGCCTGGGTTCACCACCAGGCCGACGCCCCGCTCCGGCAGGGAGGCCAGCAGGGTCTCCCGGTCGCCGTCGAACTGGTCGTCGTCATAGTGGGCGTGGGTGTCAAACAGCATAGGAGGCCTCTCAATCCAGATGGACCCGGCCCAGCTGGGCGTCGGCCACATACTCGCTTTTCAGCCGGCGCAGCCGGTCCATGTGGGGGGCGCGCAGGTGGGCCTGCTGCTTCTCATCCGTCTGCCACTGCTCCACCAGCAGAATCTCGTCGGCATTCTGGACGGACAGGAAATAGTCATACCGCAGGCAGCCGTCCTCCCGGCGGATGGCGTCGATGACGCCATGGGTGGTCAGCTGGCGCAGGAAGGTCTCCCGGCAGCCGGGCTTGGCCAGATAGCGCACATACAGAGTCAGGGTGTTTTCCATGGTGATTTCTCCTTTACGAATAGCGCCGGTCCAGGACCGCGATCATGGCGGCCATGGCGTTTTCCCGGCAGTCCGGCAGGATGCGGATCCCCGGCACCCGGTGCACCGCCGGAATGGCGTTTTCCGGGGCGAAGGCCATGCCGGCGTATTCCAGCATGGGGATGTCGTTGGCGTGGTCCCCCACGCAGCAGACATTCTCCTGCCGCACGCCCAGAAGCTCCGCCAGGCGGCGGACCATGCCGCCCTTGTTGGCTCCCCGGGCGGTGATCTCCAGCAGGTTCACGGCGGAGGCCACCACCTCGTATTCCCGGCTCCAGTCCTGGGCCCGGATGGCCTCCTCCAGCTGCCGCAGCCGCTGAGGCTCCTCCTCGAACAGCAGCTTGGAGATGGGCGATGGGGCCTCATCCAGGCTGGCGATCTGCTGGGAGGGGGTGTGGGTCAGGTGCAGGTGGCGGGCGGTGATCTCGTTGGGATTCACCACATGGATGGAGTTGTCGTCGTGATAAATCTCGAAGGTCAGGCCCGGCATCAGCTGGGACAGCTGACGGACATGGTCCCGGATGCGCTCCGGCAGAAAGGCGGTGCGCAGATACCGCCCCGCCGGGAAGTCGTAGATGGCCGCGCCGTTGAACAGCACCGTGGGGCCGTTCATGGGCACGCCGTCCATAACGCTGGCGAAGGAGGGCAGGGCCCGGCCGGTGGCCACGGAAAATGTCCCGCCCTGGGCCATAAAATACCCGATGGCGTCCCGGTTTTCCCGGGATATGGCCGGGACAGGCCCGCCGCTGCGCAGGGCCCCCTCGGTATACACCATGGTGTTGTCAAAATCGCTGGCGATGAGCACGCCGTCAAACTTTCCCACGGCTCAGCCCTCCGATGCCGGGGAGCTGCCGCCGCTTCTGCGGCGTCCGCCCCGGTGCCGGGGACGGCGGCGGGACTGGGCCCCCTCCTGGGCCTCGCCTGCGGGCTTCTGGGGCGGCTTGAGGGCGGCGGGCTTGGGGGGATTCTTGGCCGCCTGGGGACGGCTACCGCCCTCCTGGGGCCGGTCGCCGGACTTGCGGCGGCGGCTGCGGGGCTTGTCCTCAGTCTTGGCGGCCTCCGGACGCTTTTTCTCCGTCTGGCGGAGCTTTTCGGCCTTTTCAGGGGCCTTTTCCCCGATCTGCTGGGGACGGCTTCCGCCCTTTCTGCGGCGGTCGTTCCGGCGGCGGGGAGGACGCTCCTCCCGGGCGGGGGCGTCGGGGTCAAAGTCCGCGATGACCAAAGGCATGGGGACCTCCTCCTCGGGCCGCTCCTCCACATACCGCTCGGGCCGCTCCTGGGGCACCTGGATGCCGTCGCGGCTTCCTTTGCCGTTGCGCAGGACGCACACCTCGCAGTTGTGATAGCACCGGGGGGAATCCGGCTTTTCGTCCAGCCGGACCTTCATGGTCTCCCGGAGCACGTTCACCTCGCACACGTTGCCGGGGCCGTCGGGCGTCTGGACAAAGGAGTCGTTTTTGGGCATGCGCTTCAGGGCGTCCTCATAGGCGTCCTGCTCGTATTTCAGGCAGCACATCAGCCGCCCGCAGGTGCCGGAGATTTTGGTGGGGTTCAGGGACAGGCTCTGGGTCTTGGCCATTTTGATGGACACCGGCACAAAGTCGTCCAGGAACTGGGCGCAGCAGAAGGGCCGGCCGCAGATGCCCAGGCCCCCCAGCATCTTGGCCTCGTCCCGGACACCGATCTGCCGCAGCTCGATGCGGGCCCGGAACACGGAGGCCAGGTCCTTTACCAGCTCCCGGAAGTCCACCCGCCCGTCGGCGGTGAAGAAGAACAGGATCTTGTTCCCCTCGAAGCTGCACTCCACCCGCACCAGCTTCATCTCCAGCTTGTGCTGGAGGATCTTCTTCTGGCAGATGTCGAAGGCCTCCTTTTCCCGGGCGCGGTTGTGGGCCGCCGTCCGGCGGTCGTTCTCCGTGGCCACCCGGACCATGGGCCGCAGGGGCTGGATGACGCAGCAGTCGTCCACCGGGTGGTTGCCCATGGTACACTGGGCGTATTCCAGGCCCTGGGCCGTCTCCACGATGACGTGGTCCCCGGTCTGCACCTGCACGTCGCCGGGGTCAAAGAAGTAGGTTTTGCATCCGCTGCGGAAGCGGACGCTGATCACAGTTGTCATATATTTCGATTCCTTTCCGTGTATGTCAAAGCAGCTTTTCCCACCCGGCGCACAGGGCTCCCAGCACATGGCCCACGCCCACGTTATAGCGGCACTCCAGGCAATAGCGCTTCATCAGCTCCGTCAGGCCCCGGAGCTGCCGGACGGTAAGGCCCCGGTGCAGCTCCTCCGCCCCGGGGATATCCGCCGGGTCCGGCTTTCCATAGGCGGCCAGCAGGGCCTCGGCGGCGGCGCGCCATCCGGCCTCCAGCAGCTGCTGCAGCTGCTCCCGCTTCAGGCGCTTGTTCTCCAGCCCCACCAGGTATTGGCTCACCGGCAGCAGCTGTCCGCTGGCAAAGACCCGGCACAGGTCCCGGGCGGTGTCGTCCCGGGCGTCCTCGTCCCCGCCCCGGAGCTTCCACTCCACGCAGCGGGAGCGGATGGTGGGCAGCAGGGTCGCCGCCGTTTCCGCGCAGAACAGGAAGGCCGCATAGGGCGGGCCCTCCTCCACCAGCTTCAGCAGCACGTTCTGGTCCCGCTGGTTCAGGGCGTCGCAGTCCGGGAAGATATACACCTTGGCGGCCCCGTCGTTGGGCCGGATATAGGCGTCTTGCCGCAGCCTGCGCAGCAGGTCCACCGGCAGCTCCCGGTGGTCGAGGTCCTGCACCGTCTGCACGTCCGGGTGGATGTCTTCCATCACCTTGCGGCACTGGCGGCATTGCAGGCAGGGCCGGCCTGTCTCCGCCTGGCACTCCATGGCGGCGGCGGCGAAGCGGGCGGCGGCCATGCGGTCCCCGCTGCCGGAGAAAATGATGGCATGGGGCAATGCGCCGCCCTGGGCGGCCCGGCGCAGGCGGCGGGCCAATGTGCTGTTTTCCGGCAGAAGCTGCCCCATGGTCCGCCCTCCCTTCCATGGCCGCTGTGATGGTTATACAAACCGATTCTATAAGTATAGCACACCCCCGGGTTCCTCCGCAAGGCGCAGGCGCGGCTTTTCCACAAAAAATAGTTTCCTGTCGGGAGAATATTCCCGGTAATTTTCGGCCATAATGGCAAAAAGATTCCTTTTTGTGAAAATCCTCTTGCTTTTGGCGGGGGATGTGCCTATAATGAGATGTTCGTAACTATATTTTATATACGGAGGGAACTAAATGAGTAAGAAGTATTGCTATCTCTTTACCGAGGGCAACGCCAAAATGCGCGAGCTGCTGGGCGGTAAGGGCGCCAATCTGGCCGAGATGACCAACATTGGCCTGCCCGTGCCCCAGGGCTTCACCATCACCACCGAGGCCTGCACCCAGTATTATGAGGATGGCCGCCAGATCAACGACGCCATCATGGCCGAGATCATGGAATACATCGAGAAGATGGAGAAGATCACCGGTAAGAAGTTCGGCGATCACGAGAATCCCCTGCTGGTCTCCGTCCGCTCCGGCGCCCGGGCCTCCATGCCCGGCATGATGGACACCATCCTGAACCTGGGCCTGAATGAGGACGTGGTGGACGTTATTGCTAAGAAGTCCAACAACCCCCGCTGGGCCTGGGACTGCTACCGCCGCTTTATCCAGATGTACTCCGACGTAGTCATGGAGGTGGGCAAGAAGTATTTCGAGCAGCTCATCGACGAGATGAAGGAGAAGAAGGGCGTCACCCAGGACGTGGAGCTCACCGCCGAGGATCTGAAGGAGCTGGCCGGTCAGTTCAAGGCCGAGTACAAGTCCAAGATCGGCGAGGACTTCCCCTCTGACCCCAAGGAGCAGCTCATCGGCGCCATCAAGGCCGTGTTCCGCAGCTGGGACAACCCCCGCGCCAACGTGTATCGCCGTGACAACGACATCCCCTATTCCTGGGGCACCGCCGTCAACGTGCAGTCCATGGCCTTCGGCAACATGGGCGACGACTGCGGCACCGGCGTGGCCTTTACCCGCAACCCCGCCACCGGCGAGAAGAAGCTCATGGGCGAGTTCCTGACCAACGCCCAGGGCGAGGACGTGGTGGCCGGCGTGCGCACCCCCATGCCCATTGACCAGATGGCCGAGAAGTTCCCCGAGGCCTATGCCCAGTTCGTGGACGTGTGCAAGACCCTGGAGGATCACTATCGCGATATGCAGGATATGGAGTTCACCGTGGAGCACGGCAAGCTGTATATGCTGCAGACCCGCAACGGCAAGCGCACCGCTCCCGCCGCCCTGAAGATTGCCTGCGACCTGGTGGACGAGGGCATGATCTCCGAGCAGCAGGCCGTGGCCATGATCGACCCCCGGAACCTGGATACGCTGCTGCATCCCCAGTTTGACCCCGCCGCTCTGAAGGCCGCCGCCCCTGTGGGCAAGGCTCTGCCCGCCTCTCCCGGCGCCGCCTGCGGCAAGATCGTCTACTCCGCTGAGGACGCCAAGGAATGGGCTGCCCGGGGCGAGAAGGTGGTCCTGGTCCGTCTGGAAACCTCTCCCGAGGATATCGAGGGCATGAAGGCCGCTCAGGGCATCCTGACCGTTCGCGGCGGCATGACCTCTCACGCCGCCGTTGTGGCCCGCGGCATGGGCAAGTGCTGCGTCTCCGGCTGCGGCGCCATCGTCATGGACGAGGAGAACAAGCAGTTCACCCTGGCCGGTAAGACCTATCACGAGGGCGACTGGCTGAGCCTGGACGGCTCCACCGGCAGCATCTACGACGGCGCTATGCCCACCGTGGACGCCAGCGTGGGCGGCGACTTCGGCCGCATCATGGCCTGGGCCGATAAGTATCGCCGGCTGCAGGTCCGCACCAATGCCGACACCCCCCACGACGCCGCCAAGGCCCGTGAGCTGGGCGCTCAGGGCATCGGCCTGTGCCGCACCGAGCACATGTTCTTCGAGGGCGACCGCATCGCCGCCATCCGTGAGATGATCTGCTCCGACACCGTGGAGCAGCGCGAGAAGGCCCTGGCCAAGCTCCTGCCCATGCAGCAGGGCGACTTCGAGGGCATCTATGAGGCTATGGAGGGCTGCCCCGTGACCATCCGCTTCCTGGATCCCCCCCTGCACGAGTTCGTTCCCACCGAGGAGGCCGACATCGAGCTGCTGGCCAAGGATATGGGTAAGACCGTGGCCGAGATCAAGGCCATCATCGCCTCCCTGCACGAGTTCAACCCCATGATGGGCCACCGCGGCTGCCGTCTGGCCGTGACCTTCCCCGAGATCGCCGTGATGCAGACCCGTGCCGTGATCCGGGCCGCCATCAACGTGCAGAAGCGTCACCCCGAGTGGAACATGGTTCCCGAGATCATGATCCCCCTGGTGGGCGAGGTGAAGGAGCTGAAGTATGTCAAGAACGTCGTGGTCAAGACCGCTGACGAGGAGCTGGCCGCCGCCGGTGTGGAGATGAAGTACCTGGTGGGCACCATGATCGAGATCCCCCGCGCGGCCCTGACCGCCGACGAGATCGCCACCGAGGCCGAGTTCTTCTCCTTCGGTACCAACGACCTGACCCAGATGACCTTCGGCTTCAGCCGCGACGACGCCGGCAAGTTCCTGGGCGCTTACTATGACAAGAAGATCTATGAGAACGATCCCTTTGCCAAGCTGGACCAGGTCGGCGTGGGCAAGCTGGTGAAGATGGCTGCCAAGATGGGCCGCGAGACCCGTCCCGACCTGCACCTGGGCATCTGCGGCGAGCACGGCGGCGATCCCAGCAGCGTGGAGTTCTGCCACAAGGTGGGCCTGGACTATGTGTCCTGCTCCCCCTTCCGCGTGCCCATCGCCCGTCTGGCCGCCGCACAGGCTGCTATCAAGGAGCAGCAGAACTGAGCTGCGCCTGAGGGCATAGAGCACAGCGCATAAATCAAGCGGTCACACCGTCTCCGCGAGACGGTGTGACCGCTTTTGCATCATATGTTGCTGATTTTCGACAATATATTACGCCTTCACGCTTTCGGCCAGCTGCGCGGCCATGCGCTCCAGGTCCTCCTGCTGCCCCTGGCGCAGGGCGGAGCGGAGGGTCACGGTGTCCGCCGCCTGCTCCCAGCCCAGCGGCTCCAGGAGCTTCTGCATACCCCGGGCGCTGGTGGGGGCCCAGGAGCCGTTTTCGATATACGCCGCCCGGCGGCCCTTGAGGCCGTGGGCCGTCAGGTCGTGGAGCAGGTTCTCCATGGTGACGAACACGCCGCCGTTATAGGTGGGAGCCGCCAGCACCACATGGCTGAACCGGAAGGCCGCCGCCAGGATATAGGACGCCGGGGTGACGGAGGTGTCGAACATATCCACCTGCACCCCCTGCTCCCGCAGGCGGCAGGCCAGGATGTTGGCGGCGTTCTCCGTGCCGCCGTAGACGGAGGCATAGGCGATGACCACGCCCCGCTGCTCCGGCTCATACCGGCTCCACAGGTCGTATTTGCCCAGGATATACCCCAGATCCTGCCGCCACACGAAGCCGTGGAGGGGCAGCAGCATCTGAATGTCCAGCCCGGCGGCCTTTTTCAGCACCGCCTGGACCTGGGTCCCGTATTTGCCCACGATGTTGGTGTAATACCGCCGGGCCTCGTCCAGATAGTCCCGGTCGAAGTTCACCTCGTCGGCGAACAGCGCGCCGTTCAAAGCGCCAAAGGTGCCGAAGGCGTCCGCCGTCAGCAGGAGCTTGTCCGTCTCGTCATAGGTCATCAGCACCTCCGGCCAGTGGACCATAGGCGCGGCCACAAAGTGCAGGGTGTGCCGCCCGGTGCAGAGGGTGTCCCCCTCCTTCACCACGCTGATGCGGCCCTCGTACCCGGGGCCAAAGAACTGGGCCAGCATATTCCTGGCGGCGGCGGAGCACACCACGGTGGTCTCCGGGTGCCGGGTCAGCAGGTCCCGGATGTCAGCGGCGTGGTCCGGCTCCATGTGCTGCACCACCAGATAGTCCAAAGCCCGGCCTCCCAGCCCGTGGGCCACGTTTTCCAGAAAGCTGCGGCACACGGAGGCGTCGGCGGTGTCGAACAGCACCGTTTTCCCGTCCATCAGCAGATAGCTGTTGAAGGATATGCCCCGGGGCACGTCATAGACGCCCTCGAACATAGCCAGGCGGCGGCCGTCGGCCCCCACCCAGGTGTAATCGTCATTGACCTTTCTCGTGCAGAACATAAGGATACCTTCTTTCCCCTAAAATCTCAATTGTATTATATCCTTTTTATGGAAAAAAATCTGTGCTATATGCAACACTTGTGAAAAAATGCGCCCCAGTGGGACACGTTGCTCTGTCAAAATAGCCTCGCAGAGTTTGCCGCCCGCAGGCGGCAAATGAAATGCAATCCATTTTCGCCCGGGGCGTGTACCTGGGCGAAAATTCTTCTCAGTCTGCAAGTGTGGAATTTGTTCGCTTTCAGCGAACAAATTATGCGCGCGGCAGACTGCAAGCCTTTTGTCCAAAAAGGGCTTTGCCCTTTTTGGACAGCCTGAAAAATGCGCCCCGCCGGGGCGCATTTTTCAGGCTTCGTTCAGGTCGATGATAACGTGGCACGCCGTCCGCAGCGCATCCTCCACATACGCCGCGTCCTCCTCCGGCAGGGTCACATTCTCCGGATAGTACAGTTGGATGATGTACTCGCTGCCGTCGATACACAGCTGCGCCATATAGAACCCCTGGTTCCGGAACAGGTACACCGGCACATAGCGGTACACGTCCCACGGGGACGGCAGATCCCCCACAACGCCGGTGACTCCCACGGAGACCTCTGCGTTGAAGGCAACGCCGCCGCGCTCCATGGTGCCGGACAGGGCAAAGCCGCTGACCTTGGCCAGCCGGGAGGGGCCGTCCATCCGGAGCTGACGCTCCGTCACCGTCCACGGCAGCAGTTTTTCCCCGGGAACCCGGATATCCGTTTTCTTTTCCACCGTGTCCCGCAGCTGCTCATAGCTTTTCGCCGGTTTCATCCGGGTGGGATTCACCGGCCAGACCATAACGGCGTACACGATCACGCCCACCATGGCCAGCAGCACCACCAGCAGGACGATTTTTGTGGATTTCTTCATGGCAGGACTCCTTTCCCGTTACGAATACAGGTCGATAATTTCGCGGCAGGCGGCCAGCAGGAGACCGTCGAAGTAGTCCACGGCATCCTGGGGAATCGTCTCCTCCGGCGGGGCCATCATCCCCATGCTGTAGGTATAGCTGTGGCCGTCGATCACAAAAAACAGCCGCAGCCCATCCTCACTGCACTCCCGGTAAATGGGTACATGCTTGTAATTCTCTCTCAGCGGCGGATATTCCTCGTGCTTCTCCGTATTTCGCAGCGCCAGGATATACACCGGGTATGTGGTCCCGTCATAGATAACCTTCCCGGCCATATCCCAGCCGGTGGGCCGGGCGAAGCGCCTGATGCTGGACAGATAGATGCTGTACTCCTCCTGCTTCCAGGGCAGGATATCCTCCGGCGGAGCCAGGACCCCCAGCTTTTTCGCCGTCTGGCTCAGCTGCTCATAGCTCTCCGCCGGCTTCTGCAAGGACGGGTGCACCGGCCAGCAAAACACCAGGTCGTATAGGACGACTCCCGCCACAACGGCCAGAATCACCAACAGGACGATTTTCCGGACCTTTTTCCCGTTTTTACGTTTCATTACAGCAATCCCCCCATCACTGATACAGATCCACCACCGTGTGACACGCCTCCAGCAGCAGGCCGTCGAAATAGTCCACGGCATCCTGGGGCATCTTCCCGTCGGCGTACACCGTGACGGTGTATATATGGCCGTCAATGCTCAAGAAATACAGCACCGAATCGTCCCACGCGTCCCGGTAAATGGGCGTCATCCGATAGTTTTCCCGCAGCGAGATCTCCGCGCGCCACTCGAAGGTCCATTTCTGAGACTCGAAGATCTCCGCCCTGTATGACGCACCGCCGTATTCCACGGTCCCCGACATCAGAAAAGCCCTGGGCTTACTCAGCCGGTCCCGGCCATCCAGCTCCTGACTGTAGAATGTTTCCACCCATGGCAGGACGTTCTCCGGAGGGACCAGCACACCCGTCTTTTCCATATCCTGCCGCAGCTGCTGATAGCTGTCCACGCTTTTCCGGGGTTGGGGATATATCGGCCAGGTCAGCACAGTATACACGATGCCGCCCACAATGGCCAGCAGCACCGCCAGCAGAATAATTTTCTTCCCGGTTCCTCGCTTCATGGCACGTCTCCTTTCCCGTTACTGATACAGATCCACCACCGTGTGGCACGCCTCCAGCAGGAGACCGTCGAAATAGTCCACGGCATCCTGGGGCATCTTCCCGTCGGCGTACACCTGGACGGTGTATATATGGCCGTCAATGCACAAGAAATACAGCATCGAATTGTCCGATGCGTCCCGGTAAATGGGCGTCATCCGATAATTCTCCCGCAGCGGGACCTCCATGCTCCGGTCGTAGTTCCATTCCCGAGACCCGTAGAGCTCCGTCCAGTATGACGCACCGCCGTATTCCACGGTCCCCGACATCAGAAAAGCCATAGGCTTACTCAGCCGGTCCCGGCCATCCAGCTCTTGACTGTAGAATGTTTCCACCCATGGCAGGACGTTCTCCGGAGGGACCAGCACACCCGTCTTTTCCATATCCTCCCGCAGCTGCTGATAGCTGTCCACGCTTTTCCGGGGCTGGGGATATATCGGCCAGGTCAGCACGGTATACACGATGCCGCCCACAAGAGCCAGCAGCACCGCCAGCAGGACGATTTTTGTGGATTTCTTCATGGCAGGACTCCTTTCCCGTTACGAATACAGGTCAATGATGTCGTGGCAGGCGGCCAGCAGCAGGCCGTCGAAATAGTCGGTCACATCCTGGGTCAGGGCGCTTTCCGGCGGGGCCATCATGCCCACCTGATAGAGGTGCCCCTCCACTATAAATTGCATCTTCACGCCCCCATCGCCTGACTGGACATAAATGGGGACGGTTTTGTAATTCTCCCGCAGCGTCGGATAGTCGTCCGACGCGCCGGTTTCTCGGAAGGCAACGATATACGCCGAGTATACGGTTCCCTCATAGGAGATGTCCCCGGCCATGGTATAGCCGCAGGGCCTGGCAAAGCGCCAGGTGTTATCCAGCCAGAAATCATACTCCGGCTGGGTCCAGGGAAGCACATCCTCCGGCGGCGCCAGCACGCCCAGGTCCTCCGCCGTCTGCTTCATCTGCTGATAACTCTCCGCCGGTTTCTGACGGTCGGGGTACATCGGCCAGGTCAGCACGGCGTACACAATTCCGCCCACAATAGCCAACAGCGCCACCAGCAGGAGGATTTTTCCGATCTTCTTTCCGGTTCTTCGCTTCATGACAGTACCTCCTTTTCAGTATTTTATCACATCCCCGCTTATATTGCAAGCAGTATTCGCAATTCGCCGACACTGTGTCGGTTATCCGACTATTCTGCCGTTTAGACCCTGTCAGATTTGCCTAATCTGGCGCTTGATTTGACTTCCGCCGCGGACGATGATATAATAAAGTGTTAAGTTCTTTGGCGGGAGGTGGACATATGCAGGAGGAACGGCAGCCCATGGGTTCGGAGTCCCTGGGAACGCTGCTGCGCAGCTGGCGGGACGGTACGTTTTCCGAAATATGGGACGACTGGAAGTGGATCTGGGGCTATACAAAGCGTTATCGCCGGGCGGTGTGGTTCTACACCATCCTGGGGGTAGCCAGCTCCACGCTGGGTCTGGTGTCCGCCGTGGCCAGCAAATACTCCATTGACATCATCACCGGCTATGACAGCGACCGGCTGTGGTTCGTCATCACGGTGATGGTGGCCTCGGCCCTGGTGGGGCTGCTGCTCAGCAGCGTCACCTCCCGCATATCCACGAAAATCTCCCTGCGGGTGAACAACGACATCCAGGCGGAGGTGTTTGACCGGCTGCTGGGGGCCGACTGGAAGTCCCTGAACGATTTCGCCAGCGGCGACCTGCTCAGCCGCCTGTCCACCGACGCCGGAGCCGTGTCCTCCAGCGCCATCCGGTGGCTGCCGGACCTGGTGGTAAGCGTTTATACCTTCATCGCCACCCTGGCGGTGATCCTGCACTATGACTGGATCATGGCCCTGCTGGCCCTGGCCAGCGCCCCCTTCCTGCTGCTGACCTCCCGCCGCCTGATCCGGGGCATGCGCACCCATCAGCAGGAGGTGCGCCAGGTGGGCAGCCGCCTGATGTCCTATGAGACGGAGACGCTGCACAACCTGGACGCTATCAAGGGCTTCGGCATCACCGGCCGCTACGGCGCCGGCCTGCGGCAGCGGCAGGAGGAGTTCCGCCGGGCCAGCCTGGATTACAACCTGTTCAGCATCCGCACGGAGATTCTCATGTCCGTGCTGGGCTCCGCCGTGCAGATGGCGGCCTTCGGCTACTGCCTGTATCTGCTGTGGTCGGGGAAGATCCTGTACGGCACCATGACCCTGTTCCTGTCCCAGGGTACAAAACTCAGCTCCGCCTTCAACGCCCTGGTGCGGACGGTGCCGTCCTTCCTCAGCGCGTCGGTGTCCGCCCGGCGCATCCGGGACCTGTTCGCCCTGGAGCCGGAGCCGGTGCTGCCGGACAACGGCCTGGACCGGCAGGCTTCCCGGGGCTTCACCGTGGCGGCGGAGGGCGTCAGCTATGGCTATGTGCCCCGGCAGCCGGTGCTGACCCGGGCGGACTTCCGGGCCGCGCCCGGCGAGATCGTGGCCCTGGTGGGTCCCTCCGGCGGCGGCAAAACCACCACGATCCGCCTGCTGCTGGGGCTGGTCCGGCCCCAGGAGGGCCGGGCATATCTGCAGGCCGCCGACGGGCGGCAGGTGGAGATGAACGCCGGACTGCGGCGGTATTTCTCCTATGTACCCCAGGGCAACACCCTGCTCTCCGGCACCATTGCCGACAATCTGCGGATGGTGAAGCCCGACGCCGACGACCGGCAGCTGCGGGAGGCCCTGGAGGCCGCCTGCGCCTGGGATTTCGTCTCCGCCATGGACGGGGGGCTGAACGCCTCCGTGGGAGAGCATGGCCACGGCCTGTCCGAGGGGCAGGCCCAGCGCATCGCCATTGCCCGGGCCCTGCTGCGGGACGCGCCGGTGCTGCTGCTGGACGAGGCCACCAGCGCCCTGGACGTGACCACTGAGCGGACCATCCTGCGGAACCTGGCCGCCCGCTACCCCCACAAGACCTGCATCGTCACCACCCACCGGCCCACGGTGATCTCCCTGTGCCGCCGGGTGTATCAGGTGTCCGGCGGCCGGATGGAGCTGCTGGACAATGACCGGGCCCAGCGCCTGGCCATGGACTTCTGAAAAAATATTCCGGAACCGGTCAGGTTCCGGAATATTTTTTCAGACTATCCAAAAAGCAGCAGAGCCTTCGCTCTGCTGCTTCCGGAAAAACGCTTTACTGATTCAGGGCGGCCTGATCCACGTCGTACATATGCTGCAGCATACGCACCACCATGTTGCTGTAGCCGAACTCGTTGTCGTACCAGGCGATGAGCTTCACGAAGTCGTGGTCCAGCATGATGCCGGCCTTCTCATCGAACACGCAGGGGCAGGGATCGGCGATCAGGTCCGTGGACACCACCTGGTCGGTGGTGTAGCCGATGATGTCCTTCATATACGTCTCGGAGGCGTGGCGAACGGCGTAGCAGATCTCGGCATAGGTGGTGGTCCGGGACAGGCGGGCGGTCAGGTCCACCACGGACACGTCGGCGGTGGGGACCCGGAAGGCCATGCCGGTCATCTTGCCCTTCAGGCTGGGGATCACCCGGCCCACGGCCTTGGCCGCGCCGGTGGAGGTGGGGATGATGTTGTTGAGGATGGAGCGGCCGGTGCGCCAGTCGCTGCCGCCCCGGGAGTCCACGGCCTTCTGCTTGGCAGTGGAGGCGTGGATGGTGGACATCAGGCTCTGCTCGATGCCGAACTCCTGGTGGATGACCTTGGCCAGAGGGGCCAGGCAGTTGGTGGTGCAGCTGGCGTTGGAGACGACCATCATGTCCGGCTGATACAGCTCGCTGTTGACGCCGTATACAAAGGTGGGAGTGACCTCGTCCTTGGCGGGAGCGGTCAGCAGAACCTTCTTGGCGCCGCCCTTGAAGTGGCGGGAGGCCTTCTCCGTGGTGTTGTTGGCGCCGGTGGACTCGATGATGTACTCCGCGCCGCACTCACTCCAGGGGATCATGGCCGCGTCAGACTGGCTGAACACCCGGATCTTGTGGCCGTTGACCACCAGGTCGCCGCCCTCATGCTCCACGGTGCCGTTGAACCGGCGGAACACGGAGTCGTATTTCAGCAGATAGACCATATAATCCACGTCTGCTTTCCGCAGGTTGATGCCGCAGACCTCATACTTATCGGGCTGCTCCGCCAGAATGCGCAGGACCACCCGGCCGATGCGGCCGAAACCATTGATACCGATCTTGATAGCCATAATTTGTTCCCTTTCTATATCCGCCCCCAGGGGGCGGTCTTTTTGTTCCGTTTATATTATACCAAATGGGCCCGGTTCATGTCTCCCATTTTTGTGCAAAATGGTGCACAAGATTCCAGGGAACTTTTCGTGACTTTTGAACATCCGGAACAAAAAAATCAAAAATATCCGCCAAATATTCCATACATTTGAAACCTTTTTGACAAGTTTTGCAGCAAAAAACCGGGGGCGCAGACGCACCCCCGGAGAACTGGCGAAAAGGGTCCGTTATGGCAAGCCGCCCGGCGGCTGCCGGGCGGCTTTTGGATCAATGTTACAGATTTTCCATGGCGGCGTTGACAAAGTCCTCGCAGCTGCGCATGGCCAGGATGGTTTTCTCCATCAGCTCCTCCAGGGTCCAGCCCAGGCGGTCGGCCCCCTGCTGGATCACGTCCCGGGAGCACCCGGCGGCGAACTTCTTGTCCTTGTACTTCTTTTTCAGGCTCTTGACCTCCATGTCCTGGCAGCTCCTGCTGGGACGCATCAGAGCCGCGGCCCCGATGAGGCCGGTCAGCTCGTCGGCGGCGAACAGGACCTTCTCCATCAGATGGGTGGGCTCCACATCGCAGCAGATGCCATAGCCATGGCTGCACACGGCGTGGATCAGGTCGTCGCCGCAGCCCGCCTCCCGCAGCAGCTCCGGCGCTTTCTGACAGTGCTGCTCCGGCCACTGCTCAAAGTCGATGTCGTGCAGCAGGCCCACCGTGGCCCAGAAGTCCGCCTCCTCGCCATAGCCCAGCTCCCGGGCATACCAGCGCATGACTCCCTCCACCGTCAGGGCATGCTGAAGGTGGAAAGGCTCCTGATTATACTTCCGCAGCGCCGCCAGCGCCGCCTCCCGGGTGATGCATTCTCTCATGCGTGCACATACTCCTTTGTATCGGGATGATTTGCCTGAATTGTAGCAGTGTTTCCCTTAAAATGCAAGAATATTCTGCTCCAGCAGGCCTAACAGCTGCCGGGCGTGGCAGTCCTCCTCCCGGCTCAGCTCCCGGAACAGCCCCGCCAGGCACGGGTCCCCCACGCTTTGGGCGGCCTGATCGTATTGCCGGGCGGCGCAGACCTCCTGGTGATACCGCTGCCGCAGCAGCTGCCGCCAGGGCAGCGTCTCCCCCGGCCCCGACGCCAGGGCCGGGCGATAGCACTGGCCGCAGGCCAGGTAATACACCGCCAGCAGCCGCCGGGCGTGGGCTCCCTCCCGGTCGGCCATCCGCTGCATCATCCGCCGGGCGGCGGGATTGGGCGCCCGCCGGGCGGCCTCCAGATAGGCCCGCCGGTCCCCCAGCTCCCCCTCGATCATCTCCTGCAGGCCCTTCAGATCCGGGGCCGGGGCTGCCGGACAGCCCGCTTCCTCCCGCTCCTCCGGATATGGGTCCAGCTCCGGCGACACCCGCCGCCATACCCGGCGGCAGCTTTCGTAATCCAGGGCATTCCGGTCCGTCTGATCCATGTGATCCCCTCCTTCTCCCCCATTCTATGCCGGCGGGAGAAAAAGGGTTCCGTCCTCACATCACGCCCATGGCCCGCAGGCCGGCGGCGAAGCAGAAGATGGTGACCATGGACAGGGCCGAGCTCCAGGCCACCACCTGCTGGGCCAGCTGCTCGTCTCCGCCCATCTCCTGGACCATCACCGCGCTGGTCACCGCCACCGGCGAGCAGAAGATGGCCACCATCGTGGGCATTTCCTCCGCCGTGATGCCCAGCGGATCCCGCAGCAGCACCGCCAGGGTCAGCACGATCCCCGGCACCACCACCAGGCGCATGGCCACCGCCGCCGTGATCTTTTTCCACAGGCCCTGCACCGCGTCGAACCGCAGCCGGGCCCCCAGGATCACCAGCACCAGCGGCGAGGCCGCCCGGGACAGGTCGCCGCACACCTTATAGACGGAGGGCAGGGTCTGCGGCAGGTCGAACACCGACGGCGCCATCTGCCGCAGCAGCACCGCCGCAAAGCCCGCCAGAGCGCCCAGAATCAGGGGGTTCTGGAAAATGCGGCGCAGCTCGTCCCGCCAGGACAGGTGCTTTTCGCTGCTGTAGGCCGTCAGCACCAGCACCGCCAGCACGTTGAACACCGGCACGCACGCGGAGGTCACCAGGGAGGCGAAGATCAGCGCCTCCTCCCCGCCCAGGGCGCTGGCCAGGGGAATGCCCATAATTACCTGGTTGGCCCGGAAGGTGGCCTGGGCGATGACCGCCCGCTGGCCCCGGTCCCGGGCAAACAGCGGGGCCGCCGCCACACCCAGGCCCGCAGCCCCCAGGATGCACGCCACGATGAAGCCCAGCAGCCGCCAGTTCAGCACCGACAGATCCTCGATGGCGTATACGTTCAGAAACAGCTGCACCGGCAGCAGCACATGAAAGCAGAAGCCGTTGAGCTGGCGATAAAAATCGTCGCTCCACCGGCCCGCCCGCCGCAGGCCGCAGCCCAGCGCCATCATCAGCAGCAATGGCATAATGGCCCGCCCGGCGTACAAAAAGATATCCAGCATGGTGTTCTCCTCGGTAAAATCTTCTCCGCTTCCCGTTGACACAGGCGGAGAATCTGATATAATAGACGTGAAAGGGCGCTGCGACAAGCGGTCAGCCCTGTAAGTGAATTAAGCTTCTAAAAAAGAAACCGTCACTTGGCAGAGTGGCGGTTTCTGCGTTCTGCGTTAGTATAGCATGCGGCATTTTGGATTGCAACTTGCAAAATATCGCCCCAGGGTTTACACTGTACCCAAACCCAACGCAAAGGAGAATACCGTATGTTTCAGGGATACAGCCAGGAAACCGTGGATTTTATGTGGGGCATCCGCTTCAACAATGAGCGCGGCTGGTTCCTGGCCCACAAGGACGACTATCAGCAGCACCTGCTGGCCCCCACCCGGGAGCTGGGCCAGGCGGTGTACGAGGGGCTGTCGGCGGCCCTGCCCCAGGAGCCGCTGATCCTGAAGGTCAGCCGCATTTACCGGGACGCCCGGCGGCTCCACGGTCAGGGGCCCTACAAGGACCATCTGTGGTTCTGCGTCCGCACCGGGGACCAGGACTGGACCGGCCGCCCCACCTTCTATTTTGAGATCGCCCCGGACTACTACAGCTACGGCATGGGCTTCTGGGCCGCCTCCGCCGCCCTGATAACCCGCTATCGCCAGCAGATCGACCGGGACCCCAGGCCCCTGGAGAAGCTGGTGCGGGCGTTTAACCGCCAGGAGGTGTTTCAGCTGAACGGCCCGGACTATGTCCGCAGCAAGGGCCAGGTCAGCGACCTGCTGCGCCCCTGGTATCAGAAGAAGTCCCTGACCCTGTCCCACGAGGTCCCCCTGGACGAGAGCCTCTATTCCCCGGACTTCGCCTCCCGGGTCACGGAGGACCTGAAGACCCTTCTGCCCTTCTATCGTTACTTTGCCGCCCTCTGCGCGGCGGCGGAATAAGCCGCCGTCCCATCACCATAGGCGCTTTTCGGGAATCGTGCAGAGCAGGGCGGAAAAAATCGCGGTTTTCCTCTTGAAATCCCGGCGGGATTGTGGTAGTATAATGCGTACTATGAGAAAAGTGCCCCCAGAGGGCTGAAATTTTGGAGGGAGTTCCGTTATGAACGCTGTTTTGATTGTTATCACCGTGGTCCAGCTGCTGGTGGCGCTGGCCCTGATCCTCATCGTCCTGTTCCAGTCCGGCAAGAGCCAGGGCCTGTCCGGGGCCATCGGCGGCATCGCCGATTCCTATATGAGCCGCTCCAAGGCCAAGAGCATGGACGCCAAGCTGGCCCGGGGCACCAAGTGGGTGGCCGCCGTGTTCGTGGTGCTGACCCTGGTGCTGGACTGCATGGTCGCCGCAGGCATCAAGTAAATCGCGAAAATCTCCGGGGGACGCAGCCGCGTCCCCCGATTTTTGTATGCAGGAGAAGCGTATGGAGTATCTGACTTTTTCCGCCCCCGGCCGGGTGGAGCTGGGGGGTAACCACACGGACCATCAGCACGGCTGCGTGCTGGCGGCGGCCATTGACCGCACCGCCCGGGCACGGGTGCGGCCCACCGGAGAGGGCGTGGTCCGGGTGTTCTCCCGGGGGTATGCGCCGGTGGAGCTGGCCCCGGATGACCTGTCCCCCCGGCAGGAGGAGCGGAACACCACCGCCGCCCTGGTCCGGGGCATGGCCGCCGCCTTTGCCCGGCGGGGCATCCTCTGGCAGGGCTTCGACGCATGGGTGGAGTCCGACGTGCTGCCGGGCTCCGGCCTCTCCAGCAGCGCCGCCTTTGAGGTGCTGCTGGGCCGCATAGGCAATGCCCTGTTCGCCGGGAACAGCCTGACCGCCCCGGACATCGCCCGGATGGGCCAGTGGGCGGAGAACGTGTACTTCGGCAAGCCCTGCGGCCTGATGGATCAGCTGGCCAGCAGCACCGGCGGGCTGGTGTTCATGGACTTCCGGGACCCCGCCGCCCCGCTGGTGCGGCGGCTGGACGCCGCCCTGCCCGGGTACGCCCTGTGCGTGGTGGACAGCGGCGCGGACCACGCGGGACTCACCGATGCATACGCCGCCATCCCCCGGGAGCTGGGGGCCGTGTGCCGCCTGTTCGGAGCGGAGGTCCTGCGCCAGGTGGAGGAGGCGGAATTTTACCGCCGCCTGCCGGAGGCCCGCCGGGCCGCCGGGGACCGGGCGGTGCTGCGGGCCATCCATGTGTTCGACGAGAACCGCCGGGTGCTGGGCCAGGTGCAGGCCCTGGAAAACGGCGACACGGAGGGCTTCCTGGCCCTGGTCAACGACTCCGGCCGCTCCTCCTGGGAATATTTGCAGAACATCGCCCCGGAGGGGGCCGCCGGGTATCAGGAGCTGGCCGTGACCCTGGCCCTGTGCCGCCGCCTGCTGCGGGGCCGGGGAGCCGTCCGGGTACACGGCGGCGGCTTCGCCGGAACGGCCCTGTGCATGGTGCCGGAGGAGGATTATCCCGCCTTCCGGGCGGAGCTGGAGGCCCTCCTGGCCCCGGACTGCTGCCACCGGCTGCAAATCGTATAGATCGTATAAAAATCGCCCCTGTATGCCTTTGGCATACAGGGGCGAAGCGTTATTCGTCGTCCGACTCCTCCGAATGGGAGGAATCTCCTTTTTTCAGATGGGAGACGATGATGCCGGTGCAGCACAGTATAAGCACCGCCAGCACCAGCGTGCAATACAGAACAGGGCCATACATCAAATCGGTTGACATAAGGCCAAAGCCCAAAAAGCCAAGCGTGGAACCCAAAAAGAGCAAGAGAACCACCGCAGCACCCAGCAGAATCAGTTTGGTTATAAGCTTCATATTTTGACTCCTCACTTTCTACTAAACGCACAATTTGCAGCTTTTCATCCGGACACTGTGTCGGTATATTACCATATTCAAAACGAAACGTCAACATGATATTGTGAAATCGCCCGTGTATAAAAGCTCGCAATTTGCGCACTTGCACATGCGCCGCTGCCACCGGCAGCAAATCGTATAGATCGTATAAAAATCGCCCCTGCCGCTGCGGCAGGGGCGAAGCGTTATTCGTCGTCCTGGATCATCAGCTGCACGGCGCTGTGCAGGTTGCGGATCTCCACCCGGGGGGCGGAGGGGGCGTATTCGCCGTCCAGGGACCAGGGGATGTCCTCCCGGGTGGTGACGGTGACGCTGCGGACGTGGCGGAAGATCACCCCGGGATAGTCATAGTCCATGCGGTTCAGGGCTGTGATGAGGTTTTGCAGGTCCAGGGCGGTTTTGGGCATCCGCAGCAGGATCAGCTCGAACATGCCGTCGTCCATGTGCACCCGCTTGGGGTCCAGCTTCACCAGGCCCCCCAGGGAGGTGGAGTTGCACACCGCGCCGAAGATGAAGTCCCCGTCGAAGGACTCGCCGTCGGCCTCCACCCCGCAGCGATAGGGCCGCAGGGAGTCCAGATTCTTGATGCCCTCCAGAATGTACGCAAAGTGACCCAGGGCGTTCTTCGTCTCCTGGGACGCGGAGTAGGACGCCTTGGTAAAGGCCCCGAAGGAGGCCACATAGGAGAAATACCGATCGTTGTGGGCCCCCAGGTCCAGGGGATGGGGGGTGCCCTCCACCACCGCCCGGGCCGCCTGCTGCACGGAGGAGGGGATCCGCAGGCTGGCGGCAAAGTCGTTGGTGCTGCCGTTGGGCAGATAGCCCACCGGCGGGCGGTTTTCCAGCTGCATCAGGCCCGACAGCGTCTCGTTGAGGGTGCCGTCTCCTCCGGCGCACACCACCAGGTCATAGCCCCCGCCCCATTGGGCGGCGAAGCGGGCGGCGTCCCCGGCGGCCTGGGTCAGCATCACCCGCACCAGATACCCGGCCCGGCCAAAGGTGGCCACGGCGTCAAACAGAGGGGCGGAGGACTTGGTCTTGCCCGCCCGGGGATTGACAATGAACAACAGGGTCTTATCCATGAACAGTCTCCTTTACCATCGTCGCCTTTGATAATAGTCTTAATATTATACCGCTTTTCCCGGCGGATTGCAAGCATTTGACACCGGCTGCGGGTCAGGGGCAGAAAGTGGTTATGAATGGATTGCATTTTTCGGAAGAATCTGTTAAAATTATCATTTTGTGAGGGGATTTTTCCCCAAAGGAGGAACTGTTCCATGCTGGAGCTGCAAAACATCTGCTATCGCGTGTCCACTCCCGAGGGGGAGCTGGACATTCTCAGGGACATCAGCATCACCATTCCGGACCAGCGGCTGATGGTTTTCACCGGCCCCAACGGCGGCGGAAAAACCACCCTGGCCAAGATCATCATGGGCCTGGTCCAGCCCACCTCCGGCCGCATTCTGTATAACGGCCGGGACGTCACCCCGCTGTCCATCACCGAACGGGCAAGGCTGGGCATCAGCTACGGCTTTCAGCAGCCGCCCCGGTTCAAGGGGATCACGGTCCACGATCTGCTGCGGCTGGCGGCGGGGCGGGACAAGCTCACCAAGGACCAGTGCTGCGCCTATCTGACCAAGGTGGGCCTGTGCGCCAACGACTATCTGGACCGGGAGGTGGACGTGTCCCTTTCCGGCGGCGAGGTCAAGCGCATCGAGATCGCCACCATTCTGGCCCGCCGGGGCAGTCTGATGATCTTCGACGAGCCGGAGGCGGGCATCGACCTGTGGTCCTTCGCCCGGCTGACGGAGACCTTTGAACAGATCCACCGGGAGCATCAGGCCGCCATGATCATCATCTCCCACCAGGAGCGGATCATCCAGCTGGCCGACGAGATCGCCGTGATCGCCGGGGGACGCATCGCCCACCGGGGCACCACGGAGGAAATTCTGCCGCTGATCCTGGCGGACACCCTGGGCGGATGCCCGGTGCTGAATCGAGAGGAGGCCCGTTCATGATCACCGAGATCGACGCAAAGCTGCTGGAAAAAATCGCCGACCTGACCGGAAAGCCCGCCGGGGCCTTCAACATCCGCAAGGACATGGGCTGCGAGGCCCGGCAGTCCACGGAGCACATCGCCATCGACCCCCGGGCCGACGGCAAGCCCGGCATCGACATCCATTTCAAGGCCGGTACCAAGGGCGAGACCTGTCACATCCCCGTCATCATCAGCCAGACGGGCATGAGCGACATGGTGTATAACGACTTCTATGTGGCCGACGACTGCGACGTGAACATCGTGGCCGGGTGCGGCATCCACAACTCCGGCTGCGACGAAAGCCGCCACGACGGCATCCACACCTTCCACATCGGCAGAAACTGCCGGGTCCACTACACCGAGAAGCATTACGGCGAGGACGCCCAGGGCGAGACCGGCAAAAACGTGATGAATCCCCAGACCATCGTGTACCTGGGGGAGAACTCCACCATGCAGATGGACACCGTCCAGATCCGGGGCATCGACTCCACCCTGCGGGACACCCGGTTTTACTGCGAGGCGGGCAGCGAGGTGGTGGTCACGGAGCGCCTGCTGACCCACGGGGACCAGACGGCGGAGAGCGACATGACCATTGAGCTCAACGGCAGGGACGCCCGGGGCCGGGTGATCTCCCGCTCCGTGGCCCAGGACAGCTCCCGCCAGGTGTTCCGCCCGGTGATGGTGGGCAACAGCCAGTGCTTCGGCCATGTGCAGTGCGACTCCATCATCATGGGCGCCGCCCACATCCAGTCCGTTCCGGCCATCACCGCCAACTGTCCCGACGCCCAGCTGATCCACGAGGCCGCCATCGGCAAGATCGCCGGGGACCAGCTGCTGAAGCTGGAGACCCTGGGCCTGACCCCCGAGGAGGCCGAGGAGACCATCCTCAAGGGCTTCCTGGCGTAAAATACGCAGCAAAAACCCGCGTATCCATTGCGGATACGCGGGTTTTGGTTTGGTGCCCCGTCGGGGATTCGAACCCCGGACACCCTGCTTAAAAGGCAGGTGCTCTACCGACTGAGCTAACGGAGCGTGGCACATATGAAAAAAGGATGGGGCCATCCGGAAAGGCGTGGCAGGGATGGCTGGACTCGAACCAGCGGATGAGGGAGTCAAAGTCCCTTGCCTTACCACTTGGCTACACCCCTGTGTGGAAAAAGAATCAGGGATTGGGATCGCTCCCAATCCCTGATATTCAGTGGGGTGGGTAAAGGGACTCGAACCCTCGACACCCGGAACCACAATCCGGTGCTCTAACCAACTGAGCTACACCCACCACATATACATCCGTCTGGGATCGCGCTGACATCCCGCAAAGGGGAAAATGGCACGCCAGAAGGGACTCGAACCCCTGGCCTACTGCTTAGAAGGCAGTTGCTCTATCCAACTGAGCTACTGGCGCATAAAAAAGTGGAGCGGGTGACGGGAATCGAACCCGCATCCCCAGCTTGGAAGGCTGGTGCCCTGGCCATTGTGCTACACCCGCATGCGCCCTCCGCGAAATCGTCAGCTTTGTCATATTACCATATACTGCTTGGTTCTGTCAAGAGAAAAATTGAAATTTTCCACCCTCAGAAAATCCCAGGAAAAATCCTCGAACATCTGTTGCAAACCCGGATTTTCTGTGATATAATCAAAAAAAGTACCCGGTAAAGGAGCGGACATCATGGCCCAGCTGACCAAAATGCAGCAGAAAATCTATGACTACATCGTCCAGGCCATCCAGGACCAGGGGTATCCCCCCTCGGTGCGGGAGATCGGCGAGGCCGTGGGGCTGAAGTCCCCCTCCACGGTGCACTTTCACCTGAAGCACCTGGAGGAGCTGGGCGTTATCGGCAAGCAGGCCGGAAAGGGCCGGGCCCTGACCCTGACGGAGGCGCCCCAGGAGAACCAGGTGCCCATTGTGGGCAATGTGGCCGCCGGGTCCCCCATTCTGGCCCAGGAGTGCATCGAGGATTACCTGACCTTCGACACCGGCGGCCGGGACGGGGAGTATTTCGCCCTGCGGGTCCGGGGCGAGTCCATGATCAATGCAGGCATCCTGCCGGACGACCTGGTGGTGGTGCACCAGCAGCCCGCCGCCAACAACGGCGAGATCGTGGTGGCCCTGCTGGGGGACGAGGCCACGGTGAAGCGCCTGAAGCGCCAGGGGAGAGAGGTCTGGCTTCTGCCGGAAAACCCGGCCTATCAGCCCATCGACGGGCGGGAGGCCCGGATCCTGGGCAAGGTGGCCGCCGTGATCCGCCGGTATTGACACGCCGGGCCCAAGCCGCTATAATAATAGCCAATCGAACAGCGCGACGATCGGAAAGAGTATGCCGCGCAGCTCCGGCAAGAGAGGGACGGCCACCGGCTGCAAGCCGTCCTGCGGGGTGCGGCAGAAGGTGCGTCCGGGAGCGCGCGGGATGTGGAAGCCCGCCGCATGGCCTGCGTCAAAGGCCCTCAAGCGACAAACGAGAGTGGAACCGCGAGACATCGCCTCTCATGCCCCTGGGCATGGGAGGCTTTTTGTTTGCCATCGAAAACTGACGATTGAAGGAGAACACACCATGTATCTGTATAATTCCGCCACCCATCGGAAAGAGGAGTTCAAGACCCACACCCCCGGCCATGTGGAGATGTACACCTGCGGCCCCACGGTGTATCACTTTGCCCACATCGGCAACCTCCGCAGCTATATCATGGAGGACGTGCTGGAGAAATACCTGCGCTACGCCGGATACAGCGTCAACCGGGTCATGAACATCACCGACGTGGGCCACCTGACCTCCGACGCCGACCAGGGCGAGGACAAGATGCTCAAGGGCGCCCGGCGGGAGCACAAAACCGTCATGGAGATCGCCCAGTATTACACCGACGCCTTTTTCGAGGACTGCCGCAAGCTGAACATCAAGCGCCCCGACGTGGTCCAGCCCGCCACCGGCCTGATTGACGACTATATCAGGATCATCACCCGCCTGCTGGACACCGGCTATGCCTATGTGGCCGGGGGCAACGTGTATTTCGACACCAGCAAGCTGGAGCGGTACTATATCTTCAACGACCACAACGAGGAGGACCTGGCCGTGGGCGTCCGGGAGGGCGTGGAGGAGGACACCAACAAGCGCAACCGCAACGACTTCGTGCTGTGGTTTACCAAGTCCAAGTTCGAGGATCAGGCTCTGAAATGGGACTCCCCCTGGGGCGTAGGCTATCCCGGCTGGCACATTGAATGCTCCGGCATTTCCATGAAGTATAACGGCGAATATCTGGACCTGCACTGCGGCGGCGTGGACAACGCTTTCCCCCACCATACCAACGAGATCGCCCAGTCAGAGAGCTATCTGGGCCATCCCTGGTGCCCCCAGTGGTGCCATGTGGCCCACCTGAACACCGAGGGCGGCAAAATGTCCAAGTCCAAGGGCGAGTTTTTAACCGTGTCCCTGCTGGAGCAGAAGGGGTATGATCCCCTGGCCTATCGCTTCTTCTGCCTGCAAAGCCACTATCGCAAGAGCCTGGTGTTCACCTGGGAGAATCTGGACAACGCCGTGGCGGCCTATAACAAGCTGCTGGCCAAAATCGCCGCCCTGACCCCCGGCAAGGGAGACGTGGACCCGGCGGCTCTGGAGGAGCTGAAGGCCCGCTTCACCAAGGCCATGGACAACGACCTGAACACCTCCATGGCGGTGACGGTGCTCTATGACGTGCTGAAGGCCAGGACCACCGACGCCACCAAGCTGGCGGCTCTGGACAGCTTCGACCAGGTGCTGGGCCTGAAGCTGACGGAGAAGGCGGCGTCCCTGCGCAAGACCCAGGCGGCGGCTCCCGCCGCCGGCGGCTTCACCGTGGTCTGCGAGGACGGCGGCCAGGATCCCCAGGTGGAGGCCCTGATCCGGGCCCGGGCCGACGCCAAGAAGGCCAAAAACTTCGCCGAGGCCGACCGTATCCGCGATGAGCTGAAGGCCCAGGGCGTGGAGATCACCGACGTCCCCGGCGGCGTCCGCTGGAAGCGGGCATAAGTCCCCAATAAGCAGCAAGCCCGCCGCGCATTTTTCCTCCGTACCATTGCGCATCCGGGCCGCATGGGGTATAATAAAACGTCAAATCTCTGAAAGAAAAAGGGGAGATCCATATGCAGGCAATCATACTGGCAGCAGGCATGGGCAAGCGGCTGAAGGAGCTGACCCAGGACCGGACCAAGTGCATGGTGCAGGTCAACGGGGTGGCCCTGATCGACCGGATGCTCCATCAGATCGAAAGCCGCCATCTGTCCCGCATCGTCATCGTGGTGGGCTATGAGGGCGAAAAGCTCATGAAATATATCGACACCCTGGGCATCCGGACGCCCATTGTCTATGTCCAGAACCCCATTTACGACAAGACCAACAACATCTATTCCCTGGCCCTGGCCAAGGACTATCTGTGCCAGGACGATACCCTGCTGTTTGAGTCGGATCTGATCTTCGAGGACGCCGTCATCGACCAGCTGCTGGACGACCCCCGGGAGACCCTGGCCCTGGTGGACAAGTACGAAAGCTGGATGGACGGCACCTGCGTGAAGCTGGGGCCCGATGACAGCATCGCCTCCTTCGTCCCCAGCAAGAATTTCCGGTTTGAAGAGGCCCACGAATACTACAAGACCGTGAACATCTACAAGTTCGGCCGCCACTTCTCCCGGACCCACTATGTTCCCTTCCTGGAGGCCTATTCCAAGGCCCTGGGCAACAACGAGTATTATGAGCAGGTGCTGCGGGTCATCGCCATGCTGGATGACCCGGAGATCCGGGCCAAGCGCCTGAATGGCCAGCTGTGGTACGAGATCGATGACATCCAGGATCTGGATATCGCCTCCTCCATGTTTGCCCAGGACCCGGACTTCCGGGTCAGCCTCATGCAGGGACGTTACGGCGGCTACTGGCGCTATCCCCAGCTGCTGGACTTCTGCTATCTGGTGAACCCCTATTTCCCGCCCCAGCGGCTGATCGACGAGATCCAGGCCAATTTCACCTCCCTGCTGACCCAGTATCCCTCCGGCATGCGGGTGAACGCCCTGCTGGCGGCCAGGAACTTCGCCGTCCACCAGCAGAACATCCTGGTGGGCAACGGCGCGGCGGAGCTGATCAAGGCCCTGATGGCCCGGCTGGAGGGGGCCACCGGCTTCATCCGCCCCACCTTCGAGGAGTACCCCAACCGCTATCAGGACCGGCCCAACGTCTGCTTCACCCCGGCGGGCCCGGACTTCCGGTACACCGCTGACGACCTGATGGCCTTCTTCGGCCCCCAGGACATCGACAACCTGGTGCTCATCAACCCCGATAACCCCACCGGCAACTATATTCCCGCCCCGGACGTGCTGCGCCTGGCGGACTGGGCGCAGGAGAAGGGCATCCGCCTGATCCTGGACGAGTCCTTTGCCGACTTTGCCGACGAGGCGGACAACACCTTCATCCGCCAGGACCTGCTGGACCGGTACAGGAGGCTGTATGTGGTCAAGAGCATCTCCAAGTCCTATGGCGTCCCCGGCCTGCGGCTGGGGGTCCTGGCCTCCGGCGACCAGGACCTGATCGCCGCCCTGAAAAAGGACGTGGCCATCTGGAACATCAACTCCTTTGCCGAGTTCTATATGCAGATCGAGGAGAAGTATAAGAAGGACTATGCCCGGGCCCTGGAGCTGATCCGGGCTGAGCGGGCCCGCTTCCGCCGGGAGCTGGAGAAGCTCCCCAACCTGCGGGTGATCCCGTCCCAGGCCAACTATCTCATGGTGGAGCTGCTGGGCGGCCTGTCCGCCCGGGCCATCACCCGGGAGCTGCTGGTAAACCGCTGCATCCTGGTGAAGGACCTGTCTCCCAAGCTGGGCGGGCAGCAGTATCTCCGCCTGGCCGTCCGGGACACCCGGGACAACGACCGGCTGCTGGAGGCCCTGCGGCCCCTGTGCGGCGCATAAAAGCATACATTGCCCCCTCCGGCCGGGCCGGAGGGGGCAATTTTATGCCGCGCTTTTTCATACCACAAAAATTTTTGTCCACTTCATATGCTAATTTGTTGGAAAATTCGACTCTTTCCGGTGGACACCCCGCCCCCCGCAGTGCTATACTATTACTGAATACGACACAGTGTCTGCTTTTTATAACATATCTTGCAACGGGGTGATACGATGAAAACCATGCGTAGAGGAACGAGTATATTGCTGTGCCTGGCGCTGCTGCTGGCGGCCCTTCCGGTGATCCTGCCGGTGTTTACATCAGCCACCGCCGCCGATGACCAGGAGGAGCAGCTGCTGGGCACACTGAGCCAGCGCTTTGAAGCCAGCGGTCCGGGGGTCATTTCCTCCGGCTCCGGCGACGCAGGCGGCAAGTCCTACGGCGCGTACCAGTTCTCCAGCCGCAGCGACATTCCCCGGGCCTTCTTCCGGTGGTGCCAGTCCTCCTCCGATACATATTACCGCTCCATCGGCAACCGGCTGGCCGCCGCCTATGAGGCCGACGGGGGCTATGGCTCCAGCTTCGACGCCACCTGGCGGGCCCTGGCCAACGAGGACAGCGACGGCTTTATGCGGGTGCAGCGCAATTATGTCCGCCGCAGCTACTATGACCCCATCGTCCGGTCCATCGAGTCCGCCGTGCCGGGGTTCGACATGGATAACTACAGTATCGCCCTGCGCAACGTGTTCTGGTCCCGTGCCGTGCAGCACGGAGTGGGCGGCTCCTCGGGCTTTTCCAGCAGCGACGGCCGGGGCGGCGCCACCGGCGTCATTATGCGGGCCTTCGACGCTCTGGGCGGCTTTGCCAATCAGCCTGAGGCCCAGCTCATCGAGGCCATTTACAACGAAAGCGGCGCCGTGCGGGAGCCTCAGTCAGACTCCTACGGCGTTATGACCGGCCCCACCGCCGACAAGTACGGCGTCACCGGCAAGGTGCTGAAGTATTACGACGGCAACTCCGGTGACGTGCAGCTGGGCGTATACGCCCGCCTGCGGATCAATGAGCCCGCCAAGGCCCAGGTGATGCTGGCGGACTACGGCTTCAAGGACGCCACGGTGGGCGAGGGCGTGTATCAGCTGCGCTCCTCCGCCAACAGCAGCCTGACGGCCACCCCCAGCTCCTCGGGCCTGACCCTGAACGCTGTCACCGGCGGCAAAAATCAGCAGTTCCGCCTGGACTATCACGCCAGCGGCTACTATACCATCACCTGCCAGGAAAACGGCCTGCGGCTCACCGCCGGTAAAAACGGCGTCACCCTGGCCAAGGCGTCCACGGACAAGGGCCAGCTGTGGAAGGCCGCCGTGTATAACAGCGGCTTTTCCCTGCAAAACCGGGGCACCGGCGCCTATCTGTCCGTGTCCTCCAATGCCGCCGGCGGCCGCCTGGTGCTGTCGGAAACCGCCCTGCAATGGCAGCTGGCCCTGGCCGGGGCCGGCTGGACCCTGGACGGCGCGTCCTATCCCACGGTGAACTCCACCCTGACGGTGGGGCAGACGGGCTTCCCCTTCCGGGGCACCCTGCGCAACTCCTATAACATCCGGAGGGTGACGGTGTCCATCCTCCGCTCCAACGGCGCCAACGCCATCACTCCCGCCACCGCCTCCCCCAATGCCAAGAGCTATGACCTGTCCCGGCTGGACGACGCCGTGGCCTTCTCCCGGCTGGGAGTGGGAGGCTATACCCTGGTCATCGCGGCGGAGAACACCGCCGGGGACAACTATCGCCTGGAATCCCGGTTCTATGTCACCGACGGCTCCTATGTGGTGTCCTTCGATCCCTGCGGCGGCACCTGCTCCGAGAGCACCCGCCTGGTCTCCGCCGGTCAGAAATACGGAACCCTGCCCACCCCGGTGAAGGAGGGCTGCGCCTTTGTGGGCTGGTTCACCCAGCCGGAGGGCGGCCAGCAGATCACCGCCAACAGCACCACCGGGGCCGGCAACATCACCCTCTATGCCCACTATCAGGGGCAGTATACCTATCAGTTCCTGAACTATGACGGCTCCGTGTATGCCCAGGGGAAGCTGGCCGCCGGGCAGGCCATCCCCAAGCCCGCCGGAACCCCGGTCCGCCCCGCCGACAGCCAGTATACCTACACCTTCACCGGCTGGCAGGGCTACACCAGCGGCATGACCATCTCCGGCAACGTCACCTTCACCGCCCAGTTTGAGGCCAAGGCGGTGGAGAGCTATCCCCAGGAGATCACCACCGGGGCCTACCGCATCGCCGGCGGCTATCTGCGGGCCATCCCCGTGGGCACCACCGCCCGGCAGCTGCTGGCGGGCCTGTCCCCCAGCGACTACATCACCCTGCCGGTCCAGGGTGAGGGCCCCGTGGGCACCGGCATGGCCGTCACCTATGCCCGGGACGGCCAGACCCTCCAGACCCTGACCACCGTGGTCACCGGCGACCTCAGCGGCGACGGCCGGGTCACCATCACCGATATGGTCCGGCTGCAGGCCCATCTGCTGGGCAAAAACACCCTCACCGGCGCTGCCCTTCAGGCGGCGGACCTGAACGGCGACGGCCAGGTCACCATCACCGACATGATCCGGCTGCAGGCGTATCTGCTGGGCCGGGGCACCATCCAACCCAACTGAGCAGGAGGGCTTGACCCATGAGAAAGAGAATTTCATCCGTCCTGGCGGGCCTGCTGGCGGCGCTGCTGCTGTGGGGCCTGGCTCCGGTAACGGCGGAGGCCGCCGGGGCCAGCTTCTCCGGCTCCGGCAGCGTCCGGGCCGGTGACAGCGTCACCGTCACCTTCACCGTCAGCGGCTCCAACATCCAGGGCATCACCGCCGTGCTGCACTACGACAGCAGCGCCCTGACCCTTACCGGCACCCGCCAGCTGGTGGGCTCCAGCTGGTCTGTGGATATGAGCGGCGGCAACCTGCTGGCCTATGACCAGTCCCTGTCCAATCCCATCACCGGCAGCGCCGCTGTGCTGGCCGTCACCTTCCAGGTGAAGTCCGGCGTGGCCGCCGGGACCCGGGTCAGCGCCACCATCACCGACATCGTGGCCACCGACGGCAACAGCGACCAGTCCCTGAACGACGCGTCCTGGGCGGCCAGCGTGGCCGCGCCCCCCTCCGGCAACGCCAATCTGGCGGGCCTGTCCTGCGGGGACTATGCCCTGTCTCCGGCCTTCTCCGCCGGAACCACGGAATACAGCGTCACCGTACCCTATGACGTGTCCCGGTTGCCCCTGGATTACCGGGCCGCCGATGGCGGGGCCGATGTATCCGTCAGCGGCAACCAGCTGTCCGTGGGCGTCAACACGGTGGTGCTGACGGTCACCGCAGCCAACGGGGCCTCCCGGCGATACACCATCTCTGTCACCCGGCAGCCGGACCCCAACGTGACCCTCAGCAGCGACGCGTCCCTGTCGGAGCTGACCCCCTCCACGGGGCAGCTGTCCCCGGCCTTTTCCCCGGAAATCACGGAATACGCCGTGTATGTCCCCTATGAGACCTCCAAGATCTCCCTTTCCGCCACCGCCAAGGACAGCAAGGCCCTGGGCGTCACCCAGCCCGATGCGTCCCTGAAGGAGGGCGACAACCTGCTGACCGTCACCTGCACCGCCGAGGACGGCGCCACCCGGGACTATACGGTCCATGTGGTGCGGATGCCGGCCTTTGCTGGTACCCTGCCCCAGATCGGCCAGCCGGAGCCGGAGGATCCCTCTCCGGAGGAGCCCCAGACCCAGACCGGCCCCTTCCGGGCCCTGTGGACGGCCCTGTGCGCCCCGGTGGACCTGCCCCTGAACCGCTGGCTCCCCATGTACGCCATTCTGGCCGCCGGTCTGGTGATTCTGCTGGTGCTGCTGTTCTTTATCGGCCGGGCCGTGGGCATTGCCCGCAGCCGCCGCCGTCTGCCGGACCATCCGGCCCAGATGGAGCCGCCCCAGTCCCCGGCGGAGCCGGAATCTGTACCGGAAACGCCGGAGTCTGTGCCGGAACCTGTACCGGAGCCGGAGGAAGCCCCCGCCGCTTCGGAGGAGACGCCGGTTCCCCCGGTGATCGTGCCGGAAAGCGTCCCGGCGGAGGAAGCCCCCGCCCCGGAGGCTGTCACGCCGCCGGAGGAGGATGCCCCGGCTGAGGAGCCGGAGGCCCCGGTAAGCGAGGAAGTCCCGGCTGAACCGGAGCCTGTGCCGGAACCGGAACCCACTCCCCAAACGCCGGAGGAAGCCCCGGAGGAGCCGGAGGACAAGCCCCAGACCCTGGATCGCGACAGCCTGGACGCCCTGCTGGAGGAGATCCGCAATATGGAGCCCTGATTTGAGACAGTCAAAGAGGCCCCCGTTTTCGCTCAGCGAAAACGGGGGCCTCTTTCACGATTATGCAAATTCCATGGGCGTCCGGGTGCAGACCTCCCGGATCTTGGCCTGCAGGCGCTTCAGGTCCTGGAAGGTCTCCGGCTTCTTGCCCGGGTCCCGCAGCAGGGCCGCCGGGTGATACAGGGCCGTCATCCACATGCCGTTTTTCTCAAAAAACTGCCCGTGTTCCTGGGTGATCTTAAAATCCGGCTTGATGATCTCCGCCGCGCTGATGCGTCCCAGGCACACCAGGATCTTCGGCTGCATCAACTCCAGCTGCCGCCGCAGAAATCCGGCGCAGGCGTCCTTTTCGGTGTTCAGAGGGTCCCGGTTTTTGGGCGGGCGGCACTTGACGCTGTTGGTGATGTAGATTTCCTGCCGCCGCAGGCCGATCATGGCCAGCATATCGTCCAGCAGCTTCCCGGCGGCTCCCACAAAGGGCTCGCCCTGCTGGTCCTCGCTGGCCCCGGGGGCCTCGCCCACCAGCAGCACCTCCGCCGTGGGGGACCCCACCCCGAACACCACGTTGGTCCGGGTATCCGCCAGGCCGCAGGCCCGGCAGCTCATGCACTGCTGCCGCAGCTGCTCCCACTGGTCCATATCTTTCCTCCCTTTCCCCGCCTTTGCCCGGGTATCGCGGCAGCTCTCCCGGGGCAGAATGAGGGGGAAGGGAGGCGTCGCCGTGTACTGGCTGTGGCTGTTTTGTCTGTATAGCTTTCTGGGATATCTGCTGGAAAAAATCTTCGCCGCCGTCACCGGGGCCCGGCATCAGGTGCGCAAGTGCTTTCTCCTGCTGCCCCTGTGCCCGGTGTACGGCCTGGCCATGCTGGCGGTGCTGCACCTGCCCGCCGACCTGACCCGGGGCTTCCTCCGCCTGGCCTTTTACGGCGGCCTCACGGCCACCGCCGTGGAATACGCCGTGCACTTCCTCTATGACAAGCTGCTGGGGGTCATGTTCTGGGACTATTCCGGCACCCACATGGACCTGAATCGCCGGGTCTGCGTGCCCTTTGCGGTGATATGGGGTCCGTTGACGGCCTTCGCCCTCCGGCAGGTGCAGCCCCTGCTGCACCCCATCGCCCTGCACGCCCCCGCCGGGGCGGGACTGGCCCTGCTGCTGGTGCTGACGGCGGACAGCTTCTTCACCGTCCGCCTGCTGCGCCGGACCCACAACGTGGACCTGCTGGGCCTGCCCAACCTGCTGGCGTCTCTGCGTTAGCCCAGCACCCGGTCCAGCCAGGCCCCGATGTCGCCGTACACCGTATCCCGCATGGCGGCCTCATTGAGAATTTCATGCCGCAGGCCGGGATACAGCTTCAGGGTCACGTCCCTGACCCCCGCCCGCTTGAAGGCGTCGCGGGTCCGCCGGACACCGGCTCCCATATCGCCCACCGGATCGTCCTGCCCGGCGATCAGCAGGATGGGCGCGTCCTTGTCCATTTTGTCGATATTCCGGGGCGTCTGGTTGAACCGCAGACCCCGCAGCATCTGGCGGAACAGGCCCACCGTGGCGTCCGCGCCGCACAGGGGGTCCGCCATATACCGGTCCACGTTGTCCGTGTCGGCGGACAGCCAGTCGTTGGGGGTCCGGGGCTTGTCGCCGAAGGCCTTGTTATAGGCCCCAAAGGCCATATTCGTCACCATCTTGCTGACGGCGTCCGGCCCCTTGAGCCCGGACAGAATTCCCGCCAGCAGCAGGCCGCCCCGGATGGTCATCTCCGGCTGCCAGCCGGTGCCCATGATGATGGCGGCGTCCACCGTGCCGGGATAGCGGATCAGGTACGACCGGGACAGGAACGACCCCATGCTGTGGCCCATCAGCAGGATGGGCAGATCCGGATACTGCTCCCGCAGCCGGTCATGGAGCAGGTGGATGTCGTCCACCACCGTCTCCCAGGTGGCTCCATCGCCGAAATACACCGGCGTGCCGCCCTCCGGCAGGGACTTGCCGTGGCCCAGATGGTCGTGTCCCGCCACCAGGATGCCCCGATCATTGAGATACCGGGCAAAATCGTCATACCGCAGGATGTGCTCCGCCACGCCGTGGGCGATCTGCAGCACCGCCCGAGGCTTACGATCCGCCGGGGTCCACTGTGCCCCGTGAAGTTGGGTGTGGCCGTCGCTGGAAAGAAAGGTAAATTCCTGGAAATCCGTCATGGTAATCCTGTCCTTTCTGTGTTATAATACCCTATATTAGCATACTCTGAAACAAAAAGAAAGAGGAGACTTCTATGGGAACCTATATTCTGGCGCTGGACCAGGGGACCACCAGCTCCCGGGCCATCGTGTTTGACCGCCGGGGCGACATTGTGTCCAAGGCCCAGTTTCCCTTCCGCCAGCTCTATCCCCAGCCCGGCTGGGTAGAGCATGACCCCATGGAGATCTGGGAGACGGAGCGCCGTGCGGCGGCCCAGGCCGCAGCCGGGCTGGAGGGGGAGGTGGCCGGCATCGGCGTCACCAACCAGCGGGAGACCACCATCCTCTGGGACAAGACCACCGGCCGGCCGGTATACAACGCCATCGTCTGGCAGTGCCGCCGGACGGCGGAGTTCTGCGAGGAGCTGAAGCGCCGGGGGCTGGAGGAGCGCATCCAGTCCGCCACGGGCCTGCTGATCGACGCCTACTTCTCCGCCACCAAGATCCGCTGGGTGCTGGACAACGTCCCCGGCGCCCGGGAAAAGGCGGACCGGGGAGAGCTGCTGTTCGGCACGGTGGAGACGTGGCTCATCTGGCAGCTGACCGGCTCCCATGTGACGGACTATTCCAACGCCTCCCGGACCATGCTCTTTGATATCCACCGCCTGTGCTGGGACGCGGAGCTGTGCGAGCTGCTGGAGATACCCATGTCTATTCTGCCCCTTCCCGTGGCCAATAGTCAGGTATACGGCCTGGTGAAAAAAGGCATCCCGGGCCTGGAAAAGCTGGCGGGGGTACCGGTGTGCGGCGCGGCAGGGGACCAGCAGGCCGCCCTGTTCGGCCAGACCTGCTTCCGCCCCGGCGAGGCCAAGAATACATACGGTACCGGCTGCTTCACCCTGATGAACGTGGGCGAAAAGCCCGTCCGCAGCCGGGCGGGGCTGGTGACGTCCGTGGCCTGGCAGGTGGAGGGCCGCACGGCCTACGCCCTGGAGGGCAGCGTTTTCAACGGCGGCAGCACCATCCAGTGGCTGCGGGACGAGCTGCACCTGATCGACTCCGCCCCGGAGTGCGACCGCCTGGCGGAGTCCGTGGAGGACTCCGGCGGCGTGGTGGTGGTCCCGGCCTTCACCGGCCTGGGGGCGCCCTATTGGGATATGTACGCCCGGGGGGCCATTCTGGGCGTCACCCGGGGCACGGGCCGGGCCCACATCGCCCGGGCGGTGCTGGAGTGCATCGCCTATCAGGTGACGGACCTGATGCTGGCCATGCGGCAGGACGCCGGGTGCGACATCACCGCCCTGCGGGTGGACGGCGGGGCCAGCGTATCGGATATCCTCATGCAGCTGCAGGCGGATCTGCTGCGCATCCCCGTGGACCGGCCCCGGATGGTGGAGACCACCGCCTTCGGCGCGGCGGCCCTGGCGGGCCTCAGCTGCGGCGTGTGGAGCGATCTGGAGGAGCTGACCCGTCTGCGCCGGAGCCAGCGGGTGTTTGAACCCCTGCGGCCCCAGGCGGACTGCGACCGGGACTATCGCCTGTGGAAGCGCGCCGTGTCCCGCGCCTCCGACTGGATCGAGCATTGACAAAACCGCCCACCCTGGTGTATAATGGCCCTAATTAAGAATTTCAGAATCTGAAAGGAGATCATTGCTATGGCATTTTTTGATGAACTGACCAAGAAGGCCCAGCTGGTGGCCGGTGCGGCTGCCGAAAAGGCCAAGGATCTGGCGGAGACCGCCACCGAGAAGGCCAAGGCTGCCACCGACGCCGCCAAGATGAACATGGAAATTCTCTCCGAGCAGCGGGAGATCGAGAAGAACTATCGGGCCATCGGCGAGTGGTTCGTCTCCGAGTTTCAGGGTGAGCTGCCCGACGCCGTGAAGGACGTTGTGGCCGCCGTCAACGCCTCCAAGGAGAAGATCGCCCAGCTGGAGGCCGCCAAGCGCAAGGAGGAAACCCAGGACGAGGAGCCCCAGGAGGAGTCCGGCGACGCCAAGACCTGCTCCGTCTGCGGCACTGTGTCCGACAGCAACTTCTGCCCCCACTGCGGCGCTCCCATGGGCAAGTAAACAACCGATTTAACCGGAAAAGCACGGCTTCGGCCGTGCTTTTCTTTTTATCCCCAAAGGGCAAGCCCTTTGGGGATAAAAGGCTTGCAGTCTGCTGCGCGCATAATTTGTTCGCTGAAAGCGAACAAATTCCACACTTGCAGACTGAGAAGTATTTTCGCCCAGGTACACGCCCCGGGCGAAAATGATCTCACTTGATTTGCCGCCTGCGGGCGGCAAACTCTGCGAGGATTTTTGGATAGTCTTAGCAAAACCTCCGGCTAAGCAGGAGGTTTTGATAGAGACTGTCAAAAAACCCGGAAATCTTCCGCCATCGGAAAGGAAGATAGTTACGAAAGAAACCCATCAGGGGTGTCTTTCGTTTGCAATCACAGGTTTTTCAGAACTTAGAAAGTTCTGAAAAACCGCACGCAGCTTGTCAAAATGACTTTTTTGACAAGCTGCATCAAAACCTCCGGCTTAGCCGGAGGTTTTGATGCATTTATGACTGCTGCTCCGGTGGCTGGGACTCCCGGTCCCGGTTCACATAGCAATATGCCTCGGTGGGCATATTCCGGCGGCGCAGACGCCGGTCCACCAGATACTTTACCAGCACCTGCAAACAGGCAAACACCGGCACGCCCAGGAACATACCCAGCACGCCGCCGAAGCCGCCGCCCACCAGAATGGCCACCACCACCCAGAAGCTGGAGATGCCCGTGGCATCGCCCAGGATCTTGGGGCCCAGGATGTTGCCGTCGAACTGCTGCAAAACGATGACGAAGATCACGAAGAACAGGCACTTCTTGGGGCTGACCAGCAGAATCAGGAAGGCGCTGGGCACCGCGCCCATGAAGGGACCGAAGAAGGGGATCACGTTGGTAACGCCCACGATCAGGCTCACCAGCGGGGCATAGGGCATGCCCAGAATGGTGCAGCCGATGAGACACAGAATGCCGATGATGAGAGAGTCCAGCAGCTTTCCGCGGACGAAGCCGCTGAAGATGCCGTCGGCCCGGCGGACGGCCCGGGCGATCCAGCGGGCGTGGGCCTCCTTGCACACGCCGTACAGCAGCTTGCAGCAGCGGGCCAGGCTCTGCTCCTTCATGGCCAGCATATACACCGACACGATGATGCCCACCAGGAAGTCCATAGCGAAGCTCACCAGCCCCCAGATGCCGGAGATCACGCCGCCGGTGATGGTGGTGAGCATCTGCTGGGCGCCGGGCAGCACCTTGTTGGTCAGCAGGTCCAGCAGATTCTGGTAATAGGTCTCCAGATTCTCGTTGACCCAGTCCTCCACCTTGGGGTTCTTATCCAGCAGGTTCGTGATCCAGCCGTAAATCTTGTTGTAATACGTTTCGGCGTTGTTGATGAGCATCACCACGCTGTCGATGAGCTGGGGGATCACCACGCTGAACATCAGATACAGCAGCAGCAGCACGATGGCCCAGGTCAGCAGAATGCTGACGGCCCGCAGCCACCCGGCGGCATGGGGGATGGTCTTTCCCTCCAGCCTCTTGATCCGGTGCAGGCCCGAAAGAATGAGCTTTTCAAACCAGTTGACGATGGGGGCCAGCAGATAGGCCATCACCAGGCCCACCAGCACTGGCGACAGAATGGACGCCAGCTTGGACAGCAGCCGCTGCAGTGCGCCGCTCATATAGAACGTGTCGTAAAACACCAGAATGGCGCAGACGGTGAGAAAGATCGTCAGACCCCATTTCAGGTAGCCGCTCTTACCCTTCATATTGTTTTCTCCTTTGTTGGCCCGGCCGGGCCTAATTTACTACTCTATATGATAGCGTAAAAGGCCGTGGTTTGCAATGCCGGGGACGTGAACGTTTTGTTAAAAATCGGCATCCCAGGGAAAAAGCGCCGGGACGGGGGTCCGCGTCCCGGCCTGTCCCGGGGAAAAATCGGGACAAAACCCGGCTTTTGCGGGATGTCCCGCCGGAAACCGGGACAATTTTGGCCAAAACCGGCGGAAATCCAAAATTTATTCTTTACAACCGGCGCATTTTGTGCTATCGTATCAGAGTACGCTGTGTGCGTGCCATGCCCCTTGCCTTAGTCCCGTGGATGCTCTGCCTGTCCCGGCACTCAGGATGCGGGCGCAATAAAAGAAAGGTGGAAACACAACTATGATGCTGAAAGATCAGAAGACCTCCATCATCGAGGCCAACCGCACCCACGAGACCGACACCGGTTCCCCCGAGGTCCAGGTCGCTATCCTCACCGAGCGCATCAACCAGCTCACCGCGCACCTGAAGGTTCATCCCCATGACTTTCACAGCCGCCGCGGCATGCAGATGATGATCGGTAAGCGCCGCCGCCTGCTGGACTATCTGGCCAAGAAGGACATCGAGCGCTATCGTGCCCTGATTGCCAAGCTGGGTCTGCGTAAGTAAGCTGAAAACAGGGTGGTGTGCCCCGTGCGCACCACCCTTCTTTCACACCATCCCTGCCCGTGTGCGGAGCCGATCAAAGCCTTTAGCAGTTGAAAAAACGCCGGAATTTCCGGATTTTCCGGCATTTTTTCAAGTGCTAAACGGCCCCGGCTCCCATGCGGAAAAATCCAAATGAAAAGGAGCCAAACCATGTCTACCATCATTACCCACCGGCAGTTCCCCCATTACCACAAGTACACCATGGACCTGGCGGGCCGCCCCCTGACCCTGGAGGTGGGCAAGCTGGCGGAGCTTGCCAACGCCGCCGTTATGGTCACCTATGGCGAGACCAGCGTGCTGTGCTGCGTCACCGCCGCGCCCCGTCCCCGGGACGGCATCGACTTCTTCCCCCTGAGCGTGGACTTTGAGGAGAAGCTGTATGCCGTGGGCCGCATTCCCGGCAGCTTCAACCGCCGGGAGGGCCGCCCCGGCGAGAAGGGCATCCTCACCAGCCGCGTCATCGACCGGCCCATCCGCCCCCTGTTCCCCCACGACTTCCGCAACGACGTGTCCGTGATGTGCACCGTCATGAGCGTGGACCACGACTGCTCCCCGGAGATCTGCGGCCTGATCGGCACCTCCGCCGCCCTGGCCATTTCCGATATCCCCTGGAACGGCCCCGTGGGCGCCCTGAAGGTGGGCCTGGTGGACGGCAAGCTGGTGTTCAATCCCACCAGCGAGCAGCGCAAGGTCAGCGATCTGGACGTGACGGTGGTGTCCACCGGCAAGAAGGTGGTCATGATCGAGGCCGGCGCCAACCAGGTGCCCAACGACGTGATGTTCGAGGCCATCCGCATGGCCCACGAGGAGAACCAGAAGCAGATCGCCCTGATCGGCCAGATGGTGGCCGAGATCGGCAAGCCCAAGTTCGACTATCCCCACGCGGACTTCGACGAGGAGCTGTTCCAGAAGATCGTGGATGCCACCATGGACCAGGCCAAGGCCGCCATGGACACCGACGACAAGAACGTTCGCGAGGCCCGCTGGAACCAGCTCATCGAAAAGTGGCACCAGCTGTTCCTGGAGGACTATCCCGAGATGGACAAGTATCTGGACGAGATCACCTATAAGTTCCAGAAGAAGATCGTCAAGGCCTGGCTGCTGGAGGGCCACCGGGTGGACGGCCGCCAGAAGAACGAGATCCGGCCCCTGTCCGCCGAGGTGGGCGTGCTGCCCCGGGTCCACGGCTCCGGCCTGTTTACCCGGGGACAGACCCAGGTGCTGAGCGTGGCCACCCTGGATACCCTGTCCGCCAACCAGAAGCTGGACACCATCTGGGAGGAAACCGAGAAGCGGTATATGCACCACTATAACTTCCCCGGCTACTCCGTGGGCGAGGCCAAGCCCGCCCGCTCCCCCGGCCGCCGGGAGATCGGCCACGGCGCTCTGGCCGAGCGGGCCCTGCTGCCGGTGATCCCCCCGGTGGAGGAGTTTCCCTATGCCATCCGCGTGGTGTCTGAGGTGGTGTCCTCCAACGGCTCCACCTCCCAGGGCTCCATCTGCGGCAGCACCCTGGCCCTGATGGACGCCGGTGTGCCCATTTCCGCCCCGGTGGCCGGTATCTCCTGCGGCCTGATCCAGGACGACGACGGCTCCTTCACCACCTTCATCGACATCCAGGGCGTGGAGGACTTCCACGGCGAGATGGACTTCAAGGTGGCCGGTACCAAGAAGGGCATCACCGCCATTCAGATGGACCTGAAGAACGACGGCCTGACCATGGAGATCATCAAGAACGCCCTGGACATCACCTATGACGCCCGGTGCCAGATCCTGGACCAGATCATGCTGCCCTGTATCGCCGAGCCCCGGCCCGAGGTCAGCAAGTACGCCCCCAAGATGATCACCATGCACATTGACCCCGACAAGATCCGCGAGGTCATCGGCAAGGGCGGCAGCGTCATCCAGAAGATCGTGGCCGAGTCCGGCGCCAAGATTGACATCGACGACGACGGCACCATCCACATTGCCTCCCCCGACGCCGAAAGCTGCGCCATCGCCAAGAAGTGCATCGACGACATCGTGTTCGTGCCCGAGGTGGGCCAGCTGTACTATGGCCGCGTGGTGCGCCTGATGACCTTCGGCGCCTTCGTGGAGCTGGCTCCCGGCAAGGACGGCCTGGTACACATCTCCAAGCTGGCGGACAAGCGCATCGAGAAGGTGGAGGACGCCTGCAAGGTGGGCGACATGATGTGGGTCAAGGTCACCGAGATCGACGAGAAGGGCCGGGTGAACCTGAGCCACAAGGACGCCATGAAGGAGATCCGGGCCAAGGAAGCCGCCGGCGAGATCATCAAGTAAATCAGCTTGTCAAAAAAGTCTTTTTTGACAAGCTGCGTGCGGTTTTTCAGAACTAAAGTCTCAAGTAAATAACCGCTGCGCAAGCTTGTATATATATATATATATATATATATATATACAGCTGCCGTGCAGCAGTCACGCCAGCCGATTCCAGAAAGCGGAATCGGCTGGCGCTGTTTATAAACCGAAGGCAGGCGGCACAGCAAAGAAAAGTGTCCGCAGCATGTGCACAATCGCGTGGCACAAATGCCACATTATGTGGGATTTCCGAAAGAAAATCCAGCAATATATCACAGAAAAACAATTTCTAAAATTTTTGTGTCGCCCATTGAAAAACAATAAAAGATATGTTAAAATACTAACTTAACAGGTAGGAAGCCCTAACCTTAATGTAGTATAGCTTTGTTGCTAATATACAATATTATACTCTGTCAGGATGGAAAAATCGTTCAAACGGTTGTAAAGGAGGACGCTATGCCGAGAGGAGCACAGCCCAAGGTCGCCGAAAGAGAGAATCGGATGACCTATGCAGCCATCAGGCTGTTTTTGGAAAACGGATATGAACGGACCACCACCGCCGCCATCGCGCAGGCAGCGGGTATGTCCCCGTCCGCGTTTTTTGCAGTATTTGCCAACAAGGAGGCGCTGCTGCTGAAGCTGACCAAGTGGATGTACGAAAAGCAGTTCGCCGTTACGCACGAGCTGCTGGGGAAGGACTATGACCCGGTGATGTTCTACGCCGTGGAGCCTGCCATCCAGCTGTATATTGCCGAAAAGACCGAGGGGCTGCGGGAGCTGTATGTCTCCTCGTACTCCTATGCGGCCACCGCCAACTATATACATCAGGTGGTGACGGACAAGCTGGTGGAGCTGTTCGGGAAGGAGCATCCCGGCTATACCCGGCAGGACTTTTATGAGCTGGAGCTGGCTACCTCCGGCATGCTGCGCAGCTTCATGGCCCGCAAGTGCGACCGGAGCTTCACCATGGAGCAGAAGCTGCGGCGGTTCCTGACCTGCGGCATGACCATCTACGGCGTGGCCCCGGAAAAGCAGCAGGAGGTCATCGACCGGGTGCTGAAGATGGACCTGAAGTCCGTGGCCGATCAGCTGCTGGCCCAGGCCATGGCCCAGTCCCAGGAGGAGTTCCAGGAGGCCGAGCGCAAGGGCAAGGCTCTGGAAGCTGCCAGACGTGGCTGATTTTTCCTATATCGTCCTGGACCTGGAGTGGAACCAGCCGTTGAATCCGGACAGCGCCATACGGGAGCCGTTTTTCTTCGACTCGGAGATCATTGAGATCGGGGCCCTGCGGCTGGATGAGCGGTTCCGGGAGACCGGCAGCTTCAAGACCTTCATCCGCCCCCGGTTTTATCCCCACATGAACGGCGACGTGGTGCAGCTGACGAAAATTCGGGCACAGGACCTGGAAAAAGCCCCGGAATTTCCCCGGGCCTATGCCGATTTCATGGAATGGTGCGGGGAGAATTGCTGCCTGTGTACCTGGGGGCCGGACGACATTCCGGTGCTGATGGACAACCTGCTGATGCACGGAATGGACGCGGAGATGCCCTGCTGCTATGATTTGCAGCGGATCTTCGGCCACGAGATCATGCGGGATGACCGGCAATGCTCCCTGGAGCGGGCGATGGAGCTGCTGAAGCTGACCCCGGACCGGGCCCACGACGCCCTGAACGATGCGCGGAATACCGTGCAGATCTGCGGGCGGATGGACCTGGACGGGTGCATGGACGAATACGGCCTGCGGTATGTGCAGTATCCCCAGGACCGGGCGGCCGGACTGGTGCAGGGGCGGGTGTATGCCTCCCTGGCCCAGGGCCAGGAGGACCCGGCCATGAGGGAGGTGCAGTGCCCCTACTGCGGGGAGACGGTGACCCTGGGCCAGTGGGCCAGGAAGGACCCCCGGACCCTGCTGGCCTATGGCCGGTGCAGTCAGGAGGATGAGCTGTGCGGCATTTATCGCCACACCCGGACGGCGGCGGGCCTGCGCCTGGGCCGCATGGTGCTGGAGATGAACGACGACCTGTGGGACACCTATCAGACCTGCCTGGAGCGGCAGGGATAATTGTTGGAATGTGAAAACCGGCTCCGGCGCGTCGCGCCGGAGCCGGTTTTGTTTACTTGCCCAGTCTGCGCTGGATGAGCTTCACCAGCTCCACAATGGGGATCACCAGCACCGCCAGGGCCAGGGCGATGCCGTACTCCGTCCAGCTGACGGGGGTGAAGCCGAAGGCGGCGGCGATGGGCGGCACCTCCAGCACCACGGTGGTCAGCACCAGGGAGCCCAGCATGGCGGCCCAGAGGACCTTGTTGTGGCCCCGGAGGGTGAACACACTGCGCCGCTGGGAGCGCATATTGAAGCTGTGGAAAATCTCGCACATGCTCATGGTCAAAAAGGCCATGGTCATGCCGTGGGGGGAGACGCCCCGGGGCATTTCAAAGCATCCCGCCTCCATGCAGTGGCCGATGATGTAGGAGGCCATGGTGATGACGGTGATAAGGATGCCCTGATAGGCGATGTCGAAGCCCAGGCCGCCGGAGAAGATGCCGTCCTTGGCGGAGCGGGGCGGGCGGCGCATGATGTCCGGCTCCGGGCGCTCCATGCCCAGGGCCAGGGCCGGGAAGCAGTCGGTGATGAGGTTGATGAACAGCAGATGGACGGGGTTGAGGAGGGTGAAGCCCAGCAGGGCGGAGAAGAACACCCCCAGCACCTCGCTCATGTTGCTGGCCAGCAGGAAGCCGATGGCCTTGCGGATGTTGTCATAAATGCGGCGGCCCTCGGCCACGGCGCCCACGATGGTGGCGAAGTTGTCGTCGGAGAGGACCATGTCCGCCACGTTTTTGGTGACGTCGGTGCCAGTGATGCCCATGCCGATGCCGATATCAGCGGACTTGATGGAGGGGGCGTCGTTGACGCCGTCGCCGGTCATGGCGGTGACGGCTCCCCGGCGGCGCCAGGCGCTGACGATGCGGACCTTGTGCTCCGGCTGGACCCGGGCATAGACGCTGTAGCGGTCCACGTTTTGAGTAAGCTCCTCATCGCTGAGGGCATCCAGCGCCGCGCCGGTGATGGCCTGGGAGGGGTCGGAGAGAATGCCCAGCTGGCGGGCGATGGCCACGGCAGTGTCCTGGTGGTCGCCGGTGATCATCACCGGGCGGATGCCCGCCTGGCGGCACTCCTCAATGGCGGGCTTCACCTGGGGCCGCACCGGGTCGATCATGCCGGTAAGGCCGATGAAGCAGAGGGCCTGCTCTAAGTGCGCGGGGGACTGATCCTGGGGCGCACCATCGGGCCAGGGGCGGCTGGCGGCGGCCAGCACCCGCAGGGCCTGGGCGGCCATGCGGTGGTTATCCGCCAGAATTTCCCGGCGGCGGTCGTTGGTCATGGGCAGGGCTTGTCCGCCCTCCCAATAGTGGGTGCAGCGGGCCAGCACCTGATCCGGCGCGCCCTTGGTATACTGCACCACGCCCTGGGGGGTCCGGTGAATGGTGGACATCATCTTGCGGCCGGAGTCGAAGGGGGCCTCGCCGATGCGGGGACGCTCCTGCTCCAATTGGGGCTTGGGCAGTTGATTTTCTGCGGCGAAGGATACCAGGGCCGCCTCCGTAGGCTCTCCCTGGACGGAGCCGTCGGGGTTCAGGACGGCGTCACTGCACAGGGCCATGGCGGAGGCCAGCAGGGCGGTGTCCCCGGTGTGGTCCACCACGGTCATCTTGTTCTGGGTCAGGGTGCCGGTTTTGTCGGAACAGATCACCTGGGTACAGCCCAGGGTCTCCACCGCCGTCAGGCGGCGGATCACGGCATTGCGGCGGCTCATGCGGGTGACGCCGATGCTGAGCACCACCGTTACCACCGTGGCCAGGCCCTCGGGAATGGCGGCCACCGCCAGGGATACGGCCACCATGAAGGTCTCCAGAATGCCGGACAGGGAGAAGTCCCCGGCCACGATCAGGTCAAATACGAAGATGAACACACAGATGCCCAGCACCAGCCAGGACAGGGTCTTCCCCAGCTGGGTCAGCTTCTTTTGCAGCGGCGTCTCCTCCTGCTCCGTCCGGGCCAGGACACCGGCGATCTTGCCCATCTCCGTGTCCATGCCGGTGGCGGTGACCACCATGCGGCCCCGGCCGTAGGCCACGGTGGAGCCCATATAGGCCATGTTGCGGCGGTCGCCCAGGGTCACCTCGCCGGTAAGGGCCTCCGGGGACTTGGCGGAGGGGACGCTTTCGCCGGTGAGGGCGGCCTCCTCAATTTGCAGGGAGGCACAGGCCAGCAGCCGTCCGTCGGCGGGGACCGCGTCTCCGGCCTCCAGCAGCACCACATCGCCGGGCACCAGGCGGCTGCTTTCCAGCTCCGTGACGGAGCCGTCCCGCAGGACCTTGCTGGTGGCGGCGGTCATGGATTGCAGAGCCTCGATGGCGGCCTCGGCCTTGCTCTCCTGGACCACGCCCAGGACGGCGTTCAGCAGCACCACCGCCAGGATGATCAGCACCTCGGTAAAGGGCTCGTGGGACAGGTAGTTGGTGACGGCGGACACGGCGGCGGCGGCCATGAGGATCAGCAGCATGGGGTCCTTCAGCTGCTGCAGAAACCGCTGGAGCAGGGTGGCCTTGGGGGCCTCCCGCAGACGGTTGGGGCCGTACTGCCCCAGGCGGGTCTCCGCCTCCCGGCCGGAAAGGCCGGTCTCGGCGGCGTGCAGGTCCTCCAGGACCTGCCGGGGGGATTGGTTGTACTCCTTGTGCATACGCTTCACTCCTTATAGTAGGATCATACCCGCCGGAGGAAAATAAAAGACTCATGCACAGGCAAAGCCTATGCATGAGTCTCATTCTTTCAAAGCAGTCCGGGCGCAGAAGCGCCGTTTTGACGAAACTGCCTAACCCCAAAGCGGGGCGGAATTACTCCCTCACAGCGGTATTCGATTGGAAATATTATACCAGGCCCGGCCCCCTGCGTCAAGTAAAGGATTTGTAAAGTATGGGGGAGCACACCTTTTTGATAAAATCTTTGCGTCCTGGCTTGCCTTTTCGCCGGGAATATGATATGATGCATTGCCAATAGCCCTTCAAAAATGCACGGATGGCTTTTGAAAACGATAACAAAGGAGTATTTACCCATGAAAAAGTTTCTCACTATGCTGCTGGCCCTGGTGATGGTCCTGTCCCTGGCGGCCTGCTCCTCCCAGAAGGGCGGCGACGTCAACGGCGGCTTCCCCGCCAGCGCCGTGGACCTGCTGACCGCCGTGTGGAACGCCTATCCCGAAAGCGAGAAGTTCTCCGTGGTGGGCGGCAGCCTGGATAACCCCGTAGACAACGCCCCCGGCGCTTTCCCGGTGGACGATGCCGACAATCTGGACTATATGCTGCACTTCCCCGCCGACAAATCCGATCTCATTGACGACGCCGCGTCGCTGACCCACATGATGAACGCCAACAGCTTTACCTGCGGCGCGTTCCATGTGAAAAACAGCGGCGACGTCTCCGCTGTGGCCGACGCTCTGCGCCAGAACGTCCAGAACACCCAGTGGATGTGCGGCTTCCCTGACAAGCTGGTGGTCCTCACCTATGGCGAGTATGTAGTGGCGCTGTTCGGCGCCGACGACCTGGTGGACGACTTTGTCAACACTATGACCGCCACCTACACCGGCGTTCAGACCGCCTGCGACGAGCCCCTCCAGTAATCCGCCGCAGCCATGCTGTTTTCCAGTCTGCCGTTTCTCTTCTATTTTCTTCCCTGCGCCCTGGGACTGTATTTCTTAGTCCCAAGGCGGCTGAAAAACGCCGCGTTGCTGCTGTGCAGCCTGGTGTTCTACGCCTGGGGCGAGCCCCGGTTTGTGCTGTTTATGGCCGCCGCCATTTTACAGGGCTATGCCGCCGCCCGGCTCATGGAGCGGTATCCCACCCGCAGGCGGCTGCTGCTGACCCTGTCCGCCGTGCTGAGCCTGGGGATGCTGGCCTACTGCAAGTATGCCGACTTCCTGATCTCCGGTTTCAACGCCGTCACCGGCCTGTCGGTGCCTCTGCTGCGGATGGCCCTGCCCATCGGCATCAGCTTCTATACCTTCCAGATCCTCAGCTATGTCATCGACGTGTACCGGGGGGACGCCCCGGCCCAGCGGAACCTCATTGACCTGGCGGCGTATATCGCCATGTACCCCCAGCTGGTGGCGGGTCCCATCGTCCGCTACGCCGACGTGGCCCCCCAGCTGCAAAGCCGCACCCACACGGTGCAGGACGCGGCTCTGGGGGCCCGCCGCTTTGTGCTGGGCCTGGGGAAAAAGGTACTGCTTGCCAACGTCCTGTATGAGCTGGTGACGGTGTATCAGCAGAGCGGGCAGAAAACGGTGCTGCTGACCTGGCTGTACGCCGCGGCGTATATGCTCCATGTGTACTTCGACTTCTCCGGCTACAGCGACATGGCCATCGGCCTGGGCCGCATCATGGGCTTCCGCTTTGCCGAGAACTTCCGCTATCCCTTTGTGTCCGGCAGTCTCACGGAATTCTGGCGGCGCTGGCACATCTCCCTGGGCTCCTGGTTCCGGGACTATGTGTATATCCCCCTGGGCGGCAGCCGGGTGGGTAAGGCCCGCTGGGTGCGGAACCTGGTGATCGTGTGGGGCCTGACGGGCCTGTGGCACGGGGCCGCCTGGAACTTCGTGGCCTGGGGCCTGTATTTTGCCGCGTTCCTGCTGCTGGAAAAGCTGTTTCTGGGCCGGTGGCTGAAGCGTGTCCCGGTGCTGGGCCATGTGTATGTGCTGCTGGCGGCGCTTTTCAGCTTCGTGCTGTTTGACGCCGCGTCTGTCCCCGCCGCCCTGGGGACCGCCGGGGGCCTGCTGGGCCTGGGGGGCCTGCCCCTGTGGGACAGCGGCGCCCTCTACTATCTGCGCAGCTATGCCCCGGTGCTGGCGCTGGCCGCCGTGGGGTCCACGCCGCTGCCTGCCGCCCTGTGCCGCCGGATCGCCGCCGGACGGGCCGGGCGGGTGCTGGACGTGCTGGAGCCTGCGGCGCTGCTGGCCCTGCTGGCGGTGTGCACGGCGTTTCTTGTCAGCGGCTCCGCCAATCCCTTCCTGTATTTCCGGTTCTGAGGAGGCTGCCATGAAAGCAAAGCATCTTGTGACCCTGTGCCTGCTGGCGGGCTTTCTGGCGGGCTTCGGCCTGTGGGGCCTGCTGCGGACCCCGGGGGACGTGTCCCCGGCGGAGCGCCGCCCCCTGGCCCAGTGGCCGGAGCTTACCGTCTCCGGCTTCCTGTCCGGCCAGTATGCCGGCAAGCTGGAGCACGCCGCCGCCGACCAGTTCCCCCTGCGGGAGCAGTTCCGTACCCTGCGCTCCCTGGTGTCCTATGACCTGCTGGGCCAGCGGGACGTGGGCGGGGTGTATCTCTCCGGGGGCTATGCCGCCAAGCTGGACTTCCCCCTGAACACCGGTTCCGTGGACCGGGCCGCCCAGCGCTTCCGGTATGTGTACGACACCTATCTGGCCGGGACGGAGGCCAACGTCTATCTCTCCGTGATCCCGGACAAGGGGTATTTCCTGGCCCCGGCCTCCGGCCGTCCGGCCATGGACTATGACGCCCTGGTGTCCCGGCTGCGGGAGGGCACGCCGGAGATGACGTATATCGACCTGTTTGACCGGCTGACCCTGGAGGACTATTACCGCACCGACGCCCACTGGCGGCAGGAGCGGCTGCCTGCCGTGGCCCGGTATCTGGCCGGGGCCATGGGGGCGGACGCCGCCGCGGATTACACGGAGGTGACCCTGGACCGCCCCTTCTATGGGGTGTATTCCGGGTACGCGGCCCTGCCCCTGGCCGGGGAGACCCTGCGCTATCTCACCAACGACACCATCGCCGCCTGCCGGGTCACCAATTATGAGACCGGCGGGGAAGGCCCGGTGTATGACCTGGAAAAGGCCCGGGGCAGCGACCCGTATGAGCTGTTTCTGTCCGGGTCCGTGTCCCTGCTGACGGTGGAGAGTCCCAACGCCCGGACGAGCCGGGAGCTGGTGATCTTCCGGGATTCCTTCGCCTCCAGCCTGGCCCCGTTGCTGCTGGAGGGGTACAGCAGGGTCACCCTGGTGGATATCCGCTATCTGTCCCCGGCCCAGCTGGGCCGTTATCTGACCTTCACCGATCAGGACGTGCTGTTTCTGTACAGCACCGGCGTGCTGAACAACAGCAGCACCCTGAAATAATCTTGCATGGGAGGTATTTGCCATGTCCCTTGAAACCAATCCCGCCCTGCGCCGCAGCGTGATCTATGAGCTGTACGTCCGCAGCCACACGCCCCAGGGCACCTTCCGGGCCGTGGAGCCGGATCTGCCCCGGATCCGGGCCCTGGGCACGGACATCCTGTGGCTGATGCCCATCCACCCCATCGGGGAAGCCAACCGCAAGGGCAGCATGGGCTGCCCCTATGCCAACCGGGACTACCGCACGGTGAACCCGGAGTACGGCACCCTGGAGGACTTCCTCCACCTGGTGGACGCCATCCACGAAAACGGCATGAAGTGCATCATCGACGTGGTGTATAACCACACCTCCCCGGACGCCACCCTGGTGGCCCTGCACCCGGAGTATTACTATCGCAAACCCGACGGCAGCCGGGGCAATAAGGTGGGGGACTGGACCGATGTGGTGGACCTGGACTACGCCGTTCCCGGCCTGTGGGATTATCAGATCGAGTCCCTGTGCTATTGGGCCCAGTATGTGGACGGTTTCCGCTGCGACGTGGCCAGCACCGTGCCTGTGGCGTTCTGGCGCAAGGCCCGGCAGGCGGTGGAACGGGTGCGCCCCGGGGCCATCTGGCTGGGGGAGAGCGTCCACCTGGAGCACATTCTGGCCTTCCGCCGCCAGGGCTTTTACGCCGCCACGGACAACGAGCTGTTTGACGTGTTCGACATTCTGTACCCCTACGACATCTGGCCCCTGTATGAGGGGGCCGCCGGCGGGGCCATGTCCCTGAGCCGGTATTTTGCCGCCCTGAGCTATCAGGAGCTGAGCTTTCCCACCTGGTACAACAAGCTCAGCTGCCTGGAAAATCACGACCAGCGCCGGGCGGCGGACCGCTTCCCCAACCGGGACAGCCTGCTGGCCTGGACGGCCCTGAGCTATTTCCAGAAGGGGACTACCCTGCTCTATGCCGGGCAGGAGGTCTCTGCCGTCCATACGCCCTCCCTGTTTGAGCGGGAGCCCATCGACTGGACCGGGGAGGACCTGTCCCCCCTGCTGCGGAAGCTGTACGACATCAAAAAGCGCCTGCCCACAGACGCCGCCTTCCATGTGGAGGCCGACGACGAGCAGGGCCTGGCCGTGGCCGACTACCGGGACGGCCAACACCTGGCGGTGGGCGTGTTCCCCCTGGCGGGCCGACCGGGGACGGCCGTCGTCCCCCTGGCCGACGGCGGCTATGAAAACGCCCTGACCGGCGAGTCCGTCACCGTCCGGGAGGGCCGTCTGACCGCCGCCGGGCCGGTGATCATCCTGTAAGCGAAAAAATAAGCGCAAAAAAGCAGCCTCGCGGCTGCTTTTTTGCGCTTATTTTTCACATATCCAGGAGCTTCAGCTCCTCCTCGTCCACCTTCCGCAGGTCCCGGCGGCTGAGAATGTCGTACATACACGGCACCACCAGCAGGGTCATCAGCGTGGCATACAGCAGGCCGCCGATGCACACCAGGGCCACCGGCTGCATCAGCGCCGTGCCCACGTTGTTGCCGAAGGCCATAACGATCAGGCCCAGAATGGTGGTCAGGGACGTCATGAGAATGGGCCGCAGGCGGGTGACGCCGGCCTCGATGATGGCTTCCCGGCGGCCCATGCCCTCCAGCCGCAGCTGGTTGATGTAGTCCACCAGGACGATGCCGTTGTTGACGATGACGCCCACCAGCATCACGAAGCCGATCAGGGAGATGACGCTGACCTCCACCCCTGCCAGCAGCAAGGCCAGGAAGCCGCCGGTGAAGGCCAGGGGGATGGTGAACATGACGATCAGCGGCGAGCGCAGGGACTGGAACTGGGCCACCATCACCAGATACACCAGCACGATGCCCAGCAGCAGCATCAGCAGCAGCTGCCGGATGGCGTCCATGATGGCCTCGTTCTCCCCCTGGAAGGCGGCGGTGACGCCCTGGGGCAGCTCCGCCTGGCCGATGACCTTTTCGGCGGCGGAGGTGACCTTGGTGACGTTATAGCCGTCGGCCACGTCGGCGGACACGGTGATATACCGCCGCTGCTGGTCCCGGTTGATGGTGTTCAGGCTGACAGTCTCCTCTAACTGGGCGATATCCCCCAGGCGGACGGACTCGCCGCTCCGGGTGCTGCCGGAGGCGCTTGCGCTGCTCATGCCGCTCATACTGGACATGCCGCTCATACTAGACATGCCGCTCATGCTTCCCATGGAGCTGTTTGCAGAAGCGCTGCTCATCATGCTGCTCATGGCGGAGGCGGAGGAGGGGTCGATCTGAAGATCCAGGAGCTTCTCCCGGGTCATGCGGCTCTCCTCCGGGGACTGGATGGACACGCTGACGTCCAGCCCGTCCAGGGTCAGGGACAGGGAGCTGTCGGTGTCCGTCAGGGCGGAGGCCACGGCCATGTACACCTGGGCCACGGTGAGGCCCTTCTCCATGGCGGCGTTGCGGTCCACGGACAGGTGCAGGGCGGCGGCCGCCTGCTCCAGGCCGTCGGACACGTTTTCCGTGCCGGGGACGGTGGCCAGCTTTGCCGCCAGGTCACGGGCGGCGGACTGCATCTGCTCCATGTCGTCGCCGTAGACGTTCAGGGTGATGCCGCTGCCGGTGAGGTAGGACATATAGGTGTCCATGGCCCCGGAGGCGGTGACGGTGCAGTCCATACCGGCGCAGGCGGCCTCCATCTGCTTGCCGGCCTCCGCGCCGGAGGCCCCCTCCGGCAGGGTGATGTAGGCGGTGACGTCGTATTCCCCGCCGCCGGCGGTCATCATACTGGTCATGTCCATGCTCCCGGCGCCGGAGGCGGAGGACATCATCGCGCCCACGGTTTCCACGTTGTCCACGGCGGCGATACGCTGCAGGGCCTCGTCCGCCAGGGCCACCGCCTGCTCCCGGGTGCAGCCCTCGGGCATGGAGATGGTCAGGTTCACGGTGTTCATGTCGATATTGGGCATAAAGGCGAAGCCCCGGGCCAGGGCGGCTCCGGCGGAGCCCACCAGCAGCAGCAGGGACACCCCCAGCACCACCAGCTTGTGGTGGATGGACCAGGACACGGCCTTGCGATAGGCGGGATAGACCTTATCCAGCAGTCCCGGCTTCTGGGGCTTCTCCTTGCGGAGCATACCGGCGGCCATGGCGGGCACCAGGGTCAGGGCCACAATGAGGCTGGCCAGCAGGGAATAGGTCATGGTCAGGGCCAGGTCCGTGAACAGCTGCTTGGTGATGCCCTCCACGAACACGATGGGCAGGAACACGCACACGGTGGTCAGGGTGGAGGCCACGATGGCACCCAGCACCTGCCGGGCCCCGGATACCGCCGCCTGGATGACGGTGGCCCCCTTGGAGCGCAGTCGATAGATATTCTCAATGACCACCACAGAGTTATCCACCAGCATGCCCACCGCCACGGCCAGGCCCGACAGGGAGATCATGTTGATGGTAACGCCGGAGAAGTACATCAGCACCACGGCGAAGATCACGCTGATGGGGATGGAGCACAGGGTGATCACCGTGGGCCGCAGGTCCCGCAGGAACAGATACAGGATCAGCACCGCGAACAGCGCGCCCCAGCCCAGAGACGACAGAATGGAGTTGATGATAAGGTATATGTAGTCCCCCTGGTCCATCAGGGGTACGAAGGAAAGCCCCTCGTACTCCGCCTCCAGCTCCCGGAAGCGGCTGTTGATGTTGTCGGACACCTCCGCCGTGGCGTAGGTGGACTGCTTGTTGAGGGAGACGATGACGCCGTCCTTGCCGTTGAGCTTGTCGTAGATCTCCGAGGAGTTGTCGGTGATGGCCACGTCGGCCACGTCCTTCATGCGGATGGGGTCGATGCCGTCCATCCCCAGGTCAAAGAGCACCAGGTCCTCCAGGTCCTGGCGGGTGTCGATGGAATCGCCCACGGAGACCATGTAGTTCACGCCGTCCTCCTTCAGATATCCGGCGGGCATGGAGAAGTTCTGGGCCGTCAGCAGGGCGGTGATGGTGGGTAGGCTCAGGCTGGAGGACAGGTCCGCCTGGCTCAGGGCGGTGGAGCGGGATTCCTCCAGGGTCTGGAGACCCTGGTCGATCTGGCTCAGGGCGCTGTCCAGCTGGATGTTGGCGGAGATGATCTGGGTCACGGCGTCGGTCATGGTCAGGACCCCGGCGGATACCTGGTCCGCCAGCTTGGCCACACCCTCGTCGGTTTCCAGGTCCCGCAGCTGCTTTTCCAGCTCCTCCAGCTGCTTCTGCCACTCCTTGGCCCGCTGGACGGCCTCGTCCCACTTGACACCCAGGGCCGCCATGCGCAGATCCAGCGCCGCCAGCTCCGCCTGGATGCGGACGTATTCGGGGTCACTTTCGATTTCGGCGATGGCCGCCTGCTTTTCCTCCTCCGTCATGGAGGGGTTCTGGCGGATGGCCTCGATCTTCGCCTGATACGGGGCGTTTTCCGCCTCCAGCCGGGCCTTCTCCCGCTGAATATCCGCCAGCTCCCGGAGGTTGTCCTGGAGCTGGTCCCGGCTGTCCCGCATGGTTTTCAGACTGTCCTGAATGGTGGTAAGGGCCTGGGTCACGGCGTCCCGGACGGCGGATTCCTCGGCGCTGCGGATAGCAGCCTTGGCGCTGTTGACCTGGCCCCGGGCGGAGGCCAGCTGTCCCGCCGCGTCGTCCAGCTGCTTCGCAATGGCATCGGACAGCCGCTGGGACAGAGCATCCAGCTTCTTTTGGCTGAGGATCACATGGAGCTGACGCTCCACCGTGCCGCTGACGGTGACGCTGGCCACGCCGGTGATGCCCTCCAGCTTGGGGGACAGGGTGTCGTTGACGAAGTCCGACAGCTGGGTGATGTCCTTGCCGTCATAGGACAGGGCCGCCACCTGCACCGGCAGCATGGAGGGGTTCATTTTCAGCACATAGGGGTCGCCCACGGTGTCGCCCCAGGAGCCCTTCAGCTGGTTGATCTTCTGCTGGATATCCACGCTGACGGTGTCCATGTTCACCCCGTCCTCAAACTCCAGCACCACCATGGACACGCTGTCCATGGAGCTGGAGGTGACATTCTTGATGCGGTCCAGGGTGGCCATGGACTGCTCCAGGGGCTTGGTGATGTCGGCCTCCACAGTTTCGGGGCTGGCCCCGGGGTCGGTGGTCACCAGGATCACATAGGGGAAGTCCATGTTGGGCATCAGGTCGGGGGTCATCTTCAGATAGGCCACCACACCCAGCACCACAATGGCCAGCACCGCCACGAACACCGTCAGCGGCTTCTTTACGCTGAATTTGGGCATAATCGTATCGCTCCTTGCGCATTATAAGTCAATTGTTACACGACTGTAAAAAACATTTTAAAGAATTTTAACATTCTAAAGCGCCGCGCGCAAGAGGGGCGGGCAATTATTAACGAAACTGTTACAAAATCCCGCCTTTTCCTTAGCCTAACGAAAAAAATATTAAAAGCCTCGCAGAGTTTGCCGCCCGCAGGCGGCAAATAAATTGCAATTATTTTTTGGCCGGGGCGTGTACCTGAACAAGAATTCTTCTCAGGCTTTCGCACGCACGGCGTGCGAAAGCGCGATGTGACGTCTCATAAAAAACGGAAGCACCTTCGGCACTATAAAAAGCCTTTCAAGCTTTTTAACAGGTTTTGGTATAAGACAGGTAAAATCTCGCATTACAGGGGCAACACAGTTGACTCAAGTTATAGATAAACTTTCGGTTGCCTCATAAATCGTTTGTAAACCTATTTTTTCGGGCATCTTTACGTTCGAGGGGTATGATGGGATATTAAACCGAAATGTAAATCAACAAGTGCGCTCTACGCTAATTAGAGGTAATGGAAAAGTAAACCATCTATGTATAGGTGAGAATTGCTTTATAAAATACTGGCCCGAGTATACTCCTAAACAAGAGAATGTAAGACCACATTATAGCTTTTATGAAATAAATGATTTGTCATTTGGATACTTCATATCAAACTTGGTTGAAGACGTGTATATAGCAACAGTGGGGGCGAATCTGCCGGGGACTTTGACATCTATGTTCTATCCAATTGAAAACACCAAAGAGGCCCACAAATTAACTGAAGTTTCAATGGAAATGTAGATTATCTGTTGCCCGTTGATTGGGAGGTATAGTTATGACCTCCTTTTCCCATAAAAACTGATCACACCTGTTTCCCGTTGTCCGTGGGGCAAGGTCAAAGGACGGCACAAAAGCGCCGTCCTTTGACCTTGCCCCACCTCTGGCCACGATGACCAGAAGCAGCGGGACACTTCCTTGACCTTCTATCTCCAGACAAGCTGAGCGCCGCCGTGGATGCAGCCGGTGCGGAAGCACGGGAAGCACGCAGCCGCTATGACGCTGCCGCTGCCAAGGTGACGGACAAAAAGACAATGCTGAAAGCAATGGACAATTACCGCAACACCGATCCCGTTATCAAGGAGTATCGCATGATCCGCAAGGAAAAGGACAAGCAGAAATTCTATGCCGCGCATGAAGCGGATTTTATCATCAACGACGCTGCCAAGCACCAGCTTGACAAGCTGGGCGTACCGAAGCAGCTTCCGAAACGCAAAGATGTCGTTGCGGAGATTCAATCTCTCATTTCAGAGAAAAACGAGTGCTACAACGATTACCGCGAGAAAAGCGACCGGCTGCATGAGCTGATGACCATGCAGCGCAACTATCAGATGGCGATACAGCCGCAGCAGCCGAAACACAGACGGAAGCATGAGATAGAACTCTAAAAAGCAAAATGCCGCACAGGTTTCCCCATGCGGCACAATGCTCATTTCCCGAACAGATCGCTATGCGTTCCGGTTCTGGAAAGTGTCAGCACCAGAACATCACCCTCAACGCGGTAGATCAGAAGCCAGTCGGGCTGAATGTGGCACTCCCGGTGTCCACGCCAGTTGCCGGTCAGGTCATGATCTCTGTTCTCAGGCGGCAGCGTGTTTCCCATTGCAAGCGTTTCGATCACGGTTTCAAGAAGCTCAATTTGCAGTCCGCGCTTGATTGCCAGCCTGTAATCCTTCTTGAACGCCGTGGTCGGCTTGACGGTCAGCTTTGTCTTTCTCACTTTTTCAGATCGGCAAAAAGCTCGTCAAGGTCGTTATAGCCCTTTACAGACGGGTCTTTCGCAATCCTTTCCGCTTCCAGCATGGCGGCAATCGTCTCCTTGTTAGGTTGATTGATGGAGATTTCAAACGGAATCCCGCCCTCCCGGATCGATTGACGCACGAAAATATTGAAAGCCGTTGTGAGATTCATGCCAAGCTCCGAAAACAAAGCGTCAGCCTGTGCTTTCAGGTCACTGTCCATTCGGATGCTGATGTTTGTTGTAGTTCCAGCCATGAAATCATCCCCTTTCTACTGGCACTATCATTATACGCTATCTGCACGAGAAATACAATACAGCGCACGAAAAAGATGCAATTTGTTTTCAAATCCCAAAAGGAGCAAATGCCCCTCCCGAAAGCGCACAGAACGCGCCGAAGAGACTTACCCATACCGCAATACAACCCGTTCCCCAAATGGAGCGTACAGGGCAGAAAAAGCCTGAAAGTGATACCGAGATTTACAGTTTGACCATCTGCCGGAGCGTAACGCTTTGGCGACAGATAGGAGTGTAAAAATGCCGAGAATGAGTAAACAGCGGCGGCTGGAATGGTCGTTCTTCCTCGACCACCGAAACCGCATTTCCTACAATCCCCTTTGCCGTGGGTGTGTCCACGGCTGCAAGCAAAGCTTCCGGGCAATCGTTGTTCTTTGTCCGCATTACTGGTCAAAATGCTGGAAACCGCCCGACTGAGGGCTGTCACGATTCGTTATACCTCTAATTCCCACGAAGGAGGTGACATTCCATCACTGAGTACATGAGAGCGGATACCCGGCTGCCGC